>JGI12269J14319_10006411_pt1 | contig 10215 bp, 10 predicted proteins | sample PeaSoiSIISIP2007_FD_14319 | JGI IMG/M metagenome (IMG submission 14319) | reverse complement strand
CCCGTAAAAGCTTCCCCCCCACCCGCGCCGGAGGCGCGGCCTCTCCCGCAACTAAGCGGGCGAGGCGGGTAACAAGTCGCGCGGAACGCAACATCCTGACTTGGGCGAGGTAAGAGTCGCTGCGCTCAGGCTGACACAAAAAAGTTCTAACAGGGCGGAGCCCGCATCTTTATCCTAGTATCGGGTGCAGGGGTCACCCCTGCCCAAGGATGTGTGAAACCCACGGTGGGTTTCACATTTAATTTGTGAACGCGATTTCGTGGTGTCGTCGCAGAACCCTCACTGGGCCGCGCGCGACAACGGAGCGGGGCATTAACACTGGCTACCGGTGCCCACGGGCGCGGTTAGGAGTGGCGCGCGAGCATCAGCTTTGCCCCGGCCAGGCTTAGCACGTCGTTGGTGCCGTCCTCGATCAGCGCGGCGCGCGCGTCACGGAAGATTTTTTCGATCGGATACTCTTTGCTGAGGCCGTTGCCGCCCAGGATTTGAAGCGCATCGCTGGCGACCTCGAATGCCGCCTGGGTGCAGAAGGTCTTCGAGCCTATCGAGTATTCCATCGCGGGTACGGGCGCGTCGGTGTTGTAGGTTATTGCCGCGCGCGAGAGCAGGCGGCATGCCTCGACCTTGGTAAACATTTCGAACAGTTGCTTTTGCACGAGTTGATGCTCGCAGATAGGCTTGCCGCCCTGGATGCGATCCCTGGAGTAATCGAGTGCGATCTCGAAGGCCGCACGAGCCACTCCGGTGAAGACCGCACCCATCATCGCGTTCGGACCGCCACCCCTGCCCTCGGCCGCCGCAGCCGCGGGCTTGTCGGGCGCGATCAGCATGTAGCTGCTCGGAATCCTGACCTCATCGAAAAAAATCTCGCCCTGGTTGAGCGCGCGCTGGCCGAGCTTGTTGAGCGGCTTGCCCTTCGACACGCCGGGCAAGTCGAACGGCACGAAAGCAACGCCGCGGCCGAGCACGGCCCCGCGTGAGGGGTCGGCGATCAGAATCACCAGGCCATGAGTCGCGATCGTTCCGTTGGAAACCCAAGCCGACTTTTGCCCGCTGATCACGTAAGAATCGCCGTCGCGCCGCGCGATCGCGTGACCCGCGAGGTCGTCGTGCCCGCTGTCCCACGTCGCGGTCACCCAGTCCGATCCATGTTGCGGCTCGGTCACCGGCCAGCATCCGATGTAATTCGCCTCGCGATCCTGAATGAACGGGACGACATACTTTTCGATCAGTTCGCGATTGCCGGTGCCCGCAAGCGCGCCGAACGGTGCCCCTGCAAGACCAAGTGTCAGGGCGAGGTCGGCGCTGCCCCATCCAAGTTCCTCGAGGTAGATATGCTGCCCAAGGCCACTCAGTCCGAGTCCGCCGAACTGAGTGGGAAACCCGGCCTTATTGTACCCGAGCCGATATGCCTGCTTGAGGAAGTCCCACAGCGGCGAGCCCGGGGCGATTACCGCGCTCGGATCGGCGAGCCGGTCGAGAGCGGCCGCGGTCGGGCGCATCACCTCGCGCGCGAACCGATGGATGTTCTCCTTGAGGGTCAGGTAATGGTCGGGCAGGTGGGTATCGAGCTCGAGGTACGTGTCCATGGCCTACACCTCAATCGACGATGGCCGAATAGATGCTGTGCTTAAGCTGCTCGCGGAAGTTGAATGTGGCCGACGGCATGAGCTGGGTGATGAACGCTACCATCAGGGCGTCCTCCGGGTCCATCGGTAGCGACCGTCAAGGCCGCCAACAGAATAGACCGGCAAGGGTAAGAGATCAATTAGTTACGTAAATGCGGCTTGCGTAACTCTATCAAAACGGATATAAGCATGCTTAATTTCAAGCGCCGGGAGCATTAGCAATTTAAGTCGAGCTGGCGGCTCTTTTATAGTCAGAATGGGGGGCGAAGCAAATTAACAGGTATTCGGGAAAAGCGCGGATCGGCGTGATCGCGATCTTTTGTGCGGCCGCGGTGGCAATTGTCGGCTTCCATCGTTTTTCAGGCCGTGCCTATAGCGCCACGCCGACGCCGACGCCGGCCGGCGCGACACTCTTCGTTACGGACGGGATGACCGCCGCCGTGACGGCTTATCCCGCCGCGAGCAACGGCGACGTCGCCCCAAGCGCCACTATCACCGGGCTCAGCTCGCCACAAGGCGTCGCGCTGGATTCCATCGGCAACATCTATGTGGTGAATGACAGCCCCGCCAGCGTGGTGGTCTATCCGGCCGGGAGCGCCGGTGACGCCGCCCCAATCGCCACCATCAGCGGGAGCAACACTGGTCTGTGGACGCCACTCGGCGTGGTGCTGGATTCAATCGGCAACATCTATGTGACTGACGCCGGCGACGGATTATCCGATGGCACCGCCAGCGTGTTTGTCTATCCGCCGCTGGGAAGCAGTACCGGAGTTATCGACGCCGCCCCCAGCGCAACCATCAGCGGGCCCGACGCCGGCATGAGCTACCCAATGGGCATCGCGCTGGATTCCCGCGGCAGCATCTATGTGGCGGACGCAAACGGCGTGCTTGTCTACCGGGCCGGGAGCACCGGCGACGCTGCCCCAATCGCTACCATCCCCGGCAACGGGAGCAACGACGAGCTGACGTACCCATACGACATCGCGCTGGATTCCGCCGGCAACATCTATGTGACGGCGTTTTTCTACGGCGGCGTGCTTGTCTATCCGGCCGGGAGCAACGGCGACGTCGCACCCAGCGCCCAACTCCCCAGCTATGGGAACAACGACGAGCTGCTGTGGCCATACGGCATTGCGGTGGATTCGAGAGGCAGCATCTATGTGGCGGACGAGTACACTGCCAGCGTGTATGTCTATGCGGCCGGGAGCAACGGCGACGTCGCGCCGGTCAGCACCATAAGCGGTCCACAGACAGGACTGGAGGCGCCTGCGTACATTGCGATCCAGCCGGCGGCTGCCACACCGACGCCGACCGCAACCGCGACGGCTACTGCAACCGCGACCGCAACGGCGACTTTGACGGCAACGCCGACGGTGACATCGACTGCGACGGCGACATTAACGGCGACTCCAACTGCGACGGCGACAGCTACTGCGACGGCCACCGCGACTGCGACGGCGACATTGACGGCGACGCCAACCGTATCAGCAACCGCCACCGCGACGGCGACTTTGACCGCGACGCCAACCGTATCAGCAACCGCCACCGCGACGGCTACCTTGACCGCGACGCCAACCGCATCAGCAACAGCAACCGCGACGGCTACCTTAACTGCGACGCCGACTGCATCAGCAACAGCAACCGCGACGGCGACTTTGACAGCCACGCCGACCGCAACTGCCACGGCGACATTGACGGCGACAGCAACAGCGACGGCCACCTCGACTGCGACGGCGACCGCAACTGCCACGGCGACATTGACGGCGACTCCAACTGCGACGGCAACTTTGACAGCGACGCCGACCGCAACTGCCACGGCGACATTGACGGCGACTCCAACTGCCACGGCAACTTTGACAGCGACGCCGACCGCAACTGCAACGAAGACGGCCACCGCGACGCTTTCGGCCACTCCGACTTTGACCGCGACTCCAACCGTGACCAAGACTGCGACGGCGACGGCCACTGCGACCGCGACCGCAACTGCGACGGCTACTCCAACCGCCACGCCGACGCCAATACTCACCTTCCTCACTGCTAGCGGCACATGGACCGTTCCGACCAGCTGGAACAACTCCATTAACACCATCCAGTGCATCGGCGGCGGTGCTGGTGGTGCTACCGGTCCTTCATCCGGAGGGGGTGGTGGTGGTGCTTATAGCGAGATCAGCAATCTCACGCTGACTTCTGGCAGTGGTGTTCCCTACACAATCGGAGCTGGGGGCAGCGCAGCCAAAGCCGGCGGAAGCAGTTATTTCAACGGAACGAGCTTGGCTACTTCCTCGTGCGGTGCCGCTGGCGGCTCAACGGGGTCGGGCAATACAGGCGGTGCCGGTGGTGCAACAGCCAGCGGTGTCGGTACGACCAAGTACGCAGGCGGCGCAGGTGGCACTAGCACTCCCCAAACTGGTTCCAGCGGCGGTGGGGGAGCGGCTGGCCTCAACGGGGCAGGCAATGCCGGAGAAAACGGGATAGGTCCGCCTGCTCCCGCACCTGGTACTGGCGGCTCAGGTGATGCGGGTCATGGTGGCGCTGGCGGCGCTGCCTCTGGGGGCGCCGGCGGAAAAGGTACAGAATACTCGGCTGCGTATGGGAGTGGGGGCGGCGGTGGCGGAGGAATTTCCACCGTCGCTGGTGGCGCCGGCGGCACTTACGGCGCTGGCGGCGGCGGCAGTGGCGACGTGGGCGGTGCTGGCGCAAATGGGCTGTGCGTGATCACGTACACGCCAGACCCGCCATCCGGCTTGCCGGCCACCTCAATGTCGGTGGCTGGTTCGCTCGCACTTGGCAGCGCACCCGTCGCCAACACGGTCACAAAGAACCTGACGGTCAAGAACATCGGCCACGCGCCACTGTTCATCATCGGCATGTCATCCACCGACCCCGCCGAGTTCACGCCGGGTACCTCGACCTGTCCGGCCACCGGGCTGTCGCAAGGCCTGAGCTGCACGATCGCGATCGGCTTCACCCCAGGTGCGCTCGGCGCGCGCAGCGCAACGATCACGCTCAAGGACAACGCGGGCAAGGGCGTGCAGAACGTGGCGCTGTCGGGGACGGGATTGGCCGACGTGGTGGTATCGCCCGCCAGCATCGCTTACGGCAACGCGAAGTTGAGCGCAAAGAAGAGCAGTACGGTGACCGTGAAGAATGCGCAGCCGGTGGAGGTGGCGCTGAGCGAGAGCATCACCGGGACGAACGCGGGCTACTTTGCGGTGACGGGCGGAACGTGTAGCGGCACGCTCGGTGCCGAAGCGAGCTGCACCTACATCGTGACGTTTGCGCCGCGGGCGGCCGGCGCGCGCACGGCGACGCTCAGTGTCACGGCGGACCCCGACCTGCAAAGCCCGCACAATGTGAGTCTCAGCGGCACGGGCTTATAGGCGGTGCGATCGGGCGGATAGATCCCGCCCTGATATGACAGCACTCTGTCAGGCGATCGCGGCCGGGCAGGGCGTCTCGTTTATACGGCGATCTCCGGATTAAGCAGTCACGGACCAGCGACGCGGAACACCCCGCGCGCGCGGTGTCGATTACCCTGCTTGGCGACATTCGCAACCGGGCGCACTTTCCGGTTAGAATCGCCTCCATGCCTATCAGCGTCGCGCAATCGCCACTTGAACTTATCGGCCACACGCCCGTCGTCCGGCTCAATCGCATGCTTGGCAAGGACGACGCCCAAGTATGGGCAAAGCTCGAGAATTTCAATCCCGGCGGCAGCGTCAAAGACCGAATCTGCCTGGCGATGGTCGAGGCGGCCGAGAAATCCGGCCGGCTGAAGCCCGGCGATACGATCGTCGAGCCGACCTCGGGCAACACCGGGATCGGTCTGGCGCTGGTCGCGGCGGTGAAGGGCTACAAGCTGATCCTTACGATGCCCGACACGATGAGCGAGGAACGGCGCTCGCTGCTAATTGCTTACGGCGCGGAGCTGGTGCTGACGCCGGACACGCGCGGGATGCACGGGGCGATCGCGAAGGCCGAGGAACTGTGCCGCGAGAATCCCGGCTACTTCATGCCGCAGCAATTCAGCAACGCCGCCAATCCCGACATCCACTATCGATCGACCGGGCCCGAGCTGCTCGAACAGCTCCCGCGAATCGACGCGTTCATCTCCAGCGTCGGGACGGGCGGAACGATCACCGGCGCGGGCCACTATTTGCGTGAGCATCTCGGCAAAAGAATCCTGATCGTCGCCGTCGAGCCGAAGAACTCGCCGGTGTTGTCGGGCGGCAAGCCGGGCTTTCACAAGATTCAAGGAATCGGCGCCGGCTTCGTGCCGGGCAATCTCGACACCAAAGTTTACGATGAGATAATCGCCGTCAGCGACGAAGATGCGGCCGAGCACGCGCGCCGTCTCGCGCGCGAAGAGGGCATCCTGGTCGGCATCTCGTCCGGCGCAAGCTGCTACGCGGCTATCCAGATAGCCAGGCGGCTTGGCAAGGGCAGCATCGTGGTCGCGGTTTTCTGCGACACCGGCGAGCGATATCTGACGACCGATCTTTTCCAGGCCGCGGGAATCTAGCAGGCGGTTGATTCGATGGACACAATTTGAAAACGCAGGACGCGAAGCTTGACCAAATGCGCGCGATGTTTGCGCCGATGCGCAGCCTTATCGTGGCGTTTTCCGGCGGCGTCGATTCCACCCTGGTGCTGAAAGTTGCGCACGACGCGCTTGGCGACTCCGTGCTCGCGCTGACGACGACTTCGCCCACCATGCCCGACGAGGATCGCGAGTCGGCGCTGGCGATGGCGCGCCTGATCGGCGCGCGCCACCTGCTAGTCGAATCCAACGAACTCGAGATTCCGGGCTACGCGGCAAATCCGCTCAACCGATGCTACCTGTGCAAACACAATCTGTTTACGGTGTGCGAGGCAAAGGCCGCGCAACTTGGCATCGAGGAGATAGTGGACGGGCTTAACCTGGACGACCTGCACGACTATCGCCCCGGGATGCAGGCGGCCAGCGAGAAACGCGTGCGCCATCCGCTGGTTGAAGCCGAAATGACCAAGGCCGATGTTCGCGCGCTGTCGCGCTCGATGGGGTTGCCGACCTGGGATCGTCCCGCCTCGCCGTGCCTGTCGTCGCGCTTTCCGTACGGCATGGAGATAACACCCCAGGGGCTTGCGAAAGTCGCGGCGGGTGAGAAGCTGCTTCATTCGATGGGCTTTGCAGTCGCGCGCGTGCGCTACCATGGCGAGGTCGCGCGGTTGGAGCTCGAGCAAAGCCAGATCGCGCGCATCTTCGAGCGGCCTATTCGCGAAACCATCGATCGCGAGTTCAAAAAGATCGGTTTTCGATTCGTCGCGATCGATCTGAAGGGCTTTCGCTCCGGCTCGCTCAACGAAGGCCTGATTGCGAATGCAGCAGAGCCGGCGAATCCGACGCGCCCGCCCGACTAGGCAGATCAGCCGGCCTTATGAGCGGCGACGATTGCCTCGACGATCGCGAGATCGGATGGCGTCGTGATCTTGATGTTCGCGGTCGAGGCTTCGACCACTTCGACGCGAACGCCCGTCCGTTCGACCAGATCGGCGTCATCGGTCGCGACGATTCCCTCGCTGAATCCGCGTCGATGGGCCGCGACCAGCACCGCGCGGCGAAATGCCTGCGGAGTTTGCGCTTGCCATAGCCCGGTGCGCGAGACGGTCGCCGCGATCGCGCTGTCCGTGACGCGCTTCAAAGTGTCGGCCACCGGTATCGCCGCGATCGCACCGCCGGCGCGCGCCGCCGCCGCGATGCACGCCTGGAAAATTGCCGGCGTCGCCAGCGGACGCGCCGCGTCATGCACTATCACCAGCTCGCTCTCCGAACTGGTCAGTCCGAGCGCGATTCGAACCGAATCCTGACGCTCGATGCCGCCCGGTGTAATCTTGACCGGGACGCCAAGCCCGGCAGCCGAGGCTTCGGCGCGCGCCGCGCTTTCGAATCCCACGGGCACGGTTATCACAATTTCGCCAATCGAGTTGACTTGTCCGACGGCGGCAAGCGAATACGAGAGCATCGTGCGGTCGCCTATCTTCACGAACGCCTTGGGCATCCCCGAGCCAAGCCGCACGCCGCTCCCCGCCGCAACGATGATCGCCGAGGCCGTCAATTTACAGCCGTTTGAGGCGCCGACGCGTTTGAGACGAAGCTCGCGATCGTTGCGATCACCGCGACGTCAACATGCCCGGGCGTATCGTACTCAGCCGGCCCGGGCTTGCCCGCGCCCGCGATGAACAGATGGTTGAGCGAAGGAAACGTATCGACCTGCACTTTCGCGTCGCCCTTGAGGCCGTTTCGCCAATGGCGGATATCCTCGTCGATTACCTGGTAGTCGCGCGAGCCGTGCAGAATCAGGATCGGTACGTCGAGACTGCGCGCGATTGCGACTTCATCGCGTGCGTCGAGGTCGTAGTAGTACGACGCGGGCGCGCCGAGAAATGTGGCGCTCGGCGCCATCTTGTGCGCCGAAAGTTCGTCTGCCGCGCGCTCGATCTCGGCCAATTGTGGAGATGACGCTTGCCCCAGATAACGCTCCTGCTGCGCGATTATCTGCGGCAGCTTCCGCCCTGATGGCGCGAGCAACACGATTCCCGCAACCGGCCACGCTTTCTTCGCAATCTCCGGCGCCAGCACAGCGCCGAGGCTGTGCCCGATGACAAAGATTCGATCGCCCGTCACGTCGCGGCGCGCGCGCAGCAACCGGACCGCTGCGACTGCGTCGTCAATAACCTCATCTTCGACGGTTGCGACCATCGCCAGGTGCCTCAGCGTCCGTTTGTCATAGCGGAGTACCGCGATACCTTGTGAGCTGAGTCCATCGGCGATGTCGGCAAAAGGATGATTGGGTCCAAGCGTCTCGTTGCGATCGTTCGGGCCCGATCCATGCACCAGGACTACGGCTGGAAATGGACCCTTGCCGTTTGGAATCGTCAACGTGCCGGGCAACTTGTACCCGCCTACCGTCACATCCTCGGAGTGAAACTTTGTTTGCTCCGCGTATGGGGGCGCGGTCACCGGAGCGTTCGATTGTGCCAGCTTGAAATATAGCGACGATACCTCGCCGGTCTGCGAGGCCACCGCGAGCATCGAAATCGCAGTCGAGCTTTGGAACGTGAGTTGCACGCTGACCTCGTCGCCGCCGGAAATGTTCTGCCGATCAAGAATTTTCCAGCTGAGCAACGGACCTTGGCCGGCGTAAGTCTGCTTCCATGCCGCCTCCAGCGCGGCTGGGGATAATGCGGCTTTCATCGTGGCGCTGAAATGCTCGGTCGCCACGCTGAAGTCGCCGTCACGGATGGCCGAGAAAAGTTGGCTGACGGCCAGGTCGTCGGCGTTGGCTGCGCATCGAGTAGCGGGAAAAATCGCGAGCGCCACAAACGCAACGCCCAGCAAAAACGTTCGCTGCGACATCAATGCAGATTCGCACACTGAATCTTCGTCTTCAACAAAATCGCTAGCCCCCTCGACAAGAGAAAAGGCCGGGAGAAAATCCCGGCCTTATTCGCACAATCGGATTGATGGCGGCTAGTTGGCGAAGATCGTCTTCAGTTCTTCCATGATTTTCTCTTCAGGATGCGCCTTGGCGATCGACAATTCCTTGACGAGCAAGGAACGCGCCGTGTCGAGCATCTTGCGCTCGCCGAACGACAATTCCTTGTCGCTCTTGAGCACCAGCAGATCGCGCAGCACCTTGGCGATTTCCAGCGGAGACCCGGTCTTGATTTTCTCCGTATATTCGCGATAGCGGCGGTTCCAGGTTTGCGTGTCAACTTCGACCTTGCGCTGGCGCAGGATACGGTAAATTTTTTCCACCATATCCTTTCCGATAACGCGCCGAAGTCCGACCGACTCGACGTTCTCAGTCGGGATCATGATGGTCATCTTCTCGGTGCCGAGGATTCGGAGCATGTAAAAACGCCGCTCCGTCCCGGAGATAACCCGCATCTGGATGTCCTCGATGACGGCCACCCCATGGGCGGGGTAGACGACTTTTTCACCCTTCTTGAACGGCAAACTCATCGCGATAATGCCACTCGATGGCAGGCTCTGAATTTCGGACATGGTTGACGACCACGGGGTTAATCACCGATCCGATCAGCCTGAAGTGTAAACGGATTATGACACAAAATCACTTGATTTGTAAGCCCAGACCGAAAAAGAAAGTGAAACCGGCGAGGTTGGATAGAACGATGTTCGGAATTAACCGCCGAATCAGGTCAGTCGAACCGCAGTTCCATGATGACCGCGTCTTCACCGGGGCCGTAGTAATTCCGTCTCAAACGCCGTTCTTCGAACTCAAATTTGCGATAAAGCTGCCTCGCAGCCAGATTTGAACGGCGAACTTCCAGCGCAACCACTCCCGCGCCGGTCGATTTTGCCTCGGCGATCGCTTCGGTCAGCAAGATGGTGCCGATCCCCAGCCGGCGCGACTCCGGATGCACGGCGATATTGAGGACGTGGCATTCGTCGGCGATCAGCCATCGGCAGAGAAAGCCGGCAATCTTCCCGTTGTCGTTGTCGTCGCGCCCATCCTCGTGGCTCGGCGCCGGGAGCGCGACCATGATGCGCGAGAACGGCAGGGTCAGTTCGCGTTGAAAGGAG
>JGI12269J14319_10006408_pt1 | contig 10219 bp, 10 predicted proteins | sample PeaSoiSIISIP2007_FD_14319 | JGI IMG/M metagenome (IMG submission 14319) | reverse complement strand
GGGGGGGGGGGGGGGGGGGGGAGCCGCGCCGGAGCCTGGCGGGTGGCCGGGTGGCTGGTCGTCCGGCCGGCGGGCGAGCACGATGATCCGGTCGCCGGGGCTGAGGGCCATGGCCGGGTCGGGGTCGCGGATCCTGCGGTTGTGTAGCACGGAGACCACGGTGGCGCCGGCCGGCCAGGTGATGGTCTGCAGCGCCCGGCCCGCAGCGGGGGAGCCGGGTTCGATGGTGACTTCCAGGATCTGGTATCCGCGCAGCGGGGTGGGCGGCTCGCGCAGCGCGGACTCGGGGTCGGGCAGCGCCCATTCGGCGGCGAGCTGGGCCTGGGCGGTCTGCGCCTGGGCAGTGTTGATCTTCTGGGCGACGGTATGCAGGACCCGGTTGTTGGTCACCCAGCCCAGCAGGCGCTGGCCGTCTTCGGACAGCACGGGCAGCCCGTCGCGGCCGTAGACCACCAGCTGCCGCAGCGCCTGGCCCAGGGATTCCCCGGCGAACAGCGCCTGCGGGTCGCGCCGGTCGGTGACCGGCCCCGGGAGCACGGTCACGGCGGGGGCGCGCTGGCCATTGGGCCTGCTGGGCTTGCCTGCCACGGGCAGCGGCACGGCCAGGGGGCGCATGGCGTCGGCGACCTTGAGGTCCTGCAGGGCGCGCCAGGGCGTGGCGCGGTCGATGTCGGTGCCGCGGCGCAGCAGCTTGGTGGTGTAGATGGTGCCGTAGGACAGCCCGCGGGAGATGGTCGAGGCGATGGCGACCGCGAGCATCACCGGCAGGGTCAGGGCGAAGTCGCCGGTCAACTCGACCACGGACGCCAGCGAGGTCAGCGGGGCGCGGGCGGCGGAGGCGAAGACCGCGCCCATCGCCACCACCGCGTACAGCGCCGGCTGCCCGGCGGCGGCCCCGAAGATATGGTGCACGATCTCGCCGTAGGCCATGCCGGAGGTGACCCCGATGAACAGCGACGGCGCGAACACCCCGCCGGAGCCGCCGATCCCGATGGTCAGGCTGCACGCGGCGATCTTGCCGAACGCCAGCACAACCAGGAACCACAGGGCGTAGCTGCCCGCGGTGGCCTTGTACATCACCGGGTAGCCGACCCCGTACATCTGCGGGATGGCCAGCAGCAGCAGCCCGAGCGCGATCCCGCCCACCGCGGGCCTGGCCCACTCCGGCCGGCCCTTCCACAGGAAATCCCACAAGTCCTCGGTCTTGTACAGCACGGCCTTGAACGCCAGGCCCATCAGCGCCGCGATCACCGCGAGCACCGCCACCAGCAGGTAGTTCCGCGGGTGGTGCAAGACGATGCCTGCCGGGAACCCGGACAGGAACGGCTTGTCGCCGAGGAACGGGATGGCGGTGATGTCAGCGATCATCGCCGCGAGCATGACGGTGAACAGGGCGTCGATGGAGAATTCGCGCAAGATGATCTCCACGCCGAAGAACACCCCGGTGATGGGCGCGTTGAACGTGGCGGCGATGCCGCCGGCGGCGCCGCAGGCGACCAGGATCCGCAGCCGGTTCTCCGGCATCTTCACCTGCTGGCCCAGGCCGGAGGCCAGCGCCGAGCCGATCTGCACGATCGGGCCCTCGCGGCCGACCGACCCGCCCACCCCGATGCACACCGCCGAGGCGACCGCCTTGACCACGCTGACCTGCGGCCTGATCCGCCCGCCGTTGTCGGCCACGGCGATCATCACCTCGGGCACGCCGTGCCCGCGGGCCTCCCGGGCGAACCGGTAGATCAGCGGCCCGTACAGCAGCCCGCCGATGACCGGGATGACCACGAGAAAGCCCGGGCCGAGCCAGGGCAGGTGCGCGCTGCTCACGCGACCCTGCTGACCGAACTGGCTGTGCCCGGTGGCGGCCCAGGTGAAGAAGTAGATTAGGTACCGGAACGCCACCGCACCCAGCCCTGACCCCACGCCGACAACCAGCGCCAGCAGGAACAGCCCGGATCGCGAGCCCCGCAGCCACCTGCCCGCCTTGCCGCGCACCGGCGCGGTTACCGCTGCCGCGCGGGCCCTCACCAGACCAGTCATGATGCCGCTCCCACCGCGGCCCCAGGACGCCGCCGGCCTATCCCGGCCGGCGTCTCGGGCGATGGGGCCGGCCACTGGCTGTCCGGTATCTCCCCCGCCGCGGCGGCGAAGATGCCCAGCGCATGGGCGACCGCGCGCTGCTGCCCGGCCGGGAGATGCTCCAAGATCCCGGCGAGCAGCTCCCGCCGCCGGGCCGTGGCCTGATCCACGACCTGACGGCCCGCCGCGGTGAGCGACACCAGCACGGCACGGCGATCCGCCCGGGCCCGGTGCCGGCGGATCAGCCCCTTGCGGACCAGCCGGTCACACATCCGCCCCGCGGTGGACGGCGCGACCCCCAGCGCACCGGCCAGGTCGACCATCCGCTGCGGGCCCCGGGAGGCGAGCACCACCAGCGCCCGGTACTGGGCAATGGTGGTCTCCTCCGCCGCCGCGCCCAGCGACTTGGTGGCCACCGCGATCAACGTCCGGCTTGCCGCCAGCACCGCATCCACCGCCGCCTGGTCCGCCGCATGCCCGCTCGGCACGTGCTCGCTCACCGGTCATCCGCCCTTCAGAATTGCAATAATCACTATTATCATAGGCGTATCATTGCTAGATGCAATTAATGCTGGGTGCGCGTGACGGTGATACGGCGTTTCCCGGTTTGCCGGCTCCCCCGCTGAGCGCCGCGCTGCGGGGAGGAGATTGCGCGCTTCGCACTGTCACCGCGGGTAGTGAAATGCCAGTGCCCGGCCTGGCAAGCCGGGTGCCCTAACCGCATCGGGTACGCTCGCGCGCTGCGCTCAGCTCCGCGAGGACCGGTGGAAGATACCTGGCAAACCGCGATCTGCCGGTGCTTGACACGGTGATCCGCCTGCTCGACGAAGGCAGCATTGCGGTCACGGTCAGGGATATCGCCGAGGCGACGGGTTTCGACCCGAAGGACGTCGACCGGGCGCTGAACGCGCTCAGCGGACTCTACGTGCGGGACTACCGCAAACTCGCTACCGGTGGTGACCCGAACCCCTGGTATGTCACCGAGGTCACGGCTGCCGCCCGGCGAGCCGTAGGTCAATGGCCCACGGGGGACAGCGTGGCCGTCGCGTCGCCGATGGGGTTTAGTGACGCCGCAGACCGGGACAAGATGCGGAGCGCAAAAAGCAAACTGCGCCAGGTGGCGGACTTCATCGGCAACACCGGGAAGGACGTGGCAGCAGCAAGCCTTGTCGTGGACGGCGATAGCGTTCCCGCCGGTGCTGCCGGTCTCAGCCGACATGCGGCTGGGCGGCGGCCAGGCTGGGCCCCGGAGAAAAGCCGCGGTCACCGCGGCGGTCATCGCGGGCGGTCATTGTTCTGTAAGGTCGGTCCTGACGGCCGCGAGCAGCCCCTCGAGGTCCTCGGCGCACGGGCCGCAGGCGCGCAGGTGCGCGGCCACCTCCGGGTACGCCAGCTCCGCTGCGCGGGGATCGGCGACCGTCATTTCCGCGTATACGTGGAGCAGTTCCATCGCCTTGTCGCATCCCGCGTCGCGCGGGTCGGTCTGCAGGAACCGGTCCAGTTCCGGCCAGCTGTTCATGAGTGCCTCACCGGGTTCTCGTGCAGGTATCCGTTGGCGACCAGGCTGGCCCGCAGCTTACGTCGTGCGTCGAACATCGTCTTGTACAGGGCATTCCGGTTGGATCCCAGCTCCGCGACCAGCGCATCCAGCGGCACGCCGTCCACCCAGATCGCGGTGAAGACCCGCCGCTGGTGCTCGGTGAGCTCCTCCTCGACCGCCCGCCGCAGCGCCCGGGCCAGGTCGCGCCACTCGGACTCCCGGGCCGGGTCCAGGCCGAACCTGTCCGGCAGCCGGTCCCAGTCCCCCGCCTCCAGCGGGACCGCGGGATGGCGCCAGAAATGCCGCCCGATCTTGCCGGACACCTCGAAGATGACGAACTTGTACGCCCAGGTGGTGAACCGGCTCTCGCCGCGGAACTGGCCGATCTTGGCGATGACCGCCAGCACCGCGTCCGCGGCGGCCTGGTACGCCAGATCGTCCAGTTCGGGCCCGGAGATCCGCAACTGCCCGCTGCGGCGGCGCACTTCGGCCCGCGCGACCCGCAGCAGCATCTCATGCAGCCGGGCCGTGGCGCGCTCCCGCTCGAACCCGCCCCCGCTCAGCGCCCGAACCCACTCATCCGGCACCGGCGTCTCGTCAGCCACCCGTTCCGGTGGCGAGCCCGACGCCCTCATGCCCATCAAGCTACTCCACGTATTGGCTGACGACGCCGGCTCGGCCGTTTAGCCGGAGATCGTGGCTGGGTTGCGGGTCACGGCGATCTGGCCGGTGGTGTCACCGGTGACGAGGTCGGCGATCATTCTGGCTGGCCGGTCGGGGGAGGCCAGGAGACCCGCATCGCGCATCGCCGCGAACCGGTCGTGCAGTCCGGCGCCGATCTGGGCGGGTGGCTGGGCCAGGATCCAGGCTGGCATCGCGGTGTCGACCGGGCCGGGGCGCACGATGTTGACGGTGACGCCGGTTCCGGCCAGCTCGGCGGCCAGGCCGAGGGTGTGCGCCTCCAGGGCGGCCTTGGAGGCCGCGTAGGCGTTCAGGCCCGGAATCGCGCCTGGAGCCGCGGCGATGGCGCTGGAGACGTTGACGATGCGGCCGTAGCCTTGCTCGATCATCCCGCCCAGGACGGCGAGGGTCAGGCGAACCGGGCCGGTCAGGTTGACCGCGACGGCCCGGGCCCAGTCCTCCGGCCCGGCGGCGGCGGTGGGCCCGGCCGGCTCGACCGTGGCGGCGTTGTTCACCAGGATGTCGACGGTACCCAGTTCGGCCAGGACTTTAGCGGCGATCAGCGACGGCGCGCCGGGCTCGCCGATGTCGGCCTCGATCTGCTGGGCACGGCGGCCGGCCGCGCGGACCAGGGCGGCGGTCTCGGCCAGTTGCGATGCAGTGCGTGCCACACAGGCGACGTCTGCCCCTTCGCGCGCGAGCGCGACCGCGGTGGCGCGCCCGATGCCACGTCCCGCGCCGGTGACTACGGCTACCCTGCCGTCGAGCTGTCGCGACATGATGCTCCTCTGCTGGTTGCGACGAGAGGTTCGGTTCCGCGGGACGCCCGGACGCTAGCCAGGCTCCCATGCTGCATTAGCGCCCCGGCAGGCATCCGTCTTACCGTCGCGGCGTGATCATCTGGATCGGGAAGATGGCAGGAGGCGCGCCGCCGGGGCTTCCCGACCCCGGCCTTGCGCACGCCGGCCCGCTATCAGACCATCCGGAACCTGGCCCGGCTCGGAACCACTCCTGAATGTCATGAACGCGCCCAGGGGGGCGGCCCCGCGAGCGGCTGTCCCGACTCCGTCGACGGCCGGGCCAGGCCGCCGTCAGCAACCCGTAAGCCCAGGACCGCCGTCAGCGAGGTAAGACACCGGGCGGTCCGGCCCGCTAACACGCTCGGAGACACAACGATCCGAGGGAGTTCCGCAGTGAACGACTATCCGGCGGCGATCACCGCCGTCAATCATGTCGAGCCGGTGCCGCGCCGCATCCGGGCCTTCCTGGCCGGGGAGAAGGTGCTCGACACCACCAGGGCGCTGTACGTGTGGGAGTGGCCGTACTACCCCCAGTACTACATCCCGGTCGCGGACGTGCGCCGTGATCTGCTCATCCCGGAAGGCCATACCCAGCAGAGCAGGCGTGGCACATCCGAGGCGCATACGGTGCAGGCCGGGCGGGTCCATCGGCCCGGCGGGGCCCGGCTGCTCACCGACTCGCCGGTCCCGGGGCTGGCCGGCACGGTCCGGTTCGAATGGGCGGCGCTGGATGCCTGGTTCGAGGAAGACGAGCAGGTGTTCGTGCACCCCCGCAGCCCCTACGTCCGGGTCGACGCGCTGCGCTCGACCCGCCCGGTGCGCATCGAGCTGGACGGGATCGTCCTGGCCGAGTCGCCCGCACCGGTCATGGTCTTCGAAACCGGGCTGCCCACCCGGTACTACATCAACCCGACGGAGATCAACTCCGGCCACCTGATCCCCAGCAGTACCGTCACCAGCTGCCCGTACAAGGGCACCACCAGCCGGTACTGGTCGGTCCGCGCCGGCGACACGGTGCACCCCGACCTGGCGTGGGCCTACGACTTCCCGACCCGCCAGCTCCAGCCCATCGCGGGACTGGTGGCCTTCTACAACGAAAAGGTCGACCTGTTCGTTTGCGGCCAGCGGCTCGAGCGGCCCACGACGCACTTCTTCGCATCGGCCGGCAGCCCGGACACCCCGTGAGCGCGGCAGCGGCACTGCACCGCCGGTCCCGGCGCTCCCACCGCGGGTCACCGCACTGTTCGCCGTGCCGCTGAACCGGTACAGACCAGACCCTTGAACGATGAACCCATGCGAAAGGAATTAACCGTGCTTCAGATCACACAGCCCCCTGCCACCACAGCCGTGACGACCGAACACCCAGTGGCTACCGTCGGCCGGTATCTGGTCAGGTACGCGCTCGTCGTCGTGATCGCCTGGATCGGCGCGCTGAAGTACACCGGATACGAGGCCGCCGCCATCCACCCGCTGATCGCGCACAGCCCGATCTTCAGCTGGCTTGACAGCATCCTCAGCGTGCGCGCCTTCGCCGCCACACTTGGCAGCCTGGAGATCGCCGCCGCACTGCTCATCGCCATCCGGCCGCTGGCGCCGAAGATCTCGGTCATCGGCAGCGCGATGGGGATCCTGCTGTTCCTCAGCACGCTGAGCTTCCTGTTCACCACGCCCGGAGTGACCGCCGCGTCGGGATTCCCGGTGCTGTCGGTGCTGCCCGGCCAGTTCCTGCTCAAGGATCTCGTGCTGGTAAGCGCCTCCCTGTGGACACTGGGCGACTCTCTCGGCGCCGCCCTGCCGCGGCGCAGCGCCCATGGCGGTGCAAGCACACGTGACCGCGGCAGGCACAAGCCCATCTGGCTGGTCACGGTGAGCATGCCTCAGGTGGTGCGGGCCGGCGGACAGGCGCCATCCGGGACCGTCAGGCCGACGACGGCGCGGCCTGCCTCCGCCCCATCCAGCCGGGAAGCGCCGGCCGCACGGCATGATCCTCGTGTCGTCCGGCTGGCGCTACACCCTTGCGGTCACGGCTACGCGATGCGGTCGGGAGATGTAAGACGGGAGCGCGGTTCTCGCCGACCCTGAGCAGTTCCGCACCGGTCGCGGCCATTTATGCGGCTACGGGACGAGCACCAGTGCCTGGCCGTTGAGCCGGGCCAGGTGCACGACGGGACCGGCGAAGCTTCCCGTGGAGAAATCGAAGGCCACGACGTGGTCTTCACCTACGCAATACAGGCGCCCGCCCGGCCCGAACCTCAATCCCCGCGGCCTGCGGAATCCGACGGAGCGGTCGGGCAGCAGGACGCGCGCGAGCTGCCCCGTGACCGGATCGTATTCGCGCACGCTCGGCACGGCATCAGCGGCGCCGAACGGCCATTCGCTGGCCACCACGATGTTCCCGTTGGGAGCGAACTTCAGGTCCAGGGGGCTCAGTTCGGGGTCGGTGACCAGACGCGGCGTGAGCAGCGTTGCGGAGCGGTCGGATACCGCGATGGTGTTGTCGCCTTGTCCGGACGGCGCGGCGCCTGAGGCGAGGTAGACCTGCCCGTCCGGCCCGAAGCCGAACCCGCGCGGGAACGGCACGATGCCCGCCGGCAGGAGGAATTCCCCGTCGCTGTCGAGGGCAGCAGGCATGGCGCGAATCGTCCGCTGGCGGCGCACCGTGAGGTAGTAGCGGCCATCGGGCCCGAACTCGGCGCCGCCCGGGTCGAGCCCGGGTATCCGCCCGGAATCGCGCACGACGTACCCGTGGAGATCGAGCGCCAGCACGCGGTCCTGGCCGCTGTTGAGGTAGACAAGTGCGCCTGACGGGTCCAGGGACAGGCCGCGCGGATCGGCGATCCGCGGGTCGCTGCTGAACGGTCCGGTGAATTCGCCCAACGGGCCGAAGCCGAGGATCGCGCCGTAGCCGTCGCCGTTGGCCCCGCTGGCGCTGGTGACCCGGATACGCATTACGACCGCCCTTTCCTCGCCGGCACCGTCGGCCCGCGCCCGCGCCCGCGGCCCGGTCACTGTTCCCGGCGAGCCCGCTCAGCAGAGTCCGGCCCGCCAGATTGGGATGCCTCATAACACCGGCATACCGCACGGCGAGCAAGCCGTCGCCAGGCGTAACCCCGGCAATGGCGATCAGCCTGACGCGGCGGCGTGCTGGCGCAGGTAGCCGACCAGGCCGAGTACGTCTTCGGGCACCAGGCGGCCGATGGCGCCGCTGGAGTATACGCTCACGATCACCTTGCCCTGCGGGTCCAGCACGAACCCGGTGGACTGCAGGTACAGCGGATCGTCGTTGACGAACGCGCCGGTCAGTCCAGCGACCGCGCGGGCGTCGGCGCCGTGTCCCAGTGGGAAGGTGAGGCCGTGCTTGGCGGTGAACTCCGTGGTGGTCTGCTCGTCGTCGACCCATAGCGCGGCCACCCGGATGCTGGCCTGGGTGAGGGAATCAATGGCGCGCTGGAATGCGCGCAGCTGGGCGGTGCAGTACGGGCACCATGCTCCGCGGTTGAACAGCACGACTCCGAACTCGCCGGCGAACGAGGCGGGAACCTCGATGGCCTGCGCGCCGGGAATGTTGAGGGTCAGCTGGGGGAACGTATCGCCCGGGTGCAGCAGGGGCATGGCCTGTCTCCTTATGGATGTCGTCGCGTGAATCTGTCGCAGAGTTAGCGCGCCCTGCGGCCGCGGTCTTACCCCGTCGCTTCCAGGAAGGGAATCTCGCTAGAGCGGGTGCAGCGGGCACGAGGTGTGAAGCCCGCGGAGCGCCTGCGCGGTATGGAAGGCGCCACCCGATGACAACGGAACTCGCTGGCAAGACTGCACCTATCACTGGTGCCGGGCGCGGTATAGGCCGCGCCATTGCGTTCGGGCAGGCCGACCGGCCTGCGCCTTGCTATGCCTCGGGGGTCGTGACGCCGCCCGGGTGCGCCGCGCGGTAAGAACGTCGCTGGCGGCGAAGCGAACGTGTCAGACAGTCGTTCAATGTGCGCAGTGAAAGGGGTTGTAATGATCCTTGAGGCCGACGTGATCGTGGCCGGGCTCGGTGTGGGTGGGGAGTTCGTCGCCGGACGCCTTGCTGCGGGACCGGACTAGCCTGGCCCAACACCACGGACTTAAGGTGTTCCGGTTCACGTGAGGCTGTGACCTGGGTTTTCTTCCGGGCTGCGGGATGGTTCCCGGGGTGTTTTGCTCGCGAGAGGGACTCCTGGTAGGCGTTGGGTATCGAATCCACGCTCGTCCAGGAGTCCCTCGTGCATTCTTGCCTGCCTGCCGTCGCTGATGCAACCCGGGCCGCTGTGTCCCCGGACGGGGGGACGCCTGCGGGGACGGTGGTGCTGCGGGCCGCTGGCCTGCGGGTTCGCGGCGGCGGGACGGTCACGGCGGGGGGTGCGGTGCCGGCGGCGGGCGAGCTGGCGGTGTTCTGCCGTCCGGTGGTGACGGCCCCGGCCGTAGTCCGCCGGGACGGGACGGTGCTGGCGGATGCCTGGCTGCCTGATCTGGTGCGGCTGGGCGAGCTGGAGCGCCACCTCGGCGACGAGGTGATCGAGGCGATCGTGGACGCGGCGCTGGAGAAGGGCCGGCTGAGGAAACGGGAGCGGCGGCGGATCATGTCGTATCCGCTGGTCATCCGGCTGATGATCGCTATGACGCTGATGCCGGACGGGTCGTATTGCGAGTCGCTGGCCCGCCTGGCGGGGCTGCTGGCGGACGTCCCGTTCGCCCTGGAGTGGCATGTTCCGACGGAGAAGGTGGTCACGGACTGGCGGCTGCTGGTGCCGGCTGTGCCGGCTCACGATAGGTGCAACCTTCTCTCGGTTGTTGCAACCACGGTCGGCGTGCTGGAACACGTTGTCGGTGCAAGTGATCTGTCGCTGCAGGTCAATGCCGCTCCGGCGGACGGCGGCCAGTAGCAGACTGCGCGAGAAGTCGCCCCTGGTTGCAACTGACGCGATCCGCTGGTGCCAACTAGCGCGATCCACCTCGGCGCAGTTCCAGGTCACAACGGCCTGTCAGTGGTGACTAGCGCGATCAGGCACACCGGCGGACGTGATGGAGTCCGTGTTCTGGCAGGCGGCAGGGCCGCTCATCGGCGACGATGAGCCGCCGGCGGTGCTGCTGGCCGGGATGACGGTGT
>JGI12269J14319_10006404_pt1 | contig 10226 bp, 10 predicted proteins | sample PeaSoiSIISIP2007_FD_14319 | JGI IMG/M metagenome (IMG submission 14319) | reverse complement strand
GCGGTGTTGGTGAGGTACTGCGACCCGCACGACGGCAACGGGCCCGTGGGTGTGGGGCTGCCCTTGGCCGGCGCAGACTGACCGGGTGCCCCGCACAGCACGGGGCGGAAGTAGAGCTGCGCCGTCTGGCCGATCAGCTTGATCAGGGACTGGGGGTTCTTGATCCCGGGAAACTGCACCACCACGTTGCCACCCTGGGAGTTGACGGTGGCGCCCGACACGCCGGCACCGTCGACGCGGTTGCGGATGATGTTCACGGTGGTGGTCATCTGGTCGCTCGAGATGGTGTGGGCCGGCTTGTAGACGACCTCCGAGCCCCCGGCCAGGTCGAGGCCGAGCTTGGGTGCCCACCCCGCGCCCACGGTGGCCCCGAACGCGATCAGGGCGATGCCGATGGTGACGAAGAGGCTGACGGCGAGCGAGCGTCTCACGACGTGTGCCGCTCCTCGGTGTCACCGTCGTGCTCGGCGTCGGTGTCGGCGCCCGTGCCGTCGGCGGCCGGGCCCCCGGTGACGGCACCCTCGGCGTGGACGTCGGGCCCGTCGTGCTCCTCCGCCTCGTCGTGCGCCTCCGCCTCGTCGTGCTCGTCGGGCCCGTCGGGCGCCTCCGCCTCGTCGTGCTCGTCGTGCTCGTCGTGCGCCTCCGCCTCGTCGTGCTCGTCGTGCGCCTCCGCCTCGTCGTGCTCGTCGTGCGGGTCGTGCTCGTGTTCGTAGTCGTGGTAGGCGTCGTGAGCCTCGTCCTCGTCGCGATCGTCCCAGCCCGCGTCCATGGCGGTGGTGTCGGTGATCCGCCTGGCGATGGTCGAGCGCAGGACGGTGATGCGCGTTCCCGGCGCCGTCTCCAGCGTCACGCGGTCAGGCTCCACGTCGAGGACCGTCCCGAAGATGCCCGCCCCGGTCAGCACCTCGTCACCGGCCGACAGCTCGAGGACGGTGTCCCGCTGGCGCCGGGCGGCCTGCGCCCGGGGGCGGAGGAACAGGAAGTACGCCAGTCCGAAGATGATGACCAACGGCAGCAACGTGACCAGGCTGCTGCCGTTCGAGGTGGTGGTGGTCGACGAGCTTCCCGCCGCTAGGAGGGCGGTCATGGCCGCGTGCGCGCTTGTCATAGGGGGAGGGATGGTTGACTCCAGGGATTTTCCGGACCACCGACCTTACTCCGCGGACATTACCCCCTGGCCTCGCATGGGCCCGCCCCACTCCCGGGGGGTGCTCACCACAGGGTGGGCGCCGCCCCTTGGAGCTCGGCCCGGGGGTCCACCTCGCCCAGATGCGCGAAGGCACGTGGCGTGGCCATCCTGCCCCGTGGGGTCCGTTGCAGGAACCCTTGCTGGAGGAGATAGGGCTCGTAGGCGTCCTCGACGGTGTCGGGCTCCTCCCCCACGCAGTGGGCCAGCGTGACCAGACCGACGGGGCGTCCGTCGAAGCGGCGGCACAGCGCGTCGAGGATGGCCCGGTCGACCTTGTCGAGGCCCATGTCGTCCACACCGAACAGCTCGAGGCCCTCGGTTGCCAGCGAAGCGGTGATCATCCCCTGGGCTCGCACTTCGACGAAGTCGCGCACCCGGCGCAGGAGGCGGTTGGCGATCCGGGGCGTGCCCCGTGCCCGGGAGGCGATCTGCCGGGCCCCCTCCGCCTCCACCTCCACGCCCAGGATGCCGGCCGAGCGCGTCACGATGCCCTGGAGGTCCTCGGCGCAGTACAGGTCCAGGCGGGCCACGAAACCGAAGCGGTCCCGCAGCGGGCCTGTGAGCAGACCGGTGCGCGTCGTCGCTCCCACCAGGGTGAAGCGGGGCAGATCGAGACGGATCGAGCGCGCCGTCGGGCCCTTGCCGATGAGGATGTCGAGCTGGAAGTCCTCCATGGCCGGGTACAGGACCTCCTCGACGGGCCGGGGCAGACGGTGGATCTCGTCGATGAACAGCACGTCGCCCTGCTGCATGTCCGTCAGCAACGCGGCCAGGTCGCCGGCCCGGGCCAGGGCGGGCCCGGAGGTGATGCGCAGGCCGACACCCATCTCCACCGCCACGATGCCTGCGAGTGAGGTCTTGCCGAGGCCGGGTGGCCCGGCGAACAACAAATGGTCGACGGGCTGGTGGCGACGCCGGGCTGCTTCCAGCACGATGTCCAGATGCTCGGTCAGCTGCGGCTGGCCCAGGAACTCGTCCAGCCGACGGGGTCGCAGACTGACCTCGTCGGCCAGTTCCGCCGGGTCCGGCAACGGGTTCACGGGGCGGGCCTCGGTGTCGTCGTCCCCGTTGGGATGTCCGGCACGGCGACCACCCACCGGGGGCGTGGCCGGACCCGGGACGTCGACGGTCGCCGTGTCGCCCCGGGGCGCCACCACCTCGCGCCGGGCGCTCACCGTGCGCCCGCCAGCTCCCGCAGGGCGTGCCGGAGCAGGTCCTCGACCGCCCCCTCGGTGGGCACGCCCTCGAGGGCCTGCCGGATTTCGTCCGGTCCGTAGCCCAGCTCGGTCAGCGCGGCCCGGACCTCGCCCCGCGCCTCGGAGGGAGCGCCCCCGCCGCCGGGCACGCCGGTGCCGGCGAATTCGGGCAGGGCCAGTCGCGAACGCAGCTCCAGGACGAGCCGCGCCGCCGTTTTGCGGCCCACGCCCGGGACGGTGCACAGCGCCCCCAGGTCCTCGTCGAGGACGGCTCGGACCAGCTCCGGCGGTCGCAGCGCACCGAGGATGGCGAGCGCCAGCGCCGGACCGACCCCGTGGGCGCCGAGCAGCGCCTCGAAGCACGCCCGTTCCTCGGCCGAGGCGAACCCGAAGAGGACGATGGCGTCTTCGCGCACGTGGGTGTGGACGTGGAGCTCCACCGGAGTGCCCCGATCACCCACCGCCGCCAGGAGTGCCGGCGACACCGACAGGCGGTAGCCGACCCCGCCCACATCCACCAGCACCTCGCCGTCCGTGGTGCGCGTCACGACCTCGCCCCGGAGCCATCCGATCACCGCGCACCTCCCACCAGCGACCTCAACCTCGTCAGCACAGCCGTCCTCGTCAGCACAGCCAACCTCGTGAGCACAGCCGTCATCGTCCGCACCGTCACGACGCTCGCACCGCCGTCGTCACCTCACCCCTGTGCCCGGCTGGCCCGGCCCGTCGGCGCGCCGGGCGGCCCGGCCGCCACGGCGACACGCCGGCCGTCGTCCCGACCGGTCGAGGCGGCGTTGACGATGGCCCGGCGCAGCGGCTGGGCGGTGAGGTGGCACACGGCCAGGGCCAGGGCGTCGGCCACGTCGGGGGGCTTGGGCGGTTCGTCCAGCGCCAGCACGGCGGCGACCATGCGCTGTACCTGGTCCTTCGTGGCTCCGCCGAAACCGACGACAGCCATCTTGACCTCGTTGGCGCTGTACTGGGCCACCTCGCACCCCGCCTGCGCCGCGGCCAGCAGGGCCACACCCCCGGCCTGACCGGTCGCCATGGCCGTGCGGACGTTGGTCTGGAAGAAGACGCGCTCGACCACCACGGCGTCGGGCCGCACCTCAGCCATCAGCGCCTGGAGCTCGGCGTACAGGATGCGCAACCGCTCCTGGAGCGGGAGGTCGGTGCCGGTGGTCACTACGCCACCAGCGGTGGCCCTCAGGTCACTGCCCGAGCGCTGCACCAATCCGTACCCGCAGCGCGACAAGCCGGGGTCGATGCCCAGGACGAACACGCGTTCGACACTAGCCGGGACGTGTCGGGGGGCGGTGGATGTGGTTCGGGGCCGGCGGACGTCCGCACGGGCACAGCCGGACCGACGGCTGCGGGCCGGTCCCCCGGGTTCAGTCGGCGGCCGCCGCCTCCAGCACCTCGTCCGGGGTGTCGAAGTTCGACCACACGTTCTGGACGTCGTCGTGGTCCTCGAGGGCCTCCAGGAGGCGGAGCACCTTCCGAACCTCACCCTCCTCGGTGATGGGGACCGTGGTGGAGGGCACCATGGCCGGCTCGGCCGACTCGGGCTTCATGCCGGCGGCCTCGAGGGCGTCGCGCACGGCGATGAGGTCGTGGGGGCCCGAGGTGACCACCCACCGCTCCCCGTCGTCGCTCAGGTCCTCGGCACCCGCCTCGACCGCGACCTCGGTCACGGCGTCCTCGTCCAGCGACCGCGGCAGGACGATGACGCCCTTACGGGCGAACTGCCATCCGACCGCGCCCGGCTCGGCCATGGAGCCCCCGTTGCGGGTGAACAAATTGCGGACCTCGGCACCGGTCCGGTTGCGGTTGTCGGTAAGGCACTCGACGATGATGGCCACCCCGCCGGGCGCGTACCCCTCGTAGGCCACCTCCTCGTAGTGGACGCCCTCGAGCTCGCCCGTCCCGCGCTTGATGGCCCGCTCGATCGTGTCGAGCGGGACCGACGACGACCGCGCCTTCTCGAACATGGTGCGCAGCGTGGCGTTGGTGTTGATGTCGCCACCACCCTCACGCGCCGCCACCTCGAGCTGCCTGATCAGCTTGGCGAACACCTTGGCCCGCACCTTGTCCACCGCCGCCTTGCGGTGCTTGGTCGTGGCCCACTTCGAATGACCTGACATGTCGCTACCGTCCTTGTCCTTCCGTACGTGGTCCTTCGGGGCCCGGGCCCGTTCCTTGGGACTCCCCCCCGGTCGCAGCGCGGGCGTCGATCATCGACAGGAACAGCGCATGGACCCGGCGATCCTCGGTGAGCTCGGGGTGGAACGCGGACACGAGGACGTCACCTTGTCGGCACAGTACGGGCATGCCGGCCCACCGGGCGAGGACCTCCACCCCGGGGCCCGTGGCCTCCACGACCGGCGCCCTGATGAAGACGGCATGCAAAGGCCCGTCCCCGAGTGCGCCGACGACGAGATCACACTCGAAGGAGTCGAGTTGGCGCCCGAATCCGTTGCGCCGGACCCGGATGTCGATGGCGCCGTAGCAGCGCTGGTCGGCGCGCCCGTCGGCGATGGCGGACCCGAGGAGGATCATGCCGGCACACGTGCCGAACGCCGGCAGGCCCGCGTCGAGCTCCTTGGCGAGCGGATCGCCTAGCCCGGACGATTCGAGGAGCATCGAGATCGTGGTCGACTCGCCCCCGGGGACGATGATGCCGTCCAGCCCGGCCAGGTCCTCCGGTCGTCGAACCGGCCGGGGTCGCGCCCCGAGCTCGATCAGCGCGACGCGGTGCTCAGCGACGTCGCCCTGCAGCGACAGGATGCCCACGTCCACCTGGGGGCACCTCGGTCGCGCACCCGGACACCGACCTCACCACCCGCGGTCGGCCATGTGCTGCTCGAGCTGGCCGACCTCGAGACCGGGCATCGACGCACCCAACCCCCGGCTCACCTTGGCCAGAATCTGCGGGTCGTCGAAATGCGTCGTGGCCTCCACGATGGCCCGGGCCCGACGGGCCGGGTCCTCACTCTTGAAGATCCCCGAGCCAACGAAGACGGCCTGCGCCCCCAGCTGCATCACGAGCGCCGCATCGGCCGGCGTGGCGATGCCGCCGGCGCAGAACAGCGGGACCGGCAGCGCGCCGCTCTCCGCCACTTCCTGCACCAGCCCGATGGGGGCGGAGAGCTGTTTGGCCCACGCATACCGCTCGGCTGCGTCCGCCTGCGTGAGCTTCCGGATGTCGCCCAGGATCGACCGCAGATGGCGGACCGCCTCGACGATGTTGCCCGTGCCGGCCTCGCCCTTCGAGCGGATCAGGGCCGCCCCTTCCGAGATCCGGCGCAGTGCCTCACCCAGACCGGTGGCGCCACAGACGAAGGGGATCCGGAACGCCCACTTGTCGATGTGGTGCGCCTCGTCGGCCGGGGTGAGCACCTCGCTCTCGTCGATGTAGTCGACCCCGAGCGCCTCGAGGACCTGCGCCTCGGCGAAGTGACCGATGCGCGCTTTCGCCATCACCGGGATCGTCACGGTTCGTTGGATGGCCTCGATCAGCGCCGGGTCGCTCATCCGGGCCACGCCGCCCTGGGCCCGGATGTCGGCGGGCACCCGCTCGAGGGCCATGACCGACACTGCGCCGGCGTCCTCGGCGATCCGGGCGTGCTCGGCGGTGACGACGTCCATGATCACGCCGCCCCGCAGCATGTCGGCCAGGCCGCGCTTCACGGTGAACGTCCCCGTGCTGCTCCGGTCGGTCGGAACCGGGCCCGGAGCCCACGTGCGCGCCACGGCAGGGACGGCGGGAGCGCCGGGGGCGGTGTCGGACGTGGACGGTGCGGTTGGCTCGTCCTCCATGGAGCCAGTCTACTCCCGGAGGCCGTGGGCCCGGCCGGCCCTCACCACTCGTCGAGGGCGGCGATGCGCACCGAGGGCGCGTCGAGCTCCCCCACCTCGTCGGCGCGCCGGACCGGGGCCCCGGGTTCGTCGGGCAGGGCCACCGTCCAGAGCCATCGCGTGGCGCGCCGCACACCCGGGGCGGAGAGCGGTGAGGACGCGCCCGGTGGCGGGCCCTCCGCCAGGAGGACGAGCGCGTCCCGTAAGCCGGGTGGGTAGCGCGTGACCGCCACCGCCAACCGGTCGGTCCGGAACTCACGACCACGCCCGGCCAGCGCGTGGACGACACCCGACACCGGGAACAGACGCGCCAGCGGGAGCGCCAGAGCCGCAGCCACGGTGGCGGGAGCGATGTCGCCCCGCTTCACGTGCACGAGCTCGTGGGCGAGGACACCTTCGAGGGTGACCGGGTCGAGGGCCTCGAGAAGGCCCGACGTGACCACCAGCACGGCGGTGGCACTCGACCGGCCCAGGGCCAGCGCCTGCCGGGCGGTGTCGTCCACCACGACCAGGTCGGGGATCTCGAGGCCCATCGTCGCGCACAACCCGTCCACCAGGGTCTCGGCGCGCGCCAGGGTGAACTCGTCACCGGTGCCGGCAGCGAGGGCGCGGAGCACGAAACCGGTGGCGCCCCGCCACAGCACCAGCCACACCACCAAGCCGGCGACGACGCCCGCCACCACGCCCGGTATGTCGATCTCGGCGGCGACACACGCGCCGGCCACCACGACGAGCACGACGAGTGCGGGGGCACCGGCGACGACGAGAGCACGACGACGGTTGTGCCGGACTGCGTCGGCGTCCGTCCGCACGCCCAGGAGCGAGGGCACGCCGGTCGTGTCGGGCACGTCGGGCACGTCGGGCACCACGGCGACCGTCGAACGGGCGCGCCCGGACGACGAGCCGCCACCTCCGCGTCCACCGTTGCCGCGCCGTGCCTGGCTCCGACCGCCCTGGCCCCGACCGCCCTGGCCCCGACCGCCCTGGCCCCGGCCGCCCTGCTGGCGCCCCCCGGGACCGCGCCCGCTCTGAGCTCGCCCACCGCCACCCTGGCCACGCCCACCCTGGGCTCGATCGCCGCCACCCCGGGCGTTCCCCGTCCCCGATGCGCCCCCACCGCTGCGTTGACGCGGAGATCCTCCTGAGCCGGCGGTGCCGCCTTCGTCACCGGTGGGCCGCCCGGCATTCGGGCGCCCACCCCCCGGACCGGTTGCGCTCCCACCGCCTGCGCTCCCACCGCCTGCGGCGCGCCCGCCGCCTCTTCCTCCGCGCCGGCGTCGAGATCTGCCGCCCCCATTGGCGCCCCCATTGGCGCCCCCATTGGCGCCCCCATTGGCGCCCCCATTGGCGCCCCCGCTGGCGCCCCCACCGGACGCACTTCTCCCTGACTGCGGCCCGACACGGTCGGTCCCGGACTCCGAACCCGCTGGGCGGTCCCCCTGGGACGAGGGTCGAGGAGGCGACGGATCAGGAGCGTCGGCCATGGTTCTCGAAGTGTACGACGCCGTGTCCGGCCCGAGATCCTGGTCCGACCGGCCCGGGGTACGGACCGGGGCGCAGCGTCACGATGTCCGGTGCCTCCTCCGGCCGGCCCAGCGCAATCCGGGCCTCCTCCGGCCGGCCCTGCGCAATCCGGGCCTGTTCCGGCTGGCCGGCGCAATCCGGGCCTGCTCCGGCCGGCCCTGCGCAATCCGGGCCTGCTCCGGCCGGACTCGACCGGCCGGCCCGGCTCGGCCTCAGGTCCGGGTCCGCCCCGGGGCGACCCGCTCGTAGATCTCGCTGTACCGGGCCGCCACCCGGGACATCGACCACCGCGCGGCATGATCGGCGGCGGCGTCGAGCGCGGGGGGCGAGCAGGACCCGGTGCCGGCCACGGCGTCGAGCGTCACATCCCTGAGGGCGCGGGCCAAGGCGGCGGCGTCGCCGGGCGGCACGAGCACGGCATGGTCCCCCACCACCGCCGCGTACCCCGGGATGTCGCTCGCCACCACGGCAGTGCGCGCCGCCATGGCCTCGAGCAGAACCACCCCGAAGGACTCGCCCCCGAGCGACGGGGCGCACAGGACGTGCGCCCCCGCCAGACGCGATGCCAGTTCGTCGTCGGAGACACGGCCCAGCCACTCCAGGCGATCGCCCGGGGGGTGTCGGCGCTGCAGGCCACTCGTGGCCGGCCCGGATCCGGCCACCCATACCGTCGGCCCGGCGTCGGGAGCCGCACCTACCGTCGTGGCGGTCCCCGCCCGGAGCAGCTCGACCGCGTCGAGGAGCACGGCCAGTCCCTTGCGCTGCTCGTGGCGGCCGACGAACAGCACGGTCGGCCCCGCCGTCGGCCACGGGTCGGCGGCGGCGAACCGCTCGAGATCGATGCCGTTGCCTATGACCTGGTACGTCCCCTCGAGCGCCTGCTGTGCCGTGGACAGTGCCTGCTCGGACACCGCGCACCGCACCGCCAGCCTCCCTGCCGCACGCCGAGCGAGCAGCCCGAAGATCCTGTAGGCCACGCTCGAGCCCGCACGGTGGAAGGTCCCCACTTTCGGGAGGTCACAGGCGAGCAGGCACGCCAGCGCGGGCCCCGGGACCAGGGGCTCGTGGAGATGCAGGACATCGAACCCGCCGTGCCGAACGGCCCGCACGGCCCGGGTCGACGCCACCGGCCCGAGGGACACCGGAGCCACCGACCCGTTGGCCGGCAGTCCGACCGACCCGCCCAGGCGCACCAGGTGCACCGGACCGCCCGGGACGATCCCGTCCACGTCGCCGGCGTCGTCGCACGGCGCCAGCACGGTGACGCTGTGACCGACCCCGGCGAGCGCCCCGGCCAGGCCCGTCACCTGCCCCTGGACGCCGCCGGGACGGCTCAGGCTGTAAGGACAGAGGAGGGCGATGCGCACGGCCGGGGCGGCCGTTCAGGCGGCGGAGCCGCCGAGGGTGTCGTTCGCCGGCGGGGGCTCCGCCACTGCGCTCGACAGGTGGTCACTGGGCCAGTTGGGCTGGAAGAGGTGCCACTGATCGGGCGCTCGCCGGATGAGCTGCTCGAGATCGCGGGCGATCGACTGCGTCACGCGCGCCACGTCCTGGCGCAGTCTCCCGGAACGCTCGGTGGGGACCGGCGCCATGATCACGGCGGTGTGCTCCCGGCCGGGCCCGCTGTAGACGGCGGTGGGGAGCAGCACCGCCCCCGTACGCAGGGCCAGCATGGCGGGACCGGCGGGCATCGTGGTGCGCTCGCCGAAGAATTCCACCTCCACACCGTTGCCGGGGATGTCGCGGTCGCACAGCAGCCCCACGAGCTTGCCGTCGCGCAACGCGCGCAACAGCACGCCGCTGGCGTCGGGTCCGAGCGGCACGATGGTGAGGCCCATGGCCTCGCGCTGCGCCACGAACCAGTCGTACAAGGCGGGCGGCTGGAGCGGCTCGGCCACGCTCGTCATGGGATACCCCTGCATGGCCAGCCATGCGCCGCCCCACTCCCAGCTCCCGACGTGCGGGAGCGCCATGATCACCCCCGAGCCCGCTTCCATGCCCCGGACCAGGTGCTCGTACCCGCTCTCGACGAGCATGCGATCGGCCACGACGTCGAGCCCGAGCGTCGGGATCCGGGCTCCCTCCAGCCAGTACCGCGCATAGGAGCGGAACGCCCGGCGGGTCCACGCCGCCACCTCGGCGTCGGTCAGCCCCGGCCCGAGCACGCGCCGGATGTGGCGGGTGTACATCGAACCGGCCTGGCCCCCGTGTCCGGCGAGCATCGTGGCCACGCCGGCGGCAACCGCGCCGGCCACCGGTTCGGGCACCGTCTTCAAAGCAGCGGCGAGCGTCCGGTACGCCAAGTAGCCGGCCCAGGCGCCGGCACCGGCGGACCGGGGCTCGTCGGACACCGCGGCGGCCGCGTCGTGGCTCAGAGGCCGCGGGCCGTGGGCCTGCGCCCGGCCCGGGAAACGGGCCGGGAAGCCCGCCGCGCCCGCCAGATCCGGCCCGAACGGCTC
>JGI12269J14319_10006403_pt1 | contig 10226 bp, 4 predicted proteins | sample PeaSoiSIISIP2007_FD_14319 | JGI IMG/M metagenome (IMG submission 14319) | reverse complement strand
CCGCCGCCGCTGCCACCGCCATCTATCTCGCTGCCCCCACGCTCGGCTATTCACTCGTCGAAATTCCCCTTTACGGCTGCTTCGGAGGCATCTTTGGTCTGCTGGTGGCCATCGGCGCACTCTACGGCGATATGGAGTTTCTGCTCTTTTTCACCATCGGCATCAAAGCCCGCTATATGGTGGCCGTCTACGCGCTGATCTCCATCGCCATGCTCTTCGGCGAACAAAAAATGTATGCCTTTGCCCAGATCGGCGGTGCACTGGCTGGACTGCTCTTCATTCGACTCGCCCCGCGCCGTGGCGTCACCTTCCTGCTCAGTGAGCAGTGGTTCGCCCTCCGCAATCGCTATTTTCGCTGGAAACGCCGTCGCGCCGCTCGCAAGTTCGAGGTCTATATGCGCTCGCAAGGCCGCACCGTTCGCTTTGACGGCAACGGACGGCAAATCGACGACGAGGCTGACGACAAAAGCCGCTGGAATTAGTCCCCTGCAGGGGGTCATTTTTTCACGGTGCCAATTTTCCTGAATATTTCCGCAAAAGTCCATTGCATTAACTGCTCAGCCGCCCGACACGATAGAATTTTTATAGAAATGACTACCAAAATCGCATTCCTCTTTCCTGGGCAGGGTTCACAGACCGTTGGCATGGGTCGCGACCTGGCCGAGCGTTTTCCCGTGGCCGCAGCTACCTTTGCCGAAGCCGATCAGGCCCTGGGGTTCCCGCTCTCCAAACTCTGTTTCGAGGGGCCAGAGGACGAGTTGCGCCTGACCGAGAACACGCAGGCGGCGATTTTGACCGTCAGCGTCGCGGTCCTGCGCGTGCTGGCAGAGCAGGGAATCAAGCCATCCCTCGCCGCCGGTCACTCCCTCGGCGAGTGGTCCGCCCACGTCGCCGCCGGAACCCTCACCTTTGCCGATGCCGTGCGCGCCGTCAAGGCCCGTGGCAAGGCCATGCAGTTAGCCGTTCCTGCCGGTCAGGGCGGAATGGCCGCCGTGCTCTCGCTGCCCGCTGACCAGGTTACCGAGGCCTGCCGCGAGGCCGCCACCGAGACCGGCTTGCCCGTAGCCGCCGCCAACCTCAACTCCCCCAGCCAAACCGTGATCTCCGGCGCTTTGGCAGCGGTCGAAAGGGCCGCCAAACTGGCCAAGAACAAAGGTGCTCGCCGCGCCCTCATGCTGCCTGTCAGCGCCCCCTTCCACTGCGCCCTCATGCTGCCCGCACAGGAGGAGGTCGAACGTGTGCTCGTCGGCATCGCGCTCGCCGATCCCGCTTTTCCCGTCGCCGCCAACGTCACCGGTAGCATGCTTACCACCGCCGTGGCCGCGCGCGACGCTCTCATCCGTCAGGTTACCGGTGCCGTGCGCTGGGTCGATTGTGTTCAGGCGCTCACTACCGCAGGTGCTAATATTTTTATCGAGGTCGGCCCGGGTAAAGTCCTCTGCGGTCTCCTCAAGCAAATCGATCCCACCCTCAAAACCCTCAACGTCGAAGATTCCGCCAGCCTCAAAAAGAGTTTGGCCGAGCTGATCAGTATCGAATAAATCGATACTGATACATCCATTAATGCGGCTTTTCTTTTCGATATTTTCAGGCGTACCATTCGTTTGCCTTTCCGGTAGAGAATTTCCGATAGGCTAGAGCGAAAGCAAAAAACAAGAAAACGATTTCATGAAAAACGGTTTCAGTTAGTTTTTTAGGCTTGGGTACGCAACCCCTCCCATGTTCCGATTCCAGTTGCTGCGCACAGGAACCCGATCATTCGTTGCCTGCTGTAGATAGCGCATCTAAGGAAGACCAGATTGCCAATACGTTGACGCAAGGTGCATTCAGTGCGCCTGTGCGGAGTTTATGCGCAATTTGGCCTCTCTCTCCCCCCACCTTTCAACCCACTCGGAGAAGGTAATCATGAAATTCAGAACCATTTGTACAGCATTATCAGCACTTCTGCTTGCCGCCACCATGGCCAGTGCGCAAAGTGTAGACGCTATCAACTTCAACACCACCTACCAGACGATTCGCGGCTTTGGAGCCTCGACGGCTTGGCAACCGGTTCTGAACTCGACGCAGGCCAACAACCTGTTTGGCGTCGGTGCGGGTCAGGTCGGCTTCACCATTCTGCGGTCGCGCATCGATCCCAGTTCCACCACCGGCGGCTCCAACTGGGCCACGGAACGACAGAATGCGCAGCAGGCACAGTCCATCAATTCTCAGGTCATTGTTTTTGCCACGCCCTGGACCCCGCCCGCGGTCTGGAAAAACAATGGCAGCGTTGACGACGGTGAACTGAATGCCAACAACTATGACAACTTTGCCAACTATCTAAACGAGTTCATCGCCTACGAGAAGGCTGGCGGCGTGAATCTCTACGCCATCTCGGTGCAGAACGAGCCGGACTTTCTTCCCTCCTACGAGTCCTGCGGATACAGCGGCGCGCAGATGGATGCCTTCATCGCGAAGGAAGGCGGCAAGATCAACACCAAGTTGATGATGCCGGAGTCGGACACCTTCAATACGGGCGAATCCGATCCCACGTTGAACGATGCCAATGCGGTGGGTTATGTTTCGATCGTCGCCGGCCACACCTACGGAACGGCGCCGTTCTACTACACGAATGCCAAGAACAAGGGCAAGGATGTGTGGATGACCGAAACCACCTACGACCCGGCGGCCGGTTCCTCTGCTCAGCCGAACATCAGCGATGCCATCAATGCGGCCAAGCTGTTTCACCAGTCCATGGCTGTGGCGCAGTACAACGCCTATATCTATTGGTGGACGCCTCTCATGTTGAATGGAAATAGCCCCAATTATTACGCCTATGCCCTGGGTCAGTACTCGAAGTTCGTCCGCCCCGGCTATGTGATGACGGGAGCTAACAACACCCCGACCAGCGGCGTTTATGTCACGTCCTACAAGGGCAACAACAACTATGTGATCGTAGCCGTCAACTCCAATGGCGGTGCTTCAAACATCACCTTTAACCTGACGGGCGCGAGCGTAAACTCGGTGACACCGTACCAGACCTCGGGCTCCAACCAGTTGGCGCAGCTCACCGCGGTTGGCGTGTCGAACAACGCATTCACTTACTCGCTGCCTGGACAGAGCATCACGACTTTCGTCGGAACCGGCTCCACCGTCACGCCCAGCTTCACGCTGGCTTCTCTGCCTACGTCGCTTGCCGTCACGCAGGGCAGCAACGCCACCGACACCGTCTCGGTAACTCCGGTGAACGGCTTCAGCGGCAGCGTCACTCTGGCTGCCTCTGGCTTGCCTAGCGGCGTGACCGCCAGCTTTGCCACCAACCCCACCACTGGCTCCAGCGTTGTTACGTTCGCGGCCAGCAGCACGGCCGCCACCGGCTTGTCGACGGTCACCATCACAGGAACCAGCGGCACCACAACGGCGAGCACGACGATTGCGCTCACGGTAAATGCCAAGGTCACGTCGGGCTTCAGCCTGAGTCCTTCGGCCTCATCGCTCAGCGTCAAGCAGGGTGCCAGCGGCACAGACACCATTGCTGTAACAGATATCGGCGGCTTCACGGGTGCTGTTTCGTTTGCCGCAACGGGCTTGCCCAGCGGCGTGACTGCCTCGTTCAGCCCGGCGTCTTCCACCAGCTCCAGCGTGCTTACCCTGGCCGCCAGCAGCACAGCCGCTGCCGGTACCTACACCGTCACCGTGACCGGAACCAGCGGCAGCACCACGGCCAGCACCTCCTTCACGCTGACTGTTACAACCGCCGGCGGAAGCTCGACCTGTGCGGTCAGCTACAAAATCACAAACCAGTGGACAGGCGGTTTTGGAGCGACTGTCTCGATCACTAACGGTGGAACCACCGCTCTGAGCAACTGGACACTGGCTTGGAGCTTCGCCAACGGTCAGACTATCAGCGGTTCCTGGAACGGAAACGTAACCCAGAGCGGTGCCAATGTCACGGTGACCGAGCAACCTGGTCAATCGTGGCAAAACATCCCCGCCGGTGGTAGCTATTCTGGTTTCGGCTTCAACGGAAACTTGACCAGCTCCGCCAACGCAATCCCCACGGCCTTCTCGCTGAATGGAACGGCCTGCACCGTCAACTAGCAAGCGAACGCAACGCAGTTGCCACAACATGAAAGCGCGGCAGAGTGGGTCCGTTGACCTGCTCTGCCAAGCTTCAAGGAGTCCCCCGTTATGAAAACGATTACACAGCTTGCAGCCGCATTGTGCGGTTTGCTCATCCTCGGCAGCACCGCCCTCGCCCAGACGCCTCCATTTGCCTCATCGTACTCGTGGACATCGACCGGCCCTCTCATCAGCGCCAAGTCCGACGCCACCCACAACATCATCGCGGTCAAGGATCCATCGGCTGTTCTCTACAATGGCCGCTGGGTCATCTATGCCTCCACCGTCAACAGCTCTGGTAGTTACGGCATGGAATATATGAATGTTGCCGAAGACTGGAGCGATGCCGCTACGGCAACACCGACTTTCCTGAACCTTGGTGGCACGGCACCGCAGGTATTCTATTTCGCCCCGCAGAAGAAGTGGTATCTGATCACCGAGTGGGGTACGAGTTACTCCACCAACAGCGACCCCACCAAGCCCTTGAACTGGAGCGCTCAGCAGAGTCTCAATGTCCAAATGCCCTCTGGGGTGAGCGGGATTGACCCCTGGATCATCTGCGATTCCACCAATTGCTATCTGTTCCAATGCGCCGACAATGGTAACTTCTATCGCTCCTCGACCCCCATCGGCAACTTCCCCAATGGCTGGAGCGCCGCGCAGGTCGTCGCTTCGGACTCCCAGTTCGCTATGTTCGAGGCCGACAATGTCTACACCGTCGAGGGAGGCGGATATTTGGCCAACATTGAGGCTCTTGGATCCACCGGACGCTACTTCCGAGCTTTATGGGCCAACAGTCTCGGCGGCACCTGGTACGACCTTGGCAATACCGCTAGCTTCTCGACTCCGTTTTTAGGAATAAACAACACCACTTTCGAAAGCGGCGTCAGTGCCTGGACCACTTCGTTCAGCAGCGGCGGTTTTCTGATCGACGGCAACGACCAGACCGATTCGATCAACCCCAACAACCTTGCTTTTCTCTATCAGGGCGTCAGTCAACAGGCGTATCAGAACGATTCCTACAACCTAATTCCCTGGCAACTCGGCGTGGCATACTCAAAGGCCAACAAGACCACCACGCCCAGTTTTACGCTGTCGCGTTTCGCCTCCTCGCTCTCCGTAACGCAGGGCAGCAGCGCGACCGACACGATCACAGTGACGGATGTGGATGGCTTCAGCGGCAGCGTCACACTGGCCGCCTCTGGCTTGCCTAGCGGCGTGACCGCCAGCTTTGCCACCAACCCCACCACTGGCTCCAGCGTTGTTACGTTCGCCGCCAGCAGCACGGCTGCCACTGGCACCTCCACCGTCACCATCAACGGAGTCTCAGGGAGCACGAAGGCTAGCACCACCGTTGCTCTTACCGTCAATGCCAAGGTAACGTCGGGCTTCAGTCTGAGTCCTTCGGCCTCATCGCTCAGCGTCAAGCAGGGTGCCAGCGGTACCGACACCATCGCTGTGACGGACATTGGCGGCTTCACGGGGGCCGTTTCGTTTACCGCAACGGGCTTGCCCAGCGGCGTGACTGCCTCGTTCAGCCCGGCGTCTTCCACCAGTTCCAGCGTGCTTACCCTGGCCGCGAGCAGCACAGCCGCTGCCGGTACCTACACCGTCACCGTGACCGGAACCAGCGGCAGCACCACCGCCAGCACCTCCTTCACCCTCACCGTCACGACCTCCGGTGTCAGTTCGACCTGTGCGGTCAGCTACAAAATCACAAATCAGTGGTCAGGTGGTTTTGGTGCATCTGTCACGATCACGAACGGCGGAACCACCGCTCTGAGCAACTGGACACTGACTTGGAGCTTCGCCAACGGTCAGACCATCAGCGGTTCGTGGAATGGGAACGCAACCCAGAGCGGTGCCAATGTCACGGTGACCGAGCAACCCGGCCAATCGTGGCAAAACATCCCCGCCGGTGGTAGCTATTCTGGTTTCGGCTTCAACGGAAACTTGACCAGCTCCGCCAACGCAGTCCCCACGGCCTTCTCGCTGAATGGAACGGCCTGCACCGTCAACTAGCAAGAGAAAACAACGCAGTTGCTTCAACACAAGTGCGAGGGAGCGGGTCAGTTGACCCGCTCCCCCGCGTTTGAAGGAGTTCCCCCATATGAAAACGCTCACACAGCTCGCAGCCGCAGTTTGCGTCCTGCTCGTCCTCGGCAGTTCTGCTACCACCGCCCAAACAACTACCACGCTTCCTTGCGACATCTACTCCAACGCCAGCACTCCTTGCGTGGCCGCGCACAGCACGACGCGCGCTCTGTTTGCTGCCTACAATGGTTCGCTTTATGAAGTACAACGCGCTTCGGACAATGCCACGCTGAATATCGGACTGCTGGCAGCAGGTGGTTACGCGAATGCCGCCGCGCAGGACAGCTTTTGCTCCGGTACATCCTGCACAATTGTCCGCATCTACGATCAGACTTCCAACCACAACGATCTGACCATCGAAGGTGCTGGCGGAAATGGTAAGGCCGATAGCGGCGTTTCAGCCAATGCCCTGCCGGTGGAGGTGGGAGGTCATAGGGTCTACGGTCTCTATTTCGCAGGGTACCAAGGGTATCGCAACGATTCCACCAAGGGCGTTGCCAAAAATAGTCAACCTGAAGGCTTGTATATGGTGACATCCGGTACGCATGTCAATCAGTATTGCTGCTTTGATTACGGCAATGCCGAAGCAAACAACGACGATAACGGCGCAGGCCACATGGACTCCATCAATTTTTCGATCCAGTGCTGGACCTCGCCATGCTACGGAGAAGGACCCTGGGTGCAGGCAGACCTGGAGAATGGACTCTTCCAGTCAAACAATGGTTACAGCTTGAATACCAGCAATACCGGCTGGCCCGATCCCTTTGTGACTGCGATTCTAAAGAATAACGGCGTGTCCGAATTCTCACTACGTGCGGGCAATGCCCAGTCCGGTGGTTTAACAACCGAGTACGCCGGCGCTTTGCCAAACTATTATTCTCCGATGCATTTGGAAGGTGCGATTGTTCTAGGTACCGGCGGAGACAACAGTGCGTGGTCCAGCGGTTCCTTCTTCGAGGGCGTGATGACCTCCGGCTATCCTGCTGATGCGACTGAAAACGCGGTTCAAGCCAACATCGTCAGCGTTGGCTACGGAGCATCGTGCAGCACCACAAACCCGATCGTTCCATACATCTCAGTAGCAGGCGTTTGGAGCGCCGCCGGTGAAACTGCCGTCACCGTGGCTTCGGGAACCGCCGTGGACCTTGGCCCACAGCCGCTCAGCGGCGGATCGTGGTCCTGGACAGGCCCCAATGGTTTTGCCTCTACCGCACGCGAAATCGATAATATTGCGTTGAGTGCCGGCGTCAACACTTACACGGCAACGTACACCGTCAACGGATGCTCCTACAAGCAGGTCTTCACCATCACCGTGCCTTCCGCAGGCAGCTACACCCTAGCCCCCTTGACGACGACGCTTTCGGTCTTACAAGGCGCGACGGCAACTGACACCATCACGGTAACCCCTACCGGCGGATTCACTGGCACGGTGGCTTTCACCGCCTCCGGCCTTCCCAGTGGCGTGACGGCTTCGTTCAGCCCAACGTCTTCCACTAGCTCCAGTGTGCTTACGCTGGCAGCCAGCAGCACGGCCACCACAGGTTCGTCGACAGTCACCATAACCGGAACCAGCGGCAGCACAACGGCAAAAACTACCATTACGCTGACCGTCAATCCTAAGGTATCGACGGGCTTTTCGCTGAGTTCTTCAGCCTCTTCGCTCACCGTCAAACAGGGTGCCAGCGGTACCGACACCATTGCCGTTACAGATATCGGCGGCTTCACAGGTGCCGTTACGTTTGCTGCAACAGGCCTGCCCAGCGGCGTGACTGCCACGTTCAGTCCAGCGTCTTCCACCAGCTCCAGTGTGCTTACTCTGGCAGCCAGCAGCACGGCCACCGCCGGTGCATACACCGTCACCGTCACCGGAACCAGCGGCAGCACCACAGCATCCACCACATTCACGCTCTCGGTAACTTCCGGCAATAGTAGTACCTGCGCCGTAACCTATGCGATCAGCCCGCAGAACTCGAGCAATTTCGGAGCCGCCATCACCATCAAGAATGGTGGAACCACCGCTCTCAGCAACTGGGTTCTGAGCTGGTCGTTTGCCAACGGACAAACCATCGCCAGTTCCTGGAATGGAGCCGTCTCGCAGACCGGTGCCAATGTCACAGTGAGTGAACAGGCCGGACAGAGCTGGCAGAATATTCCCGCCGGTGGAAGCTACTCGGGATTCGGATTCAACGGGACCTGGAACGGAACCACCAACGCAATACCCACGACCTTCTCGCTCAATGGAGCGTCCTGTACCGTCAACTAATTTGTTAACCAAAGGAGAAACCATGTTACAACAGCTCAATTCCTCCCGCTGCCGCACATGCGTTCAGCGATTGAGTAAGTACGTCACTGTACTTGCAGCTCTACTCGTCACCCTTGTTGCATCCACCGCACATGCATCAACCGCATGCAGCGTCGTCTACACAATTTCTCCACAGAACTCCAGCGCCTTCGGAGCAAACATTACGATCAAAAACACCGGAACGACGGCTCTCTCCGGTTGGTCGCTGACTTGGACATTTGCGAGCGGACAAACCATTGCCAATTCCTGGAATGGTGCGGTTTCACAAAGCGGTGCCAACGTCAAGGTGAGTGAACAGACTGGCCAGAGCTGGCAAGATATTCCCGCCGGTGGCAGTTACAACGGATTCGGCTTCAATGGCACCTGGAACGGCACCACCAACGCGGTTCCCACGAACTTTGCCATGAACGGAGTCGCCTGCAACGGCGGTGTGTCGCAAGGCAGCTTCACACTGAAGCCTTCCGCGGCCTCATTGTCGCTCGCCAAAGGTGCCAGCGCCACCGACACCATTTCAGTGACCGATGTTAGTCCATTTAGCGGCGCGGTAACTCTGGCCGCCTCGGGGCTGCCCAGCGGTGTAACTGCCACCTTTGGCACCAACCCCGCCACCGGCTCCAGCGTGGTGACCTTTGCGGCCAGCAGTTCAGCTGCGGCGGCAACCAGCACGATCACGATTACCGGCACTTCCGGCTCACTGAGCGCGACCACGACCATCAGCTTGGCTGTGACGTCTGGATCAACGGGCAGCTTCACTTTGAAGCCTTCCGCGGCCTCATTGTCGCTCGCCAAAGGTGCTAAAGGCACGGAGACGATCTCCATCACCGATGTAAGCCCGTTCAGCGGCAGCGTCACGCTGGCTGCTTCTGGGTTGCCTGCTGGCGTCACGGCGGTCTTCGGGTCCAACCCGGCCAACAACAGCAGCTTGCTCACGCTGACGGCTGGCAACACGGCTGCTGCTGGGACGAGCGCGATCACGATTACCGGCACCTCCGGTTCGCTGAGTGCGACGACGACTTTCAATTTGACGGTGACGTCCATCGCTGTTCTATCGCCGGGCGACTACAACGAGATGATCACTTCGGGAGGGCTGTCCCGCACCTTCATCCTCCACATTCCTACCGGCTATACGGGCAGCACCGCAACGCCGGCTGTGATCGATTTTCATTGGTACAGCGGCACCGCCAGTGTGCAGGAAGGCGCGTCGGGCTGGAAGCAGAAGTGCGACAGCGAGGGCTGCATCGTCGTTTATCCCGAGTCGGCCGCAACCGCCAACCCGGCCAACTCCTGGAACGCGGGGTACTGCTGCGGGGGCGTGGATGGGGACGTGCAGTTTGCGCGAGACATCATCACCTGGCTGAAGGCCAACACCAACCTGGATGCCAAGCGCGTGTACGCCAGCGGCGGCTCCAATGGCGGCGCGATGACCTATCGAATGGCCTGCGAAGCCTCCGACGTGATTGCGGCCGCGGCGGCTGTCGACTTCCGCTGCGTCACCGGAACCGAGCCTAACCCTGGGTCGAGTGTTACCTCGATCACTCCATCGAATAACACAGCGTGCTCATGCCCCAACCGCAAGCGGCCCATCACCATTGTTGAGTGGGATGAGGGCCAGGATTACACGTTCATCGACTACAACGGCGGCGTGTCATCGACCGGCCTGCCACTGGTGAGCGCGATGGTCAATGCCGAGACCTGGGCGGACTTCGATGGTTGCAGTGGTTCGCCGACC
>JGI12269J14319_10006402_pt1 | contig 10227 bp, 6 predicted proteins | sample PeaSoiSIISIP2007_FD_14319 | JGI IMG/M metagenome (IMG submission 14319) | reverse complement strand
CAAGCCTCGATCCGGCAGACCGCGCCCTCGGGATCGACCTCGCGCGGCGCCTGGGCCGGGTCGAGATCGGTCGTAAAGGTGACGTGGCCGATATCGTGCAGGAGCCGGCCCTCCATCACCTCCTTCAGGTGCGTGATCACGTCTTCGGGAGTCTCGACGCCGAATACCCTGATGAAGGCCGTGGCCACGCCGGGGTCCAGGCTCTCGGCCTTGAAGTGCGGTTTGCGCTTGAGAGCGAGGTGGCGAAGGAACAGGGAGCTCTGCTCCCATTCCCAAGTCCGGGCGGTGTTGAGGCACAGCCTGGAGCGCGCCAGCACTTCGTCCTCGGGAATGAACGCGCCGAAGGTGGTCACGGGATCCGTCGAAGTCAGGATGGCGCGGGCCTCGATCCGAGTGATCGGGCCGTCCGTGCCGGTGGGGGCGATCTCCACGGCCTTGGCGACGCCGCCCTCGACGATGAACCGCTTGACCTCATGGTTCTCCAGCACGTCCATGCCGGCCAGGATTCCGGCTTTCTGGAGGCAGGAGGACAACCGGTGCGAGCCGCCTCGGACCAGGGTGGCGTTGAGCATGCGGTTGAAATAGAGCGGAACCAGGTAGCTGGAGTTCGATTCCTCCGGATCGATCCCCCACATGCAGATGAGGTAGAGCAGCAGGGCGCTCAGCCCGGGCGTCTCGAAGCCCCAGCTCTCACAGATCTCCGCCGGCGTCATTTCGGAGACCTTCAGAATCCGCTGGCCGAACTCGCTCTTCATGTAGGCCGCTGCCAACTGGGCAGACCCCACGGGCCGGCCGTAGGTGGCGGGGATCAGGTACTCGTCGGCGATCTCCTTGTAGTCGAGGTAGACCTCCCCGAAGCGCTCAGCATCCCTCGCCGAGTGCCGGGCAATGGACTGCACTGACTTTTCGAGGTCGGCGTAGAGCGTGATCGCATCGCCGTTTTTCATCAGCAGGGACGCTTCGGCGTCGGGCCTGATGTAGACGCAGCCGTCCGCCTCGAGCTCCAGGTCCTGGTAGGGCGGGGCGACGTCGAGCATCAACATATAGTTGGCGTGGAGGTTGAACCGATAGCCGGAGAACTCCTCCGTCACCAAAGCGCCGCCCGTCTCGTGGCGCCGCTCGACGACCAGGACCTTCGCGCCGGCCCTGGCCAGATAGGCGGCAGCCGTCAGACCGTTGTGACCCGCGCCGACCACGACGACATCGCAGTGCTTCGTTTCGGCCATCCTGTCTCTCCCCGCTGGGCGGTCTGCGGATGCGTCTCTGCCTGTTCAATCAACCGTGAATCTCTGAGTGACGCCCTGGCGGCGCAGCAGTTCGCCTGCACCTTCGAAGGCCCCGGCCTTCCACCATTCCGGACGCTCGATGTTGAGATCGTCGATGACCTGGCGGGCCGCCGCGTAACCAGCGCCGAGGTTCGTGTAGTTCGACACCCCCGTGGACTGGCAGATGTAGAAATTATCGATGGGAGTCCTCGGCGCGCCGCAGCCCGAGAAGGGTTTCCAGCTCCACATCTGCGCCTCGTTCACCGAACCGCTTGGATGCATGTTGCCGCCACAGTGCGGGTTGCGGCGCACGTAGTCGTGGGGCGTGTTGACGTACCGGGCCAGCTTCGAAGTCTTCAAGTTGGGCAGGTACTGGACCAACACGTCCTCCACCTTGTCAGCGTAGGACTCGCGGAGATCATCCCACTTCTCCGGCCCGCCAAGCGGGCGGATATCGTAGGGGACCATCGCCCAGGTCAGAACGGTGTACTGGCCCGGCGGCGCTTGGGTCGGGTCGGCGATGCTGTAGTTAAAGGCCCCACCCCACACGACCGGCGGATCGGGAGGGATATCCCTGACCATGCAGCCGTCGACCAGCCGCGCGCCATCGTCCAGGGTCTCGGCGCCGAAGTTATAGACGAAGGTGTTGTTCACCTCCGGGAATTTGGCCGACGCCGCAAAGTCGGGCCGCTCGCCCATCACGTAGTAGTTCGTGAACAGGCTGGAGCCTCGATAGTCGAACCGCTTGAGGGCGACCCTCGCTGCCGCCGGCAGATGCTCTTCGCCGATCAGTCCGAGGAAGGTGGGCTTGGCGCTCAGGTCGCTGATCACCGCCTTGGCGGCCTTGAACTCCGCCTCGGGATAGGTGGCCGACTTCGAAAGGACGACGCCCTTCACCTCGTTGTTCTCGATGACTGCTTTCTCGACGGCGCAGTTGTAGAAGATCTTTCCGCCGTAGTGCACGAAGCACCGCACCAGCGAATGGGTGAGGTCGTGGCTGCCGCCGCGCGCGGTGTAGCCCCCCTCCGCAGTGAACGTCGTCAGGAAGGCGAGGACCGCTAGCGGGCCGGCGATCCGACTGCTGATCCCATCCAGCCCGCCGGTGGCCGCATAGCTGAGCAGCCCCACCTTAACCTGTTCGTTCTCGAACATGCAGTCGGCGAACTCGACCCCCGTCATCCAGATCCAGTCCTTCGGCAGTATGGGGATGGATTCGCTGGCCTCCAGGAAGGCCAGGAAGCTCTCGTCGGTCTGCCGGCCCGTCGGTCCGCCCCGCCCCATGAGAGGCGTCATCCGCCCGAAGAAGTTCGCGATCTTCCGGAAGGTCTCGGCGTCGTTCGGAGATATGCGCTGCCAGGCTTCGTAGGTCTCCCGCGCATCGCGGCCCGAGAACAGCAGGGCGTTCCCGTCCAGGAAGGGATAGAAGTAAGCGTACTTCGCTCCAGGCGGCCTCAGTAGCTCCAGGCCAAAACGCTCCAGCTCGAGGTCCACATAGGCCGGGCTGTAATGCGGCATTAGAAGGGAGGCGTGCAGATTGAGCTTCACGCCTGGATAGAGCACCTCCTCGGTCGCGCAGAAGGTCCCGGACTCGTCTCGCCGTTCGAACACAGCGGTCTGCAGCCCTGCTTTCTGCAGATAGGCGGCCACGGCGAGGCCGTTGATGCCGCCGCCGACGACGATGACGTCATACTGCTGCTTTGGCGCGGTCATGCTCCGTACCTCGCTGTCGTGTAGTCAGAAGGGATCGTTGCCTCGGGACACTCTTCAATGAGAACAGCGAGGACGATGCCCTTCCCGCCCTGCAACGCCTTGATCTAGCGCAACGGCCCTTCGTCAGGCGGCCATGCAACCGAGTCCTCGGCATGCGGAGTTGGGTTGGGCCCCTAGGTTTTGCGCGCAATACCGCTCATCCCCGCGGAAGCAGGGGATGTCGCCGAGCGCGTCCCTACCGGGACCGCATCGGTGGCAAGCCGGCGCCCGGCCATGGTCAGACCCGGCCACGCCGACATCCATGCGACGCTCGCCGCGACCGAGGACCCTCGCCGACGAACGGGGCCGAATCAGACTTCCCGAAAGCGGACTCCGGGATGGTCCGCTTTGGGGGGGAAGCGGACATTGCAAGGCCTGAGGCGACCTGGGCTCGTCGACCCTCGGCGCGCGGGCTGAGCGTTGCCCAGGCCGCGGACGCATCTCTCGATGACCATGGCTAGGTCTGCTCCGCTGCTTCCCTTGCCGCCCGGGATGCCGCCCTTATCTTCTCGATCGCGCCGGAGCGGATCAGTTCGCGGCGTTCCTCCAGCCCCCGGTGCAGCTCCACCAGGATGCGCGCCGCATGCTCCTGTCTCTGGATCGCAGCCCAGTAGGCGGCCACGTTGGCGTTCGCGGCGATCGGGTCGGCGAGACCCGTGCCCGGCAGCACGTTCTCCAGAAAGAAGAGCGCCGGCACGAGCGCGCAGTCGGCCAGGGTGACGCGGCCCAGGCAGGCGAAGCCGTCGCAGCCAATCATCCGGTCCAGCGCCTTGGTGTTGCTCGCCAGCTGGCCGCCCAGCAGCGCGACGATGCCTTCGTTGCCGGTGGTGACGGGGGTCTGGGCGGCGAGGACGCGGGTCTGAACCGCGAGCATGAACGTGTTGTTCATCAGGTAGATGTCGCCGATGCGCGCCAGGGTGCGGATGTGGGCGTTCTCGCGGGGCGTCGCGCCCAGCAGCGAAGGCTCGGGATAGATCTCCTCGAGATACTCCGCGATCACGTCCGACTCCGGCGTCGCCTCGCCGTCGATCTCCAGCAACGGGATGCGGCCGATCGGATGGTCTTCGTAGAACTTCGGCGTGCCGTAAGTCGGCGGCTGCTCGATGGCGATGTCGGTGAGACCCTTGGCGTAGATCTGCATCCGCACCCGCGCCGAGTAGGGACTGAGATCCCAGGAATAGAGCTTCATCACGCGCTGGTATTCTCCTCGGTTTCTGACGTCCCGACCTTGTTAGAGGGACGACACCGTTTGGGGGCGGCTTGCGATGCGGCGAATATGCGGTGAAGCTCCGTCGGCTCGAAAGGATCATGAGCCGATGAATTGCCGACGCTGGCTGATCAAACACTGACGCAACTGTGATGAGCGCCGAGCCCTCAACGCCGATCGATATTGCGCGCGAGCCGGGGTTCACGCTTGGTCAGGCCACCGTGCGGCCGCCTGTCGGCGAAGTGCGCGCGGGCGGCCAGGTCATCCGCCTGGAGCCGCGCGTGATGCAGGTGTTCGTGGCCCTGGCGCGCGCCGAGGGCGGCGTGGTCTCGCGTGACGACCTGATCGCGAGCTGCTGGGGCGGACGCATTGTCGGTGACGACGCGATCAACCGCTGTGTAGCTCGGCTCCGCCGGCTCGCGGAAGCCGAAGCGCCGGGGTCGTTCACCATCGAGACCTTCAACAAGATTGGCTACAGGCTCGTGCCCGCCCTGGGCCCCGAGACTCAGCGACCGCCACCGGATCCCCCGACAACGCCGCGCGGTCCGATCATCTGCGTGCTGCCGTTCGTCAACATGAGCGGCGACCCCGAGCAGGAGTATTTCTCCGACGGGATCAGCGAGGACATCATCACCGACCTATCGAAGGTCTCGGCGCTTCAGGTCTGCGCACGCAACACCGCCTTCACGTTCAAGGGACAGTCGGTGAGGGCGCCCGACCTTGCACGGGAGCTGGGGGTGAGCCACGTGCTGGAAGGCAGCGTGCGCCGGGCCGGCGGGCGGGTGCGGATCACTGCCCAGCTGATAGATGGGGCCACGGGCAACGACGTTTGGGCCGAGCGCTATGACCGCGACCTGACCGATATCTTCGCGCTGCAGGACCAGATCTCGGAGGCGATCGTGAGCGCGCTCCGCCTCAAGCTCTTGCCGGCGGAGAAGTCGGCGATCGAGCGGAGGGGCACAAACAGCGCTGAGGCCTACGACCTTTATCTCCTGGCCCGCCAGCGTTGGATCACCGGCAATTTCGGCGATCCGACCTTGGAAGAGGCAACCATCCGCCTCTGCCGCCAGGTTTTGCAGATCGATCCCGGCTACGCGCAAGCCTGGGCGCTCATGGGGACCGCCCAGACGAACCTGCGCTTCACCTACGGGAAGTCGGACGTTGACAGCTGGACGGCGGTCGAGACGGCGTTGTCGCTCAATCCCGGGCTGGCCGAGGCCCACGCTCTCAAGGCCAGGCATCTACGCGAGGAGGGCCGCTACGACGAAGCCGCCGAAGAGGTCGAGATCGCCCTTCGCCTCGATCCCGAGTCGTACGAGGCGAACTCCGTGGCTGGCCGGTTTTACCACAGCCAGGGACGGTTTGAGGATGCGATCCGGCACTGGGAAAAGGCGGCGGCGTTGATGGAGACCAACTTCGCTGTCCCAGGCATGCTTAGCAGCTACTACGCCGCGCTCGGCGATGCTGAGGGCGCCCGCCGCTCGGCGCAAACGTCGCTCGCCCGCGCCGAGGCCACGCTGGCGCAAGATAAGAGCAACGGCGCGGCCATGGGCTTTGGAGTAACCGCCCTCGCCGTGCTCGGCGAAGGCGAGCGGGCTCGGGACTGGATCGGGCGCGCCCTGCTGATCGACCCGGAAAACGAGATAATGCGCTACAACTTCGCCTGCGCCCTCAGCCTCCATCTTCGGGACATCGACGGCGCGCTCGAGCTGCTCGGCCCGTATTTCCAGCGGGCGACCCGAACGAACCTCGACTACGTCAAGGCCGACCGGGACATGGACCCCCTGCGCGATGACCCGCGCTTTCAGGCAATGATCGCGTCCGCCGAGGAGCGCCTGGCGGCGGAACGCGGGTCCGGAGCGCCGGCCCGATAACTGACGATCGGTCGGCTGCTTTGGGTCGAAAGCAGACGTTGGGTGCTCGCCGGAAAGCGGCCCTTCGCGGGGCGCTGGCGGATCAATGACATCGACGACCTGCCGGAAAGCGGCCCTACAACCGCGCGTCGTCGGGCCGACTTGCCAGCCTGGTTGACGCAGAAGCGGCCAGGCGGCGCTCCGGGAATAGCGAGAGAAGCCCCGCTTCGCTGGCGGCGCACACTCCCCGCTCGGTGATCAGGGCGGTGACCAGGCGGGCAGGCGTCACGTCGAAGGCGACGTTGAGCGCGGGGCTGCCGGCCGGCGCGATGTCGACGCTGATGACGTCGCCGGCGGCTGTGCGACCGGAGACTCGCGTGACCTCCTCGGACCCGCGCTCCTCGATGGGAATGTCGCGCACGCCGTCGCGCAGCGACCAGTCGATGGTCGTGCCCGGCAGGGCCACAAAGAAGGGCACGTCGTTGTCGGCGGCCGAGAGCGCCTTCAGGTAGGTGCCGATCTTGTTGGCGACGTCTCCCTGCCGGGTCGTTCGATCCGAGCCGACGAGGCAGAGGTCGACCTCGTCGTGCTGCATCAGATGGCCGCCGGCGTTGTCGGCAATGATGGCGTGGGAGACGCCTTGCTGGCCGAGCTCGAAGGCTGTGAGCGCGGCACCCTGGTTGCGCGGGCGGGTCTCGTCCACCCAGACGTGGATGTCGAGGCCGGCCTCCTGGGCGAGATAGATCGGGGCGAGCGCCGTTCCGAGGTCAACGGTCGCCAGCCAGCCGGCGTTGCAGTGCGTCAACACCTTGACGACGCCGTCCGCGCGCTTCGGAACAGCGTTGCGGATGAGCTCGAGGCCATGTTCACCGATGCGGCGGCAGGTCTCGACGTCCTGGTCGCAGATCTCGGCTGCGCGCCGCCAGGCCGTCTCGAAACGAAGCGGCGGCGGCAGAGACCGAACCGCCTCCTCCATCCGAGCCAGCGCCCAGGCCAGGTTCACCGCCGTCGGCCGCGTGGCGAGCAAGCTCTGGATCGCTCCGTCGAGGCTCGCGTCGGAGGGGTCGTCGCGAAGCGCAAGGCAAACCCCGTAGGCGGCTGTGGCGCCGATCAGGGGCGCCCCGCGCACCTGCATGACGCGGATCGCTTTGGCTGCATCGTTGAGGCAGGACAGACGCGCCACCTCGACGACATGCGGCAAGCGGGTCTGGTCGAGGACCTCGACATCGCCGGACCCGTCGGCGGCGGGCCAGATCGTACGCGTTGAACGGCCATTGATCCTCATCTTGCGCCGACGATAGGGGCGCGGGCATCGGCTGGATAGGGATCCACACTCTGAGACCCGTCGCGAATGTCCGGTTTGGGTCGGAAGCAGACGATGTTGAGGCGCCGACAGCGGACATTGCCTCAAGCCGCTCGGCCACCTTTCCCTTGCTCCTCGCTCGTCGGCCTCGCTAGGGTTCCGCTCGCGGCCAGGGGTGGGGCCGGCCAGGCATGTCCGACGTCTTCATCTCCTACGCGCGGTCCACAGCGAAACAGGCGCAGCAGGTGGCCGAGGCTTTGCGCGGGCTGGACTACAGCGTCTGGATCGACGACGACCTCCCGGCCCACCGCACCTATAGCCGCGTGATCGAAGACGAGATGACGGCGGCGAAGGCAGCCGTCGTGATCTGGTCGGCCGACGCGGTGCAGTCGGAGTGGGTGCTGTCCGAGGCCAATCGGGCGCGTGAAGACCGCAAGCTTGTCCAGGTCACCACCGACACGGCCCGGCTGCCGATGCCGTTCGACACCATCCAGTGCGCGGACCTGAGCGACTGGACGGGCAACCTGGCCGCGCCCGGCTGGCGCAAGGTGGTCGCCAGCATCGCCGATCTGGTCGGGGGCGCGGCGCCTTCACCGCCAAAGCGCCAAGCCGCCGCGCCCGTCGCGGCAAAGCCGCTGGAACCCCTGTTGGCGGTGCTGGCGTTCGACAACCTCTCGGGCGACGCCGACATGGCCTATTTCTCGGACGGGGTGTCGGAGGAGATCCTGCAAACCGTCGTGCGCGGCGCGGACCTGAAGGTGATCGGGCGTGGGTCGAGCTTCCAGTTCCGCGGCGCAGACAAGGGCGCGCGCCACGTGGCGCTCCAACCGATGGCCGCGTACGCCGACCGCGAAACGCTTGTGAACAAAGGCCTTGCCGTCGCCCCGAACGACCTCGACACACTGGCGGCCGCGGCTTCTTTTCTTCTGGAGGTCGGCAGGGTCCGCGAAGCCTTGGGGCGCTACCGACAGGGCCGGGACATCGATCCGCTTTCTGCCGCCGCTGCGATGGCCTGCACCTGGGGGCTCGCTTTCGAGGACCGCTACGACGAAAGCCGCGACATCTGGCCTGCCATCACGGCCCGCTGGCCCGAGCCCGAATACATGTGGACCACCTGGATCCTGGTCGCCACCGCCAACGCCGACTGGGCAAGCTTCGATCAGATTGTCGAGTCTCTGGACGCGCGAGGCCCGCTGAGCCGGCAGCTCCGCGGCCTCGTCAGCTTCGGCCGGGCGCTGCGCGAGCCCGATCCGGACTACGTCGCCCACGTGCTCGCCCGCGCGCAGCGGGACCTGGCGGCGACGGGGTGGGTGGAGCTGCAGGTCCTGACCAGCCTGTGCGCGCTCGGCGCGCGCGACGAGACCTTCGAGTTGATCGATCGGGCCTCGTTCGCTCACATGTTCGATCCCGAAGGACCAATACCGGCGAACCTCGTCAACCCAGGGCTTATCTTCGACCGGTCGAGCAACCGCGCGATGATGAACGACCCGCGGTTCCTCCGCCTTTGCGCCAAGATGGGCCTTGTTGACTACTGGACACAGACAGACCACTGGCCCGACTGCGCCGCCGAGGGCGTCCTGCCCTACGACTTCAAGGCCGAGGCCAAGCGCCGCGCGGCGTAGTAGGACCCGGTCGGATGTCTGCTTTGGGTCGAAAGCAGACTATGGCGCGCGGCCGGAAAGCGGACGTCCGTGGTGACCGCCGGAAGCGGACGTTGGATCTTGGCGCGAAGGGCTAGGGAGCGTCGAGCTGCCGCTTCCCAGGTCCGCTAGTGCGCCGCACACCGGCTAACAAACGGTGCGATGACATGGCGATCGTCGGGACCAATAAACACCGCGCCTGCCCAACCGGTTGTCGTCAACGACATCGCTTTCGCCGTCTTAAGACTTTGGAATGCTGCGTCAGTCTTGGGTAGCTCGATGGTCAGGTCCCAGCCTTTGGAGGGGTTGGGGGTCGCGACCGCTGCGATGAGGTTGGCCGCGACCTCGTCCGTGTACAGTCCCATGACCGATGCCGCGGCAGTCATTTGCGACCCCGGTCCATCGCCGATCTGTTGCCCGGTTTGCTGGTCCGCGAGGCCTGTGACACCCGTCTCGGTAATGGCCACCTTGTCCGGCTCGCACACGAACCGATAGCTGACGCCACCCTGTCCAAAGCTGTAGCCCAACTGAAACGGGGGCGCGTCCGGACGTCCATCAACGTGCCAAGCGGAGACTCCGGCCATCGCCGGCTCCGCAGTGAGCAGCGTCGCCGCAAGCAGTCCCGCGCACCGAAGAAGCATTTCAGGCCCCCCGCTTGATGGGAGACCGGCAATCTACGAACTCACGGAAAGCCAGTCTAGCGCACTGCGGTCCACCCGACTTCCCGGCTGGATCGAGCGTCCGCTCTGGGTCGGAAGCAGACGTTCGGTGGTGGCCTGAAACCGGACATTGGCGTCAAAGCCACGCTCTGATCCCGGCCCGGCCGCTTCGGAGCGTTGCCGAAGACCTGGTGGGCGCGTACCCATTCGTAGGGGCCTTCAGATGACCATCGAGATCCACGGCTTCTGCGAAGAGCGCTTCTTGCCGATGAAGGAGGCCTTTGCGGCCAGCTTCGACGCGGGGCTCGAGCTCGGCGCGTCGCTCGCGCTGACGCATCAGGGCAAGCCCGTCGTCGACCTGTGGGCGGGCTGGATGGACCCTGAGCGCACGCACCCGTGGCAGCGGGACACGATCGTGAACGTTATGTCCACGACCAAGATCCCCATGGCGATTGCGGCGATGCGGCTTGTCGACCGCGGCCTCATCGATCTCGACGCGCCGATCGCCCGCTACTGGCCGGAGTTCGCCCAGGGCGGCAAGGAGCGCGTGA
>JGI12269J14319_10006396_pt1 | contig 10231 bp, 10 predicted proteins | sample PeaSoiSIISIP2007_FD_14319 | JGI IMG/M metagenome (IMG submission 14319) | reverse complement strand
CGCCTGGTGTCCAGGTGCACAAGTGACGGCGACGACTTCCATCGGCGATGAGGTCTCCGAAAGCGTGAAGCCGCGCCCGCTCCGCGAATGGCACTCCCGATTCGGGCGCCGTACTGATTGCTCAGCACAACAGACTCATCTCTATCACTCGTGAGAACCCTCACATTCATAGCGACGTTACGAAAACCGGTGTTCGCGACCTAGGTGCACCCATTCACTCACACCACGCAACGGTCGCTCAGTGGCGGCCTCGCTGACGAGCAACCTCGAATGCGGCCACCGAGACCGCCACGCCCGCGTTGAGCGAGCTCAGGCGCCCGAATTGGGGGATGGCCACAACTTTGGCGCAACGTTTTCGCGTCAACGACGCGAGACCCTTCTCCTCTCCCCCGACCACGAGGGCCACCGGCGCCGTCGCGAGGTCGAGGTCGTAGATCGACTCGGCCGACTCGCCCGCCAGCCCCACCGTGAACACGCCGGCCCGGTTGAGCTGGTCGAGCGCCGCCGGCACGCCGCCGACGTCGCAGAACGTCAGGTACTCGATGGCGCCGGCCGCGGTCTTGGTGACCGTGGGCGTCACCCGGGCCGAGCGGTGACGCGGCACGATCACCCCGGTCACCCCGGCCCCGTCCGCGCTGCGCAGCATGGCGCCGAGGTTGCGCGGATCGGTCACGCCGTCACAGACCAGCAGGAAGGCGTGCTCGACGCGCAGGATCGCATCGAGCGACACCGTGGGCAGGCGCGCCGCGTGGGCCATCACACCCTGGTGGCCCTCGGTGCGCGCCTCGCGATCGAGGCGCGCCATCGACACGACCTGGACCGGTATGCGCTGGCCCTGGGCCTCGCGCTCGATCGCGTCGAGCAGGTCCGACGGGTCCTGGGCGTCAGCGACCAGGACCCGATCGACGCGCCGGCGTCGCGCCCTCAGCAGCTCGTAGACGGCGTGGCGACCCTCGACCTGCTCGCCCCCGAGCCCCTCACGATCGCGCGGGGGCGCGCGGCGCGGACCCGACGGACGGGCGGTGCGCCGCGGGTCGCGGCCGCGGCCCGGGTCCGGGCGACCGGCGCGCGGCGCGGGCGGACGCGGGCTCACGCGCGCTCGTCGACCAGGACGACCGCGGACGCCGCGACGCCCTCGCCCCGGCCCAGCGCCCCGAGGCCATCGGACGTGGTGGCCTTCACCGAGACGACACATCCGACGACCTCGCCGAGGCGCCGCGCCATCTCGCCCAGCAGGGGCGCGAGGACGGGCCGCTCGGCCACGATGGTGACGTCGGCCGACACCGGGGTGAGCCCGGCGCCAGCGACCACTTCGACAACGCGCTCGAGCATGGTGCGCGAGGAGATCCCGGCGAGCGCGGCGTCGCTGCTCGGGAAGTGGCGCCCGAGGTCGCCCTGCCCGGCCGCGCCGAGCAGCGCGTCGCACAGCGCGTGGGTGGCGACGTCGGCATCGGAGTGCCCGGCCAGGCCGGTCGCGCCCGGCACCTCGACCAGTCCCAGGCGCAGGACCCTCGCGGGGTCCTCAGAGAAGCGGTGCGCGTCGAGGCCCTGGCCGATCCTCACGCGTTCTCCAGACGGGCCGCGGCGCGCGCGACGTCCTCGGGGCCGGTGATCTTGAGGTTGCGCTCCTCGCCAGGCACGACGACCACGCGCCCGCCGGCCTCCTCGACGAGGGCCGCGTCGTCGGTGGCGTCGGACCGCGCGCCGTGGGCGTTCACCAACGCCTGGTACCGGAAGGCCTGGGGCGTCTGGACCGTCACCAGCCCCTCGCGGTCGAGCGTCTCGTCGACCACGGCGTCGGCGCCCTCGCACGTCACGCGCTTGACCGTGTCGGTGATCGCCACGCCGGGCACGGCGCCGTCGGCCCCGGCGCGCACCGCCGCGACCACCGCGGCGAAGAGCTGGGGCGAGGCCAGCGGGCGCGCGGCGTCGTGCACCACCACGATCTCGGCGCCGTCGCACAGCGCCAGTCCGGCGCGCACCGAGTCGGCGCGCGTCGTCCCCCCGATGACGATCAGGTCGGCGCCCTCGCCCGGGCCGTCGTAGCCGTCGGGCACCACCAGGATGACGCGCGAGGCGACCGAGCGGGCGGCGGCCACGCTGCGCGCGCTCACCGTCGCCTCGCCGAGGCTCGCGAACTGCTTGGCTCCGCCGAAGCGTCGGCCCCGACCGGCGGCCACGACGATCGCGGCCACCGACACGGCTAGGGCAGCACCGAGGCGAGCTTCTCCTCGGCCGCTTCGGTGTCCACGTTGAGCGCGAAGGTCAGCTCCGAGACCAGGATCTGGCGGGCCCGGGTCAGCATCCGCTTCTCGCCCGCCGACAGGCCCTTGTCCTTGTCGCGGATCGAGAGGTTGCGCACGACCTCGGCGACCTGGTAGATGTCGCCCGAGCGCAGCTTCTCCGAGTGGTTCTTGAAGCGCCGCGACCAGTTGGTGGGCATGCGGGCCTCCTTCTTGCGCAGCACCGCGAAGACCTCCTCGACCTCCTCGTCGTTGATCACGTCGCGCAGCCCCACCGCCTCGGCGTTGGCCACCGGCACCATCAGCACCAGGTCGGTGTAGGCGACCTTGAGCTTGAGGTAGTCCTGCTTGACGTCAAAGGCGGTCATCTTCTCGATCTTCTCCACGGTGCAGGCGCCGTGGTGGGGGTAGACGAGGCGGTCGCCTTTCTTGTACTTACGCGCGGTCATGTACGGGGCTCTCCTAGGGGGGGTGTCGCAGCCCGCGAGGGCTAAAGGGGGATTTACAATTTTAGCAGAAAAACGGTCAATTCGTTCCGATGCGGGCGATCGACAGGGCCTCGGCCAGCGAGTGGCAGCGGTGCAGCGTCACGCCGGCGGGCTCGTCGGGCGCCCCGGAGTCCGGGACGATGACCTCGGTGGCCCCGAGTCGCTGGGCCTCGCGCAGGCGCCGCGGCGTGCCGGGAACGGCGCGCAGCTCCCCGGCCAGCCCCACCTCGCCGATGACGGCCAGGGAGCGCGGGACCGTGACACCCCTCGCGGCGGACGCCACGGCGAGGGCCAGCGCGGCGTCGACGCCCGGCTCGTTCGCCGCCAGTCCCCCCGCGGTGGCGGCGAAGACGTCCAGCGCCCCGGTCGCCACCGCGCATCGCGCGTCGAGCACCGCGAGCAGCAGCGCGAGGCGCTGGGACGAGACCTGGTGGGCGACGCGGCGCGGTGGGCCGGCGCACGCGGTGACCAGCGCCTGGAACTCCACGCGCGTGGCGCGCGACCCGTCGAGGGTCACGCCCACGACCACGCCGGGCACCTCGAGGCCGGACCCGGCGAGGGACGAGGCGGGGTCGACGAGGTCGCGCAAGCCGGCGGGGTCCATCTCCATCAGTCCGACCTCGTCGGTCGGACCGAAGCGGTGCTTGAGGCACCGCAGTATGCGCAGGGTGCCGTGGCGATCGCCCTCGATGCGCACCACCGTGTCGACGAGGTGCTCGAGCGTGCGCGGGCCGGCCAGGTCGCCGTCCTTCGTGACGTGGCCGACGAGCACCAGGGCGGTGCCCACGGCGCGCGCCGCGGCGCAGAGCCGCTCGGCGCCGTGGCGCACCTGAGGCACCGAGCCGGCGGCCGCGCCCAGGCCCGGGTCGCTCATGGCCGAGATCGAGTCGACGACGACCACCCGGGGCCGGCGCTCGACGATGAGGTGCTCGGCCGCGGCGACGTCGGTCGTGGCGGCGACCGCCAGGCTCGCCGGGAGGTCGCCGAGGCGGCGCGCGCGGCGCGCCACCTGAGCCAGGGACTCCTCGGCCGCGACCAGCACGACCGCGTCGCCGGCCATCGCTCGCGAGCACAGCGCCATCAGGGCCAGCGTGGACTTGCCGACCCCCGGCTCGCCGAACAGGAGCGTCGTCGAGCCGTCCACCAGGCCCCCGCCCAGGACCCGGTCGAACTCGCCGACGCCGGTGGAGCGCGCGGGCGCGTCCTCGAGTCCCGCCTCGCACAGCGCCGTGGCGTCGGCCGGGGCGCCGCGGGGGCGCGGGGCCGCGGCCACGAGGGTGTTCCAGTCGCCGCAGGACGAGCACCGTCCGGTCCATCGCGGTGCGGCGCCGCCGCACGAGGAACAGACGTGCGCGACGTGGCCCTTCACCGGGCGCACGCTAGGCAGCGCGTGTGACGTCAGGCGGGCGGGGCGAGGTCCTCGAAGTCGACCGAGGTCGGAAGCCCTTCGACGCCCTCGAAGGTGAGCGCGTCGCCGGAGCCGCCGTCAACGGCGTCGATGACGATGGTCTGGCCCGCGCGGAACTCCTTGTTGAGGATCTTCTCGCTGAGCGCGTCCTCGACGTACTGCTGGACGGCGCGGCGCAGCGGTCGCGCGCCGAGCTCGGGGTCGTAGCCCTTCTCGGCGAGAAAGCCCTGGGCCGCGGCCGACAGCTCGAGGCCCAGTCCCTGGACCGCCAGCTGCTCGCGCAGGCGCCCGATGAACAGGTCGGCGATGGCCATGACCTCTTCGCGGGCCAGCTCGTGGAAGACGATCGTGTCGTCGATGCGGTTGAGGAACTCCGGCTTGAAGTGGAGCTTCAGCGCGTCGTTGACCTTCTCCTTCATGCGCTCGTGGGTCACCAGGTCCGACCCCTTGCCGAAGCCGATGGCCGCCTTGCGCAGGTCGGCCGTGCCCAGGTTCGAGGTCATGATCAAGATCGTGTTCTTGAAGTCGACGGCGCGACCTTGCGCGTCGGTCAGGCGACCATCCTCGAGGATCTGCAGCAGGATGTTGAAGACGTCCGGGTGGGCCTTTTCCACCTCGTCGAAGAGGACGACGGAGAAGGGCTTGCGGCGCACGGCCTCGGTCAGCTGGCCCCCCTCGTCGTAGCCGACGTAGCCGGGGGGCGAGCCCACCAGGCGGCTCACCGAGTGCTTCTCCATGTACTCGCTCATGTCGAGCTGGATGATGGCGTCCTCGTCGTCGAAGAGGAACTGGGCGAGGGTCTTGGCGAGTTCGGTCTTGCCCACGCCGGTGGGGCCGAGGAAGATGAACGACCCGCCGGGGCGCTTGGGGTCCTTGAGCCCCGCACGGGTTCGCCGGATGGCGCGGCTCAGCGCGATGATCGCTTCGTTCTGGCCGATGACGCGCTTGTGCAGCTCGTCTTCCATGCGCAGGAGCTTGACCGTCTCCTCCTCGGTGAGGCGGTAGACGGGGATGCCCGTCCACACCGCCAGCACCTCGGCGACGGTGTCCTCGTCGACCAGGTCGTAGGTCGCCCCGCCCGAGGACTTGACGCTCACGTCGAGCTCGTCGCGGCGCGCCTGGAGGGTGCGCTCCTGCTCGTCGAGGGCCTTGGCCTGCTCCAGGGCGCCGTTGTCCATCGCGGACTCCTTGTCGGCGCGCACGCGCACGAGGTCCTCGTCGATCTTCTTGACCGCGGGCGAGACGTCCATGCGGCGGATCCGCAGGCGGCTGCCGGCCTCGTCGATGAGGTCGATCGCCTTGTCGGGCAGGAAGCGGTCCGAGATGTAGCGGTCGGCCAGGTTGGCCGCGGCGATGAGCGCCTGGTCGGTGATCTTCACCTGGTGGAACTGCTCGTAGACCTCGCGCAGTCCCTTCAAGATCTCGATGGTCATGGCCACCGACGGCTGCTCGACCTTCACCGGCTGGAAGCGGCGCTCGAGCGCGGCGTCCTTTTCGATGTGCTTGCGGTACTCGTCGATCGTGGTCGCCCCGACGGTCTGGAGCTCGCCGCGCGCGAGCATCGGCTTCAGGATCGACGCCGCGTCGATCGCGCCCTCGGCGGCGCCGGCGCCGACCAGGGTGTGGATCTCGTCGATGAACAAGATGATGTCGCCGCGGGTGCGGATCTCCTTCAGCACCTTCTTGAGGCGCTCCTCGAAGTCCCCGCGGTAGCGGCTGCCCGCCACCAGCGCGCCGAGGTCCAGCGTGTAGAGCTGCTTGTCGGTGAGGGTCACGGGCACCTGGTTGGCCACGATGCGCTGGGCGAGGCCCTCGACGATCGCGGTCTTGCCCACCCCGGGCTCGCCGATGAGCACCGGGTTGTTCTTGGTGCGCCGCGAGAGGACCTGCATGACGCGCTCGACCTCTTTCTCGCGTCCCACCAGGGGGTCGAGCTTGCCCTCGCGGGCGAACTGGGTGAGGTTGCGCCCGAACTGGTCGAGCACCGCCGAGCCGCTGGCCGATTCGCCGTCGCTCTTGCCGGAGCCGACCTGGCTGGCGGGCGACTCCTTGCCGGTCTGGCCCGACATCATCTGGATGACCTGGGTGCGCACGCGCGCCATGTCGGCGCCGAGGTCCGAGAGGACCTGGGCGGCCACGCCCTCGCCCTCGCGCACGAGTCCGAGCAGCATGTGCTCGGTGCCGATGTAGGAGTGCCCCAGCTGGAGGGCCTCACGCAGGGAGAGCTCCAGGACCTTCTTCGCGCGCGGGGTGAACGGCGGCGATCCGGGCGAGGGGTTGGTGTTGGCCCCGATGGCCTCCTCCACCTTCTCGCGCACCACGTCGAAGGTGACCCCCAGGGCGTCGAGGGCTTTGGCGGCCACGCCCTCGCCCTCGCGGATCAGCCCGAGCAGGATGTGCTCGGTACCGATGAAGGCGTGGTTGAGGTCGCGCGCCTCCTCTTGGGCGAGCACGAGAACCCGACGGGCCCGGTCAGTGAATCTCTCGAACAATGTTCTTCCTTTGACTCTGGTAGCAGTGTACTGGCGGTGAATGACGGGTCATGCTCACCCCTCGGGGGCGAGGGGGGCTCATCTAAGGTAGTGGCGTGAACCCGCTCGAGCGATTGGGCCTGGCGTCGGTGGGCACCGATCTCGCGGCGCTCGAAGCACTGCTCGCCGAGTCGGTGATCATCGGCGACGAGTACCTCGACTCGGTGACCACCCACCTGATCTACGCCGGCGGCAAGCGCCTGCGGCCCCTGCTGGCCGTCGCCTCGGCCACCGGCGGCGAGCGTCCCGCGACCCCCGAGGACCTGCTGGGTGGGGTGGCGCTCGAGCTCATGCACCTCGCGTCGCTCTACCACGACGACGTCATGGACGAGGCCGACGTGCGCCGCAACGTCGACAGCGTCAACGCCCGTTTCGGCAACCTCATCGCCATCGTGGCCGGCGACTACCTCATGGCCCGCTCGGCCGCCATCGCCGCGGACCTGGGCACCGACGTCGCCGGGCTGCTCGCGCGCACGCTGGCCTGGCTCACCCGCGGGCAGATCTCCGAGGTGCGCACCGCCTTCTCCACCGAGCGCACCGAGGCCGACTACTTCGAGGCGATCGAGGGCAAGACGGCCTCGCTGATGTCGGCCAGCTGCCGGGTCGGGGCGCTGACCGCGGGCCTCGCGCGCGAGCCCACCGAAGCGCTCACGCAGTTCGGTCACTGCTTCGGCATGGTCTACCAGCTGCGCGACGACATCTTGGACGTCGTGGCCACCCAGAACCAGCTGGGCAAGCCGGCGGGCCAGGACCTCGCCGAGGGCGTCTACACGCTGCCCACGCTGCTGGCACTGCACGACCCCAACGTCGGCGAGCAGCTGCGCGGGGTGCTCGGCCACGTGCTCGACGACGAGGACCGCGAACGTGCGCGCAAGCTCGTCGTGGCCACCGACGGCGTCGACCAGACGCTGGCCGCCGCGCAGCGCTACCTCGCCCAGGGCCGCGAGGCGCTCGTGATCGTGCCCAGCGCGCCGCTGCGCGAGGGCTTCGCCTCGCTCATCTCGTCGCTGCTCGAGGACCTGCCCGCCTACTGATCGCGCAGCGGTTTGAGCGTCGGGAACGCGATGACCTCGCGGATGTTGGCCTCGTCGGCGATGAGCATGGCGAGGCGGTCGACGCCCACGCCGAGCCCGGCGGTCGGGGGCAGTCCCCATTCGAGCGCGCGCAGGAAGTCCTCGTCGAGGCGCATCGTCTCCTCCTCGCCGGCGGCGGCGAGGCGCGCCTGCTCTTCGAAGCGCGCGCGCTGCTCGACCGGGTCGACCAGCTCGCTGAAGCCGTTGGAGAGCTCGCGTCCGGCGGCGTAGGACTCGAAGCGCTCGGTGAGCAGGGGCTCGCTGGGGTGCTGGCGCGCCAGCGGGGAGACCTCGACGGGGTACTCGGTGACGAAGAAGATCGGGTTCCACAGCCTCTCTTCGGCGCTGGACTCGAAGAGCTCGGCGAGGCAGCGCCCCGCGCCCCAGGTGGCGTGGACGGCCACGCCGCGCTCGCCCAGCAGCGCGGCCAGGTGATCGCGCTCCGAGCGGACCGAGACCTCCTCTCCGAGCGCCTCGGAGGCCAACTCGGCCATTGTGCGCCGCGGCCAGGGCGCGGCGAAAGGAACTCCCGGTCCTGGTAGGTGACCTCGGTGGTGCCGAGCACGTCGAGGGCCACGCCGGCCACCAGCTCCTCGGTGAAGCGCATCATGTCCTCGTAGTTCCAGTACGCCGCGTAGAGCTCGAGCATCGTGAACTCCGGGTTGTGGCGCGGGCTCACCCCCTCGTTGCGAAAGACCCGGCCCACCTCGAAGACCCGCTCGAAGCCCCCGACCACCAGGCGCTTGAGCCAGAGCTCGGGCGCGATGCGCAGGTAGAACGCCGCGTCCAGGGCGTTGTGGTGGGTGGCGAAGGGCCGCGCGGTCGACCCGGTGGGGATGGGGTTCAGGATGGGGGTCTCGACCTCCAAGAACCCCGCCGCCCAGCACCGCTCGCGCAGCGAGCGCAGGACCTCGCTGCGGCGCGTCAGCGAGCGGCGCGTGACGTCGTTGGCCCACAGGTCGGCCTCGCGGTGGCGGTACCGCAGGTCGAAGTCGGCGATGCCGGCCCACTTGTCGCCGAAGTTGTGCAGGGCGGTGGCCAGCTTGGTCCAGGTCGCCACGCGCACCGACAGCTCGCCGCGCTTGGTGCGCACGACCTCGCCGCTGACCCCGACCCAGTCGCCCAGGTGGAGCTTCGTGAACCCGTCGAAGTCGCCGGTCACCTGGGCCAGCGCGAACAGCTGGACCTCGCCGCTGGAGTCGCGCATCGTCGCGAAGGCCAGGCGCCCCTGGGCGCGCAGCAGCATCACGCGCCCGGCCACGCTGACGACGTCGCCCGACTCCTCGCCGTCGATCAGGTGCGCGTACGTCGACTGCAGGTCGGCCGCGTAGGCGGTGTGGTCGAACGAGTACGGCGTGCTCACGAATCGTCTCCGGTGTGGTTCCTCTCGTGAACGATACGCAATCCGTGCAGGGTGAGCCACGGCTCGACGTGCTGGACGCTGGTCGTGTGCGGGGCGATGAGCCCGGCGAGGCCCCCGGTGGCGATGATGGTCGCGTCGCCGACCTCGGCGCGGATGCGCGCCACGACCCCGTCGACCTGCGCGGCGAATCCGTACAGGACGCCGGACTGGATCGACTCGACGGTCGAGCGGCCCACGACCGAGCGCGGGCGCACCAGCTCGACCGAGCGCAGCGCCGCCGCGTGCGTGTAGAGCGCCTCCAACGAGATCTCGACCCCGGGCGCGATGGCGCCGCCGAGGTACTCGCCCCGCTCACTGATCACGTCGAAGGTGGTCGCCGTGCCGAGGTCCACGACCACCGCGGCCCCCGGGTAGAGGTCGTAGGCGCCCACGGCGTTGGCGATCCGGTCGGCGCCGACCTCGCGGGGGTTGTCGTAGAGGATGGCCATGCCCGACTTCGTGCCCGGGCCCAGCACCGTCACCGGCAGGTCCGCGAACCAGCGGTGCGACATCCGGCGCAGCTGAGTGGTCACCGTGGGCACCGAGGAGCACACCGCCATCTCGCTCACCACCGCGCGCAGGTCCAGGCCCTCGAGGTCGAGCAGCTGGGTGAGCACCATGGCGTGCTCGTCGGGCGTGCGCTCCGCGACGGTCGAGAGCCGCCAGTGGAACGCCAGCCCGTGCTCGCCCGCCGCACGGGCGAAGCCCATGGCGTCGGGGGCGTCCGGCTCGACGGGTCCGAAGAGTCCGATAACGGTCTCGGTGTTGCCGACGTCGACGGCTAGCAGCATCAGGTGCCCCTTCCCTGGACCGTGACCGGCCCGTTGTCGATCAGACGAATGCCCTCGACGGTGCCGGCGACGAGCGCGCGACGTTCCCCCGACTCATCGTCGCCGGTCGCGCGCAGCGTTCGCGGGTCGACGACCTCGGCGTAGGCGACGTCGATGCCGGCGCCGGCGAGGACCTCGGCCATGGCCGAGCGCAGCACGCTCGCCGCGGCGACGCGCGCGCGCGCCGCCGCGACGGCTCGCGACAGCCCGGTCGCTCGCTCGTGACCCGCCGCGCTCAGCCGGACGTTGCGGCTCC
>JGI12269J14319_10006395_pt1 | contig 10231 bp, 9 predicted proteins | sample PeaSoiSIISIP2007_FD_14319 | JGI IMG/M metagenome (IMG submission 14319) | reverse complement strand
GGGCAAGCGCCCTGCGCCGCCACGGCAACACCCGGCCGCTGATCCGCGCGGTGCTGAAGGACCTGATCTTTCCCGCCGTGCCGGCCAAGCCGGTCGCGCTTTTCCTCTACATGTACGTCATCCGGCTCGGCCTGCTCGACGGCCCGGCGGGCCTGCGCTTCTGCTTCTACCACGCCTGGTATGAGGCCAGCGTGGCGGCGCTGCGGGCGGACGCAGCCATAGCGAGGTGAGAGTGATCAGATGGATGCCCGTGTTCCCGGCCGAGCCATCGGCGACATTCGATCGGTCTGCCGGACAGCATGCCCAGGCGCCGCGGCGCGATGGCTAGCGTCCCTCATGATGCGCCTGCCCGAATGCGCCCGGGCCGGTTCCCTGGCGCCGGCCGACCGGTGCTGGGCGCGTACCGGAGCGGGCTTCCGGACGGCAAGCGGCGCGGTCGTCTGGCTGCCAGCTCCCTATACCGCCGGAGCCCGCGAGATGTACTGCCGGAACGTCTATCTCCGCACCGGAGTGACGATGCCGGTGCAGGGCTGGGTAGTTGATCTCGGCGCCAACCGCGGCCTGTTCTCCGTCTGGTCCGCGGCAACTGGCGCACGCGTCGTCGCAGTCGACGCACAACAAGGCTTTGACCCGCTGATCCGTGCCCTGGCCAGGCACAATGGCGTCGCGGAACGCGTCAGCGTCGAGATCGCGACCGTTGGCGGCGTCATCACCCAGGGGGCCACGGTCGGCGTGATAGGCGATGACCTGCGGTGGGCCGCGACCACGCACGGCGCACCGGTACGGCCGGCGGGCGTGTCCGTGCCGCAGCTCATCTCGAAGTACCGGATCGACCGGGTCGGCCTGCTGAAGATGGATATCGAGGGAGGCGAGTTCGCCGTGCTTGCCGCCGACGAGGACCTGCGCTGGCTGGCACAGGTCGACCAGGTCGTGCTCGAAGTCCATCCGGATCACGGCGACGCTGCCGCCCTGGTCGACCGGCTCCGGCGGCACGGATTCTCCGTCGACCTGCGCGACAACGACGGCCGCCGGGTAGGCGCCGGCTCCGGCCGCTTCGACTACGCCTATTGCCGGCGATGATCAGGAAGCCGTGGCTATGACAGCGCGCGCTAGCCATCAGGTCGCCGCGGCCCCGATCCCGCTAGCCCCGCCCGGGCGTCTCGGCTTCGGCGTCGCCGATCGTCCCGGCGGCATTCGGGAATGACTGTCAGTTACGTATAGTGACTTCATATACTCATGGCGTGACCATGACATCGGACCTCGCCGCGCTGCGGGATCTCCTGTACCGGTCTTACGCATCCCAGCACGCAGGCCGCAGCGGCAGCGCCGCCGCCGCCCTGATCTACCGCCGGGACATCCGCCCGCTGCTGCCCGGGCCGGCCGCGGGACCGGTGATCGACATCGGGTGCGGTCAGGGCGAGCTGGTGCGGCTGCTGCTTGCCGACGGCTATGACGCTCACGGCGTTGACGTCAGCCCGGAGCAGGTAGCTCTGGCCCACGCGAGCGGCCTGGATCAGGTACGTCGCGGCGACTACCGTGACATGCTCACCGGTCTTCCTGGTCAGCCCGCCGTCATCACCGCCATGGACATCCTCGAGCACTTCACCAAGGACGAGGTGCTCGACGCCTTCGATCGCATCGCCCGGGCGCTGGCGCCCGGCGGCCTGTTTGTCGCGCGGGTCCCCAATGCCGTCAGCCCGCTAGGCGGCAACGTCCGGCACGGGGATTTCACCCACGAGACCTCCTACACAGCTCGCAGCGTCAGGCAGCTGGCCGCCGCGGCTGGATTCTCCTCCGTCGTCGTCACCTCGTGCCCGCCGGTCGTCCACGGCCTGGCGAGCGCGGCGCGGGCGGGAGTGTGGAAGCCGGTCAGCGCGCTGCTCAAGCTCGCCCTCGCCGCTGAGACCGGACAGCTCCGCGGCCATGTCGTTACCCAGAACCTGAACTTCGTTGCGCGCAAGCCCGGATGACGCCGTTCTGGCACGGCGGACGGGTCACCGGGCGCCGGGCCGGCTTCGCCGGCCTTTCGAGCTGATCAGGCCGGTGAGCTAGCGATGTGCGGCATCGCCGGGGCGATCGATCCGGTCGCTGACCGAGCAGCACAGCGAGTCGGCCTGATCAACGACGCGCAGCGGAGTCGCGGTCCCGATCACGCGGTGGTGGCGCGAGTAGGCGGGTTCACGCTCGGGAACACCCGGCTCGCCATCTGCGATCCCGGACCAGCGGGAAACCAGCCGTTCGTGTCCTCCGACGGCCGCTACACCTGCGTGTTCAACGGCGAGATCTACAACCATCGGCGCCTGGTCGAGCGTTACGGTCTCACGGTCCGCACGGCCTGCGACGGGGAGATCATCCCCCAGCTGTGGGCGAAGCTAGGGGCGGCGTCGCTGGCCGAGTTGCGCGGAATGTTCGCCATCGCCTTGGTGGACTCGCTGGAAGAGCGCCTCTACCTGGCTCGTGACCCGTTCGGGATCAAGCCCCTGCACTGGCGGGTGGTACCGGAAGGCCTGCTCTTTGCCTCCGAGGTCCGGCCGCTTGCCCGGATCGCCGGGGGTGCGCGGGTCGACCCTGAGGCCATCGCGCGCTACCTGCACCTCGGAGCGATCGCAGCGGACCGGACGCCGTTCCTTGAGGTCACCGCTCTGCCCCCGAACAGCCTCGCCGTTTTCGGCCGGGCCATCGGCCCGACAATCCGGCCGATCCTGCCAGCGGGCCCGCTCGGCGCCACCGGGCAGTCAGCCGATCTGGACGCGGCGCTAACCGAATCCGTCGAACTGCATCTGGGCGCCGACGTGCCCACGGCGCTGCTCTTGTCCGCTGGCGTTGACTCGGCCGCCATCGCCGCCGTCAGCCACCGCCTTGGCCGGGACCTCGACTGCCTCACGGTAGCCACTCCTGGGGCGGTCGACGAGAGCGCCGAGGCGGCGGAGACCGCGCGTCACTACGGGCACCGATACCGGCGGATACCTGCCGCCCTGGAAGTCGGCGACCTGGGCGGATTTTTCGGTGCCATGCAGCGGCCAAGCATCGACGGCCTCAACACCTATCTCGTGTCCAAGGCGGTCCACGAGGCTGGCTTCAAGGTGGCTCTGTCTGGTCTCGGCGGAGATGAGGCCGTGGGCGGCTACTCCCACTTTCGCCTGCTGAGATACCTGCCTGCCCTGCGGGCACTGGACAAGGTGCCCGGCCCGGTCAATGGCGCGGCGGCGAGGATGCTGGCCCGGATCGGCCCGGCGGCGCAGGCGAAGTCGAGGAGGCTGCTCGCGGCCGGCGGTCCCCGCGAAGGATGGGGACTCTCCCAGCTCCAGCGAGAGGTGCTGCGGGCACCGCTGGTGGCCGCTCTCACCGGCGTCAGGAGCCGCCGGCCTGCCGGTGCCTCGGGCCCGCGAGCCGCGGATCACCCAGATCCGTTCGGCGCGATGGTGGCCGCCGAGGTCGAGATCTACCTCCAGGCGATGCTGCTGCCGGACGCCGATAGCTTCTCGATGGCTTCCTCGGTCGAGCTGCGGGTGCCGTTCGTTGACAGCCAGGTCTTCTCGGCAGCTCTCTGCCTGGCCACCCGGCGTGGCCGGCGGCCAGGCAAAGAGGCGATCGCGGTGGCACTGGGCGATCCCTATCTGGCCGGCACGGCGGCTCGTCCCAAGCGAGGCTTCAGCGTCCCCATGCGGTCCTGGATGGCAGGTCCGCTGGCGCCCGTGCTCGCCGCCGCCGACGACCCCAGCGCCCCGGTCTGGTCGTTCGTGGACCGGGCGATGGCTGAGCGTGCGGGACTGGTCCCCCTGCTGGTGCGTGATCGCTGGGCTGAGACCTGGGCGTTCGCGGCGCTGAATGCCTGGCTCGATTCGATGATGCGGGAGAAGGCAGGGTGAGACAGGTGCTCAGAACCGACACGGACCTGACCGCGGGGTCACGTCGAGCGTCCGATGTGACCGAGAGGGTCATTCTGCTGTCCCCGTCCCGCGGGCTCGGCGGCGGCATCGAGCGCTACGTGGAAACGCTGGAATGGGCGTTCGCGGCGCAAGGCATCAGCTATCAGCGGATCGACCTGCACCGTTCCGGGTCGGCCGGCCAGATCCGGATGATCACCGGAGTCCGCAAGCTACTGCGGGAGACCGTTGCGCCAACTCGCCTGGTCGTCGGGCACAGGGCGATGCTGCCGATCGCATCGCTGCTCGCCCGCGACGACAGGTCGGTGCGCGGCATGTCGGTCCTGTGCTACGGCTGTGACGTCTGGGATGCGAAGTTCCGGCTTCGCCGGCTCGCCGAGAACCGCCTGCTGCGCCGCTCGAGCGTCCGCGTCGTCGCGATCAGCAGCTTCACCGCTGGCGCGATCTCCCGCCTCCGCCCGGCGACGATCCTGCCGCCTGGCCTGTCCGGGGAGTGGTTCGATGCGCTGGTGCAGGCGGCCGAGGCCGACCGGAAGGGCCGCCACGGAATACGGATAGTCACCGCGTTCCGTCTCGCGGTCTGGCGGGAAAAGGGCCTGCCCGAGCTGATGGACGCGGTCGCCGCCCTGGGCCGGCCTGATGTCCAGCTGACCGTCTGCGGCACCGGAGAGCCGCCAGCAGACCTTCTGGAGGCGGTAAGGAAGCAAGCCTCCTGCACCCTGCTTCCAGCCCTATCCGATCGTGAGCTTGCGGTTCAGCTCGCTGAGGCTGACCTGTTCGTGCTGGCTACCAGGACAAGGACCGGGCGGCGTGCCTCCGGTGAGGGCTTCGGCCTGGTACTGCTCGAGGCGCAGGTTGCCGGAACGCCGGTGGTAGGCCCCGCATACGGCGGATCGCCCGACGCCTACGTCGACCGGGTTACCGGGGTTGCCCCGGTCGACGAGACCGCCGCGGCGCTTGCTGAGGTCATCGGCGGCATGCTGGCGGACCCGCAGCGCCTGGAGCAGATGGGCCGGCGCGCGGCGCGGTGGTCCCGCGAGTCTTTCGCCCCGGAGCGCTACGCGCAGCTTGTCGTGTCGAAGCTGCTCTGACTCCGGCGGCAAAGGAAGAGTCATGCTGAGAGGATTTCTGCCGGTGCCCAAGCTCCATGGCTTTGATCACCGGCTCAGGGCCAGACTAACCGGGCACACTATCTTGTACGGACCCCTCTCGCGCGTTCGCGTCAGCGATACAGCTTGCCTGTCCAACGCCGTAATTAATACCAATGGCGGATTCGTAGATATCGGCGACTATGCCTTCCTGGGCCACGATGTGCTGCTGCTGACAGGCACCCACGACTTCAGGCGGACAGGCCCGATCCGGCAGCTGGCGCTGGATACGGCAGACCGAAATATAGTGATCGAGCCCGGCGCTTGGATTGCAAGTGGAGCCATAATCATCGGTCCGTGCAGGATAGGGACGAATGCGGTAGTCGGAAGTGGCTGCATCATAGATTTTGATGTTCCAGCGGACACGGTAGTCCGGGTCCGCCAGGAATATACCATGGACCCAATCAGATATGCCGAGCCCCGGTAGCGAAGTTATCCGAGCGGATTCGACGCGGTGAGGAAGATGAAGGCGCCGACGCGTGAGGCGATCGCGAGTTTACGCTGGTCGGGGATATGGGATGCGACCATGCCGCGTACCCGGCGCGGCAGCGGCACGACATCGACCTCCTGGCCAAGAACCACGCCCGAGGCCTTCTCGAAGAACCCGCGAAACAGGTCTTCGAATTGCTCCTTGTGGTAGTAGCGTGCGGAATATCCGTCTGACCAGCGCCAGAGCGTCTCGTCGGGCGAACGGCGAACGAACTCGCCGCCCAGGATGTAATGGCGCAACAGCATGCACCTGGCAATGAGCGCCTCGCGGTTGTACACCATGACGCGGGTCTCGCCGCGCGGCTTCAGGACCCGCGCGATCTCCCGCACGATCCGGGCTGTGCGCGCCGAATGATGGATCACCCCCCACGACCACACGAAATCGAAACTCTGGTCGTCGTACGGCAGCGACTCCGCATCCGCGCATCTGACCTCGGCCTCCATGCCGAACTCCGTCATGCGCGCCGCGGTCGCCTCGACCGCCGCGTCGGTGAGGTCTACCGCGTGCACCCTGGCGCCACGTCGAGCCAGCTCGAGGCTGTGCAGACCCATGCCGCAGCCGATCTCAAGTACCTGCTGCCCCTGAAGATCGTCGGGCATGATGCGGTCAAACGGGCGCTGCGCCGTGAGATACGGCCGGCTGGCGCCGACGAACCGGCGGTCAATCTCATCGAACCATTCCCGTGTTCCCCGCTCCAGGCTGATCTCGCCGTGCCAGTCGTAGCTGAGCGGGTACTCCGACCACCATGACCGATTGCCGCACTGCACGTCGTCGGGCGCCTGAGCGCGGGAGCGGGAGTCGTCGAATCTCATAGTCGTCCTGATCCTGTTCGCGGCACGGGTCGCAGGCTTACCCGGATTGCTGCGCCGAAAGTGTCGGCGCAGTCACTGTGGGTAATTGGCAGGTCGATTGTGGGTGAGCATGGCGGGTACGCCAAGAGCGACACGCCGACCGGTCGGGGCGGATTCCTGCCTGGCCCGCAGATCCGCCGGCGGGCCAGGGCGGATCTGCGGTCGGCGGATCTGCCGGCTGCGGGTCCGGCGGCGCCCGTAACGCTCCGATGGTCCGGCTACCTGGCTGGTTCACAGCCCGGCGTGACGTCCGCGAGCCCGGCTGCGGCGATCGGCGGCGCCCAGATCAGCGTGGACCTGCCGCGCCGCCACGGTGAATCTGCTCGGCCACGGCACCAGCGAGCGATGGCGCCGTGACCGCGATCCGCCCGGCGGCAGGGTGCTGCCGACCGGCACGCTTCTCGGCCGGGCGTGCGCGGGCTGATAGGGGGCGTCGGCCGCGCGTGCCCTGGTCAGGTACGGCGCGGCGGTGCCGGGCGCCCGCCGCGAAGTGCGGGTGACTGCCCATAGCCGGGCGAGCGCGAGCACGAAGGTTACCGCGAAGCCAAGCGAGCTTACGAGCGCGACGGCACGGAGCGGGCGGCCGCCGATCAGCAACGTGCCAGCGATCGTCAGGATGCCACCGGCGCCCTGCGTGACGCACACGAACCCGGGCAGTCCGTAGGCGCGCAGCAGCGCGTCAACCACGGTTGTCAGGGCGGCGAAACAGGAGCCGAGCAGCAGGACCTCGGCGGGCACGACGGCGGCTGAGTAGCGCGCTCCGAACACCCAGGGGATCGCCCAGGGGAGGAGAGCCGCCGCGGGCGGCGCGAGCAGCACCAGGAGACATGCGGCACGCCGCAGAGTCCGCCAGGCGGCTTTCGCCTTCGCCCGGCCAGTCAGCGGCGCGATCGTGGGGAGCCCCACCATGCCGAGCGAGGCGATCAGGGTGGGCATCGGCGCGGCAGCGGAGGCGCCGACGCTATACAGCCCGAGCGAGCTTGCCGACCCGAGGAACCCGAGAGTGTACTGGTCCGCGCTGGTATTGACGAGCAGTCCAGACAGGCTGGCGACGCTGCGCCAGCCGTACGACCACACCGAGCGAAGCTCGCCAGGTGACAGTGGCGCATCGCGGGCGCCGCGGCTCGCCCGGTGCAGCCAGCGGGCGGCGAGCCCGGCGCTGCACCAGGTGGGGATGAGATACGCCGCGCCCGTCTCGGCGGGCGTCAGGCGCAGCGCGAGGGTGCCGACCGCGATCAGCGCCCCCGGCATCGCGCTGGCGATCAGGCGCGTCCGATTGAATCGGGCGAAATCGGATGACCCCTGGGCGTACATGACGCCGTAAAGGCCGATCGTCGCGGCCGCTGCCCACGAGGTGTATTCGACGGTCAGCAGCGTCCCGACGCCCCGGCGCAGGTGGAACCACCAGAGGACGGCGATGCTGACGGCTGTCATCGCGACCGCCTGAACGGCGGCGATCCGCTTGAACCAGGTGACCAGCGCCGCCCGGCGGTGCGGCCATCGGGCCAGGTGGTAGGAGCAGGACGAATGGAGGCCCAGGCTTCCCGCGGTCTGGATCAGCAATGACCAGAGCGCCACGATCGCCAGTTCTCCCCGGCCGGCCGGGCCCAGTGCCCTGGCGCTCAATGCCCCTGCCAGGGTGGCGCCGCCCAGAATGACGAGATTGGCCAGGAAGGTTGTGGCTGTCGGGCCCCGTAGCGACTCCATGGCACGGGCTGCCCGAGTTCGCGGCGGCGCCATCGCGTCAGCCCGCGCCTGACCTGGAAGCTGATCCCGTGCGGCCGGTGCCAAGCGGAACCGCGGCAGGCCGGGGCCGGTCATCTTGACGGCATGTGGACGGAGCGACCCGAATTCGCCCCCACGCGCCTCCCGCGGCCAGCCAGAACAACGGCTGTATCAGTGGATCATCGAGCGACTGGTGCCCTTTGAGGAAAACGATTCCCAGGGCGACCGCGAGGATTGTCAGCGCGCGGCCTGTGCCGTCCATTCGGCGCAGAGCGCAGATGGGCGGCGCGAGCACAGAAAGGAATACTTCACTATATAGTATGACTCCCGCGATGCCGAGTTCCAGCCAGGTCTTGGTGAGGCCGCCCTCGGCGGTGACGAAAGATCTGCCGGCAAGGTCATAGCCGATGTATGACCTATGGCTGTCAACGCCGGCGAAGGTCGTTGCCCCCACCAGGCTGCCGCCCTGTGTCGATGTCCCGGTGCCCTGACCGGCCAGGGCACCGGGATGGGCTGGCGAGAGCATGAGGGTGAGCGCGTCCTGGCCATTTGACGCTGAGGTGAGGAAGGGCAGGAGCTTGCTGGCGCCCATGATGCAGACCAGGGCGACCGCTCCGATCGCGGCGAGGATGAGGGCGGGCCCCAGCCGGGTGCGGGTTGGCGAGCTGGTCCGGGAAGCCGGCCGGCCGGCCATGTCGGTCGTCTTGACGCCAGTCGGCTTGACCCGGCGCAGCAGTTGCAGCGCCACGACGCCGGCTACAGCCACGACGATGTCCGCGCGCCGCTCGGTTGCGATCAGGCCGGCGGCGACCAGCACGCCGACGGCTGCCGAGGACGTCCTGCCCAGCCTGCGCAGTGGCAGGTGGGCGAGGGCAATCCAGGCGAACAGCGCGATCAGCAGTGCCTCCGCGGCTTCCTCCGCGGTCGCGAAAATGGACGGGGCGAGATAGATGTTCCCCGTATCGAAGCTGTGGATTCCGGCGCTCGGCACCATCGGCTGGAGGAGGGCCGGTGCGGACTGGCCCTCCAGCGCGCTGACGATCGCTCCCAGCCCGACCGCGGCGCCCGCGATGGCGACAATTCGCAGCGTCAGGGCGGCCCGGCGGTCATCGGACATCAACTCGGCCCCTATATATAGCAGCGGCACGAAGAATACGTACGAGGACCAGCCGAGCATCGCCATGCTGATCGGCACGCGCGGGACGATGGCCTCGATAACGCACCAGATGGACAGCAGGACTAGCCAGATCGGCAGGGCTGCGGGTGCTGCCCGTAGCCGGCTCTTTATCCCCCGAAGGAAAAACAGGTATATCACGCCCGCAAGAAGGTAAACGATGCCTAGTGTGCTGCCTGGCAGTCCGATCATCTTCCGGCCGGCGTCAACTGAGAGCGTGGCCAGGTACAAGAGCAGGACAAGGAACCAGGCTTTCCCTCGTGGCGTCCGGTCATTCGCTGGTGATTGGGTCGCGCTCAAGTATCCCCCGGATCGTGTTAGTGACAAGCACGAGAGCCGGACGCCGGGCCCGGATTGGATGCTGCTCGGTAATTGGTGTCCGATAGTCTAAGGCTGGCAACTGCCCGCCGGCGCAGCTCGCCCAAATGGCGGCATAGTTCTGGGACCTATCGAGATATTCCGCATCACCCATACCTGCGATGCGAGATGTATGTCGGCGAGCAGGCAGATTGCCGGAACCGGTGAGTCGGCAAGCCCGCTTGAGGGGTCTTGTCAGTAGCAAGAGGGGGCATAAGCACATGTCTGAGACCATGCCTGAATCGCCCATTCCTGGCCGCCGCAGGGTGCGATCCCGCCTCGGGCCGCGGTCGCGCCTCAGGATGCGGTCCCGCCCCGGGCCGCGGTCCCGCCGGCACCGGGCCCGGCGCATTGTGCTCGTGTCCGGGCTGTCGCTGATCGGGCTGGCGGGCGTCGCCTCCGCGGCCATCTTTATCGCCGGAAACCAGCTGATCGGAAACATTGCGCGGATCCCGAACGTCTTCGACGGGCTGAAGGCGGCTGGCCGCCCAGGCGTTCCCGCCGCGTACCGCCAGAGCATGACGATACTCGTCGTGGGATCGGACAGCCGGTCGGCGACGCCGGTCACGGCGGCTGGCCACGGGAAGCCGCAGGCCGAC
>JGI12269J14319_10006381_pt1 | contig 10254 bp, 6 predicted proteins | sample PeaSoiSIISIP2007_FD_14319 | JGI IMG/M metagenome (IMG submission 14319) | reverse complement strand
TGGACCAGATTGGCCCCGCCCGACTCCAAAGTCCGGCGCAGCAGCACCGGGTTGGTGGGGATGAAGTTCGAGGGCGAGACAGCGTCGAGCAGCTGTCGGCCGATGAAGGAAACGACCTGTTCGTGATGTTGCGAGACGCCTCTGACCTCGCTGGTGGCGTTATGCAGCCACTGCTGGCCCAGCAGGAACGACTGATAGATCAGGCTGAAGGGCGCATGGCGCCATTCCGGGTCGAGGAAACGCCGGTCCTGGGGCAAGGGGTCGATACAGGGCGGGACCTCATCCCCTTCACGCGCGACCTGGACCGCATGGAGCAGGAGGCGCACGGTCTTGCGCATGGCCTTCTCGGCCAGTTCCTGCTGCTTGCCCGGCGACAGCGCCATGTGCAGCGCCCAGTCGAAATAGGCAAGGCCGACACTGGCCGGCGATACGCCGAAGGTCAGGCGGCCCAGCATGGATTGCAGCAGCCGGTCCAGGCTGCGTGGCGCAAGCCTGGGTTCGGTCACCGTCGATGCTGCGACCGGTGGTGCAGGGGCTGGACCGGCGCGCCCTGCCCCGGCAGCGACGCCTGCCTTACTCTCCGCAAGCGGCGCAGTGCCGGCCACCCCGGTTTCGGCATTCGCGGGGATGAGAGCGCCGCTCACCTTCAGATGTGTTCCCACAAGCCGGTCTCCTCATCAAGACGGGCCTGCTCCAGCCCCCGGAAGTCGCCACTCGACACGATGCCGACGATTTTCGTGCCATCGATGACCGGCACGTGACGATAGCCGCCGTCACGCATCATCCTCAAGGCGTCGATGGCGGTCTTGCCGGGCGGCATCGTGTCAGGTTTCCTGGTCATGACGCTTGCCAGCGTGGTCAGCGCGGGGTTGACCCCTTCGGCCAAGGCGCGGCACACGGCGTCCCGGCCCGTGAAGATGCCGACCAGCTCGCCCGACGCCCCGGTGACCAGGACTGCGCCCACGCGGCGATCGCGCATCGCCCGGCAAGCTTGCTGAACCGACGCCGATTCCGGCAAGGTCAGCGGATTCTGTTTTCGAACGATGTCTGACATCTGCCTGGGAATCATGGCCAATAACCTCCAACGGCTGACGGCTGCAAGGCGCTGCCGCATCCTCAACAGGATCGCCCGAAGCCCATTCGGCGGCATTGACCCATATCAAGCGCGTCGCCCTCGAAAAAGCCCGGAGGCCCGAAGCGACTGACCTGGATCAATGTGCCAGACCGTGCCAATCGGCAGGCTGGTTCGCGTTTCGATCGGACGACGAAGACTAGCTGAGCATATGTGGCGGCATTAAGGAGCTGGCAATGGCCAAACAGAAAACCCTATGGATTGTGGTCGCCGACGGTGCGCGGGCACGATTCTTCACCCTGGATCGCGAACACGCCGGATTGGCATCGGCAGGAATCCCCGATCTGGTCTCCGCCGACGTCCATGGGCATTCGCGCGATCTGAAGAGCGACAAGCCCGGGCGCAGCTTCGGTTCGGCGCGCAGCGGCACCCGGCACAGCCTCGAGCCGCGCCACGACTACCACAAGAGCGAGAAGCACAAGTTCTCGTCGGACCTGGCGCAGATGCTCGAAGGCGCGCGCCGGAAGCGCCAATTCGACGCGCTGGTCCTGGTGGCACCCCGGCGCAGCCTCGGAGAATTGCGGGGGCTGCTGTCTGCGGGCGTCAAAGCCGCGCTGCGCGAGGAGGTCGCCAAAGACCTGACCAAGCACACGCTTGCCGGCCTATGGCGGCAGCTTTCGCCCGTCCTGGAGCGCCCGCGAGCGATTGCCGGTACCTGAGCCGAGTCCCTTGCAGCCACCGCGGCCGGGCTCCGGCCGGAGCCCGGCCTGCCCCGTCGGGTGCGTCGTCGCGCTCAGCTTTTCTTTCCCGACGAGGCAGCGCCCGACGGCACGGCTTCTGGCTCCGAGGGTTTTTCGCCGGGCGCGCTCAGCCCGAACACGCCGCGCAGGAAGCCGGGGGCCAGCGCCGACAAGGGATCGACATTGAGCGTCGGCTCCGACAACTTGCCTGTCGCGCTGTAGACGACGGCGAACATGCCGTTGCCCTTGCCCCCGGTGAGCAGGAAGCCGACCAGCGGGATCTGGCCGATCAGGCTATTCAGGCTATAGGAGGGGATCGCGGTTCCCCTGACATTGATGCTGTCGGTATCGAAGTCGAGCATGCCGCTCGCGGTCAGGCCGAGGGAGGGCCCATAGGTTCGCGCGAACGGCACGTCGATATGCCCGCCCGTCTTGGTGAAATCGCCGGTGAATCGGTACATTTCGAAACCTTGGCCGGTGAGGGCGTCGGCCAGGCCGGTAAAAAGCGCCATTGAGAACAGGCGCAGCAGCGCCGGTTGGCGAATGAGCCGGTATTCCGATACCTCGACATGGCCTTTGATCGCCCGCTTCGGGTCGGCGTCGCTGGCGCTGCCCGTTATGGCGAGGTGCCCGCCGACGACGTCGTCGAAGATGCCCAGGGCTTTCAGCGCCGCGCCGGCGTCCTCCGCCGTGATCGAGAGCTGGTGGGTGCCGCCATCCGCCGGCTGCCACCGAACGGTCATGGGCTTGCCGTCGGGGAGGTGGCCTTGCGCGTCGAGCGAGCGCCAATGCAGGCCGTCATAGTCGAAAGCGAAATGAACCCCGTCGATTTCGCGACCTGATCCGAGCAGCACACGATCGAGCCGGTCAGCTGTCAGAGCATAGGGCCGCGTCGGCTTCTGCTCGGGCGGGGGCGCAGAAGACGCGGGCGCCTGGCTTGCCGCCGGCTCCGTTTTCTTGATGAAGGGCTCGGCGTCGAACACGCCGCCGGCGACATGGATATCGAGCTGCGGTTCGGCGAGGCCGATGACCACGCCGGTGAGGCGCGTGCCGCCAAGCGCGATCCGGTCGGAAGGGCTCGGCGTCGAACACGCCGCCGGCGACATGGATATCGAGCTGAGGTTCGGCGAGGCCGATGACCACGCCGGTGAGGCGCGTGCCGCCAAGCGCGATCCGGTCGAAAGTCGCCTCGGCCATCTTGCCGTCCGGCGCAAAGCGGGCCCGCCCTTCGCCGGAAAAGTCGCCCGCCGAAAACCGGAAGCTGCGCACGGCGGTCGGCTTCGAGCCCGCCATGTCGACGACCAGGGCAGCGTGGCCCGGTTCGCCCGGTGCCTTGCGCCAATTGGCGAAGTCGATGGCCGCCGTCGCCGGCGTGAAGTCGAAGTTCGCCAGGATCGCGCCCGCGCCGGACTGATACTCGTCATAGGTCAGGTCGAGATGCAGCGGCCCGCTTATGACGCTTCGATAGTCGAGGCCGAGCCGAGCGAGATCCGCAGCACTGGTCATCGCCGACAGCTGGATGTGCGACTTCGGATCCTCGCCGGTAAAGCTGTAGTGCCAGTGGAGATCCGCCGGGATATCGGCGAACCTGGCTCGACCGCCCACGGTCATACCGTCGTTATCAACCTGCAGGTCGAGGTTGCCGTCGGAGAGATCCTGGTTCTGGACTATCGCGCCCAGCCGCGCGCCCGTGAGCTTGGAGGCCGCCTTCAGGCGGAACTCGCCGTGTTTCAGATGTTTGGCGGCCGGAAGCTGGACGACGAGATGGGTCTCGACGATGCCCGCGCTGTCGGCTGGCTTGATGCCAAGCTTGCCGGCGTAACCGAGGGGAGGATCGTCGAGCAGCTGGAGCGCGTCCTTGAGGGGACCCGCCACGTCGCCTTCGATATTGATCAGCTGGTTCTCCGTCTGCAGGCCGGAAATGACCAGATGGCCGCGGCGGATGCCGATCTTGCCGACGCCGCCGGAGGCGAAATCGGCGGTGAACTTGTCGGCGTTGAAGGAGGCGGTGCCGTCGGCGTTGCGGATCGGGGGCAACGGCCGGAAAAAATGCACGCCCACGCCGGTCGCCTTCAGCGTACCGCCGAAGGCGTTCACCGTCGGGTCGTTCAGGTCTCCGCCGGCGAAGGCGACGTCGAAGTTGACGTCCACCGCGCTGACGAGGCCTTGATCGATGTTCTCGACCACCCAGGCTCTCGCATTGTCGGCGCCTCCCATGTTGGTCGGCCAGAGCCGCGGCAAATCCGGGACCGGCAGGCCCGAAATACTGGCGTGGCCCACGATGCGCAGCTTCCCCGACTTCGGGACGTCGTTGGAAATAAGGCCGATCACCCTGGCCGATGCGGCGAGGAGCGGGCCGCCGAGATTGAGGGAGAAGGAATCGAGCTGCAGCTCGTCGAGCCCGGCCTTCATCTCGCCGGCAGCGTCGAGCTCGGTTACCGGCAGGGCCGAGGCGAAATGGTCCTGCAGGTCGAGCGAGCCGGGGCCGCCGGCCACGGTGAAGCGCATCGGACCGAAATGCCCGTCGAGACCGACCGAGGTGTTGAAGGTGCCGCTGAATTGAAGATGCGATGCGGAGAGCACTACCAGGTCCGGCACGATCAAGCCGAGCGCCGCGATATCGAGCCCGCGGTAGCGGCTCTCCAGGCTGACCCTGCGGGTCGCCGAATCGAACGAGAAGTCGCCGTCGAACACAGCCGGATTGCCGAACTCCGCAACTTCGGCCGAGATTCGGCCGTCGATGCCCTGGGGGTCGCGCATGAGATCGATGTCGATCTTGGGCGCATGCCAGACGAGCCCGGTACGCCGATCGTCGAAGACGAGGCTGCCGCCGATCAGATGCGCACGGCGCAGATAGCCGGTCGACAGGCGCGGGTCGGGACGGTTCAGAAGCTCCTGGAAGATTTCCGGAAGTATGGCCGANGGTTGGCCGGCCACGGGACCCTCGACCGTGGCGAGAAACTGGAACCGCCCGTCGACGTTGCGGCGCATGTGGATCCTGGGTTCGAAGATCTCGACTTCCGTCGGCGCCAGAATCCCGTGGACGAGGGCATTGACGCTGAGGCTGAGCCCGATCTGCGGCACGCTCGCCAGCTCCCGGCCGTCGGCGGCGATGGCCCGGACGCGCAGTGCCCTGAGCCCGATCAGCCTGTCGCCGCCGGTCCAGGTCACCACGATGTCGTCGAAGCGCACCCGATAAGAGCCGTCGGGCGCGGCGAGAGATTGCTCGAGAATTGGAATGAGGAAGCCGACATGAAAGGGATGCCCGTCGGAAAGCCGGTAGGCAGCGAACCCGATCAGCAGGACGAGGCCGGCCAGGAACGCGCCCAGCAAGTCGAAGCAGATGCGCAGGCTCCGGCGNACCACGACGACCTACCCTTGACCGCCGGACGGCGGTTCAGCAGTCTGCGGGCGCGCCGGGGCATGCCTGTCTCCGCGCAGACGGGAAATCCGGGCCCGACCCATGCCTCCCTCGCTCACGCCGACCGCCTTCCCTTCGATACCGTTGCCGGGGACTCCCGATCGCGCCCTCTTGGGCTTCGAACGGCTGGCGGCTGGCCCTTCCGGCCTCAAACAAGTGGCGGAGAGAGCCGACGGCCGGCAACTGCTGGCTGCAGTTTTCGGCAGCAGCCCTTTTCTCAGCCAGCTGCTGCAGACGGAATCGGACATCGCCGAGGCATTCCTAGCCCAGGATGCCGGTTCTGTCTTGGCCGATCTGATGGCGGGTCTCGAAGCCGAAGCGGCGGCCGAGGGGGACGGCAACCGGATGGCGCGGGTCCTGCGCCGGGCGCGCCGGCGAGCCGCCTTGGTCATCGCGCTGGCCGACATTGCCGGCCAATGGGATCTCGAGCAGGTGACGGCGGGGCTTACCGGATTCGCCGACCTCGTGCTTCGGCTCTCGGTCGATCACCTGCTGCGCCGGTCCGCCGAGACGGGGGATCTCTTGCTGCCATCGCTCGCTCGGCCGAGCGAGGGTTCGGGCCTCGTCGTGCTGGCCATGGGAAAGCTCGGCGCCGGCGAACTCAACTATTCGAGCGATATCGACCTCATCCTCCTCTACGACCGCGACAAGGTGGAGTACCGCGGCCGGCGGACCCTGCAGGACTGCTTCGTGCGCATCACCCGCAACCTGGTGCACCTGCTGCAGGATTTGACCGAGGACGGCTATGTCTACCGCACCGACCTGCGTCTCAGGCCCGATCCGGGCTCAACGCCGCTCGCCATGTCGGTTCTGGCGGCGGAGACCTACTACGAAGGAATGGGCCAGAACTGGGAACGGGCGGCCATGATCAAGGCCCGAGCGGTCGCCGGCGACCTTGATGCGGGCGCCGCCTTCCTGGAGCATTTGCGGCCTTTCGTCTGGCGCAAGCATCTCGACTTCGCGGCGATCCAGGATATCCATTCCATCAAGCGCCAAATCCACGCGGTGAAGGGCCATCGCGAGATCGCTGTCGGCGGCCACAACATCAAGCTCGGCCGGGGCGGCATCCGCGAGATCGAGTTCTTCGCCCAGACCCAGCAGCTGATCTGGGGCGGGCGGCGCCCGGAGCTGCGTCTCAGGGCCACTTGCCCCGCGATCCGGGCCCTGGTGGAGGCCGAACGCGTGGCGCCGCGGACGGGCGAGGAAATGATCGCCGCGTACCGGTACCTGCGCCATGTCGAACACCGACTTCAGATGGTGGACGACCGCCAGACCCAGACTCTGCCGCCGGACGGCCCGGAGCTCGATGCCATCGCCCGCTTCTGCGGCCATCCCGATACTGAGAGCTTTGCCCAGACCCTGCTTGGCCATCTGGGCACCGTGCATGACCACTATGCCGAGCTGTTCGAAGAGGCGCCTTCCCTTTCGGGGCCCGGAAGCCTGGTCTTCACCGGCACCGAGAACGACCCGGAAACCGTCCGCACCCTCGGCGAACTCGGCTTCAAGGACGGCGCTTCGATCTCCACCGCCATCCGGGCTTTGCATGCCGGAAGGGCGCGCGCCATGCGCTCGACCCGCGCGCGCGAACTGCTGACGGAGATGATGCCCACGCTGCTCCAGGCGCTGGGCCGCACNACGCAGCCCGACGCGGCTTTCGCCCGGTTCGATGCCTTNCTCCANGCGCTGCCGGCNGGCGTGCAGTTCTTTTCCTTGCTCCACTCGAACCCCGGNCTCCTCGCGCTGATTGCGGAAATCATGGGCGGCGCGCCGCGCCTGGCCGAGCGCCTGGGCCAGAATCCAGCCTTGCTCGAGGCGGTGCTGGCCGGCGATTTCTTCGATTCGCCGCCCGGGAAGGCCAAGCTCGCCCGCGCCCTGGCGCAGCAGCTCGAACCGGCCCAGCACCTGGAGGAGACGCTGGACACCGCTCGACGCTGGACCCACGACCGCCAATTCCAGTTGGGCGTCCACATTCTTCGAGGTACGCCCGACGCCGAATATGCCTCGCTCGCCTTGACCGACATTGCCGAGACCGTGCTGCGAGGCCTCCTTCCGCATGTCTGGTCGGCCTTCCGAGCCCAGCACGGTCGGCTGCCGGGCCGGGGCCTTGCCATCGTGGCCTTGGGAAAGCTGGGCGGTCGCGAGATGTCGCTCGGCTCCGACATCGATCTCATCTTCATCTACGACGCGCCGGCCGAACTCGAAGCCGCCGGCTGGGACACGCTGCTTTCCGACGGTCCGAAGCCGCTCGCCCCCATCCACTATTACGCCCGCCTTGCCCAGCGGATGATCGCCGCGGTCACGGCGCCTACCAGCGAAGGCCGGCTCTACGAAGTCGACATGCGCCTCAGGCCTTCAGGCAACTCGGGGCCAATCGCCTCCAGCCTGGAAGGCTTCCGCCGCTATCAGGAGACCGATGCCTGGACCTGGGAGCATATGGCGCTGACGCGGGCGCGGCCGATCACCGGCGATCCCGAACTGGTCGCCGGGGTCGACGGCCTGCTCCGCCGGATCCTGACCCGGCCGCGCGATCCGGCAAAGCTCGCCGGCGACGTTGCCGCCATGCGCCGGCGCATGGAACAACAGCATCCCGTCAACAACCCCTGGGATCTGAAGCATCGCCCGGGCGGCCTGATCGACATCGAGTTCATCGCCCAATACCTGATGCTGCGCCATGCCGCGGCGAACCCTGAGGTGCTGGCCACGAACACGGACGCAGCGTTGCAGCGCCTGGCCGAGGCGAGCGCCCTGGCGCCGGATGCAGCCGGGGAACTCCGCCTCACCCTCCGGCTGTGGCGCCGGCTGCAGGAATTCCTCCGGCTCACCGTCGGCAGCCAGTTCGACGAGGAGACGCTCGCCCCTTCCATCGCCCGGCACCTCATCGAGATCGGTGAGGCGGTTGACTTTGCCGCGCTCAAGCGACAGATGGACGCAGCGGCGGCGGCGGTGCGCCGGCATTACCGCGAAATCGTCGAAACCCAGGAGGAGGTCAAGACATGAGCCTGAAGCCGGGAGACAAGGCACCCGATTTCACCCTGCCGACCGACGGCGGCGGCAAGATCGCCCTATCGAAGCTGAAGGGGCGCAAGGTCATCCTTTATTTCTATCCGAAGGACAACACCTCGGGCTGCACCGCCGAGGCCTGCGGGTTCCGCGACAACCTGGCGAAATTCGCCAAGGCCGACGCCGCCGTGATCGGCATCAGCCGCGACAGCGTCAAGAGCCACGACAATTTCAAGAAGAAGTACGAGCTGCCCTTCCCGCTCGCCGCCGACGAGGACGGCAAGGTCTGCGAGGCCTACGGCACCTGGATCGAGAAGAGCATGTATGGCCGCAAATACATGGGCATCGAGCGGGCGACCTTCCTCATCGACGCCAAGGGGGTCATCCGCAACATATGGCACAAGGTGAAGGTGCCCGGCCATGTCGAGGAGGTGCTGGCCGCGGCGAAGGGGATTTGAGGGTCTCGACGCGCCGACGCCTGTCAGCCGGATAGGCTCATCAGTGCCACTCAGAAAGCTCGACGGTGATGCCCTCCGGCCCAGCGAGGAAGACGAGCTTGCGGGCATGGAAATCCATGATCTCGTTCCGGGTCTCGAATCCGCCTGCCCGCATCTTCGCGACCTCGGCCTCGATGTCGTCGACGGCGAAGCAGATGTGGTTGAAGCCGAGCTTGTTGAGATCGCGAATATGGGGATCGGCCAAGGTCTCGGGCCGGCGGTAGCGCAGAAGCTGGATTTCCGCGCGGGGCTCGGCGTTCTCGAGGACGAGCGTGACGTGATCGGCTTCGATGCCCGCGACGCCCATGTATCTGTCCATCGTCTCGCCGGAGATCACGACGGCGATCGCCTCCTTGAAGCCGAGCAGGCCGAAGAACCTTTTCGCCCGATCGAGATCCTGTACGACGATCGTCATATGGTCGAAGCGCTTCACCATTGACCGCTTCCCGCCACCCGACGCCTCAGGCCTTGGCCTCCGCCTCGCCGCCCACCTTGGCCGCGAGCGAGGCCGCCATGAACCGGTCGAGGTCGCCGTCGAGCACCGCCTGGGTCTGGCTGGTCTCCACGCCGGTGCGCAGGTCCTTCACCATCTGGTAGGGCTGCAGCACATAGGAGCGAATCTGGTGGCCCCAGCCGATGTCGGTCTTCGACGCCTCGGTCTTGGCCGCTTCGGCCTCGCGCCTTTGCAGCTCGGCTTCGTAGAGCCGGGCCTTCAGCATCGCCATGGCGGTCGCCCGGTTGCGGTGCTGGGAGCGGTCGGCCTGGCAGCTGACGACGATGCCGCTCGGCATATGGGTGATCCGGATGGCGCTGTCGGTCTTGTTGACATGCTGGCCGCCGGCGCCCGAGGCGCGGAAGGTATCGACCTTGAGGTCCTTGTCGAGAACCTCCACCTCGATCGTGTCGTCGACGACCGGATAGACCCAGACGGAGGCGAAGCTGGTGTGGCGCCGGGCCTGGCTGTCGAACGGCGAAATGCGCACCAGCCGGTGGACGCCGCTCTCGGTCTTGAGCCACCCATAGGCGTTCTCGCCCATGACCTTGACGGTCGCGGATTTGAGGCCGGCCTCCTCGCCCGCGCTCTCCTCCAGCCACTCCACCTTGTAGCCATGCTGCTCCGCCCATCGGACGTACATGCGCAGCAGGATCTCGGCCCAGTCCTGCGCCTCGGTGCCGCCGGCGCCAGCGTGAACTTCCAGATAGGCGTCGTTGGCATCCGCCTCGCCCGAGAGCAGCATCTCGAGCTGACGCTTGCCGGCCCGTTCGGCGAGCCTGGCGAGGGCCGCCTCGCCTTCGCCGACCGCAGCGCCATCGCCCTCGGCCTCGCCGAGCTCGACCAGGGTCACGGCGTCATCCAGCTCGCCCTGGATCTGCTTCACGCCATCGATCTGGCCAGCCAGGCGCCGGCGCTCGCGCATGATCTTCTGGGCGCCGGCGCTGTCGTTCCACAAGGCGGGATCTTCGGCCCGGGAATCGAGCTCGGCCAGCCGCTTTAGCGCGCTGTCCCAGTCAAAGATGCCTCCT
>JGI12269J14319_10006379_pt1 | contig 10256 bp, 8 predicted proteins | sample PeaSoiSIISIP2007_FD_14319 | JGI IMG/M metagenome (IMG submission 14319) | reverse complement strand
GGCGCTGCCGCGCCAGCGCACCCTGCTCGCCACGCTCGACTGGAGCCACGGCCTTCTGAACGAAATCGACGCAGCGGTCTTCCGCCGCCTCGGCGTGTTCACTGGCGGGTTCACGCTCGAAGCCGCGTCCGAAGTCGCGGCCGACGATCGGATCGACGAATTTGCCGTCATGGACGCGCTGTCGAGCCTGGTGGCCAAGTCGCTGGTCGTCGCAGAGACCGAGAACGACCGCACGCGCTATCGGCTGCTCGAGACCACTCGGGCCTATGCGCTCGAGAAACTTGACGCCGCCGGCGAGACACTGGCCGTGCAGCGCGGCCACGCCGAGTGGGTGAATCGATTCCTGGAGCCGTTCTCAGCCGAGATGTGGGGCGTCGCGACCGACGACGAAATCGCCGCCCGCTACTACCCCGAACTGGACAACATCGAACGCGCCATCGACTGGGCGTTCGGGCCAACCGGCGAGCCCGACCTGGGCATCGCGATCGTCGCCGCCTCTGGCTGGCTCTGGGGCATCCGATCCCTTTATCCGACCTACCTGCCCTGGGTGGGCGCCGCCACCGGGCGGCTGAGCGCAACCACGCCGCAGGCCGTCCGCACGGCCTTCCTCATCGCCCGCGCCAGCGCCTTCATGATGGGCAACCAGGGCCATGCGCTGGAGGTCATCGACGAAGGCGTGCAGGCGGCGCGCGCGTCGGGAGATCGTCACGCACTGATCGAAGCGCTGGACGCTGCCGGTTACACCTTCTTGATTCATGGCCGGTTGGACGAAACCAAGACAGTCTCCGACGAATCTCTCGCCCTGGCGGCGGAGCTTCCGCTATCGCGGCTGGTGACTCAGGCGCGTCACCTGGCAGCGTGGGTGATCTGGCAGACCGTAGGCGAACAGCCGGCGGCTCCGTTGTTCGGCCGCATCGTCATGGACTTGCGTTCTTTTGGCGCCGACGGATTGGCCAACTGGTTCCTGGTCAACGCGGTGACCGACATCGTTCCCCGGTCTGACCACGACATCGCCATTCCCAACCTGCGCGACGTGCTCGCTCGAATCCGCCCGTCCGAGATGTTCAGCACCCTCTCGGTGGGTGTTACGGCGCAGTTTCTGTTGTTGCTGCTCGCGGAGCGCGCGGCGCCCGGCGACTTCGATGAGGGCATCCAGGTCGCGAGGGCGCATCGCAAGGCGTCTGGTTTGAACGGCGCTGCCTATATCAACAACCTCGCGATGGCGTTGATCGCGATCAAGTCCGACCGGGCCGACGACGCAGCGAAGCTGTTCGGCTTGGCTGAACGCCAGCGCGCGGCGGTTGGCTCGGAGCTCCCGATTAGTCGCGAGTTGTTCAACGACTTGCGGTCACGGTTGCGCGAGGGGCTGCCCGAGGCCGAGATCGCGGCGCTCATGGCCGAGGGCGCCAGTCTGACGGCCGACGAGGCGTTCCGCCTGGCCACCGGCGGAGAATAGCCAGTGTTCGCCCGGGGTCGCATGCTCTCAGTCCCGCGCAGCTCGCCGGAGCTCAGCAGCATCGGCGATTGTCCGCTTCGGGTCGAAAGCAGACACCGGCTCTCGGCCGGAAAGCTGACATTCCAAAGCGGTTTCAGCGGTCGCCAATGTCACAAAAGTAGCGCTTAGTCGTTTCGAGCTTGCCGAATGAGCGAGCGAAACAGAGAAAAGGACTTGTCATGGCTGTTGTTGGCAGCGTGCGCTTCCGGGTCGCTCCGGGGAAGAGTGCGGAAGCAACAGCCTACCTCGGCAGACTTGCCGCCCACCTGAAGAGCGTCAACGGCAACGACTATCGGGTCTTGACCCAGCTCGCCGGCCCTGTCGGTCACCTGATGATTGCGAGCACCTGGGACAATATCGCAGCATGGGACGCGGCGCGCCTGAAGAATGCCGCTGACGCCGGCTTCCAGAAGATGGCCGGCGACGCGGCTGCGGCAGAGCTGTGGGTGCCGGGCACGACTGAATCGGCGCTCTGGCAGGACGTGTAGGGCGGCGGGTCATTGCCCAACGGCCCTATGCCAAATCCACCGGCGCAAGCGGACATCCGGATGTGGAGCGGCCGAGATGTATAAGAGGATTCTGCTCGCCTACGACGGTTCGCGCGAAGGTCTCATCGCTCTCAGGGAGGGCGCCCTGCTGGCGAAACAGTGCGGCGCCCAGGCCTTCTTGCTGTCCGTCCTGAGTTCGAGCGATCTCGGCGTGCCGACCGTCGATGGCGTCCACGTCGATGTGGTGCATGAACAGCTGGCCGCCTACGAGGCGTTGCTGCAGCGTGGCGTGGCCGTGGCGAAGCAGCTCGGCTTGGATCCAGTCTCCAGGCTGGTGACCGGCGAGCCGACTGCGCAGATCGGCGCCTTCGCTGCGGAGATTGACGCTGACCTCGTGGTCTTGGGTCATCGCCGCAAGAACCTGCTCCAGCGCTGGTGGTCCGGCCCGAGCGGCGCCTACATCACCGACCAGGTCCGGTGCAGCGTGCTGATCGGCCGCAACGCGATCAGCGACGAGGCATTCGAGGCGGAATTGCAGGGTATCAACGCCCCGGTAGAGCCAACGGTGGCGGAGGCGCAGAGTCCGGCTGACGCCCGGGCGGGCGGCTGACAGCGCCCCAGCTGCCGAGGGGATTGTGCACGGCGGAAGTGTTGAGCGAACGTCCGCTCGTGGACGCTATGTCAAAGGCCTGAATCGACCGAAGGCGGATCTTATTCGGACGGTGGCTCCCACAGTTCCACCGGATTTCCTTCGGGATCGTGGATACGGGCGAACTTGCCTGTCTCAGGCGTGTCCCAATCAGGGTCCGTGGTGACCGCTATCCCGGCGTCGCGGAGCGCCGAAAGGAGCTGATCTATCCCGGCGACCCGAAAGTTGATCATCCACTGCTTGCCCGCGGGAAAATGGTCCGTGTCCCGCGGGAAGGGCATGAACAGGGTTGGACCGGACTGCTGCACCCAGGGAGATGCGTAGTCGACGACCACGCCCAGGTACTTTCGATACCACTCTTGCAGGGCCTCAGGATCGTTCGCCCGGAAGAAGACGCCGCCAATGCCCACCACAGACATGAAGGCCTCCCGTTAGGTCAGCATCGGCGTCATGCCCGGCTCGGCCTTGCCCATCGCCCGTCGGTATGCGGCGCGCTGGCCGATACGCTCGAGGTAGGCCTTGAGGTTGGGATAGGCGTCGATCGATGTGCCGCGAAACCCTCGGCCGGTGGTCAGGCAGTACACCATCATGATGTCGGCGGTGGTGAGGTTGGCTCCGCCGAAGAACGGGGCCTCGCCGAGCCTGGCTTCCACCATCGCCCAACCTCGCCGGCTACGATCCTCGACGAAGGCCGCGGCCGGATTGCCCTCGCCGCCGCCGCGCAGCACCAGCTGCATCATCAGCGTGGTCATGAAGGTCCCGTTGGACCAGTGGAACCAGAACAGCTGGTCGGCGAAATCAGGATCGTCGCGCCCCGGAGCGAGCCGCCCGCCGCCGTAGCGCGCGCAGATGTAGTCGCAGATCGCTCCGCTCTCTCCCAGCACAAGGTCGCCGTCCGTTATCACCGGCGCGATCCCCATGGGGTGCAGCGCCTTGTACGCGTCAGGCGCGAGACGGTTGTCCGCGCGCCGCTCATAGCGTTTGAGTTCGTATTCGAGGTCCAGCTCCTCGCAGAGCCACACGATCCGTTCGGATTGGGAGATCCCCAGGTGATGAACCGTAAGCATGCCTGCGCTCGACCTCCTCGACCCTTTGCGCAGAGGCTAGGCGATCGCAAGGCGCGCCGATACCCTCTGACGAGGCGAGCCCGCGAATGTCCGTTTTGGCGGACGCTCCCTGCCACCCCGAGAACGGACATTCGCCACGCTCAGTTCGGCCAGCTTTCCCTTGCCCCTGACTTCCCTGCCTAGATAGGGGGGTGCGCGCCCGGGTGTCACACGTCTTCATCTCCTACGCCCGCTCGAGGGCGGCGGGCGGCTCTTGCGCCAGATTGGTAGCGAGGCCATGGTCTGCCGCTGATATGAGCGGGAGCTGTGGCTATGGATTTCAACCTCTACCTCGATCCGATCACCAAACATTATTTCGATTTTCAGGGCGTTGCGGGACGCAGAGCGTTCTGGATGTTCGTTCTGTTCAATTTTGTGATCGCGGTCGTGCTGAACATCGTGCTTGGGATCGTTCATCTTGGCCCGTTGGCCGGCCTCTATTCCCTCGCGGTGCTGCTGCCCAGCCTCGGCCTCGCCGTCCGACGGATGCACGACATCGGCAAGAGTGGTTGGTGGCTGCTGGTGGCTTTGGTGCCGATACTCGGTGCGATCTACCTGATCTACCTCTACTGCCAACCCAGCACGACGCCCTACGGCGCCGCGGCCTAGACAGCACAAGCCTCTTTGCCTTTTTGCGAGGGGCGGTTGTGCGTGCCGCGTCTCCCCAGCTGTCGTCGAGGTGCGTACCGCCAAGACCAAGGCGCCTTAGCGGACGCTCCGCGCCGGACGGCAGACATTGCGGGGAAGGCGGCGAAGACGCGCGCAACGCTTCCAACGAGCATGCTAACCCTGGGCGGCGTCGGATGTGTCGCAGTAGGGACCCGACATGGCGGGCTTGAAGGACAAGCGCGGCTTCATCGACCGGGACAGGCTCGACCTCTCCGAACGGCAGGCCGTGGAGTACTGGATGAAGCGTTGGGGTGTGACGCGTGACCAATTGACCGCTGCTCACCGCAAGGCCGGACGCATGGTCAAGGACATCGCCGCCGAATTGGGCAAGAGACGGTGAGCGCCGAAACGGGTCGAAGCTTCTCTGATATCGCCAAGTTCAGTTGAGCCTGGACCCCAAACCACGATGAGATCGGGCGGAATCGCCCGATCGTTGAATCGTGCTTTAGAATCAAAGGCTTTACGCCGCTGGAGCCTTGACGCCGGTCTCGCTCAGCCAGTCGAGGATCTTCTGTTTCGGCATGGCGCCGACCTTCATCGAGGCCATCTGCCCGTCCTTGAACAGCATCATGGTCGGGATGCCGCGCACGCCGTAGCGCGAGGGCACGGCGGGACTGTCTTCGATGTTCACCTTGGCGACGATGACCTGGCCGTGCAGCTCTTCGGCAATCTGTTCCAGCGCCGGCGCGATCTGCTTGCACGGGCTGCACCACTCGGCCCAGAAGTCGACCAGGACAGGCCCGTCGGCGTTGAGCACGTCCTGCTCGAAGCTCGCATCGGTGACGGTGACAGTGCTCATGTCGAGACAAACTCCTTCGTGCGCGTCAGCCGCGCTCTTTCGAATCACGATCTAAGCAGAGCTTTCCTTGCCATCAACCTTCCGTCTTCAGACGGGCGAGGGTTTGGCGCACCATGTTTTCTGGAACGGCCATCAGCTTTGGTCCGTCGGTCCAGACCAGCGCGGCCTCGATTGCGCGCCCGGGAAAGACCTCCTCCAGCACCGCGACATAGAGGGCCATCTGCGTCAGGTAGGCCGGATCGGCGTCCTCGATCCGCTCGGGCGCCGGGCGGTTCGACTTGAAGTCGACCACCAGCACCCGGTCCGGCGCGACGACGAGGCGGTCGATGCGGCCGGAGACTTTCAACGTCGCCGGCAGGGACGACGCGCCGCCCGCGACGGCCACCTCGGCGCGTGAGCCTGGGCCGAACACGGCCGCGAAGCGTTCGTCGGCCAACACGGCCAGCGCCGCATCGGCCATCTCCCGGCGCTGTTCGTCTGTCAGGTCGGGTTCGCGCGCCAAGAGACGCATCGCCGCGCTCGCGCGCCCGCTCTCGGGCAGGTCGGGCAGCAACTGCAGCAGCCGGTGGACCAGGATCCCGCGCCTAAACCGGCCAAGGCCCAGGCGCGCCGCGAGCGGCGACGGCGCCGGCCCGGCCTCGGAGTCTGCCAGCGTTGACGGCTGCGCGTAGCGCACGATCAGGCCCTCCGCCGGCGCCGGCTTCCGCGCCCAGGCCGGCAGATCCGCCGTCGCTCGCCTTGCGCCCGCGGTGATCGGCGCGGGGGCCGGGTCGGCGCCGAAGCGGGTCAGCGCCTCGCCTTCCAGGACCCGCAGTCCGTGTGCGATCTCCGGGCGGCCAAGCGCGCGCTCAGCGTAGTCGTACCAGCTGCCCTTCTGCTTCTTCGCCACCCCGGCGACGATCAGCCGGTCCCGTGCGCGGGTCATGGCGACGTAGAACAGCCGCAGGGTCTCCTCTTCGATGGCGTCGTCGCGCGCCTCGCGCGCCCGCCTGGACGCCGGCCCGTCATCGGTCTTGCGGGCCGACCAGAGGAAGCCGCCGCCCTCGGCGTCCAGCAGCGGGCCGCCCTGGGCGCTCGCCTTGGTCGTGGTGTCCGGCAGGATGACGATCGGCGCCTCGAGGCCCTTGGCCCCGTGGACGGTCATCACCCGCACCTCGCCGGCGGCCTGCTCCGGCTCGCGCTTCACCTCGAGTTCGGTCTTCGCCATCGCGTCGAGGAATCGCTCCAGGTCGTGGATGCGCCGGCGCTCGAGGTTGAGCGCCTCGCCGAGGAAGGCTTCGATCGCGTCCTCCGCTTCCCGTCCCAATCGCCCGAAGAGCCGCTCGCGCATCGAGCGGCCGCGCGGATCCAGTCGGCTCAGGACCCGCGTGTAGAGGTCGAATGGCGGCCGCGTCTCGGCCTCCGTCCGCACCCAGTCCAGGAGGTCGCGCGCCGCGCGCCACTCCTCCCGCTCGCCGGCGCGGGCGATAAGCGCGCCCCAGAGCGAACGCTCGCGCCCATGCGCCAGAGCGAGCAGCGAATCCTCGTCCACGTCGCAGAACGGGCTGCGCATGAGCGCCGCCAGCGTCAGATCGTCGTCCGGAAAGCGCGCGAAACGGCCGAGCGCGACCAAGTCCTTGAACGCGATGTGCTCCGACAGCGCCAGCCGGTCGGCGCCGCCGGAAGGGACGCCGGCGGCCTTCAGCGCGCGGATGATCTCGTCGAACAGCGCGCTCCGCCGCCTGACCAGGATCAGGAAGTCGCCGGCGCTCGCCGGACGGTTCGCCTTGGTCTCCTTGTCGAGGACGGCGAGGCGATCGTCGATCATGCCCTTGATGGTTCGGGCGGTGCGCTTGGCGAGCTTCTTCGCGCCGGTCTCGCCGGGCCGGACATCGACCGGCGTCCACCACTCGGTGACCGCGTCGTTCGGGTCGCTCTCCAGCGGCGGCCAGAGGTCGACGGCCCCGAAACCCGCAGCGCGCAGCGGCCGGTGGTGCGGTGGGGCCGGCCCGCGTCCCGGGCTCAAGCCCGCGGCGGCGTCCGGGTCGGCGAACACGGCATCGACGAAGGCGAGCACCTCGGGCGTCGAGCGGTGGCTCGCCTCCAGCTCCGCCTCGACGAAGACCTGCCCAGCCGCCTCGACGCGGCGGCGGTAGTCGGCGGCTTCCTCGGGAAGGCGCTCCGGATGGGCGCCCTGGAAGGAATAGATCGACTGCTTCACGTCGCCGACCGCGAAGAGCGTGCGCTGGGCCGCGCCGGCCTCGCGCGGCCGCCCGGCGCCGGAGAAGAACTCCTCGGTCAGGTCGCGCAGGATGTCCCACTGCTCGGGCGCGGTGTCCTGCGCCTCGTCGAGCAGCACGTGCTCGATGCCCCGATCCAGCTTGTAGAGCACCCAGGCAGCGTCGGGTTTGGTCTTGATCAGCGCGCCAACCCTCTCGACCAAGTCCTCGAAGTCCAGCCCGTTGATCGCGCTCTTCTCGCCCGCGTAAAGCGCGTCGAAGGCGAGCGCGAGCGTCAGCGCATGCTCGGTGTCGCGGGCCACGCCCGCCGACTTGGCGCGGTCGGACGCGGCGCGCAGCCGCGTCTGCTCGGCCACGAGCCAGCTGCGCACGCCGGGATCGACCCGCTGCGTGGAGAGGCTCTTCAGCGGCGCGTCGTTCTTGGTCGAGAACGCAGCGCCCGCGCCCGCCAGCGTCGGGCGCTCGGCGACCGCACCCATCGCCCGCGCGCGTTCCTGATCGGTCTTCGCGGTCGAGTCGCTCAACGCCTGAACCGCGCGCCGCCAGGCGGACCAGTCCGTTTCGGCCAAAGCCTCCGCCTCGATGGCCGCGCGATCGACCGGATTGTCGAAGCCGCACCGTTTCCAGACATCGGCGCGCCAGCCGGCGTCGCCGCCGCAGGCTTCGGCGTAGGCGCTGATCTGCACCCGCCGGGCGGCGAAGTCGGCGAACATCTTGTTGAAGCTGCGGAAGTCGAGCTCGACCGAGAAGTGGTCGTAAGCGGCGCTGATGACCGCGCTCGAGCCGTCGAGCGCGAGCTCGGCCAGCCGGTCGCGGGCGTCGGCGGCCACGTCCGCGGCCGCGATCTCCTCGAGCACCAGGAAGGTGGGCGACACGTCCGCCTCCAGCGGGAAGCGCTTGAGCAGCAGCTCGCAGAAGGCGTGGATGGTCTGGATTTTCAGGCCGCCTGGCGTCTCGAGCGCGCGGGCGAACAGCCGGCGGGCGCGGGCGAGGTCGTCGACCTGTTCGTCGAGCGCACGCAGCGCGTCGTGAAGCTGAGCGTCCTCGGCGATCGCCCAGCCGCCCAGCACCTCGAACAGCCGGGTCTGCATCTCCGCCGCGGCCGCCTTGGTGTAGGTGACGCAGAGGATGGTGTCCGGCTCGGCGCCGCGCAGCAGCAGCCGCGCCACCCGCGCCACGAGGGTCCAGGTTTTCCCCGCACCGGCGTTGGCGGTGACGAAGGCCGAACCATCCGGGTCCGAGGCCTCGATCTGAGGCTCGGCCGCCACGCGGGCTGCTCCGCCGAAACCTTGGCGAAGGCGGCTCATTCCGGTCCCTCCGCCTCGCCGATCACGTGCCATTCCCACAGCCGCGCCAGGTGGTCGTAGTCGCCCTCGAACTGGCCGATGAACTGCGGCGCCGCCCAGGAAACGTAAGGCGTGGTCGGTTTGTCGAATCCCGAGATCCGGCGTTCGAGGCCCGCCAGCGCCTGCTCCGCCATGGCGGCGCTCTCGCCGGGCGCGCCACGCGGCTGCTCTTCCCCGCCTTTTCGCGCGCCGAGCACGTGCACATAGAGCAGCTCGCCCGGGGCGGTCGGGCCGGTGGCGACGAACCCGCCCCGGCGCAGGATGGCCGCGGTCAGCGTCAGCTGCGGCGACAGCCCGCTCTTCACCTGGTCGAGCGAGGGAGGCTTGCCGGTCTTGAAGTCGAGCACGTCGGCCGTCTCGCCACGCGCTTCGATCCGGTCTGCGCGGGCGGTGAGCACGAACGGCCCGGCCGGCCCGTCGAGGGTGATCTCGCCGCTCTGTTCGACCAAAAAGCGCGCCCCCGCCCGGCGCCTGCGGTTGAAGGCGACCGCCCAGGGCGCGGCCAGCGCGGCCAACGCGCGTTCGCGCGCCAGCGCCGCGCCCGGCATGCCGGCGCGCTCCAGTTCCTCGATCAGCAGGCGGACGAAGATGGCGGCCGCCGCGTCGTCGTCCTGGTCGGCGTGCTCGACGGCGAAGCGCTCGAACGCCCGGTGCGCGGCCGATCCCCGCGCGCGCGCCTCGACCGGCTCGCCCGGCCGCTCCAGCGGGCGCAAGCCCAGGATGTAGCGAGCGTAGATGCTGTAGGGGTCGCGAACCCAGCGCTCGATCGCCGTCACCGCCAGCTGGCGCGGGCGCAAGGCGACCGGCGGCGCCGGTCTCGGGCGCTCGGCCGAGCGCACCGCCCGTGGCGCGTCCAGCGCCTGCGCCCAGCTGAGCAGGTCGGAGCGGCCCGGCACGGCGACGCCCGCGCCCTTGGCCAGCGTCTGCAGCCGCCAGATCCAGCGCGACTGGGTCGCCGGCGCGCCGCCGCGCCTGGCGGATGTGATCAGGACAAGGTCCCCCGCGCCTGCGGCCTGGGCGAAATCGTGGGCGGAGAGGCCGAGGCGGCGGTCGGGCGAAGACAGCCCCTGCTCCTCGCGCATCGGCCGCGACAGGAACGGGTCGGCCGGCGGCGGCTGCGGCCACACACCCTCTTCGAGCCCGGCCAGGACCATGCGGTCGGCGTGGATCAGCCGCGCCTCCAGGACGCCGAGGATCTTGAGACGCGGGTGGACGGCGGCGCCGGCGCGGACCGTCTCGCCCTCGAGCAGGCCAGTGATCAGGTCGGCGAACGAGCGGGCGCCCGCCGGCGGCACGCCATCGCTCTCGCCGATCAGGGCGGCGATCAGGTTCGCCGCCGCCTCGCCGGCCGGCCCAGCCCAGAGCGGGCCGGGGTCCGGCGCTTCCGGGCCCGTCGCCAGCGCCTCCATGGCCTCGGTAAGCGCGCGGGCGGCCTCCGCCGGCGCGGCCAGCCGCTGGCCGGAGAAGGGCGCGGCCGCGGTGTCG
>JGI12269J14319_10006378_pt1 | contig 10256 bp, 8 predicted proteins | sample PeaSoiSIISIP2007_FD_14319 | JGI IMG/M metagenome (IMG submission 14319) | reverse complement strand
CCCGCCGCGGCGGCGGGCGCGCGGGTCCTGCTGGCCGAGGACAATCCGATCAACGCCATGCTGGCCCGCGCGCTCCTCGTGCGCGAGGGCTGCGAGGTCGAACACGTCACCGACGGCGAGGCGGCGATCGAGGCCGTCGCGCGCGGCGCCTACGACCTCGTCCTGATGGACGTGCGGATGCCGAAGCTGAGCGGCATGCAGGCCGCGCGGACGATCCGCGCCAGGGGGTTCACCGGTCCCGTCGTGGCGCTGACGGCCAACGCCTTCGAGGACGACCGCCGCGCCTGCCTGGACGCCGGCATGGACGACTTCCTGGTCAAGCCGCTCAGTCCCGAGGCGCTTCGGCGCGCGCTGCTGCGCTGGACCGGGCCGGGCTGGACGGAGCCCGGCGCGCGGGCCAAGGTCGCCTCTTGAGCGCTTGAGTCGAGGGGGTCTCGGCCAGGCGGCCAGAGGTCCCATGAGCGAGGAAGCCCTCGAAGCGCCCGCCGCCGCCGTCGATGCGCCGCGCCGCTACCGGCTTCTCGACATCGTTCGCGAGCTCGGCCGTCCACGCGTGGCGCTGATGCTGGCGCTGGGGCTTTCCTCGGGGCTGCCGTTTGCGCTCATCGGCAACACGCTGGGGTTCTGGCTGCATGAGCGCAAGGTCGGGGTCGCCCTGATCGGCCTGATCTCGGCTGTGGGCTTCGCGTATACGGTCAAGTTCGTCTGGGGCGCGATCGTGGACCGCATCAAGGCGCCGTTGATCGGACGCCTGGGACGCCGGCGCAGCTGGATGATCATCAGCCAGGTGGTCGTCGCCGCCGGCCTGCTCGGCATGGCCATGATCGATCCGATGCTCCGGCTTGGCTGGTTCGTGCTTGCAGCGGCGGTCACCGCGATCGGCGCCGCGACCCAGGACACCGCCATCGACGCCTGGCGGATCGAGACGGCCGAGGACGCCAACGAGCTTGGGCTGCTCACCTCGGCCTATTCCCTCGGTTACCGCGTGGCCCTGATCCTGACCGAGGCCGTGATTCTGTTGGTCGCCAAGCGGATCGGCTGGCCGCTCTCCTACGCGATCTACGGGGCGGCGATGGTCATCGGTCTCGCCGCGGCGCTCGCCATCCGCGAGCCGGCGCGCGCCGAGGCGGTCATGGAGGAGAAGGCGAGCGAGGCCGCCCGCCATCCGCTGATCGGCGTTTACGACGCCGTGATCGGGCCGCTGATCGCCTTCTTCCGTGCGCACGGACTCGGCATGGCGGCGCTGATGCTGGCGATGATCAGCCTCTATCACCTGTGCGACTACATGCGCGGGCCGATGACTGGCCCCTACTACGAGGCGCTGAAGATCGACAACGACACCATCGGGCTCGTGCGGCTGTTCGTGGGCACGCCCGGCTCGTTCGTCGGCATCGCGCTCGGCGGTTTTTGTGCATACCGGTTTGGCCGGCTCCCGACGCTGATCGTCGGCGCCATCGCCCAGCCACTCGCCATCGGCGCCTTCGCGGTGCTGGGCTGGCACGGGGGAGACTTCGCGCTGCTCTCGCTTGGGGCCGCAAAAGTCACGGCCTTCGAGGCCATCATGGCGTTCGACGCGGTCGCCATCGGCTTCTCGGGCGTGGCGCTCGTCACCTACATGTCGTCGCTGACCAGCCTCGGCTACACGGCCACCCAGTACGCGCTTCTGACCTCGGCGCTCGCCTTCCTCGGCAAGACCGCAAAGAGCCTCTCCGGCTTCATCGTCGAAGCGCTCGAGCCGGGACGGAGCCTGCTCGACGCCTACGCCCTGTTCTACGTGGCCTCGGCGGCGGTCGCGGTCCCGGCGATCGTGCTCTGCTTCGTGCTCCTCTGGGTCAGGCCCGCTCGCACCAGGGTGTGAGGTCATCTTCGCCGCCGATCAGGGCGAGGCCAGCGGCGATCGATTCCAACTCAGCACCGGTGCTGATCCTCTCCGGCCCGAAGCGCTGTTCGAAAAGGTCGCGCACCGCCGGCACGAAGGATGAGCCACCAGTCAGGAAGACATGGTCGATGGCCGCGGGCTTGAGCTTGGCGCTCGCCAGCGCCTCGTCGACACAGTTGTCGATCATGGTCAGATCGCGGGCGATCCAGTGCTCGAACTCTGCGCGCTCGACGTCGGCCTCGAGCGCGATGTCCCCGGCGTGGAAGGCGAAGCGCGCCGACGTCTGCGCCGAGAGCGCCTCCTTCAGCCGCGAGATCGACTGGTAGAGCAGATACCCGTATTCGCCGTCGAGGAACTCGACCAGGCGGGCGATCTTCTCCGGCTCCAGCGCCTTGCGCACGAGGGCGCGGATTTCGTTCATGTCGCGGGTGGCGCGCATCAGCGCGAGCTGATCCCAGCGGGCGAAGCTCGCGTAGTAGCGGGCCGGAATGGGCGCGGTGTTGTCGAAGTCGCGATAAGCCGAGCCCTTGCCGAGCGCCGGCGACACCAGATGGTCGATCAGCCGGTAGTCGAAAGCGTCGCCGGCGACGCCGACCCCCGCCTGGCCAAGCGCCTTGGAGGAAAGCACGCCGCGGCGGCGGGTGAAGCGGACGATCGAGAAGTCGCTGGTGCCGCCGCCGAAATCGCCGACCAGCACGGTGGCGTCGGCGTTCAGTCCGCGCGCGAAGAAGAAGGCGGCCGCGACCGGCTCGTGGGCATAGTAGATCTCCGCGACACCCAGGCGGCGGAAGGCGATCTCATAGCGCTGCAGCGCGAGCGCCGGATCCGGATAGGCGCCGGCGAAGCGGACCGGGCGGCCGACGATGAGACGCTCCGGCGTCGCCGCCATCACCCCGCCGGCATGGGCCCGCACCCGCAGCAGGAAAGTCGAGAGCAGGTCCTCGAAGCGATAGCGGCGACCGAGGATGGTCGTCTCGGAGAAGGTCGCGCTGGCCGCAAAGCTCTTGAACGACTGGATGAAGCGGGTCGCGCCGGGGTCTTCCAGGTAGGCGTCGATCGCCCAGGGGCCCGCTTCCACGACCCGGCCGCGTGGCCCGCCCTCGTCGGCGCCAAAGCTCAGGCACGAGCGGAACGTGGTGAAGTGATCGTCCTCGAACGTGAAGCGCACGAGCTGGGCCTGGCCGTCGTCGCCGCGTAGGGAGACGACGGTGTTGGTGGTGCCGAAGTCGATCCCGAGCGTCGTTGCGGGAGCAGACATTGGAGGCCGCCGGAGCGTCGCGGCGCTCCGCCTTTCCTTATCTGGGCGGTTTGAAGGGGGCGGCGTCTTTGCCGTCGGACGGGGCCGACGTCAAGCTTTGGGCGTCAGCCGGCGGGGGGCCGCTCGTAGGCCGCCATCGTCGCCATCTGCAGGATCTTGGAGACCGAAGCCGACAGCTGGCAGATCTGCACCGACCTCGACAGGCCGAGCAGGATCGGCCCCACCACGGTCGCGCCGCCCAGCGCCTGCACCAGCTTGGTGGAGATCGAGGCGGAGTGGATCGCCGGCATGATCAAGACGTTGGCCGGCCCGGATAGGCGCATGAAGGGGAAGTTCGCGCGCCGCTCCGGCTCGAGCGCCAGCTCCGGCGGCATCTCGCCTTCGTACTCGAAGTCGACGCCCATCTCGTCCAGCATCGCCACCGCCGCCCGCACCTTCTCCGAGCGCTCGCCCATCGGGTTGCCGAAGCTCGAATAGGACATGAAGGCGAGCTTGGGCGGAAAGCCCAGGTCGCGCACGGCGCGGGCCGCTTCGCAGGCGATCTCCACCAGATCGACCGCCTCCGGCATCTCGGTCACGTTGGTGTCGGCGACGAACAGGGTGTGGCCCTTGGTCAGCACGATCGACATGCCGATGACGCGGCCGCCGTCCGCCGGGTCGATCACCCGCTTCACCTCCTCGAGCGCCTGGTCGAAGCTGCGGGTGACGCCGGTGACCAGGCCGTCGGCGTGGCCGAGGGCGACCATGGAGGCGGCGAAGGAGTTGCGGTCCTGGTTGATCAGCCGCTGCACGTCGCGGATCAGGTACCCCTCGCGCTGCAGGCGCGAATAGAGGAAATCGACGTATTCCGCGTTCCGGTGCGAGACCCTGGCGTTGATGATCTCGAGCCCGCTGTCGTCGGGGTTCAGGCCGGCCAGCCGCATGTTCTGGCGCACCAGCTCTTCGCGGCCGACCAGGACCGCGTCGCCGAGCCCGCCACTCTGAAAGGCGTAGGCGGCGCGGATGACGCTGGTCTCCTCCCCCTCGGCGAAGACGATCCGCTTCTTCGGGGCCTGCTGCACGGCGCCGGAGATCTTCTGCAGGAAGCCGGCGGACGGGTCGAGCCGCTGGGCGAGGTGCGCCCGATAGGCGTCCATGTCGGCGATGGGCTTGCGTGCGACGCCGGATTCCATCGCCGCCTGGGCGATGTAGGGCGGAATGTACCAGATCAGCCTGGGGTCGAACGGCGAGGGGATGATGTACTCGGGCCCGAACTTCAGCGCCCGGCCGTGGTAGGCGGCGGCGACTTCGTCTGGCACGTCCTCGCGGGCGAGCTGAGCCAGCGCGTTGGCGCAGGCGATCTTCATCTCGTGGTTCACGCGCCTGGCCCGGACGTCGAGCGCGCCGCGGAAGATGTAGGGGAAGCCCAGGACGTTGTTGACCTGGTTCGGATAGTCCGAACGGCCGGTGGCGATGATGGCGTCCGGGCGGACGGCGAGCGCCTCCTCCGGGGTGATCTCCGGGTCGGGATTGGCCATGGCGAAGATGATGGGATTGGGCGCCATCGTCTTGACCATCTCGGCCGTGAGCGCGCCCTTGACCGAAAGGCCCATGAAGACGTCGGCCCCCTTTATCGCGTCGGCCAGGGTGCGGGCGCTGGTCTCGACCGCGTGCGCCGATTTCCACTGGTTCATCGACTCGGTGCGGCCGCGCCAGATCACGCCCTTGGAGTCGACCGCGATGCAGTTCTCGGCCTTCGCCCCCATCGCCTTGATCAGGTCGAGCGAGGCGATGCCGGCCGCGCCGGCGCCGTTCAGCACCAGCTTGATGTCCTCGAGCTTACGGCCGGTGATGTGGCAGGCGTTGATCAGGCCGGCGGCCGAGATGACCGCCGTGCCGTGCTGGTCGTCGTGGAAGACCGGGATGTCGAGCAGTTCCTGCAGCTCGCTCTCGATGCGAAAGCACTCGGGGCTCTTGATGTCCTCCAGATTGATCCCGCCGTAGGTGAGCCCGATGTTCTTCACCACGGTGATGATCTCGTCCGGATCGCGGCTGGCGATTTCGACGTCGATCGAATCGACGTCGGCGAAGCGCTTGAAGAGGACCGCCTTGCCTTCCATGACCGGCTTGGCGGCCAGCGCGCCCAGGTCGCCGAGGCCGAGGATCGCCGTGCCGTTCGTGATCACCGCCACCAGGTTGCCCTTCGACGTGTAGTCGTAGGCCAGGTCCGGATTGTCGGCGATCGCGCGCACCGGCACCGCCACGCCGGGCGAATAGGCAAGGCTCAGGTCGCGCTCGGTGTCCATCGGCTTGGTCGCGACCACGGCGATCTTGCCGGGTTGCGGCTCCCGGTGGAACGCCAGCGCCTCCTCGTCGGTGAAGGTGCGTTTTTCGGTCTCGCTCATGCCAGCGACGCTAACCTTTGCTTTCGTTGGGCGGGACCCCTGGTCCCCCGGCCGTCACCCTACCGACGGCGCCCCGGCGCCACAACCGGCGGCGCTAACGTCGTCCGCGCCGCTGGTCGAGGGCCTTCAACATTGACTTAAGGTCCGTCGCGCCATGGATTGCGCGGCGAACGAGCGAGCGAGGACGAGGTGGCCGAAGCGGTTAGGATTGGCGTCGCCGGCGCGCTCGGCCGCATGGGCCGGGCGGTGATCGCGGCTGTCGAGGCTTCGCCGGAGGCGGCGCTGGGCGCGGTGTGCGACCTTCCCGAGCGCGCGGGCGAGACGGTCGAAGGCCTCACGCTTGCGAGCGCGGACGCCGTACTCGCCGACAGCGCCGTCGTCATCGACTTCACCACCGTGGCCGCATCCGCGGCGCTGGCGGAACGCGCGGCCGCCCGCGGCGGTCCAGCGCTCGTGATCGGCGCGACCGGCGGCGCAGCGGACGCGGACGCCGCGATCGCGTGGGCCGCTGAGAAGGTCGCGATCGTGCGCGCCGCCAGCTTTTCGCTGGGGATCAATGTGCTGCTCGGCCTCGTCGAGCGGTCGGCAGGGCTCCTGGGGCCGCGCGATTGGGACATCGAGATCTTCGAGGCCCACCACAGGCGCAAGGTCGACGCGCCGTCGGGCACGGCGCTCATGCTCGGCGAAGCTGCGGCGCGCGGGCGCAAGGTCTCCCTGGCCGAGGTCGCGGCGCGCGGACGCGACGGGATCACCGGCGCGCGAACGCCCGGGGCCATCGGTTTTTCGGTGGTGCGCGGCGGCGGCATCGTGGGCGAGCACAGCGTGAGCTTCATCGCCGAGGACGAGAGCCTGGTCCTCTCGCACTCGGCGCGCGACCGCAGCCTGTTCGCCAGGGGCGCGCTCGCCGCGGCGCTCTGGGTCGCGGCCAAGCCTGCGGGCCTCTACGACATGCAGGACGTGCTGGGCTTGCGCCATGGCTGACATCCTCGCGCTTGACGCCACGGGCCAGCTGCAGGCGCTCGAAACCCGGCGGATTAGCGCGGTCGAGCTGCTCGAGGCGACGTTGCGCCGCCACCAGGCTTGCCACGCGGAAATCAACGCGGTGGTCGCGACCGACCTAGAGCGCGCCCGTCTGCGCGCGCGCGCCATCGACGAGCACCGCGCCAAGGGCGAGGCCCTGGGGGCCCTTGCCGGGCTGCCGATGACCGTCAAGGACACCTTTGACGTCGAGGGCCTGCCCGCCTCGTCAGGGCTCGACGCCTACCTGCACCGCCACCCGCGCGACGCTGGCGCCGTCGTCCGCGCCAAGCACGCCGACGCTGTGATCTGGGGCAAGACCAACACGCCTGTGCTCGCCGGCGACTGGCAGACCTTCAACGATCTCTACGGCACGACCAACAATCCCTGGAACCTCGAGCGCACGCCCGGCGGCTCGTCGGGGGGCGCGGCCGCGGCGCTGGCCGCGCGGGTGACGGCGTTGGAGATCGGATCCGACATCGGCGGCTCGCTGCGCGTGCCGGCGAACTTCTGCGGCGTCTTTGCGCACAAGCCAACCTGGGGGATGGTCAGCCAGGCCGGCCACATTCCGCCCAAGCCGGGCACGCTGGCCGAGCGCGACCTGAACGTCGTCGGGCCGATGGCGCGTTCGGCGCGCGACCTTCGGCTGCTGCTCTCGGTGCTGGAACAGGGGCCGTTGGCCCCGAAGGCCCCGCCGGCGGAACTGAACGAGCTGAAGCTCGGGCTCTGGATCGAGGAGCCTGGGTTCGCCCTCGACGGCCAGGTGCGCGACGTGATCGAAACGTTCGTGGGCGAGCTCGCCCGGCGCGGGGCGACCGTCGAGCGCGTCCGTCCGGTCGACGGCATGGCGCTGGTCCAGGCCTACAGCCTGCTGCTCTCCTCGGTGCTCGCCGAGGACCTGCCGCGGGCGACGTTCGCGACCATGCAGCGCCTGCGCGGCGTGGCGCAGCTTGCGCGCCGCTTCGGCGGGCGCGCGGGGGCCTGGGCGGCGCCGATCCTCGCCCGCACCGCGACTCACGCGGAGTGGATCGCCGCCGACGAGGTCAGGGCGAAGATGGGGGCGCAGGTGCGCTCGCTGTTCGGCCGGTTGAACGCCGTGATTGCGCCGATCGCGCCGGTGACCGCCTTCCCGCATGACCACCGGGGCTTTGGCGCCCGCGCGTTGCCGACCGCCGACGGCGGCAAGTTTCCCTATCTCTCGATGATCAACTGGATCGCTCTGGCGACCGCTTGCGGGCTGCCGGCCACGGCCGTTCCGGTCGGGCTTGCGGCCGATGGCATGCCGGTGGGCGTGCAGATCATCGGACCGCGCGCCGGCGACAGCCGCACCCTGGCCATCGCCCAGGCCATCGAGGACGAGATCGGCGGCTTCATGCAGCCGCCGGAGGGCGGCTAAGCGCCCGTGCGGATCGCCTCGATGCGGTCCCACAGCAGGGCCGCTGCGTCGGCCCCGCCGAAGCGCTTGAGTTGCTGGGCGCCGGTCGGTGAGGTGACGTTGATCTCGGTCATGTAGTCGCCGATGACGTCGATGCCGACGAAGATGAGGCCGCGCCGCTTCAGCTCGGGACCGATGATCGCGCAGAGCTCCAGGTCGCGCGGCGTCAGTCCCACCGGCTCCGGTCGCCCGCCCCGCGCCAGATTCGAGCGCACCTGGCCGTCGGCCGGCACCCGGTTGATGGCGCCGACCGGCTCGCCGTCGACCAGAAGGATGCGCTTGTCGCCTTTTTCCACCGCCGGAATGAACTTCTGCGCCACCACCGGCTCGCGCCCCATCAGCGCGTAGAGTTCGAGCAGCGCGTCGAGGTTGGGGTCGTCGGGCTTGAGCCGCACCACGCCACGACCGGCGCCGCCGTAGAGCGGTTTGAGCACCAGGTCGCCGTGACGGGCGCGGAAGTCGGCGATCGCTTCGGAATCCGCGGAGATCAGCGTCGGCGGCTGGATGCCGGGGAATTCGGTCACGAACAGCTTTTCCGGCGCGTTGCGCACCTCGGCCGGGTTGTTCACCACCAGGGTCCGCGGGTGGATGCGCTCGAGGAAGTGGGTGGCGGAGATATAGGCGAGGTCGAACGGCGGGTCCTGGCGCATCAGGACCACATCCATCTCGCCAAGATCGCGCGCTTCGAAGGCGCCCAGCTGGTGGTGGTCGCCCTTGACCGGCTTGAGCACGAGCGGCCGCCCGCGGGCTGTGACACGCCCGTCCTCGAGCCCGATGCGCTCCGGCGTGTAAACCCAGAGCCGGTGGCCGCGGCTTTGCGCCTCCAGCATCAGCAGGAAGGTGGTGTCGGTCTCGATGTTGATCGCCTCGACCGGATCCATCTGGACGGCGACGTTCAGCGCCATGCTTTGCCGCCCTCCGTCAGTTCAGCTGCAGCCGCACGCGGTCGCGCGCGGCGCGGGCGGCTTGCGTGGCCCCGCTGTCGAGGCTGCGCGCCCGACCGAGCGCCTCGAGCGCGCCGGCGAGCGCGCCCTGGCTCTCGCGGGCGACGGCGACATCGAGCCAGACGCGATGGTCGGAGGGATCGAGCAGCGCTCGCCTCAGCGCCGCGCGCTCGGCCCGAGCGTGGTCGCCGGCGTCCCGCGCCCGCACGAAGATGTTGTTCTGCACGCGAACGAGCACGGCGCGATCGGGAACCGGGGCCATCATCGTGTCCAGCCGTTCGGCCACGCCCGGCGCGAGCCCGCTCATGAGCGCGCGGCGGGTCAGCTCCGAGGGCGGCACGACGCGACCGTCGGCGAACGGGTCGAGCGCCAGCGGCCCCTCCGCCGTCTCGATCCGGAGCATGAAGTGGCCGGGAAAATCGACCCCGCGCACGTCGAGGTCGGCGCGCCGCGCAGCGTCGATGTAGGCGACCCCCAGCGTCACCGGCAGGCCGCGCCGGCGCTCCCAGAGCCTTATGATGTCTGCGTTGGCGGGATCGTCATAGGTCATGAGGTCGCCGGTCAGCCGCATGTCGCTGGCCAGGGCTTCGGCCAGGGCTTCCGCCGGTCCGTGCTGCTTGAGGCGCGTGCGCACCCGCTCGGCCGCTTCCAGCGCGCAGGCGCGGGCGTGCTCGCCGTCGCCGGCCGGCTCCTCGTGCAACGCGCAGGCGACGGCCGCCTCGAACAGGGGAAACGACGCATCCGGCGCGGCCCCCGCCGCGGCGATCGCCGCTTCAGCCCCCTCGCGGTTCATGGGCCGCTCCGCTCACAGCCGCCGCTCACGAATCGTCGTCCTCGCTCCATGCGTCCCGAATATGACGCGGGAAGCGGCCGGGCGCGAGGGCGAGCAAATCGAGCCTCAGCTCGGCTGCGGCATAGCGTGGGCGCCGGGCGACGAAGGCGCGAAGCGCGCGGCGGATCCGCTGGCGTTGCATCGGCGTAACGGCCTCGAGCGCGGCCTCGAGGGAGGCGCGCGCCTTGACTTCGACGGCGACGAGCACGCCGCGACGCATTGCCAGCAAGTCGATCTCGCCTTGCCGGAGCCGCAGGCGGAAGGCGAGGATGCGGTAGCCCTTGGCCATCAGCCAGAACGCCGCCAGCAGCTCGCCGCGGCGGCCGGAGACGCGCGCCGCCGACCCACGCAGGCGGCGCGCCTCGCTCAACGGGCGCCCTTCAGCGACAAGGCGCGACGATAGAGCGCACGACGGTCGAGGCCGAGCGCGTGCGCCACCTCGGCAGCGGCCTTGGCCGGGGCGAGCCGCGAAAGCGCTTCAGCCAGCGCGCGCTCGGCATCGGCTTC
>JGI12269J14319_10006377_pt1 | contig 10257 bp, 7 predicted proteins | sample PeaSoiSIISIP2007_FD_14319 | JGI IMG/M metagenome (IMG submission 14319) | reverse complement strand
TCACCACACTGCCGATCAAGAGTCGGACCCACGGCCGATTGTACGACGCCCTGTGGAAGCGCCAGCTCACCCGCTACCCGAGTACGCCCGCACGCATGGGTTACCTCGGCATCGTGGTGGTCACCACGATCGTCCTCTACTACCTGTACTACGTGGAGGGCACCGTCACGCCGTTGATGCTGCCCTACTACCACATGTCTTTCCTGTACTTCCTCTACCTGTTGGTGGTGTCCAATGCCATCGGCGCCTTCACCGCCTTCATCGGCGGCCTCTCCGACAAGATCGGCCGGGCCAACCTGACGATCCTCGGCACGTTCACGGTCGGCCTCGTCCAGCTCGTCGGGGTGCCCCACATCCACAGTGAGTTCGGCTTCGCGGTCGCCTACTGCGTGATCGGATTCGTGGAGGGGATCATCCTCGTCTCCACCCCGGCGCTGATCCGGGACTTCTCCCCCCAGATGGGCCGGGCTTCGGCCATGGGGTTCTGGGCGCTGGGCCCGACGGTGGGCAGCCTGTTGGCCAGCGTGGTCGCCACCCGCACCCTGGCCCACCTTCACCCGTGGCAGGACCAGTTCATCATCTCCGGCCTCGTGTGCATGGTGGTGGTCGCCATCGCCTTCGTGGGCCTGCGCGAGCTCGCCCCGTCCCTGCGTGACCAGCTCATGGTGTCGGACAACGAGCGGGCTCTGGTCGAGGCCCGGGCACGGGGCATCGACTTGGAGAAGGCCACGTCGCATCCCATGCGCTCCATGTTGAAGTTGGACCTCATCGCCTCCTCCCTCGGGATCTCAGTGTTCCTCCTCATCTACTACGCCTCGGTGAGCGTGCTCACCCTGTACTGGGTGGTGATCTTCAACCGGACCACGGCCGACGCCAATGGCATCAACACCTGGTATTGGGGGATCGACGCGGTCATGCTCGTCCTCATCGGCGTGCTGAGTGACCGGCTCCGAGTGCGCAAGCCCTTCATGCTCGTCGGGGGGGTGGCTGCCATCATCGTCACGATGGCGATGATCTCCCAGGTGAACCATCCCCACACCGGCTACTACGGCAACGTCACCGTGGCCGTTCTCATGGGGTTGGCCATCGCTTGCGCGTACACGCCGTGGATGGCGAGCTACACCGAGCAGGTCGAGGCGCACAATCCCGCCCTGTCAGCCACCGGGCTGGCGGTGTGGGGGTGGATTCTGAGGATCGTGGTCGCCCTGTCGTTCGTCGTGCTGCCCCGGGTCATCACCACGTCCACCGTTCTGGTGGACAATCAGGCCGCGGCGACGAATCTGCAGACGTTCCAGGCCGCGCAGCCCTATGTTCCCGCAGCCGGCAACCTGCACCCGCGGGCCGCCCCGGCAAGCGTCATCACGGCACTCAAGGCGATGGAACCCCCCGGGCCAGGGCAGGCCCTGGCGGCGCTGCTTCAGGACTACGGGACGACCCACAACGTCATGTCGGCGATGGGTGCGGTGCCCGCCTCGCTCAAGCTCCAGGTCCAAGGCCTGCTCGCCTTCTCGCCCCTTGCCACCGATATCCAGGCCGGACGCCCCGTCTCCGGCGCCCAGATCGCGGCGGTGCACGCCAGCTCGCCCCAGCTGGCTTCGCTGCTGCGTGTCGAGCCGAAGCTGATCCCGGCGCAGAAGGCGTCCCCCGCACAGTGGAAGCGGTGGTGGTGGGTGTGTGCCTTCGGCCAACTCGTCTTCCTCGTGCTCGTGTTCTTCATGCGGGGTCGATGGAGCCCGAGGGCAGCCAAGGCCGACTTCGAGCAGCACGAGCGTCTCGTGACGGCCGAGCTCGAGAAGCTCCGTGGCCACGAGCCTGTCGTGCCGGTGCCGCTCCCTGTGTTGGCGCCCACCGGTACAGAGGACGGCCCCCTATGGGTGCGCTAGGCCGGCGCGCCCGACGAAAGGGCCGTTCGACTCACGTCGACCAATCGCACCGGGCCCCTTCCGGGCACCGNCANGGTGCCCCGCCGGGTCGACAACCCACGATGTGAGGAGGGGATCGGCATGCGACGACTGGGCGGGTTGGACCCGATGTTCTTCTACCTCGAGACCCCCACCACCCACATGCATTCGGCATACGTCTGCATCTTCGATCCCTCGACCGCACCCGAGGACTACTCGTTCGCCACGGTGCGGGCGCTCCTGGAGCAGCGTCTGCACCTGCTGCCGCCGTTCCGCCGGCGACTGGTCGAGGTCCCACTCGGCCTCGACCACCCGCGCTGGGTGGAGGATCCGGACTTCAACCTGGACAATCACTTGCACCGCGCCATCATTGCGTCCCCGGGTGGGGAGTCTGAGCTGGCCGAGTTCACCGCGACCGTCCTGAGCCAGCCGCTGGATCGAAGCCGACCACCGTGGGAGATGTACGTGATCGAGGGCCTGCAGGGAGGTCTCGTCGCCTCGCTCACCAAGGTCCATCACGCCGCCATCGACGGGGTCTCCGGGGAAGAGCTCATCGTCAATCTGCTCGACCTCGCACCGGAGCCAGTGGCGGTGGACCCTCCGGATCCGCCCTGGGAGCCCGAGGGCCTCCCCTCCGACCTCAAGCTCGTGGGTGACGCTCTCGTGAAGCTCTGCGGGCGCCCAGCGCTGACAACGCGGGCGGCATGGCACACGGCGCGGGCTGGAGCAAGCCTGCTGGGGCATGCTCGCCGGGCCGGGCTCTCGGCGGTGTCGTTACCGATCGGCGCTCCCCGAACCACCCTCGGTGCCCCAGTGGGGCCACAGCGGCGGGTTGCCTTCGCCCAGGTGAGCCTGGACGAAGTGAAGGCGGTCAAACACGCGTTCGGTGTGACCGTGAACGACGTGGTGCTGGCGATGTGCTCTGGGGCGCTGCGCCACCACCTTGCGACGTTGGACGAGCAGCCGAAGGAGTCGATGGTGGCCATCGTTCCGCTTTCGGTGCGGGCCGAGCAGGAGCGCGGGACGTTGGGCAACCGACTGTCCTTCATGTTCGTCTCCTTGGCGAGCGCGTTCGACGACCCGGTGCAGCGGCTGCGAGCCATCGCCCACGCCACTCAAGTGGCCAAGGCGCAAGAGCACGCCGCCCGCCTCGATGTCGTCGGCTCGGCATGGGTCGAGACCGCCGTGCCGGCGTTGGTCGCGCCCGCCGTACGCCTCGCCTCGCGCCTCGGAGTCGTGGACCGAGTGCGGCCGGGCAACTTGATCGTCTCGAACGTCGTCGGTCCACCTGTCCCGCTCTACTTCGCGGGCGCCCGTCTGGTGGCGGCATACCCCATGGGCCCGATCACCGACGGCATCGGCCTCAACATCACCGTGCAGAGCTACCTCGGCTCGCTCTACTTCGGGCTGATGGCGAGCCCGAACACGGTGCCCGGTGTGGGGAACCTCGCCCATGGCCTGACCGACGCCCTTCACGAGCTGGCCAAGGTCGCCGCGGTGAGCCCGGGTTGATCGTCGACCATCGTCAGGGCGATCGGGCGCGATCCGGGTCTTTGCGTCTCTCGCTGACCATCCGCATGCTCGGGGAGGAGCTCGACCTCGGGACAGCCCCGACCGGCGCGGCGCAACACGCGCCACAACCATAGATTGGGTGGGCATGACCGACGATTCAATGCGCCTCGGCGACGCGCAGGGCGAGTGGTACTACTGCTTCAAGCACAAGAAGGTCGAAAGGCGCGATGAGTGCCGCCAGATGGATCGAATGGGCCCGTATCCCACCCGGGATGACGCTGAGAACTGGCGGGAGCGGGTCGTAGCACGGAACGACGCGTGGGAGGACGAGGAGCCGTAGTGAATGAGCGGGCGGTCAGTGATCTATCGGGCACGACCATCTGCCCCTGACCCATTGCTGACGCGAGTCCGCCCGCCCCACCGTTCCCGGTAAGACGGGCGAGCCATCATTCAGTTGTGACCAGCGACCCTGTGGGAGTGCCGAACCGACAGGCGGACACTCAGCGAAGCCTTACGCGCTCCGACGTGGTGTGGACCGAGACACCGTGCCCCGGACAATCGCACCTGTCACCGCTGAGGAACATCCCGGTGCGCTACCACCGGACACCTGCCTGGAGCTGCTCACACTGCAGCGCTGGAGATCAAACAAGTCATAGGCAAGACCTCCTGTCGCTTCGGTCCCCAGTCTCCTGGGGCCCCTCCGCCCGAGTGGTACAACACCAGAATGGCTCTCCGCGGGCCGTCTGCCAAGGGTCGAAAGTCCATCCGAGCGGGTTCGAGCGGGAGCCGGGGTGTCGACCTCTCTTCCCCGGCGCACAGCGAAACAAGAGGACCGAGCGCGATGCCGGTGTTCGTGCGGCCCAGGGGAGGCCTGACCGGCCGGACCATCACTGGGATCGCTCCCGGCCGCCCGACATGGCTCGGCCCCGCCCCCGGCCACGATGCGCGACTCCGACTCTCCGGGATCCCTTGGGGCGATCCTGCGGGGCGTCTACCGAAGCGGCCCGGCGGGCATGGTCAGTGGCCCGGAGGCGGGAAGCCCCAGGGCCGCGGCCAGCTGGGCATAGTCTCCCGACCCCCAAAGCTGCGTGCTCCATCCCCGGACGTGCACGAAGGCTGCCGGGTCGTCGCTGCTTCGTGGTGGGCGGAGGCGTCGCACCGGTGACACTGCGAGGGCTGGTCGCAGGGGGGCGTCGGGTGGCAAGCCGGCCCGCTCCCGAGCGATCTCTATCGCCCGGCGTAGCCCGCCGAGCTCGTCGACCAGCCCGCGTTCGGCGGCGTCTGCTCCTGTCCACACCCGGCCCCGTGCCACTTCCTGCACGGCGTCGCGAGTCATGGCGCGTCCGCGAGCAACCTTGTCGACGAAATCGTCGTAGATGAGATCGAGCCACTCGTCGAGCTTGCCCCACTCTTCGTCGCTGAAACCGGTCTGCGACGAGAACATCAGCGCATGGCGCCCGCGGGCGACACCTTCGACTCTCACCCCGAGCCGCTCGAACAGACCGCTAGTTTGGAGCTTGCCGCCGAGCACGCCGATCGAGCCGGTGAGCGTCGCCGGTTGCGCCACGATGACATCGGCCGCCGCGGCCACGAAGTACCCGCCCGAACCGGCCACGTCGCCCATCGAGACCACGACTGGCTTGCCCGCCTCGCGAGCGTTGCACACCTCGTGCCAGATGATGTCCGAAGCGATGTAAGAGCCGCCTCGGCTATTGACCCGAAACACGATCGCCTTCGTGCGTCCGTCTCGTACCGCGGACCGGAACGCAGCGGCGACCGTATCCGATCCCGCCACCCGTCCGACAGGGCCGCGCTTGGAACGACCAGTGCCGATCATCCCGGCGGCCTCGATGAGCCCCACCGCCGGCCGCCGGGTTTGGCGGGCTCGACGGACGGCGTCCCATCGCCGGCGATATTGGGAGACATAGAGCAGCGTCGGCTTCTGGTCCCACCGGCGATCGACTGCCGCACGAACGGCGTCTCGATACCCGAGGTGATCGATCAGCCCGGCCTCGCGGGCCTCGGCGGCGGGGATCGGGGCGCGGTCGATGAGCTCACGCACCCGGTCTTGGGGCAACCGCCGGCGTTCGGCCACGGCGGAAACGATCTGTTCATACGCGGACGCGGCGAGACGTTCGGTTGCCTCACGATGGGCATCGGTGAACTCGTTGCGCAAGAGACTGTCTGCCGCGTTCTTGTACTCGTGGCGTTGTGCGAACAGCGGCTCGACGTGGACACGGTCGAGGGCGCCGCGCACGAACACGCCGGTTGCCGCCGCGCCCATGAGGCCCACACTGCCCGACGGTTGCAACCACACTTCGCCGAATCCGGTGGCCACCACATAGGCCGTCGTTCCCCGCCCGAGCTCGCCGAACGTCTCGGCCCAGGCGATGGCGTCCTTGCCACTTGCCCGGAATCGCACCACAGCGTCGGACAGCTCCTGGGCCTGTGCCAGGGACATCGAAGGAGTACCCAGCTTGGCCAGTAATCCAACGACGTGGGGATCGTTGGCAGCCGTGGCGAGCCGGTCGACGAGGGTTCGTAGCACGAGGCGTCGTCTGGCCAGCACCCGTTCGATGGGATGGGATCCGACGTCCTCGACGAGTTCTCCGGTTAGGTCGAGGTCGAGCAGGATCGTCACGGTCGGACGCTACCGGTGTGAGGATCAGCTCGTCGAACAGCCGGTGCACAACTCCGCAACTCTGGACGATCCGAGGCGGGCAGGGCCGGCCGGCGCCATGCAACCGCCCGCCAGTCTTCCGTCCAGGACACCGGGCGGGTCGCGTCCGTTGTGAGGCGTTGACGATCCACGGATCCCGGATGGCCTGAGGGGCGCGTCGAGCCGCCTCCGTTTGCGGGTGTCCGTTCGGTTGGGAACGCCGGCATGGTCCGCGAAGGTCGGCGTCCTAAGAACTCAGGGGCTCATGGGGTCCCGGCCCGACTCTCACTCTTGGTCCCCTTCAGGGTCGGGCGCGCCTCGCCGTCGGCCCCGTCAGGTGTCGCCCAGGCATCGTCGAGGAAGTGAGCGATGGCGTCGGTGAGCCTCTTCGGCCGCAGCCGGAGTTCGAGTGGCGAGCGGGCCCGTACGAGTGTGGCGTTGGGCAACTGCGCAGCCAGGTTGACGGCGTCATTGAACGGATGGAGGAGGTCGTTGCTGTGAGCGAGCACCAACGCCGGAACGGCGATCCGGGAACGCTCCTCCTGCGTGGGAGACACAGGGCCGACGAGGATTCCGTGCAGGAGAGCGGCCATGCTGTCGGGTGGAAGCGACGCCGCATGCACGAAGCTGTTCAGGGAGCCGAAGCGTGTCGTGGGCACGCGCCGCAACGCCGCCGATGTCACCCGCAGCAGTGGCTGGGCGTAGTGCACGAGCAAGAGGAGCGGAACGAACAAGAGAGCAGCAGACGGCACGGCCCGTTCCAGGACCGGCATCTCGATGACGAGACCCCGGACCCGGTCTGGCTGCTGCGTAGCAGCGAACAGGCTCACGTTGGCCCCGAGCGACATGCCGCCCACCACGGCGTCATTGGCTCCGAGTTCATCCAGCAGGGCAAAGACCTGAGAGGCGTAGGTGTCCATCCGGTAGGCGGCGGCGTGGTGCGGCTTGTCGCTGCGGCCATGGCCGAGAAGGTCGAGCAGGACGACGCGGTTGCCTCGGGCGGCGAGGGCTTCAGCGATGCCTCGGTTGATCTCCGAGTCGATCAGCAAGCCGTGGAGGTACACGAGCAACCGGTCGCCTTCCCCGTAGCTGTCGTACACCAGACGGTCGCCCCCGTAAATGAACGAACTGCTCTGAAAGGTCACGGACCCCTCCCTCCCGATCTCTCCATCAGGCTGAACCTCACCCGGCCCAGCCCTGGGCCGGGCAACCGGCCCTGTGTCGATCATGCTGGGCCGAGACGTCCCCGGACGCCAGAGCCGAAGGTCACGAGGGGCCTTGCGCGGATGCCGCTGGCCCTGTGCCGGGACGACGTGGAGCCTTGAGCGGCCCTACGTGAGCAGTCTCCGCTATCCCTCCAGGTAGGGCTCGAAGGGGCCTCCTGGTGAGGTATCGCTGGGGGACGTGGTTGCTCGTGAGGCCGCTTCGATGGCGATGGCGAGGTCGGCGACGATCTGCTCCAGGGCGATCACCTCGGCTACGACGTATTCCAAGACGGCTCCGACTTGAGCGGGATCGGCGGGGTCCAGGGCCATGCCGGTTGCTCCTGTCCCTGCCAACCGGTGGCCCACCTCGGATTTCTCGTGAGCTTGGTTCAGTCGCCCCGCTACCACCTGGGTCAGCGCCTTGCCGCCTTCTTGGGTCATGGGACGGAGCCTAGAACTGGCTTCCTGGACCCTGCTCTGTCACGGCACGCATATCCCATAGGCGATGGGAGCCCTAGAAGCCGCGGTCCCATGCCACGACCGTGGGGAGACGAGCGAGGGGCTCGGGAACCTGGCCGAGATCCAGCTGGCCCAGGCCGACTTTGACCAGCACCTGGGCTGTGTCACGCCGGGCGGCGATTGCCGAGCGGCTCCCGAGCCGGGATCTGGGACGAAAGTCTCTACCTGGGCACGCACCTGAGGATCACGCTGGTTCCTGAGCGGCTCCTCGGCCGCGATCAGGAAGGTGCCTATGCGGAGTGGCCGCAATCCCCTGGGCTCGGACCTCGCCTGTCGATGGAAGCATCTGGGTCTGCGCGCGGAAGGCGAACACTCCCGACCGCGGGTCCTCGTTGAGGAATCCGAGGTGGCCAAGGCGTACGCGACCTGGCGCCTTCTGGACAACAACGGATGCGAGGCGTCGTGGTGCCGGGGGCCGAGAGCCCTCGGCACCCGCCCGTGCCCGCTGGTGGTATCGGGGCGATGTGAGTTGGTGGAGCGCGCCGACGTGGTGGTCTCGTCGCTCGGACTGGACCGCGACTCGTCCCGGATGGTCGTGGCGGCCCTCATGCGCCTACATCCGGAGACACCGGTGGTCGTACAGGCTTCCCGGCAGATGTTGGCACGGTGGGCGCCCATGTTCGAGGCGCATGGGGGGCCCATGCCAATACCCGCAAACAGACGAACGCTGCTCGCCTCGGTCCAATCCGCCCTCCTCCCAGGCGCACCCCCGGCATGTCACTGACCACTGCCATCGTGGGTCACGGATACGACACAGGTTTCGGACGTACCCTGTCCTGGAAGTTGGGAGGTGGGCCGTGGCGAAGGCCAGCTGTCGTGACTGCGGTGAGCCATTTCCCCACGTCGGACGATTCAGGTGGTTATGGCGGCGCCTCCTGATGAGAGGACTTTCCTGCGAACGCTGCTGTGCCGACTTCGAACGAGAATGGTTGCAGCCCTTGTGATCGGTCCGGCGCGGCGACACCGACTCCCGGGGAACCACAACGCATAGGTCTCGTGGTGATGTCCGACCTCACGGCACGAGAGCGGGGTACGGCCTCTTTCCCGGCGTTCGACTTGGGTGTGGATTTCGGCTGATCCGCGGCTGGTTCCGCTCTTCGATGAGCTCAACGCACGCCATTTGATGCGTCGGCAGGGATCAATCGGAGTGGAGTCGCCAGCCCCATCGCACCACGCGCACGACTTCTGCGCATCCCGCACGCGACGGCCGATTCACGTTGAGGCCGCAATTTCCGCCCTGACCCTGCCGGGACACGAAGGCGGCCAAGTGGGGCCACGGACCGGGTAAGGGTGAAGCTGTCCGGGCCCCACCAGCCCACCGAGCACCCCACCACAAGGGGATAAGGGAGGGCACTCCGATGGATGGTATGCCCTCCTCCGTGAAGGGAATATGAAGCGACCCCAAAGGCGGGTCCGACCTTTCCCGGCATGGGCACCCTCCCTGCCCAGGACTTGCTCAGGCAACCAGAGGCCATCGTGAAGGGAGAGGTCACCTTCATGACTTCGTAATGGCCGATGGACCAGCATCACGGTTGTGTCCCCTGAGACGTTGCTTCGCAAGGGAGGTGAGGTGCGAATGTTCGGGGGTAGTGTCGAGACGAACCCGAGGCGCTGGACTTCGCTCATGATCCCCGGGCCCCATCACCGCAATATGTGGACCGCCCTGGGTGTGGTGTTGGTCTCGATCGGCCTGGGGGGCCTCGTAGCACTACGAGTGGGCGCGACCCTGGTGAGTCATCCTGTGCACCTGGTCAGCACCGAGAAGTTCTGTGCTGCGGTGACGGGCATAGGGGGCGCGATCCTCGTGGCTCTCCTCCCTGTCTTCCTCCGTCTGCGACGGGTGAAGCGCAAGATCGCCGAAATCACGGCCGAAGGCACCATCTTGTTGAGGGACGCAAAGCTGATTCCCGACGACGATGAGCTCGGAGTCGACGAACTTGCCGACCGGTTCAACAGTTGGCGAATCGACGCCGCGGAGTGGTTGAGGAAACACGACTACCCATCGGCGATCCATTTCGAGAACGAAGCCGGGTTGGTCACAGTCCAAGAGCTGCACGGAACCAGGGGTGCAAGCTGGTGCCAATGCGAGATCGACGTTCGACTTGGGCGTCTTGCAGAACTCTCGAGCGGCCGATAACGGCCCAATCCCTGGGCTGTGCCGTGGAGAGCAATCGATTGGCAACTTGCCGTTTCGCGCAAGACCGGTTTCACGCTGAACATCGGGACTCTTGAGAGAGATCGTCGAATCACCGATGCGGCGGCGACCATCATCCAAGCGTGTCGGCGCCGTTGTGGTTGTCGCCCTTGTCATCCTCGTTGCCATCATCGCCGCGACACCGACCGCCCTCACATCGCTTGCGGCGACCAAGGCGTCGAGCCCCTCGGGACAGCTCATGCCGTCCCGGGCACCGCGCGGCTACCACGCCGTGGTGGCACAGGACTTCGCCGGCACCACGGTGCC
>JGI12269J14319_10006376_pt1 | contig 10257 bp, 11 predicted proteins | sample PeaSoiSIISIP2007_FD_14319 | JGI IMG/M metagenome (IMG submission 14319) | reverse complement strand
CTGGCCGCCCGCCGGGCCGGCCAGCCGCTGTGGCTGCTGCTCGCCGAGCTGACCCCGGAGGAGGTCACCAGTCTGGTCGACTTCCGCTACCTGTCCGACGCGCTGACCCCTGACGAGGCGATCGGCCTGCTTGAGCGCGCCAGCGCCGGGCGCGCCGAGCGGATCGCGGCCCTGCGCCGGGAGGGTTACCCGGCCTACTCGACCGCGCCGGGCTGGCTGGGCTACTCAGACGAGCGGCTGGCGGCGCTGTGCGCCGAGGCGGTCGACCAGGGCTTCACCCAGGTCAAGCTCAAGGTCGGGGCGGTGCTCGACGACGATAAACGCCGGTGCGCGATCGCCCGGGAGGTGCTCGGGGACGACTTCGGCATCGCGATCGACGCCAACCAGGTCTGGGACGTGCCGAGCGCCGTCGCGTGGATCAGGGAGCTGGAGTCCTTCCGGCCCGCCTGGGTCGAGGAGCCGACCGCCCCCGAGGACATCCTGGGCACCGCGGCGATCCGGCGGGGCGTACGGCCGGTCAAGGTCGCCACCGGGGAGCAGGTCGCCAACCAGGTGATGTTCAAGCAGCTGCTGCAGGCCGACGCGATCGACATCATGCAGATCGACGCCTGCCGCGTCGCCGGCGTGAACGAGAACGTGGCCAACCTGCTGCTGGCCGCCAAGTTCGGGGTGCCCGTCTGCCCGCACGCCGGCGGGGTCGGCCTGTGCGAGATCGTGCAGCACCTGTCGATGTTTGACTACGTGGCCCTGTCCGGGACGTCGGAGGGCCGCAGGATCGAGTGGATCGATCACCTGCATGAGCATTTCGCCGCGCCCGCGGTCGTGACCCGCGGGCGCTACCTCGCGCCGCACGCCCCGGGCGCCTCCACCGAGATGCTGCCGGAGTCCGTGGCGGAGTACTCCTACCCGTCCGGTCCCGCCTGGCAATCCGGCCCGTGAGGATTCCCGGGGGTCCGCTGGTCTTCGGCGGCGCTCCGATTGGCGGGCTCTACGCCCCGGTCAGCGACGAGGCGGCTGCCGGCACGCTCCAGGCGGCGTGGGACGCCGGGATCCGCGCCTTCGACACTACGCCGCACTACGGGGTGGGGCTGTCCGAGCGGCGGATCGGCGACTTCCTGGCCGGGCGCCCGCGGGCGGAGTTCGCCGTGTGCACCAAGGTGGGGCGGCTGCTGGTGCCCGCGGCCGGGCCCGTCGAAGGCGCTGACGGGTTCTACGGCACACCGGAGCTGAGGCGGGTGCGCGACTACAGCGCGGACGGCGCGCTGCGCTCGCTGGAGGACAGCCGGCGCCGGCTGCGGCTGGACCGGGTGGACATCGCGCTGATCCACGACCCGGACGAGCATACGGCCGAGGCGCTGGGCGGCGCCTATCCCGCCCTGGCGAAGCTGCGCGCGGAGGGCGCGGTCGGGGCGATCGGCGTGGGGGTCAACTCCGCCTTGCTCGCCGAATGGTTCGTGACGCGCTGCGACCTAGACTGCGTCCTCGTGGCCGGGCGGTACACGCTGCTCGATGACTCCGCGGCGCGCTCGCTGTTCCCGCTCTGCCTGACCCGCGGGGTCGCGGTGCTAGCCGCAGGCGTGTTCAACAGCGGGATCCTGGCCGGGGGCGATCGCTATGACTACACCCTGGCCGCGCCCGGCCTGCTGGCCCGGGCCCGCCGCATTGCCGAGGTCTGCGCCCGCTACGAGGTCCCGGTGGCGGCGGCGGCCCTGCGCCATGTCCTGCGCCACCCCGCGGTCACCGCCGCGGTGGTCGGCGTGCGCACCCCGGACGAGGTCCGCGCCGACGCCGGGTACCTGTCCCTGGACATCCCGGACGCCCTGTGGGCCGACCTGGCCGACCTCCCGTCGTGATCGCTCCTCAGAGCACCGACGCGAGCCACTGCTCGACGCCTGCGATGTGCACGGTGGCCCAGGACCTGGCGATCTCGGGTTCGTGAGCGGCCACGGCGTCGAGGATGGCCCGGTGCTCGGCCAGCGTCTGGGCCAGCGTCCCGGTCTGGGTCAACCCGCGCCAGACCCGGGCCCTGGTGGTCGGCGCCGATATCGATTCGAGGAGCGAGGAGAGTACGGAATTACCCGAGCAGGCCACGATCCGCCGGTGGAACTCCAGGTCGTTCGCCACCAGCTCTTCGGCCTCGGGGTGCGGGCCGATGCTGTCGAGCAGCTTGCGCAGGCCCTCGGTCTCGGAGTCGGTGATCCGCTCCGCGGCCATGGCCGTGGCGGCCGGTTCGAGTATCCGCCGGACCCGCAGCAACTCCAGCACGGTGTCGTCACGGTGGAAGTCCACGATGAAGCTCAGCGCCTCGAGCAGGAGCCGCGGTTCGAGGCTGGTCACGTAGGTCCCGTCGCCGCGCCGGACGTCCAGGATGTTGACCAGCGAGAGCGCCCGCACCGCCTCGCGCAGCGAGCTGCGCGACAGGCCGAGCTCGGCGGCCAGGTCCGCCTCCCTGGGCAGCCGGTCACCCGCGCGCAGCGCGCCGGAGGTGATCATGGCCTTGATCTTCTCGATGGCCTCGTCGGTGACGGCCACGGTGCGCGCACTCCTCGCTTGGCAAAGATCGGATGTTTGTGTCAGACCGAGTATGACATATCGCCAAAACCGCAGGACGGAGAGACGTGGTGAGAATCGCACTGCACACGCGTGTGCGCGCCGACCGCATCGATGAGTACGAGGCCGCGCACCGCGCCGTCCCGACCGAACTCACCGACGCGATCCGTGCCGCAGGCGGAACGGCCTGGACGATCTGGCGCAGCGGCACCGACCTGTTCCACGTCATCGATTGCGAGGACTACGCGGCTCTGCTGGCCTACCTCAGCGCCCGGCCGGTCAATACCGCCTGGCAGGCGCGGATGGCCGAACTGCTCGACGTCGCCCACGACTACTCGGCCTCCGGCGCGGACTCGGCCCTGCCCGTCGTCTGGGAGCTCTGAACGATCATGCGCATCGTCGATGCCCACCATCACCTGTGGGACCTGGGCGTGCGCGACCAGGACTGGATCACCGGCGCGGCGCTCGCGCCGCTGCGCCGCGATTTCCTGCTCGGTCACTACCAGCCCCTGGCCGCGCAGAACGGCGTGGGTGCGAGCATCGTCGTGCAGACCGTCACCGTGCCGGGGGAGACCCCGGAACTGCTCGCGCTGGCCGCCACCAGCGACCTGATCGCCGGGGTCGTCGGCTGGGCCGATCTGACGGCGCCGGGCCTGACCGACCGGATCGCCGAGCTCACCGCCCGGCCCGGCGGGGACAAGCTGGTCGGCCTGCGCCACCAGGTCCAGAACGAACCCGACCCGCAGTGGCTGACCCGCCCCGACGTCCTGCGCGGACTGGCCGCCGTGGCCCACGCGGGCCTCGTCTACGACCTGGTCATCACGGCAGGCCAGCTTCCAGCGGCGGTCCAGGCCGCGGCGGCCGTACCCGACCTGCTGTTCGTCCTCGACCATCTCGGTAAGCCGGCGATCGCGTCGGGGAGCACCGAGCCGTGGGAACGGGACCTACGGCGCCTGGCCGCCCTGCCGAACACGGCGGGCAAGCTGTCCGGCCTGGTGACCGAGGCCGACTGGACCCGCTGGCAGGTCGCCGACCTGCGCCCCTACACGGAGGTCGCCCTCGACGCCTTCGGGCCTGACCGGGTGATGTTCGGGTCCGACTGGCCGGTCTGCACCCTGGCCGCGAGCTACGCCGAGGTACTCCAGGCCGCCCGCGACCTGACCGGGGACCTCAGCGACGCCGGACGTGAGGCCATCTTCGCAGGCACCGCGACCCGCGTGTACCGGCTCGGGCGGTAGCGCGGTCGGACCGGGCCAGCGCGGATTCAGCCGTCGCGGGCCAGTTCCTGCGCCATCAGCTCGACTAGCTTGTTCAACCCGCGCATCGGCCGCACCATCACGGTGAAGGCGACCAGCTGTTCTTGGCTGTTCCAGCGGAGCATGTCGACGCCCTGGACGTAGACGCCGTCGAGGTCGGCCTCGAATTCGAGCACCGCGCTGGTCTCGCCGTGCCATTCGGCGACGTAGCGCAGCGACGGGCCGAGCACGGTCATCGCGCTGGTCAGGTACCGTGTCGTGACCGCCTTGCCCTCCTGCGGTTTGAACACCGCCGGCGACCGGAACACCACGTCGTCGGTCAGCAGGTCTTCCAGCAGGGCCGGATCCCCGGACTGGACGACGGCGTGCCACGCACGCACGGCAGCAGGTTGCTCAGGCATGGGCGTACTCAATCCTCAGCTGGGCAGGAAGTCGAGGAGCAGGGCGTTGACCTGGTCGGGGGCGTCGAGCTGCATCCAGTGGCCGGGGCCTTCCAGGCGCTCGTAGCGCCACGGGCCCGCCACGTTCTCCGCGGAGTCGGTCATCTGGATCTCGGTGAGGGCCGGGTCTCGCGTGCTCCAGACGCCCATCGTGGGGGCCTGGACGGGCGGGAGCTGGGGTGCCGGCGCCACCCAGGATTCCGGCGGGACGTTGGCCCGGTACCAGTTCAGGCCCGGGGTGAGCGAGCCGTTCGCCTCCAGGTCGGCGATCACGCCGTCGGCGTCGGGGTGCCCGCCCCAGTTACGGAAGTTGGCCCAGTCGTCTCCGGACAGCCAGCGCTCGGCGATGCCGGGGAACTGGAACAGCAGCATGTACCAGGACTTCTCGCGCTGCCGCGGGGTACGGCGGAAGGTGGCCGGGTGGCCGACGGACAGCACGGCCAGGTGGTCGACGCGGTCGGGCACGAGGGAGGCCAGCCCCCAGGCCAGCGCGGCGCCCCAGTCGTGCCCCACGACGTGGGCCCGGTCGATCTGCTCCGCCGCGAGGATCGCCAGGACGTCGCCGGCCAGGAGCATCATCGAGTAGGCGGCGACGTCCTCGGGCTTGTCGGAGCGCCCGTAACCGCGCAGGTCCGGGACGACTACCCGGAATCCCTCTTGCGCCAGGGCCGGAACCTGGTGCCGCCAGAGCCGGCCGGAGTCGGGAAAGCCGTGCAGCAGCACGACCGGGCGCCCGTCCCCGGTGACCTCGTACTCGATCCCGACGCCACCCGCATCTATGCGGCCCATCCGGCCTCCTCCTGTCAGTCGATCGGGACTCACGCGCCAGACACCAGCGCGAGGATCTGCTTGCGGGTCGGGCCGAACGGCGGCTCGTCGCGCCAGTCCGACCCTAGCGTGATGGTCTTGTCGCGCAACCCGGGCCTGGCGAAGACCTCCGCGGGCGGTTGCAGCACGAACCGGATGTCGAAGTTCGCGCGCATGCAATCGGGATCTCTCTCGAACGCGACGTCGAGGGCCTTCTCCAGCTGGTACGCGGGGTCCGGCGGATCGTAGGTCGCGCCGCGCAGGTCGGCCTCGATCTCGCCGAGGCGGTGCCGGTCGGTGGCCAGGGTGGCGCGGTACCACGGCTCGACGGTCTCGGCGGTGGCGGCGTGGAACGCATCGGCGAACGCCGCCGGATCGCCGAGGCCGGCCGCGCGCAGCTGGTCCCGCAGCGTCAGGGCGTGCAGCAGGCCGATCGACGCGCCGCGCCCGTTGGCGGGATTGGAGCAGGCCCAGGAGTCGGCCACGGCCACCACGCCGGTCGCGACCGGCTGGCCGTCGACCACGAAGCCGCGGTAGCGGTCCTCCAGCCGGGCCATCACCTGGACCTCGTCGTCTAGCGGGGTTCCGTCCAGCCAGTGACCGACCAGCGGAAGGCCGCGCACCAGAGCCGTCCAGCGCGCCGTCTCGCGCAGCGGCCGCAGCGCGGTGTCCTTCGACCCGGTCACGAGGACGATGGCCCAGGTCCCGTTGTCCGCGGGCAGGGTGAGCGAGGTGATCGTGCCCCAGTCCATCCCAATGGGCCCGCGCAGGGCGGGCATCGATCCGTCCGCCGACCTGAAGTACCGCCCGTAGTACAGGAACCCGCTGTCTTCTAGCTCTTCAACGGGCGGGCGGGCGTCGATGCCGCGGAGCCAGGCGGGCAGGGCCGACCGTCGCCCGCTCATGTCCACCACCAGGTCGGCCGGGATGGACTCGCCGAGCCTCGTCCGCACTCCCACCACGTGGGGGACGCCGGGACGGGCCTGCGACCCGGTGACCAGGCCGACGACGACCGGGCCACGGCGGATTTCCACGCCGGGAGTCGACTCGGCGGCCGCGGCGAGCACGGCCTCTACCAGCGCGCGCCTGCCGGTGAGCCAGTCGTAGCGCTCGTCGCCGTCCCGCCAGCCGCCGGTCAACTTCCCGGGTAGGACGTCGCGGATCAGGTTCAGCCGCAGCGCACCCGCGACCTGCAGGGCCTTGGCCACCTCCGGCAGTTCCGCCTCGAGGACCGACCGGAACCCGGGCAGGAAGACGTGCCCCTGCCGGAACTGGTTCAGCCCCGGGCGCTGCCAGCGATCCCACGCCCGCGCCGGGTCGCCGGGCGGCGGGTCCGGGTCCCGCTCCAGCACGGTGACCTGATGACCGTCACCGGCCAGGAGCATCGCGGCCCCCAACGCCACCACCCCGGCCCCCACCACCACGATCCGCGCCATGATCGAAGGCTAGGGGGTCTGGCCCGCCCGGCGGAAGCGGGTCATAGGGCTGAGATCCGCGCCATGACCGAAGGCTAGGGGGCCTGGCCCGCCCGGCGGAAGCGGGTCATGGGGCCGAGCACGCCGGGCACCACCTCGAACGGGGTCAGGCCGAGCCGTTCGATGACCCGGATCGACGCGGTGTTGCCCTCGTCCACCTCGGCCAGCACCTCGGGCAGGCCCAGCGGGCCTAGGGCGTGCTCCACCACGGCCCGGGCCGCCTCGGTGGCGTACCCCTTGCCCCACGAACCGGGCGCCAGGCTGTAGAAGATCTCCAGCCCGAGATCTTCTAGCGGCCGCAGCCCGGCGGTACCAATAAGATCCGCCTGACCTTGCTCCTGGATCAGCCACAGGCCGTACCCGGCGGCGGCGAAGTCCCGCGCGCTGTCCTGGATGGCCTCGGTGATCTCCTCCTCAGACATGATCCCGCCGTCGAACAGGAACAGCCGCACATCGGGCGTGGTCCAGTGAGCCAGCAGCGCGGGGTGGTCGCGCAGCGTCACCGGACGCAGCACGAGGCGTTCCGTGGTCAGGACATGGTTCACGATCGCTACCCTATCTACCGCTGGTCAGCGGGTAAGTTTAGCTCGTATTATGAATAATTCATATTTCAGTTCGGGGAGCAGTCGATAACGGTCGGTGGTGGGAGCGTGCCCGGAGCGGAGCTGATGACGGTCGATTGGGGGAGGGTGCTCGGAGCGGAGCTTACGACGGTCGGTGGTCGGCGGTGCGGCGGGCATACCATCGCCGTCGCCATCGGTGCCGAACGGCTGTGCCTGACCGCTGGCCAGCGCGAGGACGGCAGCTTGGGCGAGGTCTTCATTCGCTGGGGTAAGTACGGCACCAGCGGCGCGGGCCTGCTTGACACGTACGCGCCGCGCTCGGCGTGCTCACGCAGGCCGAACGCGGGGAGCGGGACCGGCGGTCCGCCTGACCGGTCAGGACAGGCCCATCCGGCGCAGGAAGTCCCTGGCCGTCTTCGTCGCCTCCCTGACCCCCTGGAAGGGATCGGTCTCCTGCTCCACGCGCAGGCCGGGAGGGAGGTGTACGCGGAAGTCACCGGGCGAGGCCGGGCCTGAGATGTCCCTCAGCTCGTACCGCCGCACCGGCTGGCCGCCCAGGTAGGACGTCAGGGACATCAGGATCCCCAGTTCGGCGTCCACCACCGCCACAGCGGGGGAGAACATCAGGGAGACCGACCACGGCGCATCACCGCGCGCCACGTTGACGCGGTACGCCGGGCGGTCCCTGGCCATGACGAGCGTGCCGTCGGACAACCGGCACTCAAGCAGCCAGGACGCGTCGGCGAGGTCCGCAAGGTCACTGGGGAGCGGCTGGGCCGGGCCCCCGGTCACCCGGTAGCGGTAGACCCGCCAGCGGCGCTGCCCGTCACACGCGATCGTCTTAGGCCCGCGCGCCGGATCGTAGCGATGGTCGATCTGGTACCGGCCGGGGCCGCCGATGCGGAGGGAGGAAACCAGGTGCGGGGCGGCCGCCGGTTCGCCCAGCACGCTGGCGAGCAGGCCGAGTCCGCCGAACCCGGTCCGGCGCACCGCGTCCGGTACCTGCGCCAGCAGGGCGCCGGGGTCAAGCCACTGGTGCAGCGTCGCGGCGAACGCGGCGGTCCCGCTGCCGTGCAGCAGGTGCAGCACGTCGTCACCGACCGCGGGCCCGGCGAGCCTGCCGTCCGGTGACTCCTGGGGCGCCGGGTCGTCGCGCGGGATGGCGGCCTCCGCGTCGGCCGTGCTCCGGCCGCGGCCGAACGGTGAGTACCTGTGCCACGCGCCCAGGCCGCCCGCGGCGATCCCCGCCGCTGTCTTCCAGGCCTGCAAGATGGGATCGTCGGCGCTTTGGGCCGCCCGCAGGCTCTCGCCGACCCGGCTGCCCGGCGGTGGCGTGAACTGCGCCGCGTCGATCACCGGGTTGACGTCCAGGCTGACCAGCTCGGTCACCCTGGGGGCCTGGCGGCCATCTGTCCGCGAGACGCGCAGCAGGATGCCGAGCTCGGCGTCCACGATGGCCTCGGTGCGGCCGATCCGGGAACGGGCCGCCGTGGTCACGTCCCGGAGGCTCTCCCGGGCCGTCACCACGACATCCAGCCCTTCGCGCCTGCAGGCTCGCACCGGCCCTCTGACTTCCAGCCGGGAGTTCCGCAGCAGCCAGGAGGGGCACAGCAGCGTGCGCAGCGGTGGCTCGGGCCCGCCGGTCCAGTGCTCCGTCCCGTCCGCGGCCCACGGCGGCAGCGTCCACGCGTGGTCGCCGTCGCAACCCCTGATGCCCTCCGCGGTCTGCTCCCGGTACCGCCGACCCGGCGCGACCAGCACGGTTGACCCGTCGTTCACCCTGGCCGAGATGCTGAGCCTGGTCCAGTCCGCGCGCTGCAGGAGCCCGATCACGTCGGGATCGCCGGTCATGGCTTCCCTGAGCTGCGGTCAAGCAGCTGTTGCAGGCCGTCCATTTCCTCCGGCGTCTCCAGCATGTGCCGATTACACCAGATCCGGGGCCGGCCTATCCGACCGGCTTGACGTGGGGCAGCTTCTGGGTGAACGCGCGGAGGGAAAACTAGTGGCGCTAGAGGGCGGCACCGCGCTGCTGGGGCGGGCGGCTGATCCTGGCGGCGAACAGGTCGCGGAGGCTGACCACGCCCCGCACGGTGCGCCCCTCCACGATGGGGAGGTGGCGGAAGCCGTTCAGGAGCATCATCTGGGCGGCGTCCTCTACCGTGGTGTCGGGTCCGGTGGACTGCGGGTCGGCGGTCATCCACGCCGAGACCGCCACCGCCGTGAGGTCGGTCCCCGACGCCGCAGCCCCGAGCACGTCGCGCTCGGTGAGGATGCCAGCCAGGAAGGGCCCCTGCATCACCAGGGCGGAGCCCACCTTCTCCCGCACCATCGCCCCGGCCGCCTCCGCGACCGGGGCGTCCGGGCTGGTCGAGACCAACCGTGTGTGCATCACATCGCCGACCGTCAGGGTCCGGCGGCCGTTGTCAGCCACTTTCGCCGATCTCGTACAGCTCCGAGTCGTCGTGCGGGGCGGCCGGCCCGGCCAGCTCTTCTGACAGCAGGCGCCACAGCGAACCCGCCCACGCCGATAGCTGCGGCCACCGCATCCAGAACAGCTGGAGCGTCATCTCGTCGAACTCGGCATGCGCCTGATCAGGGCTTACTGTGCGAGTGAAGTCCTCGAGTTGGTGAATAAGGTCGAGGAACCGGTCGGCGTTATCATCCATCGATCACCTCCAGAGGGGCAAGCGGGGTCAGCCGCGGAAGCGCGGAACGTCGCAGACGCCAAGTGGGAGAATCCATACCCCGAAAGCGCGTCACGCAAGAGGATGCCGCCCGCATATTTTCTGAGGAGAGACAAAAAATCCAGCCTTCGTCAGACAAAGCCGACAGATGACTTCGGGGGGCGTGACGGGCAGTAGGCAACGTGGGAAAAGGTGCAGCGACTTTCCCCGTAGCGGTTACTGAATGTGATCGAACCTTCCCCGTGTGTAGATCTGACGCGGTTGACATTGCCGCGATCGAGGGTAGGTTGCTGCTCAGGTCCAGCACCGGGTTCGTCAGCCGGACCTGCAGACTCGTCAGGTTTTAGGGCAACGCCACGGCAGGAGGCGCTCGCATCCAGCCGCCCTCGAGACCAGGCGTCGCCCGATCGGGCCGAACGGGTCTGGGACGCTCATCCGGCTGGATGGGGGGTTGGGCGTGGAAAGGGCCCGGGCAACCAGTA
>JGI12269J14319_10006365_pt1 | contig 10270 bp, 9 predicted proteins | sample PeaSoiSIISIP2007_FD_14319 | JGI IMG/M metagenome (IMG submission 14319) | reverse complement strand
GCCTTCGTCGCGGGGTTCATCGGCGTGTCCAACCTGATCGAGCGCGACGGCCACCGGATCACCGTGCGGCCGGAGAAGATCACCCTGCTCGAGGACGGTCAGCCCGACCCGCCTGGCACGCACTCCGAGCCCGGCCGGATCCGGGACGTCATCTACGCCGGGGTGCTCACCCGGTACATCGTGGACCTCGACGCGGGCGGTGAGCTGGTCGTCAGCCGCCAGAACGCGGAGGTACCGGCCTCGGTTCACGGCACCCGCGACGCCGGGCGCCTGGCCCGGGGCGGACAGGTCCGGCTGGCCTGGCGGCCGGAACAGGCATTCACAATCCCTCAGGACCCGAGTTCAGGGGAGGCAGAGGAATGATGACAACGAGGGCGCGGATCACCCGCCCCATGAAGATAACGATGGCCCTGGCCGCCACGTCACTGGTCGCCGCCGCCTGCAGCAGCAGCACGAGCAGCAACAGCAGTTCGCCCAGTACCGCTTCTGCCGGCACGTCCGGGCTGACGGTGCCCACGGCGAACCTCCCGGTCCTGCAGAAGATCGGGAAGGGCGAGGGTCAGCTCAACCTGATCGCCTGGGAAGGCTACCTGCAGCCCCAGTGGGTGAAACCGTTCGAGCAGCAGACCGGATGCCAGGTGAACGCGAAGTACGCAGGCAGCTCCGACGAGATGGTCGCGCTCATGAAGAACGGCGGCGGCGGCCAGTACGACATGGTGTCCTCATCGGGCGACGCCGACCTGCGCATCTTGTACGCGGGAGACGCCCACCCGGTGAATATCAACCTGATCCCGAGCTGGAAGGAATTCTTCCCCGCCTTCCAGTCCCCGCCCTTCAACACGATCAACGGGGTGCACTACGGGGTCTCCCTCCAGTGGGGCCCGAACGTGCTCATGTACAACACCAAGGACTTCCCGACGGCCCCGACCTCCTGGAGCGTCATCTACAACCCGAAGTACAAGGGGCAGGTGACCGTCCCCGACAACCCGATCCAGATCGCCGACGCGGCGCTGTACCTCAAGACCAGCACCCCGTCGCTGGGGATCACTGACCCGTACGAGCTGACCCAGCCCCAGTTCCAGGCCGCGGTGAACCTGCTGGCCGGGCAGCGCCCCCTGATCGAGAAGTACTGGGACCTCGCCTCCCAGGAGATCTTCGACTTCAAGAACGGCAACGCGATCGTCGGCGCAGGGTGGCCCTACCAGGTCAGCACCCTCAAGGCGGCCAACTTCCCGATCGGCAGCGTGGTCCCGGCCGAGGGCGCGACCGGCTGGGCGGACACCTGGATGCTCGCGGCAAAGGCGCCGCACCCCAACTGCGCCTACATGTGGATGGCCTACATCAGCACGCCGAAGGTCCAGGCCGAGCAGGCCATCAACTACGGCGAGACGCCGGACAACAGCCTCGCCTGCGGGTACATGAACCAGATGCAGGCGGGGTCGTGCGAGGAATACCACGCCAACGCGCCGCTCAGCTACCTGGCCTCGATCTCACTGTGGAAGACGCCACTCGCGACCTGCGACAACGGCAAGACGGACTGCGTGCCCTACTCCGAGTGGGTGTCTGCGTGGAACACCGAGGTCAAGTGACGGCACCCGGCGGGCCTGACCGGGCCGGGTGCGGATGACGGCCACCGCGGTCTCCGCCCCCGGGGGTCAGGCGAGGCGGGACGGGATGTGGACCCGCGTCTCGGCGGTGCTGTGGCGCCGGCCGTGGGCGCGGGCCACCATCCTGCTCACCCCGCCGCTGGCCTGGTTCGTGCTGATCTACCTGGCCTCGCTCGTGGTCATGCTGATCACGGCCTTCTGGCAGATCAACCCGTTCACGACCAACATCGAGCGGATCTGGAGCTTCGGCAACTTCACGACGATCTTCACCAGCTCCGCTTACCGGGGCATCATCCTGCGGACCGTGGGCATGGCGGCGGCGGTGACCGTCGTCGACGCCGCCGTCGCCTTCCCGTTCGCCTACTTCATGGCCCGGATCGCCTCGCCCAGGACCAGGACCGGCCTGTTCGTGGCGATCCTGCTTCCGCTGTGGGCGAGCTACCTGGCCAAGGTGTACTCCTGGCTGGTGATGTTCACCCACGACGGGATCCTGGACTGGAGCCTGGGCAAGATCGGCCTCAGCCAGATCCACCTGATCTACACGAACTGGGCCGTATTCACCGTTTTCTGCTACCTCTGGCTGCCTTTCATGATCATCCCGGTGTACGCGGCGCTGGAGCGCATCCCTCCCTCCCAGATCGAGGCCTCCCAGGATCTGGGCGGACGGACCTGGCGGACCACGCGCGAGATCCTGTTCCCGCTCGCCCTGCCCGGGATCGTGGCCGGGTCGATCTTCACGTTCGCGCTGACCCTGGGGGACTACATCACGCCGCTGCTGGTCGGCGGGACGAGCGCGGAGTTCATGGGCAACGTCATCTACTCGAACATCGGGATCGCGAACAACGTCCCGTTCGCCGCCGCGATGGCCTGCATCCCCATCCATCATGGCCGCGTACCTGCTCGGCGCCAGGGCGCTCGGCGCGTTCGAGGCGATCTAACCATGGAACCGAAGGCCCTGCGCATCGGGCTGCGGATCTGGGTCGTGCTGGTCCTGGCGTTCCTGTTCATCCCGATCCTGCTCATCGTGCTGTACTCGTTCAACCGGTCCAACATCGAGAGCTGGCCCATCGCGAGCTTCTCTTTGCACTGGTACTCCGTGGCCTCGCACGACGCCCAGGTGCGGAGCGCATTCCTGTTGTCGGTCAGGGTCGCGCTGTACGCGACCGTGCTGGCCGTCCTCCTCGGCTCCGCTGTCGCGTACGCGTTGCACAAGTTCAGGTTCTTCGGCAGCGAGGCCATCTCGTTCCTGCTCGTCCTGCCGCTCGCCCTGCCGGGCATCATCACCGGGATCGCGCTGAACTCCTTCTTCTCGTTCACCGGGATTCAGCTCGGCACGTTGACCATAGTCATCGGGCATACGACGTTCTGCATCGTGGTGGTGTTCAACAACGTGATCGCCAGGCTCCGCCGGACGTCAGGGTCGCTGGCCGAGGCGTCCAGCGATCTCGGCGCGCGCGGCTGGCAGACGCTGCGCTTCGTCACGCTGCCCCTGTCGGCGACCGCGCTGGTATCCGGCGCCCTGCTGGCCTTCGCCCTGTCGTTCGACGAGGTCATCGTCACGGTGTTCACCGCGGGCGCGCAGAACACGCTGCCGCTGTGGATCTTCGGCGCGATCCGGCTGGGGCAGCAGCTCCCCGAGGTGAACGTGGTGGTGTCGATCGTGATCCTGCTGACGATCATTCCCGTGGTCCTCGCGGCGCGGCTCGCCGGCGCCGGGTCTGTCACCAGGTCCGCGCGCAACGTCCCGGTCGGCGAGGCGGGTGGCTAGTGGGGCCTGAGGAGTTCCGGGCCGCCGGTCATGAGCTGATCGACTGGATCGCGGACTACCGGGCCAGGATTCCGCAACTTCCGGTGCAGGCGCAGGTGGAACCGGGTGAGGTGGCGGGCAAGCTGCCGGGCCGGGCCCCGGAGGAAGCCGAACCGTTCAGTCGGCTGCTGGCCGACCTCGACGCCGTCGTGGTCCCCGGGGTGACCCAGGTTCAGCATCCGCGCTACTTCGGCTGGTTCCCTTCCAACGCCTCCCTCCCTTCCGTGCTGGGCGACCTGGCCACCTCCGGGATCGGGGCGCTCGGGATCACCTGGCAGTCCGCCCCCGCGCTGACGGAGGTCGAGGAGGTCGTCGTCGAGTGGCTGCGCGAGCTGACGGCGCTGCCCGCCTCGTGGAAGGGCGTCATCCAGGACACGGCCTCCAGCGCGTGCCTCGTCGCCCTGCTCGCGGCCCGCGAGCGCGCGACCGGCTACTCCGAGGCGCGCGGCGGGATGCAGGCCGAAGGCGCGCCGCTCACCGTCTACACCACCGAGCACGCGCACTCCTCGATCGCGAAGGCCGTCGCCCTGGCCGGGTTCGGGCTGGGCAACCTGAGGTTCGCCGGCGTCGACCCGGTCACGTACGCCATGCGGCCCGAGGCGCTGGCCTCGGTCGTGGAGGCTGACGTCGCGGCCGGCCGGCGCCCCGCCGCCGTCGTGGTCAACGTCGGCACCACCGGCACCACGGCCGTGGATCCGCTCGCGGAGATCGTCCCGCTGGCCCGCCGGTACGGGATGTGGGTCCACGTCGACGCGGCCATGGCCGGCTCGGCCCTGCTGCTGCCGGAGATGCGCTGGCTGATCGACGGCGTGGAAGGCGCGGACTCCCTGGCCTGGAACCCGCACAAGTGGCTGGGCACGGTGCTGGACTGCGCGCTGCTTTACGTCGCCGACCCCGGCCACCTGATCCGGGTCATGTCCACCAACCCGTCCTACCTGCGNTCCGCCGTTGACGGGGAGGTGACCCAGTTCAAGGACTGGGGTATCCCGCTCGGCCGCCGGTTCCGGGCCCTGAAGCTGTGGTTCCACCTGCGGCTCGACGGAGTGGAGGCCATCCGGGCCCGGCTGCGGCGGGACCTGGACAACGCCCGCTGGCTCGCCGAGCAGGTCTCGTCCACCCCGGGCTGGCGGGTCCTGGCCCCGGTCAACCTGCAGACCGTCGTGCTCAGGCACGAACCGGCGGGCCTGGTCTCCGCCACCGGCACGGTGCTGGACGCCGATGCACTGAACGCGCACACGCTGTCCTGGGTGGCCTCGGTCAACCGGTCGGGGGCCGCCCTGCTCACCCCTTCCCTGCTGGACGGCACCTGGTCCGTCCGGGTCTCGATCGGAGCCGAGGCCACCGAGCGCGAGGACGTCGAGGAGTTGTGGAGCCTGCTGCAGCGGGCCGCTGGCAGGTCGTAGGGCTTCAGCCCGGCAGGGTTTTCTCGAACCAGTGATCCGCGTAGGGCTCGTCGTTGAAGGGCGCGACCTCGCGGTAGCCGGCCGTCCGGTACAGGCTGATCGCCTCGCCGAGCGCACGGTTGGTTTCCAGGCGGAGGGTGCGGACCGCGCGGGCCGCGGCGTGCGCCTCGAGCTCGGCGAGGAGCCGGCGGCCCAGGCCGAGACTGCGGACCGCGGGGGAGACCCACATCCGCTTGACCTCGGCCGGGGCCCCGTGGTGGAACTTCAGCGCCCCGCACGCGACCGGTTCGGAGTACAGGGTCGCGACCAGGAACAACCCCGCCGGCGGGGTGAGCTCATCGTCGGCCGCGGAGATGCTCAGGGCGGGGTCGAAGCCGCCCGCGAAGCGCTCCGACAGCTCGGTGACGTAGGCTCGCACGGCCCGGCGGGCATCCGGGTGCCGCGGGTCGCAGGCCGCGAACTGGACCGCCGAGGCCCGTAGGAGCTGCTCGACCTCGGCCATCGCGGCCATCAGCCGGTCGCGCTGCCGCGCGCTGAGCGGTCCGAGGATCGCGGCGGCGGCGCCGTCGGAGCGCTCGTCAAGCTCGTCCCGCTCGGCCAGCCCGGCACTGGTCAGGCGGACCGTGCGGACCCGCGCGTCGGCGGGGCTCGGTTCAACGACTACCATCCCGTCGCCCTCGAGCGCCCGCAGCAGCCGGCTCAGGTAGCCGGAATCCAGCTCGAGCCGGGAGCGCAGCACCCTCACGTCGCTGCCGTCCGGGCCGATCTCCCAGAGCAGGCGCGCCTGCCCCAGCGGCCGGTCCCGGGACAGGAACGCCTCGTCGAGCGCGCCGATCCGCTGCGTGACGGTCCGGTTGAACCTCCGGACCTGACCGATCAGATCGTGATCCATTCTCTGACTTTAGTCAGAGAATGGATGTGATGCCAGGTGGGCATGGGTCTGCGGCCCGGCTGTGGGCGCGGGCCGCAGGGTGGTGGGTGTGGGCTGCGTGGTCAGACCTGGGGCTCGAGGCGGGGGCGGGTGACGGGGCGCACGCGGCGCCACAGGCGGTTGGTGAGGGGCTGGCGGTGCTTGGCGGTGCCGGGTCCGGTGCGGAGCTGGCGGGGGAGGGTCTGCTGCTGGGCGTCTGCGATCAGGTCGCGGCGGTGCTCGCTGGCCAGTTGCCTGCTGATCTGCGGGTTGATGAACATCGTTTTCTCCTGTCTGGTCAGAACTGTGGTTTGTCGCTACACCGCGAGGGGTTCGGCGGGCCAGCGAGCCTGCCACAACTGGCGCTTGGTCGAGCAGTAAGCCACTCCGGCGGCCTCGACGGCGGCCAGGGTCAGCATCGCCGCCTGGGCGGGCAGGTACTGCAGGAGCAGCCCGCAGCCCGCCAGGCCAGCCGGAATGCCCAGGCCGATCAGTGTCATGAGCGCGGCGACCGCCCGGCCGCGTTGCTCAGGTGGCGCCTGCCTGATGACCAGGATGTCGACCATTACCCGGATGGCGGGGACGCCGAGCATGACGATGAACAGCAGGCCGGCCACCCACCACGGGCCGAACGGCACCGCCAGCAGCGCCAGGATCAGGACGTCCAGCAGGCACATCCCCAGCATGAGCACACCCGGCCGCAACCGGTGCAGGACCCCAACCAGGGGCGCCCCGGCCAGTCCGCCCGCCGCGCCCGCGCCGAGGGCCACTCCGATCATGCCCGGCGGCACCGCCTGGTGGCGCAGGATCACGATGATGACCAGATCGAGCCCGGCGCCGATCGTATTCACGAACATGATCAGCATCGTGGCCGCCCGGAGCACGGGCTGATCCCACAGCGTGCGCAGGCCTGCCAGCATGCCCCCCGACCCGGCGGTGCCCTCCGGCCGCTCGGCCGGCCGGACCTGGACCCCAGCGTCCCGCGTCTGGCCGGGCACGACGGCCATCAGTGCCGCGGCGGCCAGCGCCACCAGGAAGGAGCCCGCGGTGAACACGAACGGCAGGGCGTGCGCCAGCGCGTGAACCCCGTAGAGCGCGCCGCCGATGGCCGGCCCGGCCAGCGCCGCGCCGTTCATCCTGACCTCATCCTGCGTGAGCGCCCGGGTCAGCTGCTCGGGTGCCACCACCGAACGCATCAGCAGCAGGCCCGCGGCGCCCTTGACCGCCTGCCCGATGCCGAGGAGCGCGGCGGCGACCAGGAGCAGGGGCAGCGATAGCCAGCCGGCCACCAGCGCTACCACGACACCTGCGGTCACGGCCGTCCGGGCGGCCTCCGTCGCGATCACGATCGTGCGGCAGTCATACCGGTCGGCCAGCGAGCCGGCCGGCAAGCCCGCGACCAGCATCCCGACGGCCTGGACCGCGGCGAACAGCCCGGCCAAGGCAGGGGAGCCGGTCATGGCCAGGATGATCAGCGGGTAGGCCACGTCGGCGACCGAGACGCCCAGGGTGGAGGCGGTCATCCCCATCCAGAGCGTCTGGAACCGCAGGTTGCGCCGCAGCGGCGGCGGCTCGATCGCGGTCCGCGTTCCGTCCTGCATCGCAGTGGCAGCCGTCGTCGTGGTCGTCATGAGCCCCTGCCTTTCACCTCTATGTAATCATTCACGATCACATGAATGATTACATGATCGTGAGCATATGGCAAGATGTCTCCATGGAGCAGTCCCCAGCAGAGGCGGAGACGGGTCCGCAAGCGGTCCGGACCGTGGACGACGTCGAGGTGCTCAAGGCGATGGCGGACCCGACCCGGCTGGCGATCCTGGCCGCCCTCATGAAGTCGGGCCGAGACCTGCCGGTCATGTCGGTCAAGGAGCTGGCCGCTGAACTCGGTGAGCCGCAAACGAAGCTCTACCGGCACGTCAAGCAGCTGGAAGCGGCTGGCCTGATCAGGGTGGCCGGTACTCGCCTGGTGTCAGGCATCCTGGAGCAGCGGTATCAGGCCTGCCAGCGGGACCTGACGCTCGCTCGCGGCTTCCTGTACGAGCATGCCGACGAGTCCGAACTGGTCGTGCAGGCGGTGCTCGACCGCTACTTCGACGGCTTCAGGGCTGCGTTCCGGGCGGACCGGCTGCCCGAGAACGAGATCCCGGCCGAGGAGTCCTACCGCAAGCCGGTGCTGTTCTACTCCGACCTGAAGCTTTCGCCTGCTAAGGCCGCGGAGCTGGTGAGCAAGCTTAAGGAGATCATGGACAGCCAGAAGCATGACGGGACCGAGGACCCGGACGGCGTAACGCTGAACCTGCTGATCGGCTGCTACGTTCCGGTCGAGGAGGTCGGTCGCTGACCGCCTAGGGCTGGAACTGCACGTACCCGTACTGGGGCAGCGCGGTGGTGCTGGCGATGACCCGGCCTGCGGCGTCGAGCCAGGTGAGCCGGGCGAGCTGGAGGGGGTCGGGGACGATGAACGCCACGTACTTCCTCCCGTCCACCACTCGCGGCGTCGCCAGCTCCGAGGACCCGTTGGAGAAGACCGCTTCGAGGTGGGCCGTGCCGGGGCTCACCGGAACGGCGTAGCCGGTGGCACCGATGTCGGCTTCAGGGAAGCCCAGCGGCAGGGCCATGATCGTTTCAGCACCGTCCGGCATGCCTACCGGACCGCACGAGCCCATCTGGTAACCATTGCCGTTGAATGCATAGCAGTCACCGCCCGGGCCGAGCATGACCTGCATAGACCACTCCTGGCCGGAGAGGTAGCCCGAGGCCAGGAGGCCCGAGGCCGTCTCGCCGTGGACCGCGTAGGTGTTGATCCACAGGCCGTCGGACTGCGGGGTGACGCCCGAGGGCAGAGGCTGGGATATGGGGAAGTCGGTCGGCCAGCCGGGCGGAGGATGGTCCACGGTGACCCGGACCGCTTGCTCCAGCGAGTAGGCGAAGCCAGTGACGTGGTAGCGGTATCCGCAGGCAGCGGCGGTGACGGCCGGGACGTGCAGCCGACCATTGACGGTAATCCCGCTGCTATTGGCGGGCAATTGGATGAACCCGAAGCCGACCCCGCGAAACGCCGGGCCCAGGGTCACGACGCTGACGTTTTCCGGGTCGGGGTACACCGGGTCGGCGTCCGTGCCGTTGATCGTGATCGCGGGCAGGCACCGGTAGCCCGGATCGGCGATGTCCTGCACGGCGAGCTTCCACGCGTGCCCGTCTGCGGTGCCGCTGGCGATGAACCCGCCCCGTGTCACGGGTCCGGAGGGGGCGGTGGTCGGCGAGCGGCTGGCGTGCAGCCCGAGCGTGGTCACGGCGATGATCGCGGCCACGCCCGCGCCGACCGCGGCGGCGCCCGCGCGCCGCAGGCGGATGCCCTGACCGCGCCGGATGATCCGATCAAGCCGAACGTCGGGCGGCTGCACGGCCCCGAGTAGGTCGTCCACGCGCCGACGTAGTTCGGTGTCCTCGGTTGGAGTCACGGTTTTTCACCCTCCCCGAAGACCGGGTTGGCCCGCAGCGTGGCCAGAGCGCGGGAAAGCTGGCTGCGCACGGTGCCCGCCGAGCAGCCCAGGGCGGCGGCGATCTGCGCGTCGGTCAGGTCGTTCCAGTAGCGGAGGACGACGACCGCGCGCTGCCGGGGTGGAAGCTGCCGCAGTGCCGCCAGCAGGGCGGCCCGCTCGCCCACCAGGTCGGCGGGACCCTCCACCGCCACCTCCGGCAGGTCGCCGAGTTGCTCGGTCACCCGGCGTTTGCGGAACCGGCGGTTGCTCGCGTTCACCAGGATGCGGCGCAGGTACGCGTCCGGGTCGTCGGCCCGGCTGACCCGCCGCCAGGCTACGTAGGCCCTGGCCAGGGCGGTCTGCGCGATGTCCTCGGCCGTCCAGCGGTCCCCGGTCAGGCCGAACGCCAGGCGGACCAGTCCCGGCCACCTGGAGAGCGCGAACGCGCTGAATTCCTCGCCGTTGTCGCTGCCGATGATGTCGGGGGCGGCGGCGAGTTCATCGCGAGGTTCGGTCACCACCGGCTCCACACCACCTAAGAGCACCGTAAGCCCACGCGATGTTGCACGAGCGAGCAGGACTCCCGTAAGAGCGCCCCGCGGATGAGAATGGACTATGGACGAGCGTGAGGATCTCAGCTGGCAGGGGTTCGGTGAGGCGTCCCGTGAGCTCGCGAAGGTCATCGCGGCCGATGGGTTCGAGCCCGACCTGATCCTGTCCATCGCGCGCGGCGGCCTGTTCCTGGCCGGCGCCCTCGGGTACGCCCTGTCCGTGAAGAACCTGCACGTGATGAACGTGGAGTTCTACGACGGGGTCGGCACCACGCTCGACATGCCGGTCATGCTGCCGCCCGTGCCAAGCGCCGTGGACTTCTCGGCCAAGAAGGTGCTCATCGCCGACGACGTCGCCGATTCCGGCCGGACCATAGAGCTCGTCCACACCTTCGTGAAGGACCATGTGGACGAGGTGCGCACCGCGGTGATCTACGAGAAGCCGCGCTCCGTGATCAGGTGCGATTACGTCTGGAAGCGCACCGACCGCTGGATCAACTTCCCCTG
>JGI12269J14319_10006361_pt1 | contig 10272 bp, 8 predicted proteins | sample PeaSoiSIISIP2007_FD_14319 | JGI IMG/M metagenome (IMG submission 14319) | reverse complement strand
GAATTCTCCACGCGATCCACTTCTTTCTTGTTGTCCGCATAGCTGGCCGAAGCCACAACGACCGTGGCCACGAGCGAAATCCAGATTTTTTTCATAACGTCACTCCTTGAAGGAATAAGAGGCGCTAATCGAGTTGATTTGAGTAGCGGGCAGGGGCCTAACGCATAAAGTATAGGACAGAACGGATGGGAAAGGTGGAAAGAGCGGGGACGGGCCTAGTACCAGCGAATGTGCAAAGGAAATGCCAGGCGGGAGACTGTTCCAAAATAGACACCGACTGTTCCGCTCGTGTTTTGCTTTATGAAAAACAATTTTGATTTACTCGGATTTCGTTTGACTAGGCAGACAAGCGCTGTAACTTATGAAGGTCCTTACGCCCCTTCGTTCTGGCGATTGAAAGAGCCAAAGCGGAGTCCCTCTTCTCCTTGTTCCTCTCCTGGGTTGTCAGGATTCTTGGGAAAATTCGATCCAAAACTAAAGTAATTCATGCGGACGCCTCTCTCCGTTCGCTGAAGGAGTCGCATGAAGCGATTTATTCTGCTCCCAATCCTGGCAATTGCGGTGTTGTTGGCTTCGGCATTGGCGCTGTTCTCCGCGGAGCCCGGAGAGAAGAGGGCTGCGGCGGAGAAGAGCAAGGCCGGTGCAGATCAGACCAAGAAATATGCGAGGCCGACCGATCCGGCGCTGTATGTCGGCTCGGAGACCTGTAAAACCTGCCACGAAGACATATACAAGAATTTCGAGGGGACGGCACACTTTGTCACCCGCCTGGAAGGAAAGTTTGCGGGGCACAAGGGCCCGGAGTGGCAGGGCTGCGAAGCCTGCCATGGTCCCGGGAAGGATCACGTCGACGGAGGCGGGGACAAAACAAAGATTTTCACGTTTAAGAATGCCACCGCGCAAGAAAGCAGCGCGCGCTGCCTGGACTGTCACCGGAACGGCGAAGAGCACAGCAACTTTCAGCGCTCGGAGCACCTGAAAAACAACGTGGGCTGCGTGGATTGCCACTCGCCGCACCATGCGGCGGTGGAGCACGCGTTACTGAAAGAAGGCCAGCCCAAGCTTTGCTATGGCTGCCACCTGGAAGTGAAGCCAGAGTTTTCCCGGCCGTTTCACCACCGCGTGAACGAAGGCCTGATCGCCTGCAGCGATTGCCACAATCCGCACGGAGGATTCCTGAGCCGGCAACTGCGCTCGACCGCGGCACAGGACGTGGTTTGCTACAACTGCCACGCGGACAAGGCCGGGCCGTTTGCGTTCGAACATGCGGCGGTAAAGACCGAAGGTTGCGTCGCGTGCCACACGCCGCATGGTTCGGCAAATCCCCGGCTGCTGAAGCGCAGCCAGATCAACCTTCTTTGCCTGGAATGCCACACATTGACGGTGGATTCCGCGGCGCCCGCCATACCGTCCTTCCACAACCAGGCGCAGAAATATCAGGCGTGCACACTGTGCCATGTCGCCGTACACGGTTCGAATTCGGACCAGTTTTTGTTCAAGCCGTGAGCCAGGAGGAAATGACCATGACAAGAATGACGCACTCTTTGATTTCGCATATTTCCTGCCGAGCGGCAATGGTGTTTCTTGGTGCATTGCTCTGCGGGTTCGCAGTGACCGCACAATCCATAGTGGAATTGCAACCAACGACTGGCGTGAGTGTTGACCCAACCCGAAAATCCCCCGTAGGGCTCACCTCCACCACCACAGAGGACAATGGAGGACTCTCCACGGGCGGGTATTTGGTCAAGCAGACCGCGGAAGTTGGCGGGCGCATTTCGGACTTTTCCGGGAATGAACTGATGTGGGACACACTGGTGAACCTCGGGAGCGGGGTGCGTTTGCTGGAGTATTCGCTGAACCTGCATTCTCCAACACACGGCGGGTTCCTGTTCGACGATCTGTCGTTCAGCAACTTTGGCTACGGCGGGGATCCTAACGATCTGACGCGCCTGCGCTTCAGCAAAGGCAAACTCTACAATTTCGAGGGCATATTCCGGCGCGACAGGAACGTCTTCGACTACAATCTGCTGGCCAATCCGCTGAACCCAGCCACGTCGGTGCCAGACGTACCGATACTGAATTCGCCGCATCAACTCTTCCTGACCAGGAGGATGAGCGATTACAATCTGAATCTTTTTCCACTCTCGATCGTACGATTCCGGCTGGGGTACTCACACAACATTCAGCAAGGCACGGCATTCTCGTCGGTACACGAAGGGACGGAAGCGCAACTTGTGCAGCCCACGCTGAATATCACCGACAACTACCATTTTGGCGTTTCGGTGCGGGCACTGCCGCGGACCAGCCTGAACTACGACCAGTTTTACACCTTCACGAAGGGGGACAGCGCTTCAACGCTCTATGCCTTGCCGTACAACCTGGCGGGGACACCGCCGATTCCCGTGGATCTCGGCGTGTCGTTCAACACCGCGGCGGGGCAGCCGTGTGCCACACCCATTCTTGGCACTGGCTTTGTGAATCCTGCATGCAACGCTTTTTTCAGCTACAGCCGCTCCGGGCGCAATCGCGTGCAATTTCCCGCGGAGCAGGCCAGCTTCCAGAGCAGCTATTTCCCCTGGATGGATTTGGCCGGGAGGTTCAGCTACTCCAAATCGGAAAATGATCTGCCGGCTTATGACGAATTGTTCAGCGGACTGATCACCCGGACGCGCCAGAGGTCTTACGCAACCACCGGCTCTTCCTCGGCGGAACGCCTATCCGTTACGGGAGACTTTGCGGCCACGATACACGTGAGCGATCGATTTCGGATCGTGGACGATTTCCGCTACGACAATTTCCGGATTCCCGGAGCGTGGCTACTGACTACGAATTCGCTGTTTGCCGCCACGCTGCTTTCGACGCCGAACGTGTTCAGCCCGGCGACGTGCCCGCCACCGTTCACGGCGGCCACGTGTCCGCAGCACAGCGCCAGCTCATCCGCGGATGTCCTCGCCGATGCGTTCAGCGATTTTTTGCGGCAGGAGCGCCAGGTCAATACATTCGAACTCGAGTATGATTTCACCCGCCGCATCAACGCGTTTGCAGGCTACCGGTACGAAAACCGCGACATCACGGACAGTACTTCCGATGTGCAGTTACAGACCTTCTATCCGACACTGGCGACGCGCGCGTGCACGGGGCAGCCTATTCAGAGTGATGGCTCGTGCACGACGACGGTGACTTCCGCTGACGGCACTTATGTCCCCATTCAGGCACATTCCCTGATCACCGGTGTTTCCGCGAGGGTGACGGACACTCTGCGTCTTCGCTTCGACACGGAGCTCTACTACGCGGACAACGCCTTCACGCGCATCAGCCCGCGTCACTTGCAGCGCTACCGGCTGCGGACCACCTATAAGCCGGTGGACTGGGTGAACTTGAGCGGTGGGATTTCAATTCTAGAGAACCGGAATACCGCTCTGGACATCGGCAACCTGCAACACAACCGCAGTTATTCAATTGCCGCGGAGTTCGCGCCCCATGAAGGCAAATGGGGCGTGGATCTGTCCTACGATTACAACGACATCTTTTCACAAACGAACATTTGTTATGTTGCGACGCCCAGTCCAGCGGGCGCGCTGAGCTGCGGCGCGCCATTCCTTACGGGGATTTCTCTGTACGCGGAGAAATCGCATTTCGGGTCGGGGTCAGTGTTTCTGCGGCCGATGCGTAAGCTGACAGCCACGTTGGGTTATACAGTGACTAGCACGGACGGCAGCACGCTGATCCTGAATCCAGGCGCGCCGAGCGGCCCGCTGACGTTTCGATACCACCTGCCGGTGGCAGGGATAGCATATGAGGTGAGCAAGGGCTTCACATTTAAGACCAATTGGAACTATTATGATTATAAAGAGAATTCGGATGTAGGTCCCACCCTACCCCGGAATTTCCGAGGCAATGTGGTCACAGTTTCGATACGATATGCACTCTAGGAAGACGGCGCGGGGGCAAGCTGGGTTCGTCCGCGCCAAAATCTGGACAGGGAGCAAAACATGGAGACAACAAGGAAGAACCTCGGGACAGCGACGCTGGTCGCGGCCCTGCTGGCAGGCGCATGCCTGGTTGGCACGCCGGCGCGAGCGGATGTCGCGGCGGGCGAGGCGACGTTCAAGGCCAAGTGCGCCATGTGTCATGGGGCGGATGGCAAGGGCAAGGAAGCGATGAAGACGCGCGACCTAGCCTCGGCCGACGTTCAGAAAATGAGCGATGCGGATCTGTCGGGGATGATCTCAAATGGGAAGGGCAAAATGCCCGCCTACAAGACGCTGACCCCCGAGCAGGTGAAGGATCTAGTGGCCTTCATCCGTTCGCTGAAGAAGTAATACACGAAGGGTTGTAGAGATGGATTGCGGCACGAGGCGCGTTCGCTCCTACGCGCTTCGTGCCATCATAAAAAACCAGGAGGAAACAATGAAGAAGGTACTGTCAGGGATTGTCGCGGTAGCTGTTTTGTGTTTGGCGGGTTCGGTCGTTCGCGCACAAGATAAAGCCAACGGAGAGAAAGTGTACAAGGCGAAGTGCGCCAGCTGCCACGGGCCTGATGGCAAGGGAGAAACGGCCGCGGGTAAAGTCACCAAGGCGCGGGATATCTGCACCGCCGAAGTGAAGAAGGAAACGGACGCGGCCTGGACGGACATCATCGTGAAGGGCAAGAACAAGATGCCCAGCTACGATAAGAAGATCACCGACGCCGAAGTCAAGGACGTCATCGCTTACATGCGGAGTTTGTGCAAGTAAGAGCGCCGGTGAGCCCGCGACTGCAGGCACACGAAAAATCAGAAGGTCCCAGGGCCCCGGCGGATCCTTCGCTGGGGCTCTTTCTTATAGTGGTGCGTTTGGAAGCGCATAGAGCAGGCGATGTGGGAGCATCCACCTCATGAGTCCGCAGAATACTGTTCGCAATTGGGCACGACTGCTCTACTTCCTGAGCCAGAACGTCATCAGTTTGATTGGCGTGGTTTTGACGACGAGCACGGCAATCACGATGATTGCCTTCTGGATTTACGATTTCATGCTGCAGGGCCCGCCGCACCCGTACGTCGGCATACTGATTTTCCTGATCCTTCCGGGACTGTTCGTTTTCGGGCTGTTGTTGATTCCGCTGGGAATCCTGTTGCGGCGGAAAAAACTGCGCGGCGCCGGCGAGTTGCCGATCGCCTATCCAGAGATCGATTTACGAGTGCCAATGGTGCGAAGCGGCCTTTTGTTCATTAGTGTTGCGACGGTTCTGAACATTCTGATTTTCACATTCGCCTCGTACCAGGGCGTGGCGTACATGGACACGACCACGTTTTGCGGACAGACATGCCACACGGTGATGCAACCGGAATTTTCCGCGTATCAGAATTCGCCGCATGCGCGGGTGAACTGCGTGGAGTGCCACATCGGTCCGGGCGCGGGGTGGTTCGTTAAATCGAAATTGTCGGGTGTGCGCCAGGTCTTCGCCGTGACCTTCAAGACTTACTCCCGGCCCATCCCTTCGCCAGTGAAGTACCTGCGTCCCGCGCGCGAGACGTGCGAGCAGTGCCACTGGCCGCAACGCTTCTCCGGGGACAAGCTCATCACCAAGACCTCCTATCAGGACAACGAGAAGAACACGCCCTTGACCACCGCACTTGTCCTGAAAATCGGCGGCCGCATGTCGCAAGGTTCTGTCGGCATCCATGGGCGCCATCTCGACGCCGGTTCCAGAATTCACTACGTCTCGATTGACGATGCGCGCCAGGTCATCCCGGTCGTCTACTACACCAACGACCAGGGCAAAACCATTGAGTACGTCTCCACGGACATCAAGGCCACCAAGGAACAGCTAGATAAGGGCGAGAAGCGCGCCATGGACTGCATTGATTGCCATAACCGCCCCACGCATGCCTTCGAATTGCCGGAAAATGCCATGGACGACCGCATGTCTCGCGGCCTCGTGAGTCCCGATCTTCCTTTCATCAAGAAGAAGGGCGTCGAGCTCCTCAAGGCCGATTATCCGGATCGCGATGCAGCCAAATCCCGCATCATTGAGGGCTTGACGAGCTTCTACCGCGCCAGTTATCCGGACATCTACAATTCCAAGCGCGCCCTGGTTGAGCAGTCTGCCAACAACGTCGCCGAAATTTACCTGCGCAATATCTTCCCGGACATGAAAGTCGGCTGGGGCGTGCATCCCAACAATCTGGGCCACAATGATTTTCCCGGCTGCTTCCGCTGCCACGATGGATCACATACGAGCGCGGACGGCCAGACGATTTCCAATGATTGCAGTGCGTGTCACAACCTGCTGGCTGTTCAGGAGGAAAACCCGAAAGTGCTTACGGAGCTTGGCATGAAGTAAGCATTGCCGAGAGCTTGACATGGCTGAAACAAAAGTTGTGCGAAGGAAACGGTGTGCAGGGCTTGGAGCTATCGTTGCGACGCTCCTCGCGACAGCTTTCTCCCTCCTGTTTTCGGACAGCCCCGGCCGCGCGGCGCGGGCCGAAACCGAGCAACCGGGAGCGCAATGCCTCGCCTGCCACGGCGATAAAAGCATGAGCACGACACGAGGCGGCAAAACGGTTTCGCTCCACGTGGACGGGAAGAAATTTGCGGCGTCTGTTCATGGCACCTTAGGGTGCACGGGCTGCCACGCCGACTTGGAAGGAAAAGAGTTGCCACATGAAACGCCGCTGGCGCGGGTAAATTGTGGCACCTGCCACGAGGCCGAGCGGGAGCAACATGCCCGGTCGGTCCACGGGAAGGCCGTTGCGCACGGCGACCCGCTGGCGCCCCGCTGTGTGAATTGCCACGGGAACCACGAAATCTATGCGGTAAAGGACCCGCGGTCAGCGGTGGCGCCGCTGAAAGTGCCATTCGTTTGCGGCCAGTGCCATCGCGAAGGAACTCCAGTTCAGCGTAACCGCCCCATTCCCCAGGACAACATTTTGGAGAACTACTCTGAGAGCATCCACGGAGAGGCGTTGCTGAAGAAGGGGCTGTCCGTGGCCCCTAACTGCGCGACTTGCCACACACCGCATCTGATCCTGCCTCACACCGACCCCGCTTCCTCGATCGCCCGCCGAAACATTGCCGCCACCTGCACGAAATGCCACTCGCTGATCGAAGCGGTGCACCGGAAGATCATTCGTGGAGAGCTATGGGAAAAGGAAGCAAATGTCCTGCCCGCATGCGTGGATTGCCATCAGCCGCATAAGATCCGGAATGTCTTCTATTCGCAGGGTATGGCCGATGCGGACTGCCTGCATTGCCACGCGGACGAGAAGCTGCGCCGAGCGCGCGACGGACAATCCATGTACGTCAACGTGGCCGAACTAAACCATTCGCGGCACAATCAGGATCCGCTGCAGCCGGGTCAAAAAGTCGCCTGCAGCCAGTGCCACACCGAGGTAAATGCATCGCGCGTGCGCCCCTGCGAGACCATTACACATCAGGTGGACTGCACCTCTTGCCACGATGAAATTGGCAGGCAGTACGCGAGCAGCACCCACGGACAACTGGCCAGTAAGAAGGATCCGAATGCCCCGAGCTGCAAGGAATGTCATGGGACGCATGGAGTGCTTGGCAAGCAGGACCCAAAGTCGCCGACTTTTGCGACCAATGTTCCCGGACTTTGTGCGCGGTGTCACCGGGAGGGCCAGAAGGCCGCGGTGCGCTACACCGGGCGGCAGCACGAAATTACGGCGAACTATACGGAGAGCATTCACGGGAAGGAATTACTGAAAGGCGGCCTGACCGTTACCGCGACCTGCACGAGTTGCCACACCGCTCACCATGTCCTACCTAGGACGGATCCGGAATCGAGTGTCAACGCAGCGAACGTGCCGGCCACCTGTGGCCGGTGCCACCACGGCATCCAGGAACAGTTTGAGAACAGCATTCATGCCAAGCGGGTGAACGGAACCGCCAAGGAACTTCCGGTTTGCAACGATTGCCACACCGCCCACGCCATTCGTCGCACCGATGAAGCCGGCTTCCGGTTGGACATCATGGACACGTGCGGACGGTGCCACGCGGAGATCGCCAAAACCTATTTTGATACCTATCATGGGAAAGTCTCGCGACTGGGGTACACGAAAACGGCAAAATGCTACGATTGCCATGGCGCTCACGACGTGCTTGCGGTGACGGATCCGCGCTCGCGCCTCAGCCGGGCAAACGTGGCGGCGACCTGCCAGAAGTGCCATGCGGGCGCGACGCGCCGCTTTGCGGGGTACCTGACACACGCCACTCACCACGACCCGCACAAGTACCCCTTCTTGTTCTACACATTTTGGGGGATGACCGCATTGTTGTTGGGAACATTTGTCCTCGGAGGCGTCCACACCCTGCTCTGGCTGCCCCGGGCATTCCAGATGCGCGGGGAGTTGCGCGCCGCCGAAGCGCAACCCACCGCGATGCCTGAACCTCCCGCAAGTGAGGAGAGCCCCGATGTCTAACGGCGGAACGGCAGAACGCCAGTTCATCCGCTTCACCCGCCTGCAGCGGATCCTGCACATCTGCATGATCGTGAGCTTCATGAGCCTGGCGCTGACGGGGTTAACCCTGAAGTTTTCCTACACCAAATGGGCGGCGGTGCTTTCACATCTGCTCGGAGGGTTCGAGAGCGCCGGCTACATTCACCGGAGTGCCGCGGTAGTGATGTTCGGAGTTTTCATCACCCATCTGGTGGACCTGTACCGCTTGAAGAAAAGGGAGCACGGTTCCTGGCGCGCGCTGCTGTTGGGACCCAGCAGCATGCTCCCTTCCCGAAGAGACTTGACTGAGTTTGTGGCCACGCTGAAGTGGTTTGTAGGCCAAGGCGAACGGCCTGCCTATGGCCGCTGGACGTACTGGGAAAAATTCGACTATTTCGCGGTCTTTTGGGGAATCGCGGTGATCGGCTCTACCGGGCTCACGCTTTGGTTCCCGGTGTTCTTCACGCGCTTCTTGCCGGGGTGGTTCCTCAACGTCGCCACCATCATTCACAGCGACGAGGCCCTGCTGGCCACCGGCTTCATCTTTACCGTGCATTTCTTCAATACCCACTTGCGGCCCGAAAAGTTTCCCATGGACATCACTATATTCACGGGGCGCATGCCGTTGGAAGAATTAAAAAGGGACAAGCCAAGGGAGTATGAAGCGCTGGTGGCTGACGGGAAGCTAGAGGGAAAAATGGAGGAGGCTTATCCACAGATCGTTATCCGTGCGATTCGAGCCTTCGCCTGGGTTGCGTTGGCGGTGGGGTTCTGCATTGTGCTGTGGATCATTTATGCGATGTTATTCGCGTACCGCTAGAGTCGAATTGCGGCCGAATTGTGGAGAAGGGTGTTGAGATGCTCGCAACGCTGGTTGCACTGGTTTATCTGACTCTGGCTTTGCCCGCGCCGGCGGCCGACCAGGAATGTCTGGCGTGTCATGGGCAAGCGGGGATGAAGTCCGAGAAAGGCAAGGACATCTACGTCAATCCTGCGAAACATGCGGCCAGCGCACATGGGATTTTGGGTTGTTCCGATTGCCACACCGCCATCAAGGATTTCCCGCACCCCGCGAAGATTGCCAAGGTGCAGTGCGCGACGTGCCACGCAGACGAAGTGAAGGCCTACGCCGGGAGCGTGCACGCAATTCTGGGCGAAACGGCGTGTGCCACCTGCCATGGCAGCGTGCATGAATTGACCGCCGCCGTCGCACTGGTGCCCGGCAAATGCTCGGAGTGTCATGCGGACGAAGTGAAAAGTCTTGCGGAGAGCATCCACGGGCAAGCGGCAAAAAATGGCGACCCCGATGCGCCTAAGTGCACCTCATGCCACGGCGCCATTCATGCCGTAAAGGCCGCGAGTGAGCCGGACTCCACAGTTGCTCGCAAGAACCTGGCGGATACTTGCGCAAAATGCCACAGCGATGCCGGATTTTTGTCGCGGCACAAGATTCCGGTGGCGCATCCCGTCGAGTCTTACAAACAGAGCGTTCACGGCCGCGCGGTGGCTTCGGGCAACGAAAAGGCGGCGGACTGCAGTAGTTGCCACGGCAGCCATGACATCTACCCTGCCCGCGATGCGCGTTCCAATGTGAATCATTGGAAAGTGCCGGAGACCTGCGGGCAATGCCACCAGGAAATCGCCCGGCAGTTCAACGAGAGCGTCCACGGGGAAGCGGTGAAGGCTGGCGTGAGGGATGCACCGGTTTGCACCGACTGCCACGGCGAACACCTGATCATGAATCCGAGCAACCCGGCTTCGCCCTTAAGTGCTGCCAATATTTCCGCGGAAACCTGCGGGCGTTGCCATGGCGATCCCCGGTTGGCCCTGC
>JGI12269J14319_10006358_pt1 | contig 10276 bp, 6 predicted proteins | sample PeaSoiSIISIP2007_FD_14319 | JGI IMG/M metagenome (IMG submission 14319) | reverse complement strand
CGGCGCCCGCCCAGGCTCCGCCACCGCCACCGCCACCGCCACCGCCACCGGCGCCCGCCCAGGCTCCGCCGCCGCCAAAGTTCGCGGCCGCCTCCGGTCCGGCTCCGACGACCGACGCCGACGCAGCGCTTCTCCTGTCACCCATGGTCCGGCGATTGCTGAGCGAAAATGGCATCGATCCGGCCGGCGTGGCCGGCACCGGACTCGGAGGGCGTATCACCCGGGACGACGTCCTCCGCGTGCTCGACGCCCAGGGTGCACCGGCCACTCCCTTCCCAGTGCAGCAGCCGGTCCCTGTGGCGGCGCCGCCCGCGCAGCAGGACGCGACCCAGTCGCAGTCGATCGCAGCCAGAACGTCGTCGATGGCGGCGGTGCCCGCCAGCAACGACCGCGTCGTCCCGTTCTCAAATGTCCGACGGCGGACCGCCGAGCACATGGTGCGATCCAAGTCGACGTCACCGCACGCCTTCATCGCCAGCGAGGTCGATTTCGAGAACGTGGAGAAGGTTCGCCGGGCCGAAGGAGGCCGCTTCCGCGCCGAAGAGGGGTTCTCGCTCACCTATCTGCCCTTTGTGGCCCGGGCGTCGGTCGAGGCGCTGCGCGAGTTCCCCAACCTCAACGCCTCGGTCGCCGAGGACTCGCTCATCGTCCACCAGCAGATCAACCTCGGAATAGCCGTCGACCTCGACTACGAGGGTCTCATCGTCCCGGTGGTGCACCGCGCCGAGGAGGTCACCTTGCGTGGTGTCGCCAGGCGTATCCGGGATCTGGCGGACCGGGCCCGGACCCGTCAGCTCGTGGCAGACGACATCTCCGGGGGGACGTTCTCGATCACCAACGACGGCCCGTTCGGCACCTACTTCACGGTGCCGATCATCAACCAGCCCCAGGTGGCGATCCTCGCCACCGACGGGGTGAAGCGGCGCCCGGTGGTGGTCACCCTCCCCGACGGGTCGGAGTCGATCGCCATCCACTCGGTCGGTGTCCTCGGCATGTCCTGGGACCATCGGGCGGTCGACGGCGCCTATGTGTCCTCGTTCCTGGCGCGGGTGGCCGACCTCTTGGACACCCGCGACTGGGCCGCGGAGCTCTAGACCCGTTCGATGCTGCGGGTCCGGTCGCTCGGCCGCGTCGGTTACGAGGAGGCGTTCGCGCTTCAGCGCTCGCTGGCCGAGCACTCCGCCGACGACTACCTGCTCGCCCTCGAGCACCCCCCGGTCTTCACGCTGGGCGTGCGGGCCGACCCGGCGCACGTGCTGGTCGACCCCGCCGATGTCGGCGCACGACTGGTTCGCACCAACCGCGGTGGCGACGTCACCTACCACGGCCCCGGCCAGCTGGTGCTCTACCCGATCCTCACCGTGGCGAGCACCCCGGCGGCCGGCCGCCTGCACGTGGCCCGACTCGAGCAGGTGGTGATCGACGCACTGGTGNACCTCGGGGCGGACGTGACCTGTGGCGGGGTGGGGCGACTCCCCGGGTACCCCGGGGTCTGGGTCGGGCTGGACGGCCCAGTGCCGAGGAAACTGGCCGCGATCGGCGTCCGCCTGGTGAAGAGCCGCGACGGCCGGCGGCGCACGCTGCACGGCGTCGCGCTCAACGTCGACTGCGACCTGTCGATGTTCGGGCGAATCGTCCCGTGCGGCATCCGCGGGTTGCCCGTGACCTCGCTCGTCGCNGAGGGGATGGCGGTCGGGCGGGCCGCCGTCGAGGCCGCCGTCCTGGCCCGGGCGGTGGCGGCGTGGTCAGACGGCGCCGTCGACCACCAGTCCGTGGACGACCTCGGGCCGCGCCGGGGAACTCGCGCCGCGCCGGTCGAGCGCCCGCTGCTGCGCCGGCTCCGCCAGGCCGGGGTCGACCCGGACGCCGGGCTGGCGATCGACTCGCGCAAGCCGGACTGGCTCCGCGCGCCCGTCCGCCTCGGCCCCGAGGCCCTGGCGCTCGGCCGGACCATGAGAGAGCTGGGTCTGGCGACCGTCTGCCAGGAGGCCGGGTGCCCGAACCTCTCGGAGTGCTGGGCGGACGGCACGGCCACCTTCCTGGTCAACGGCTCACGCTGCACGCGCGCCTGCGGCTTCTGCCTCGTCGACACCCGTCACCCCCTGGCGCTCGACACCTCAGAGCCCGAGCGGGTGGCGAGCGCCGTGGCGGCGATGGGGCTGGACCACGCGGTGGTGACCTGCGTCGCCCGCGATGACCTGGCCGACGGCGGGGCCGGCGCCATCGCCGCCACGGTGGCGGCCATCCGCGCCCGCCGGCCGGCCACCGCGGTCGAGACGCTCATCTCGGACTGCAAGGGCGATGAGGACTCGCTGGCCAAGATCCTGGCGCTGCGGCCCGACGTCCTCAACCACAACATCGAGACCGTCGCCCGGCTGCAGCGGGCGGTCCGGCCCTCCGCCGGCTACGCCCGCAGCCTGGCGGTGCTGGCGCGCGCCGCCGAGCGGGGACTGGTGACGAAGTCCGGCCTCATGGTCGGGTTGGGAGAGACGAGGGCGGAGGTGATCGCCACGCTGGCCGACCTGGCCGGGGTGGGCGTGCGCATCGCCACCATCGGGCAGTACCTGCGGCCGAGCCGGGACCACCTACCGGTCGCGCGCTACTGGTCACCCGAGGAGTTCGAGGANCTGCGGTCGGCCGGCCNGGCGCTCGGGCTGGCCCACGTCGAGGCCGGGCCGCTGGTGCGCTCGAGCTACCACGCGCGCAGGGCGGCGGACGCGGTGCCCGTGACGCTCGGTCCGGGGGTGCGGCGGGCGGGTTGAGGAGGCGGGTGGTTCAGCCGCCGCGCTGGGCGACGTGCTGGGTCCACGCAGCGCCGTCCCAGTAGCGCAGGGTGTCCGGCGCACCGCTCGGGTCCGGCATCCAGCCGGCCGGAGTACCCGGCGGCGGCTGCATCGGGGCGGCGTGCTGGGGGGCCGGCGGCGGCGGGGGCATCGCCGGGGCCGGGCCACCGGCGCCGAAGCCGGCGAAGGGATCGGGCTGACCACCACCCATGGGGCCGAACGTCGACCCGCCCGCCATGCCGGGCTGCATCGGGAGCGTGCCGACGTCGTTGTAGTAGGAGGCGGTGGCGGGCGCCTTGGAGCGCCCCCGGCCCCCTTTTCCGGCCTGCCCGTTGCGGCGGTAGAGGACGAGGGTGACCCCGAGCATGATCACCACGATCAAGAGGACCACGATCTCGATCATCTTGGTGCTGCTCGAGAGTGCACCTAGTGCGATGCCAGAAATGTTTCCCACGCTGGGAAACGTACCGCTCGCCGTGTCGCCGATCGGGGATACTTGGGCCCGGCCCCCGGCCGCCTCACCTGGGGCAACCCGCCCGGGCCTCAGGCGACGAAGTACTTGGCCGCGGGGTGGTGGCAGATGAGGGCGTCGGTCGTCTGCTCGGGGTGCAGCTGGAAGCCCTCGCTCACGGTCACCCCGATGCGTTCGCCGCCCAGCAGCTCGACCACCTTGGCGTTGTCCGAGAGTTCCGGGCAGGCCGGGTACCCCCAGGAGTAGCGCCCGCCCCGGTACTGCTGGCGGAACAGCCCCGTCAGCGTCGGACCGTCCTCGTCGGCGAAGCCCAGCTCCTGGCGGATGCGGCGGTGCCAGTACTCGGCCAGGGCCTCGGCCATCTCCACCCCGAGGCCGTGCAGGAACAGGTACTGCTGGTACTCGTCGGCTGCGAACAGCCGCGCGGCCTCCTCCGAGACCCGGCTCCCCATCGTCACCAGCTGGAAGCTGGCCCAGTCGGGCTCGCCCGAGTCGGCGGAGCGGAAGAAGTCGGCGATGCAGAGCCAGGGCGACTTCGCCTGGCGGGGGAACGTGAAGCGCAGCCGCTCGGCGCGGCGCGAGTCGTCCTCGTAGACGACGAGGTCGTTCCCCTCCGCGTTGACCGGGAAGTGGCCCCACGCGACCTGGGGCACGAGGAGGTCGGCCTCCTTGGCCCGGGCCAGCTGCTCGCGCAGCACGGCCCGTACCCGCTCTTTGAAGTCGGCGTCGCCCTCGCCGGTGTCCTTGTCCGGCCGGAAGCCCCACTGGTTGCGGAAGAGCGCCGTCAGGTTCAGGTACTCGGCGATCTCGTCGAGCGAGATGCCCTTGGCCACCCGGCTCCCGAGGAACGGGGGGACGAAGACCGGGTTGTCGGCGGCGATCTCGGGCGAGCGCGCGGGACCATCGCCCGTCGGGCGTTCGGGCTCGCGCAGCCCGCTGCGGCGCGGCACCTTGGACTGGGACAGCTCGCGGCCGAAGGCGGGGTCTTCGGTGCCACTGCGCTTCAGCTCCACCAGGCGGTCCATCGTCCGCAGCCCCTCGAATGCGTCCTTGCCGTAGAAGAGCCGGCCCTCATAGACGGCGCGCAGGTCGCGTTCCACGTAGCTGCGGGTGAGGGCGGCCCCGCCGAGGAGCACCGGGAGGTCGCCCGCCAACCGCCGGTCGTTCAGCTCCTCCAGGTTCTCCCGCATGACCAGGGTCGACTTCACGAGCAGCCCGCTCATGCCGAGCGCGTCGGCCTGGTGCTCTTCGACGGCCGAGATCATGTCGGCCACGCCGACCTTGATGCCGAGGTTGACCACCTCGTAGCCGTTGTTGGTGAAGATGATGTCGACCAGGTTCTTGCCGATGTCGTGGACGTCGCCCTTCACCGTCGCCAGCACGATCGTGCCCTTGCCCCCCTGGTCGGCGCGCTCCATGTGCGGTTCGAGGTAGGCGACGGCCATCTTCATGGTCTCGGCCGAGCCGAGGACGAAGGGGAGCTGCATCTCGCCGGAGGCGAACAGCTCGCCCACGGTGCGCATGCCGGCCAACAGGAACTCGTTCACGATCTCGAGCGCACCGAAGCCGCTCGTCAGCGCCTCATCGAGCTCGCCCTCCAGGCCGGTGCGGTTGCCGTCGACGATGCGCTGCTCCAGGCGGCGCTCGACCGGCCAGTCGAGGTGCTCCTCGGGCGGCCCGGACGCCACCGACGCCCCCTCGAAGAGGGTCAGGAGCTCGGAGAGCGGGTCGTAGGTCTCGGTGCGCCGGTCGTAGATGAGGTCGAGGCACACCTCCTTCGCGCGCTCGTCGATCCGGGTGAGCGGGAGGATCTTGGAGGCGTGCACGATCGCCGCGTCCAGGCCGACCGCCACCGCCTCGTGGAGGAAGACCGAGTTGAGCACCTGGCGCGCCGCCGGGTTGAGTCCGAATGAGATGTTGGAGAGGCCGAGGATGGTGGAGACGCCGGGCAGCTCCGCCTTGATCCGGGCGATCCCCTCCAGGGTCTCGATGCCGTCGCGGCGGCTCTCCTCCATGCCCGTCGAGAGGGGGAGGGCCAGCGGGTCAAAGATGAGGTCCTCGGGNGCCAAGCCGTAGCGAGAGACGGCGAGGTCGTGGATGGCGCGCGCGGCGCGCACCTTCCAGTCGCCGGTCCGGGCCTGACCTTCCTCGTCGATGCACGTGCACACGACGGCCGCGCCGTAGGTGCGGGCCAGTCGGAGGAACGTGTCGAGGCGGGTGCCCGGCGCGTCGCCGTCCTCCAGGTTCACGGAGTTGAGCACGGCCCGGCCGCCCAAGAATTGGAGCGCGGCCTCGGCCACCGGACCCTCGGTCGTGTCGATCATCAGCGGGACGCTCGACTGGGTGTTGAACCGCCGGGCCACCTCGGTCATGTCGGCCACGCCGTCCGCGCCCGTGTAGTCGACGCAGACGTCGATCAGGTGGGAACCCTCCTTCACCTGGTCGCGAGCCATCGCCACGCAGGTGTCCCAGTCGCCGTCGAGCATGGCGGTGCGGAACTGACGCGAGCCGTTGGCGTTGGTGCGCTCGCCGACCACCAGGAACGAGCTGTCCTGGCGGAACGGGACCGCGGTGTAGATGGACGCCGCCGAGGGCTCCAAGAACGGGTGTCGCGGGTGCGGCCGTGCGTCGGCGCAACGCTCCACCACCGCGCGCAGATGGTCGGGTGTCGTGCCGCAGCAGCCCCCGATGGCCGACACGCCGAGCTCGGTCACGAAGCGGTGGTGGAAGTCGGCGAGCTGGTCCGGGGTCAGGTCGTAGTGCATCTTCCCGTCGACCACGCTCGGGAGGCCGGCGTTGGGCACGCACGAGATCGGGACCGGGCAGCTGGCCGAGAGATAGCGCAGCGCCTCGCCCATCTCGGCCGGGCCGGTGGCACAGTTGAGGCCGATCACGTCCACCTGCATCGCGTCGAGCGCGCTCAGCGCGGCGCCGATCTCGGTGCCGGGCAGCATGCGGCCGGTGAGCTCGATACTCACCTGCACCTGGAGCGGCACCCGGCGGCCGCACTGGGCCATGGCGCGCCGGGCCGCGTTGATGGCGGCCTTGGCGCTCAAGAGGTCGTAGACGGTCTCGATGAGGAGGAGATCGACCCCTCCTTCCAAGAGGCCGCGGGCCTGGACCTCGTAGGCGTCGCGCAAGTCGGCGAAGCTGATCTGGGAGAGGGTCGGCAGCTTGGTCCCCGGTCCCATGCTCCCGGCGACCCAGACCGGGTGCGCGTAGTCGTCGGCCACGCCGCGGGCGAGCAACGCCGCCTTGCGGTTGAGCTCCTCGGAACGGGCCGCGATGCCGTACTCGGCGAGGACGACCGAGAAGCAGCCGAAGGTGTCGGTCTCGATGACCTCGGCGCCGACGTCGACGAAGCTCCGGTGCAGCCCGGCGACGACGTCGGGCCTCGTCTCGACCAGGATCTCAAGGCAGCCTTCGAGCTCGGGGCCGCCGAAGTCCTCGGGCCCGAGCTCGGCCAGCTGCAGGTTCGTCCCCGTGGCGCCGTCGAAGATGACCACCCGCTCGCGCAGCGCGCTCAGGTAGGCCGAGGCGGCCGGGTCCAGGCGGCCGAACAGGGGCGAAGGGTTGGCCATGGCCCACCCAGGGTACCGGTGCCTCCCGCTACCATCCGCAGCGGTGCGCATCTATACCAAGCGCGGCGACGACGGGACGACCGGCCTCCTGTTCGGCGGACGAGTGCCGAAGAACGCGAAGCGCATCGAGGTGAACGGCGCGGTCGACGAGGCACAGGCGGCACTGGGCGTCGCTCGGGCCGAGCTGGCCCGCGGCTCGGAGCTGGCCGACCTCCTGGTGGCCATCGAGCGCGACCTGTGGGTCCTCATGGCGGAGGTGGCGACGGCCCCGGCCAATCGCAAGAAGCTGGTCGGCGGCCAGAGCCTCGTCACCAAGGAGATGGTGGCGGCGCTCGAGGCGCGGATCGACGAGCTCTCCGAGCACACCTCGATGCCGACCGAGTTCGTGGTCCCCGGCGAGAACCCCCCTTCGGCCGCGCTCGACGTGGCCCGCACCGCGGTGCGGCGGGCCGAACGGGTGGCGGTCTCGCTCCCGATGCCGGGGTCGCTGGTCGTGCAGTACCTCAACCGGCTGTCGGACCTCGTCTGGACGATGGCCCGGGTGGCCGAGGGCGCGGATCACCGGACCGCTCGGAGCGGTCCGGGGCGGCCCACGACGAAGGGGGCCTGATGGCGCTCGCCGTGGCGGTGGAGTCGGGCGACGCGCTCGGACCCGAGGTGACGGCGATCGGGTTGCCGGCCGTCGTCGCCGACGGTGGCGAGGGCCCGATCCTCCTCGGGGGCAGTGGGTCGGGCGCGGCCGGACGCGACCTGCCCGAGCACCTCGACGCCGCCTGGTGCGAGCAGCAGGGCTTCGCGGCCAAGCCGGGGCAGACGGCGACGCTCGAGTCCTCGCCCGGGGGCCCCAAGGTAGTGATCGTGGGGCTCGGCAGCGGCGAGCAGATCGGCCTCGAACGTTGGCGCCGCGCCGCCGCGGCGTTCGTCCGCAGCGCCGGGCGCGGCGGGGTGGGCGCGCTCCTCCTCCCCCCAGACTTGGTCGACCCCGCGGGGGTCGGGGCGGCGCTCACCGAGGGGGCGGTCCTCGCCGCCTATCGGTTCGGTGTGTACCAGGGCACCGCGCCGCCCGCCGGGATCGACCGGCTGGTGCTCCGTTGCGGGGACGAAGACGCGGCGGCCGTGACCGACGGGGTCCGGCGCGGCGAGACCACCGCCGACGCGGTGTGCTTCGCCCGCGACCTCATCAACACCGCCCCGAGCGACCTCACGCCCACCCGGCTGGCGGAACGGGTGGTCGAGCGCCTGGCGGGCCTGGCAGACACGAGCGTTGAGGTGTGGGACGAGTCGCGCATCGAGCACGAGCGGCTCGGGGGGCTGCTCGGCGTGGCCCGGGGCTCGACCGAGCCGCCCCGCCTCATCTGGGCCGAGTACCGACCCCCGGCGGGCGACGGTGCCCCGCACATCGTCATCGTGGGCAAGGGCATCACGTTCGACTCGGGCGGCCTCTCCCTCAAGACGGCCGAGGGCATGACGACCATGAAGACCGACATGAGCGGCGCCGCCGCGGTGCTGGCCGCGCTGTCGGCCTGCGCCGCGCTGGCGGTGCCGGTCCGTGTCACCGCCATCGCACCCTGTACGGAGAACATGCCGGGCGGGCGGGCGATCAAGCCGGGCGACGTGCTGACCGCTCGCAACGGGGCCACCATCGAGGTGCTCAACACCGACGCCGAGGGCCGGCTGGTGCTGGCCGACGGCCTGTCACTGGCGGTCGAGCTGGCGCCCGACGCGATCATCGACCTGGCCACCTTGACCGGTGCGGCCGTCGTCGCGCTCGGCCGCTCCATCGGTTGCCTCTTCAGCAGCGACGACGCACTGGCCGATCGGGTGCGCGCCGCCTCCGAGCGGGCCGGGGAGGCCCTGTGGCCGATGCCGCTGCCCGAGGAGTACGCCGATCACATCGACTCGGACATCGCGGACATGAAGAACACCGGCGCCGCCGGCCAGGCCGGCTCGATCTCGGCCGCCTTGCTGCTGGCGCGCTTCACGGGGGACGTGCCCTGGGTGCACCTCGACATCGCCGGCCCCGGCCCGGTCGGCCGAGGGCAGCGGCTACCTGACGAAGGGCGGCACCGGGTTCGGCGTGCGCACGCTGCTCGAGGTGTTCGCCAGCTACGGCGGCGGCTGAACGTCCCGCCGGACCGCCTCGTCCTCGGCGGCGCTCCAGGCCCAGCGGGCCGACTCGTAGGCGAGGGCCGGGTGCGCACCCCGGCGCTGCAAGTGGCGCTCGATGGCGGGCGGGTCGACGCCCAACAGCCGCAGATCGAGGGCCAAGAGCCGGGTGCGGCGGACGACCACCACATTCGGCGGGGCGTTCGACCGGTCGGACTCCCAGGCCCGGTGCCGCTCCTGCAGGCTGACCGGGAGACGCAGCAGGTGCCGACGCGGCACCTGCCCGATCGAGCAGCGCACGGCCAGCTCGGCTGCACCGAGCCGCCGGGCCAGCCCGTAGCGGACGCAGCGATCGATCGCCCGCTGGAACGCACTGTGGCGCCCGCCGCCCCCTCCGAGCCCGAGTGCGCGGGCGACATCATCCAGGGCGAGGTCGACGCCCTCGGGTTCGGCCTCCAACTCGTCGACCAGGTGCCGGAGCAGCCAGGTGGTCGAGGGTCCGAGCACGCCCAACCAGAACGTCTCCACGTAGAGGGATCGGGGATGGACCCCGGTCTCCTCGACGACCGGGTCGCGCCAGGTGACGACGCGTAGCACCGACGGTCGCCAGGAGACGAGCTCCCGGATGTCCAAATTGGCCGCGGCGTTCTCCATGCCTCGATGCTGAGACTGCCACCTCGCGGTCAACCTTGCTCGGGGGTCCAGGTCACTCGAGGCTTCCGGTATCGGTCAGCCCGCGCGAAACCGACCGCAGGTCGGACCCGGCCGGTCCGTCTAGAGACGGGACCCGCGGTGCAGCCGGTCAGTTAGAAGGATGCCAACGGAATGCTCGGGTACGTCGCCGACCAGTCGCCGGCGTTGGCACCCTCGGCGATCGTGGTCGTACAGGGGCCGATGCCACCCGTCCCGCTGTACCACTCCAGGTACCTGTCGCCGGTCGGCGCTGCACCGAAGCCAGCCCCTTCCGGGTTGCCGCTGTTGTTGTCCTCCAAGGCCCAACAGTTCCCGGACTGGGACCAGTCGACGAGCAGGATGGTCTGGTTGTCCGCCGCCACGTCGACCTCGATCGTGTGGGCGACCGAACTCGTTCCGCCGGCCTGGAACGTGAGCTCGGGCTCAGCCGAGTTCAGCGCCGCCACCATCGCCACCGAACCCGAGTAGCTCCCGCCGCCGGAATAGAACGCCTTGGAGGAAATCAGGGCGTTGCTCAGGTCACTCTGGGCCGACCGGTCCTGCGCCGAACCCTTCACCCCGAGGAACGTCGGGATGGCGATGGCCATGAGGATTGCCATGATCAACAGCACCACCATGAGCTCGATGAGGGTGAAACCGGA
>JGI12269J14319_10006355_pt1 | contig 10280 bp, 3 predicted proteins | sample PeaSoiSIISIP2007_FD_14319 | JGI IMG/M metagenome (IMG submission 14319) | reverse complement strand
TCGAAGCGGATCTTGACGCGGGCGAACTGGCCCGACCCGCCGGTCTGCTTCTTGTGGGTGTAGTCGTGCTCGATCGTCTTGGTGATCGTCTCGCGGTAGGCGACCTGGGGGGCGCCCACGTTGGCCTCGACCTTGAACTCGCGGCGCATGCGATCGACGATGATCTCGAGGTGGAGCTCGCCCATGCCCTTGATGACCGTCTGGCCGCTTTCCTGGTCGGTCGTGACGCGGAAGGACGGGTCCTCGTCCGCGAGGCGGGCAAGTGCCACGCCCATCTTCTCCTGGTCGCCCTTGCTCTTGGGCTCGACGGCCACCTCGATGACCGGCTCCGGGAACTCCATGCGCTCGAGCACGATCGGCTTCGCCATGTCGCAGAGCGTGTCGCCGGTCGTCGTCGCCTTGAGTCCCGCCAGCGCCACGATGTCGCCGGCGTAGGCCTCCTTGATGTCCTCGCGGTGGTTCGCGTGCATCTGCAGCATGCGGCCGATGCGCTCGCGGCTGTCCTTCGTCGAGTTGAGCACCGCGGTGCCGCCCTGCAGCTTGCCCGAGTAAATGCGCACGAACGTGAGCGAGCCCACGAAGGGGTCGGTCATGATCTTGAAGGCGAGCGCCGAGAAGGGCTCGTCGTCGGCCGCCCTGCGCGTGAGCGCCGCGTGGCTCTTCACGTCCTCGCCCTTGACCGGCGGAATGTCGAGCGGCGAGGGCAGGAAGTCGACGACGGCATCGAGGAGCGGCTGCACGCCCTTATTCTTGAAGGCCGAGCCGCACAGCACCGGCACGATGGCGCCGCTCACGGTGCCCTTGCGCACGCAGCGGACGAGCGTTTCGACGTCCGGGGCCTTGCCCTCGAGATAGGCCTCCATCGCCGTGTCGTCATGCTCGACCGCGAGCTCGACGAGCTGCTCGTGATACTGCCGCGCCTTGTCCTTGAGTGCTGCCGGAATTTCCTCGAACTCGAACTCGGCACCCAGCGTCTCGTCCTTCCAAATCACCGCGCGCATGCGCAGGAGATCGACGACGCCCGCAAAATTGCTCTCCTCGCCGACCGGCAGCTGCATGACGACCGGCTTGGCGCCGAGACGCTCCTTCATCATCTCGATGCAGCGGTAGTAGTCGGCGCCGACGCGGTCCATCTTGTTGACGAAGCAGATGCGGGGCACGCCGTACTTGTCCGCCTGGCGCCACACCGTCTCCGATTGGGGCTCGACCCCGCCCACGCTGTCGAAGACCGCAACGGCGCCGTCGAGCACGCGCAAGCTGCGCTCCACCTCGATGGTGAAGTCCACGTGGCCCGGCGTGTCGATGATATTGACGCGGTGGTCGCGCCAGAAGCAGGTGGTCGCCGCCGAGGTGATGGTGATGCCGCGCTCCTGCTCCTGCTCCATCCAGTCCATGGTGGCCGTGCCGTCGTGGACCTCACCGAGCTTATAGGAGCGGCCGGTATAATAGAGGACGCGCTCCGTGGTCGTCGTCTTGCCGGCATCGATGTGGGCCATGATGCCGATGTTGCGGTAGCGCTCGAGAGGGGTGGTGCGGGGCATGGCTCGGCCGGCGTCCTTCCCGGTTACCAGCGATAATGGGAGAAGGCGCGATTGGCTTCCGCCATGCGGTGCGTATCCTCGCGCTTCTTGACGGCGGAGCCCCGGTTGTTCGCCGCATCGAGGAGCTCGTTCGAGAGACGCTCGATCATGGTGTACTCGCTGCGCGCCCGCGCGGCGCCGATCAGCCACCGGATGGCGAGCGCCTGACTGCGCTCCTGGCGCACCTCGACCGGCACCTGATAGGTGGCGCCGCCCACGCGGCGCGAGCGCACTTCGATCGCCGGGCGCACGTTGTCGAGCGCTTCGCGGAAGACCTTGATCGGGTCCTGCCCGGTCTTCTTCTCGATCGTCTCGAGCGCGGAGTAGACCACGCCCTCCGCGACGGACTTCTTGCCCTCGTACATCAGGCTGTTCATGAACTTGCTGAGCACGCGGTCCCCGAACTTCGGGTCCGGCAGCACCTCGCGTTTCTCGGCGCGGCGGCGGCGCGACATCGCTTTACGGCTCCGTTCCTACTTCGGCCGCTTGGCGCCGTACTTCGAACGGCGCTGGCGGCGGTCGTTGACGCCCTGAGTATCGAGGGTGCCCCGAATGATATGGTAGCGCACCCCCGGCAGGTCCTTGACGCGGCCGCCGCGGATGAGGACGACCGAGTGCTCCTGCAGGTTATGGCCCTCGCCCGGGATGTAGCTCACCACCTCGTAGCCGTTGGTGAGCCGCACCTTGGCGACCTTGCGCAACGCCGAATTCGGCTTCTTCGGCGTCGTCGTGTAGACGCGCGTGCACACGCCGCGCTTCTGGGGGCAGCGCTGGAGGGCCGGCACCTTGTTCTTCGCCCGCTGCGGCCGGCGCGCGTTGCGAATCAGCTGGTTTATCGTCGGCATCCGCTTCGTACCTTTCGCCCAAGTCCTCTTGCTTCGAACGGCAACACAACATGAGCGAAGGCGAAAGCCTCGCTCCGCGCGGATTCTTTTCGCCAACCCGCGAGAGGCGTAGATTGGATTGTGTTCGGGCTTATGCAACCCGGGAGTTGCGTCTAGGCAGAAACGCCTACCGCCAACCCCCAGCCAAAGGCGCCGCATACTATGAAAGGCGGGCCTCTACGTCAAGCGCCGGAATGGCCGGCTTCCGGCATTTTCCCGCAAGCGCACAAAGGGGGCCGCAAGCCGGCGCCGCGGCCCCCTCGGCGGCTTCGCGGACCGCTCACGCCACGTTGGGCTGCGCCTCGCCGGCAAGGGCTGCGCTCTCCTGCGCCTTGGCCTGAAGGGCCGCCTGGGCGCGGTCGCGCTCGGCGGCAAGCAGACGCATGCTGCTCACCACGGCACCGGTCCCGGCCGGGATGAGGCGGCCGACGATGACGTTCTCCTTGAGGCCGGTGAGCGAGTCGACCTTGCCTGACACGGCGGCCTCGGTGAGCACCCGGGTCGTCTCCTGGAAGGAGGCGGCCGAGATGAAGGAGCGCGTCTGCAGGCTCGCCTTGGTGATGCCCTGCAGCACCGGCTTGGAGGTAGCCGGGCGCCCGCCCTCCTTGGTCGTCTTCTCGTTGATCTCCTCGAACTCGCTCTTGTCGGCCTGCTCGCCCACCAGGAAGGTCGTGTCGCCCGGGTCCTCGATCTCGATCTTCTGCAGCATCTGGCGCACGATCACCTCGATGTGCTTGTCGTTGATCTTGACCCCCTGCAGGCGATAGACCTCCTGGATCTCGTTGATGAGATAGCTCGCCAGCGCCTCGACGCCGAGGATGCGCAGGATGTCGTGCGGCACCGGGTTGCCGTCCATGAGGAGGTCGCCCTTCAGCACGAAGTCGCCCTCCTGGACCGAGATGTGCTTGCCCTTGGGGATGAGGTACTCGAAGGGCTGCCCGCCCTCCTCCTCGGGAACCAGCACGATGCGGCGCTTGGTCTTGTAGTCCTTGCCGAACTCGACCCGGCCGGTCATCTCGCTGATGATGGCGAAGTCCTTGGGCTTGCGCGCCTCGAAGAGCTCCGCCACGCGCGGCAGCCCGCCCGTGATGTCGCGGGTCTTGGAGGATTCGCGGGGTATGCGCGCGAGCACGTCGCCCGCCTTGACCTTGACGCCGTTCTCGACCGAGAGCACGGCATCGACCGAGAGGAAGTAGCGCGCCTCGAGCCCGTTCGGCAGCTTGATCACGTTGCCCTTGGCGTCGCGCAGCGTGATACGCGGCCGCAACTCCGCACCCCGCGGCTGCTGCTTCCAGTCGATGACCACCTTGTTGGAGATGCCGGTCGCCTCGTCGACCACCTCGCGCATCGACACGCCCTCGACCAGGTCGAGGTACTGGGCAATGCCCTCCTTCTCGGTGATGATGGGGATGGTGTAGGGATCCCACTCGACGAGCTTCTGGCCCTTGACGACCTTCGCACCCTCATCGACGAAGAGGCGGGCGCCGTAAGGCACGCGATGACGCGCGCGCTCGCGCCCGCTCTGGTCGGAGAGCACGAGCTCGGTGTTGCGGTTCATGACGATGAAGCGGTCCTCGCCGGTCTTCACCAGGCCGCGGTTCTTGATGGCGATCGTGCCGTCGTAGGTCGCCTCCACGCTCGACTGCTCGCCGCCGTGCTGGACAGCACCCCCGATGTGGAAGGTGCGCATGGTGAGCTGGGTGCCGGGCTCGCCGATCGACTGCGCCGCGATCACGCCCACCGCCTCGCCCACGTTCACCATCGTGCCGCGCGCGAGGTCGCGCCCGTAGCACTTGGCGCACACGCCCTCCTTCGAGTCGCAGGTCAGCACCGAGCGGATGCGCACCGACTGAAGGCCGGCCTTCTCGATGATGTCGACCTCGCGCTCCTCGATCATCTCGCCGTTGCCGACCAAGAGCTTGCCGGTGAGCGGGTCGGTCACCTCCTCCGCCGCGACGCGGCCGAGGATGCGCTCCGTGAGCGGGGCGATGACTTCCCCGCCCTCGACCACCGACTTGACGGTGAGCCCGCCCGTGGTGCCGCAGTCGTCCTGGGTGATGATGGCGTCCTGCGCCACATCGACGAGGCGGCGCGTCAGATAGCCCGAATTGGCGGTCTTGAGTGCGGTGTCCGCCAGGCCCTTGCGCGCGCCGTGGGTCGAGTTGAAGTACTCGAGCACGGTCAGGCCTTCCTTGAAATTCGAGATGATCGGCGTCTCGATGATCTCGCCCGAGGGCTTGGCCATGAGGCCGCGCATGCCGGCGAGCTGCTTGATCTGCGCCGCCGAGCCGCGGGCACCCGAGTGCGCCATCATCCACACGGCATTGATCGGCTGGCCGGCCTTTGGGGTGGACATTTCCTTCATCATCTCGTCGGCCACGAGATCTGTGCAGCGCGACCAGGCGTCGACCACCTTGTTGTACTTCTCGCCCTGGGTGATGAGGCCGTCCTGGTACTGCTGCTCGAACTCCTTGACCCGCTCCCGGGTCTCGCCGACGAGGCGGCCCTTGGCGGCCGGGATGATGAGGTCGTCCTTGCCGAAGGAGATGCCGGCGCGCGTGGCGTAGCCGTAGCCGAGCGTCATCAGCCGGTCGGCAAAGATCACCGTCTCCTTCTGGCCGCAATGGCGGTAGACGGCATCGATGACGTTCGAGATCTCCTTCTTGGTGAGGAGGCGGTTGATGAGATCGAAGGGCACCTCCGGATGGCGCGGCAGGATCTCCGAGAGCAGCATGCGGCCCGGCGTGGTCTTGACGCGCACCGTGATCGGCTCGCCCTTGGGGTCGACCGTCTTGTAGCGGCAGGTGATGCGCGCGTGGATCGAGATCACGTCGGCGTCAAGGGCCTGGTGCACCTCGCCGATGCCGGCGAAATTCATGCCCTCGCCCCGCTCGCCCTCGCGCTCCATGGTGATGTAGTAGAGCCCGAGCACGATGTCCTGGGACGGCACGATGATCGGCTTGCCGTTCGCGGGCGAGAGGATGTTGTTGGTCGACATCATGAGCACGCGGGCCTCGAGCTGGGCCTCGAGCGAGAGCGGCACGTGCACGGCCATCTGGTCGCCGTCGAAGTCGGCGTTGAAGGCGGTGCAGACGAGCGGGTGCAGCTGGATCGCCTTGCCCTCGATCAGCACCGGCTCGAAGGCCTGGATGCCGAGGCGGTGAAGCGTCGGCGCCCGGTTCAAGAGCACCGGATGCTCGCGGATCACCTGCTCGAGAATGTCCCACACCTCGGGCCGCTCCTTCTCGACCATGCGCTTGGCCGCCTTGATCGTGGAGGCGTGGCCGTAGAGCTCGAGCTTCGAATAGATGAACGGCTTGAAGAGCTCGAGCGCCATCTTCTTCGGCAGGCCGCATTGATGGAGCTTGAGCTCGGGGCCGACCACGATCACCGAGCGGCCGGAATAGTCGACGCGCTTGCCGAGCAGGTTCTGGCGGAAGCGGCCCTGCTTGCCCTTGAGCATGTCCGAGAGCGACTTGAGCGGGCGCTTGTTGGCCCCCGTGATGACGCGGCCGCGCCGGCCGTTGTCGAAGAGGGCGTCGACGGCCTCCTGCAGCATGCGCTTCTCGTTGCGCACGATGATCTCGGGCGCGCGCAGCTCGATGAGGCGCTTCAAGCGGTTATTGCGGTTGATGACGCGCCGGTAGAGATCGTTCAGGTCGGAGGTGGCGAAGCGGCCGCCGTCAAGGGGTACGAGCGGGCGCAGCTCGGGCGGGATCACCGGGACCACGTCGAGAATCATCCATTCGGGCCGGCTCCCCGACTCGACGAAGGCCTCGACCAGCTTGAGCCGCTTCACGTACTTCTTGCGCTTGGCCTCGGAGGCCGTCTCCTTGAGCTCGGTGCGCAGGAAGGCCTGCTCCTTGTCGAGCTCGATGCGCGAGAGCATCTCCTTGATCGCCTCGGCGCCGATCATGGCCTCGAAGGCCTGCTCGCCGAACTCGTCGATCGCGTTCTGGTACTGGTCCTCGGAGAGCAGCTGGTGCCGCTTGAGCGGGGTGAGCCCCGGCTCGACCACCACGTGGGTCTCGAAATAGAGAATGCGCTCGAGGTCGCGCAGCGTCATGTCGACGAGGAGGCCGATGCGGCTCGGCAGCGACTTCAAGAACCAGATGTGGGCCACCGGCGAGGCGAGCTCGATGTGCCCCATGCGCTCGCGCCGCACCTTCGAGAGCGTCACCTCGACGCCGCACTTCTCGCAGATGATGCCGCGATACTTCATGCGCTTGTACTTGCCGCACAGGCACTCGTAGTCCTTGATCGGGCCGAAGATGCGGGCGCAGAACAGGCCGTCCCGCTCCGGCTTGAAGGTCCGGTAGTTGATGGTTTCCGGCTTCTTGATCTCGCCGAACGACCACGAGCGGATGCGCTCCGGGCTCGCGATCGAGATGCGAATCTGGTCGAAATTCTGCGGACTGGCGACCTGGCCGAAAATCTTCATCAACTCGTTCATGCCGTCTCTCCTGCTCTGCCGCGATGCTGCCGCCCGAAGGCGGCGGCGCTCACGGCTTTCATCCTAACCGATGCCGCGCGCCCGGGGCGCGCCGCCCGTCTCAAGCGATCCTCAGAGGCCCGACTGGGCGAGCTCGACGTTCAAGCCGAGCGAGCGGAGCTCCTTCACGAGCACGTTGAAGGATTCCGGAATGCCCGCCTCGAACACGTCGTCGCCCTTGACGATGGCCTCATACACGCGCGTGCGTCCCGCCACGTCGTCCGACTTGACGGTGAGCATCTCCTGGAGCGTGTAGGAGGCGCCGTACGCCTCGAGCGCCCACACCTCCATCTCGCCGAAGCGCTGGCCGCCGAACTGGGCCTTGCCGCCGAGCGGCTGCTGGGTGACCAGGCTGTAGGGGCCGATCGAGCGCGCGTGGATCTTGTCGTCCACGAGATGATGCAGCTTGAGCATGTAGATGTAGCCCACCGTCACCTTGCGCTCGAAGGTTTCCCCGGTGCGGCCGTCGACCAGGGTCACCTGGCCCGAGCGCTCGAGGCCCGCGGTCTCGAGTAGCTGCACGATGTCCTCCTCGCGCGCGCCGTCGAACACGGGCGAGGCGACCGGCAGACCGCCCTTGAGGTTGCTCGCGAGCTCCATCACCTCGTCGTTGCTGAGCTCGCCGAGCTCGTCCTTGTAGCCCCGGCCGTAGATGCGCTCGAGCCACTTGCGCAGATCGCCGAACTTGCCGCTGTGCTGCACCTTCTCGAGGAGCTGCCCCACCTGGAGGCCGAGGCCGTGGCAGGCCCAGCCGAGGTGCGTCTCGAGGATCTGCCCCACGTTCATGCGCGAGGGCACGCCCAAGGGATTGAGCACGATGTCGACCGAGGAGCCGTCCTCCAGATAGGGCATGTCCTCGACCGGCACGATCTTGGAGATGACGCCCTTGTTGCCGTGGCGCCCGGCCATCTTGTCGCCCGGCTGCAGCTTGCGCTTTACGGCGACGAAGACCTTGACCATCTTCATCACGCCCGGCGGCAGCTCGTCGCCGCGCTGGAGCTTCTCGACCTTGTTCTCGAAGCGCTGCTGGAGTGCCGTGATCGACTGGTCGAACTGGTGCGAGAGCTGCTCGATGGCCGTCATGATCTCGTCGTTCTTGACGATGATCTGGCGCCACTGGCCCTGGGTCAGCTCGGAGAGCAGCGATTCGCTGACCTTCGAGCCGGCCTTGATGCCCTTGGGCCCGCGCACGATGGTGCGGTTCATCAAGAGGCTCTTGAGCCGCGAGAAGAAGCTCTTCTCGAGGATGGCGCGCTCGTCGTCGCGGTCCTTGGCGAGGCGCTCGATCTCGGCGCGCTCGATCGCAAGCGCGCGCTCGTCCTTGTCCACGCCGCGGCGCGAGAAGACGCGCACCTCGACGACGGTTCCCTGCACGCCCGGCGGTACGCGGAGCGAGGTGTCGCGCACGTCCGAGGCCTTCTCGCCGAAGATGGCGCGGAGCAGCTTCTCCTCCGGCGTCATCGGCGATTCGCCCTTGGGCGTCACCTTGCCGACCAGAATGTCGCCCGGCTTCACGTCGGCGCCGATGTAGACGATGCCAGCCTCGTCCAGGTTCTTGAGCGCCTCCTCGCCCACGTTCGGGATGTCGCGGGTGATGTCCTCCTGGCCGAGCTTGGTATCGCGCGCCATGACCTCGAATTCCTCGATGTGGATCGAGGTGAAGACGTCGTCGCGCACGATGCGCTCGGAGATGAGGATCGAATCCTCGAAGTTGTAGCCGTGCCAGGGCATGAAGGCGACGAGCACGTTGTGGCCGAGTGCGAGCTCGCCGAGATCGGTCGAGGGGCCGTCGGCGATGATGTCGCCCCGCTCGACCCGGTCGCCCACCTTCACCAGCGGGCGCTGGGTGATGCAGGTGTTCTGGTTCGAGCGCTGGAACTTGAGGAGCCGGTAGATGTCGACCCCGGGGGCCGCGTGCGAGGTCTCCTCGGTCGCGTGCACCACGATGCGGGTGGCGTCCACCTGGCTCACCATGCCGGCGCGCCGGGCGATGATGGCGACACCCGAGTCGCGCGCCACGGTGCCCTCCATGCCGGTACCGACGAGCGGCGCCTCGGTCTTGATGAGGGGTACGGCCTGGCGCTGCATGTTCGAGCCCATGAGCGCGCGGTTCGCGTCGTCGTTCTCGAGGAAGGGGATGAGTGCCGCCGCGACGGAGACGAGCTGCTTCGGCGAGACGTCGATGAACTCGATGTCCTCGGGCTTGGCGAGCACGAAGTCGCCGCCCTTGCGGCAGCTGATGAGATCGGCCACGAACTTGTTGTGGCGGTCGACCTCGGCGTTCGCCTGGGCGATCGTGTACTTGCTCTCCTCCATGGCGGAGAGATAGACCACCTCGTCGCCCACCCGGCCGCCCGCCACGCGCCGGTAGGGGCTCTCGATGAAGCCGTACTGGTTGACCCGCGCGTAGGTGGCAAGCGAGTTGATGAGGCCGATGTTGGGGCCTTCCGGGGTCTCGATCGGACAGATGCGCCCGTAGTGCGTCGGGTGCACGTCGCGCACCTCGAAGCCGGCGCGCTCGCGCGTGAGCCCGCCGGGACCTAAGGCCGAGAGGCGCCGCTTGTGCGTGATCTCCGAGAGCGGGTTGGTCTGATCCATGAACTGGCTGAGCTGCGAGGAGCCGAAGAACTCGCGCACCGCCGCCGCCGCCGGCTTGGCGTTGATCAGGTCGTGCGGCATCACGGTGTCGATCTCGACCGTCGACATGCGCTCGCGGATCGCCCGCTCCATGCGCAAGAGCCCGACCCGGTACTGGTTCTCCATGAGCTCGCCGACTGAGCGGACGCGCCGGTTGCCGAGATGGTCGATGTCGTCGATCTCGCCGCGCCCGTCCTTCAAGTCGACCAGCACCTTGATGATGGCGAGGATGTCCTCCTTGCGCAGCACGCGCACGGTATCCGGGCAGTCGAGTTCGAGGCGCATGTTCATCTTGACGCGGCCGACGGCCGAGAGGTCGTAGCGCTCCGAATCGAAGAAGAGGCTCTGGAAGAGCGTCTCCGCCGTATCGAGCGTGGGCGGCTCGCCCGGGCGCATCACGCGGTAGATGTCGATGAGCGCCTCCTCGCGGGTCGAGTTCTTGTCGACCGCGAGCGTGTTGCGGATGTAGGGACCGACGTTGACGTGGTCGATCGCGAGGGTGGGCAGCTGCGTCAACTCGTTCTTCTCGAGCGTCTTGAGCGTATCCGCCGTCACTTCCTCGCCGGCCTCGACCAGCACGAGTCCGCTCTTCTCGTCGATCAGGTCCTCGGCCACGTAGCGGCCGTGGAGCTCCTCCGGCGGCACCAGCACTTCCTTGGTACCCCCCTCGACGATCTTGCGGCCGAG
>JGI12269J14319_10006354_pt1 | contig 10281 bp, 7 predicted proteins | sample PeaSoiSIISIP2007_FD_14319 | JGI IMG/M metagenome (IMG submission 14319) | reverse complement strand
CCCAGCCGCTGCAGCGCGTCCTCGTCGCGGTAGGCGATCGGCTCGCCGGCGCTGTTGCCGCTGGTCATCACGAGCGCCACGCCCGCCTCGGCGGCGAGCAGGTGGTGCAGCGGGGAGTAGGGGAGCATCACGCCGAGCTCGGGCACGCCCGGCGCCACCGCCGGCGCCACCGGGGCGCCCGCGCGCGCTCGCGCGAGCACGATCGGGCGCTCCGGCGCCAGCATCAGCTCGCGCTCTGCGGCGCCCAGGTCCACGAGCTCTTCGGCGGCGCCCAGATCGCGGGCCATGAGCGCGAACGGCCGCTGCTCGCGGCGCTTGCGAGAGCGCAGCGTGGCCACCACCTGCTCTGCGTCCGAGCGGCAGGCGAGGTGGAAGCCGCCGATCCCCTTGACCGCCACGATCGCGCCCTCGCGCAGCGCGGCCGCGGCCCGAGCCACGGCGTCCACCTGGCGCGGCGCGTGCTGCTCGGTGCGCTCTGAAGGGACGCCGGCGAGCAGTCGCAGGGTGGGCCCGCACTCCGGGCAGGCGTTCGGCTGGGCGTGGAAGCGGCGGTCCGCCGGGTCCTCGTACTCGGCGCGGCAGCGCTCGCACATCGCGAATGCGGCCATCGTCGTCAGCGGACGGTCGTAGGGAACGCCGCGTACGATCGAGAAGCGCGGCCCGCAGTTGGTGCAGTTGATGAACGGATAGCGGTGGCGACGGTCCCCCGGATCCCACAGCTCGCGCAGGCAGTCCGCGCAGGTCGCCGCATCAGGCGCGACCGGCGCGTCGGGCCTGCCCGCGGGTGCGCTCGCCAGGATCGCGAACCCGCGCGCGGGCAGCGGCCGGCGTGGCCCCGTCTGGACACGCTCGACGCGAGCCAGTGGCGGTGCCTCGGGGCCCAGCCGCGCCAGGAACTGCGAGATCGCCTCGGCGCTGCCCTGGACCTCGATCAGGACGCCACCGGAGTCGTTTCGCACGAAGCCGTCCAGCGCCAGCTCGCCGGCCAGGCGGTGGACGTAGGGGCGGAAGCCCACACCCTGTACGGTGCCCTGCACGCGCGCGCGCACGCGGCGCGAGCGCTCGCGCGGCACGGCCGCCCGGGCGCTCAAGCGCCCACCAGCTCCACGAGCTCGCGCAGCGCGTGACATGCGCTGGCCTGGGCCTCCTGGATGCGCGGGATGTGCTCGCTGCGGACCACGAGCACGTGATCGGCGAGCGCCTCGGCGCCGACGCGCCCACCGTCGTATCCGACCATCGCGATCGTCGCGAGGCCCATGCGGCGCGCCTGCACGAGCGCTGCGATCACGTTCGCCGAGCCGCCCGAGGTGGAGAGCGCGAGCAGCGCGTCGTGGCTGGCAGCGTGGGCGATCACCTGCCGTGAGAAGATCGCCTCCGCGCCGATATCGTTGGCGATCGCGGTGATGATCGCGGTGTCCTCGGTGAGGTCGATCGCGGGGCGTGCGGGATACGGCCCGGCACCGCCGTGGAAGTCGGCGACGATGTCCATCGCGTCCGTGGCCGAGCCGCCGTTGCCGAGCGCCAGCAGCTTGCCGCCGCGCTCGAAGCGGCCGCGCAGCACGCGCGCGGCGTCGGCGAGCAGGGCGGAGTTCTCGCTCAGCGTCTGCGCTCGCAGCGCGCCGATCTCCTGCGACTTCATCGTCACCGAGCGCGACACGTCCTCGATCACCGGTGCGAGCGCCCGCGCGGGCTCGGCCAGGAACGGGTACAGGAAGCCGGCCGCACCCGCGTCGTGCGCCGCTCGTGCCGGGGCGCCCTCGAGCAGGCCGCGCTGCTCGAAGAACACGTGCACCAGCTCCCACAGCACGTGGTAGAGGGTCTCGACCAGCTCCTGGNCGAGCGCTGCATCGGCGCTCGGCGGCAAGAACTCCCACTCTGCGCCTGCGGGCGCGAAGGCGATCGTCAGGCAGCCGCGCGCGCGGGCCAGCGCGATCGCACGGGTGCACGCGCCGCCGTCCTCGTCGGCGCCGAAGCCGATCAGAATGTCCTGCGGCACGGCCAGCAGCCCAACCTGCGCGACGGGATCGCCGCTCTCGGCGGTGAGGGCGACCGCCGGCAGCGCGCGCTTGCCGACGATCACCGGATGGACGAACTCGACCGCCACGTGGCGCGCGTCAGAGCGCGCCGCGGGCGTCGCCCCGAGCGCGATCAGGCGGCCGCCTCGGGCGAAGCGCTCGGCGATGCGGTGGCAGAGCCGGGCCAGCCGCTCGGGCTCCTCGGCGAAGAAGCGCGCGTTCGCCGCGGTGCGCTGCGCGGCCATCGCAGCGACGTGCTCGCACAGCGCGTCCTGCTGCCGCCGCACGTCGCGGTGCAGCAGCGCGCGGCTCACATGGCCACCTGCTCGCGGGCGCCGTCGCCTGCGCGCGCGGAGAGCCGGATCAGCCAGTCCCGGAAGGCGTCAACGCCCTCGCCGGTGCGAGCGCTCATCTGCATCCGCTCCACGCCCGGATGAACCCGCTCGAGGTACTCCAGGAACAGGTCCATGTCGAACTCCAGGTGCGGAAGCAGGTCGATCTTGTTGACCAGCACGAGCCCCGCGGTGCGAAACATCAGCGGGTACTTCAGCGGCTTGTCCTCGCCCTCGGTCACCGCCGAGACCATCACGCGAGCGTCCTCGCCGACGTGGAACTCGGCCGGGCAGACGAGGTTGCCGACGTTCTCTATCACCAGCAGGTCGAGCTCCTGCAGGTCGATCTCCGCGAGCGCGGAGCGCACCATGTTGGCGTCCAGATGGCACTCGCCACCGAACCCCGGGTCGGTGTTCAACTGGGTCACGGGAACGTGCATGCGCGCAAGGCGCTCGGCGTCCAGCGAGCCCTGCACGTCGCCCTCGAGCACCCCCGCCCGAACCCCCGGCAGGTCCGCCAGGACGCCTTCCAGCAGCGAGGTCTTCCCGGCTCCCGGGGCGCTCATCAGGTTGACCACCCTGACGCCCGCCCGATCGAAGTCCGCGCGGTTGGCCCGCGCGATCGTGTTGTTGGCGTCGAGCGCGTCCTCCACCACGCGCACCCTGGTGCGATGCATCGATCGATCCTAGCTCGCCGCTGGCGCCCGCGCGCGGCCTCAGTCCGCGGGCAGCGCCTTGAACAGCCGCCCGACCGCGCCGGCGGCCGGCTTGCTCTGCCCGTCGCGCTTGAACAGGCCCTTCTGGTTGAGGCCTTCGATCAGCTTCAGCCTGGGCAGCACGCCGTGGATCGAGCCGCCCTGGAAGGTCGGCGTCAGGGGGTAGTCGCGCAGCAGCCAGATGAGCATCGCGCTGAGCCTCGGGTCGGCCTCGTAGATGGCCACATGCTCGGCCAGCAGGCGCGCCTGGTAGGCGTAGCCGCCGGGCGCGTTGGTGGGGTTCAAGCCGTTCGATTCCGCTCCGAACTCGCTGATCGCGAGCACTCGGCCGGCGAACGTGCTCTCCATCGCCGCCAGCCGGGCGCGCATCCGCGCGGCGAGCTGGGCGGGGTTGTCCTGGGGATAGTCGTACCAGCCGGAGTAGTCCGTCTCGGCGATCGCGTCCACCCCCGCGTACAGTTCGCCCGCGTGCTGGGGCGGGTGATCGCCCCACACGTCCACCGCCACCATGCGCCCCGGGTCGTGGCCGTGCAGCCAGCGTGCGAGCGTCTGCACGTACTGCACCTCGGCCCCGTCGCGACCGTTGCCAGCCACCTCGTCGACGAGGTTCCAGGCGATGACCGACGGGTGCAGCTGCTCGGCGAGCACCGCGGTGCGCGCCTGCTGCTCGGCTTCGGCGAGCAGCTGCGGCGTGGTCGAGAACCAGTTGCCCGCGCCTTCCACCGGGCCGATCCCCTGCCACACCAGGATGCCGGCCGCGTCGAGCCGTTCCAGCAGCCCGGGATCGAGCGGGTGCTGGGCGCGGGCCGCGTTTGCGCCGATCGCCTTCAGCTCGGCCACGATCGCGTCCTGGTCGCTCGCCGAGAGCGCGTCGCCGCGCGAGGGAGCGTCCTCCTGGATGGTCGCGCCGTGCAGCACGAGTCGCTTCCCGTTCAGGTAGAGGCGGCCGCCGTGCCAGCTGAGCTCGCGTAGCCCCACGCGCGCGCTGTAGCTGCTCTCCTGCCCGACCGCCAGCGTCAGCTGGTAGAGGTTCGGCTGCGACGGCGACCACAGCGCGGGCGTGCTCACCGTCACGGTCGCCGTCGCCGTGGTGCTCGCGCCGTGGGCCAGCGTGAGCGCCGGGAAGGACAGCGGGATCGACTGCGTCCCCCGCGCAAGCGCGCCTTCCGGCACGATCGTCCGTTCGGGCCCGTCGTTGCGGACCTGCACGCTCACCCGTACGGTCGCGTTCGGCGTGGCCTGCGATCCCGGCGACTGCGACGCGGCTGGCGCCGGGCCGAGCGTGGTCTGCAGCGCGGGGTCGAGCAGCTCGCTCTGGCCGATCGGGCGCAGGTCCACCTCGCCGTTGAGCCCGCCCCAGTTGAACCACGTGCGGTGGAAGCCCTCGCGCGCCTGTTCGCCCGGGTTGCGCCAGTCGATGCGCACGACCAGCTGGTGGGGCCCCGCGCCCAGCCTGCTGCGCAGCTCGAACGGCAGGTAGGCCCCGCGGTGGGAGCCCAGCGGGTGGCCGTCCACCCACACGTCCGCGCGGAAGCTCGCCGACTGGAAGCTGAGCGCGTAGAGCCCCGCGGCCGCCGCCTGGAAGGTCGTGCGATACCAGGCCACGGAGCCTTCGAAGTTGAGGATGCCAGCGCGTCCGGTGAAGGCGCCGGCACGCAGCGTGTTGGGCACGCTCACCCGGCTGCCCTGGAAGCCGCCTCGCTGCCAGCCGAGCGAGAGGCCGCGGTTGGCCGGGTCTTCGCGGAGCGTCCAGCTCGTCAGCGGCTCGCGACTGCCGGGACCGGCGAGGATCGCCGAGCTGACGGGCGGGCCTTCCGCGGCCGCGGTGCTCGCCGCCAGCGCAGCGCAGGCGACGAGCAGGGCGATGGCCGGCTTTTTCAGCTTGGCGAACACGATCAGGCCTGGGCCGGGCAAGAGCTGCCCATTGTGGCGGCTGCCCGGTGCAACCCTCAACAACCGCGCACGGCGTTCAGAGCGGCGCCGTCAGCGCGGGCTCGGCCGGGGCGGCCAGCAGCTGCTCGAGCAGCAGCAGGGCGCCGGCCTTCGAGAGCGGTTCGTTGAGGTTGCCGCACTTCGGCGACTGCACGCACGACGGGCAGCCGCTCGCGCACGGGCACTCCGCGATCAGGCGACGGGCATCCTCGCAGAGCTCCTCGAAGCGCGCGAAGGCGGTGCGCGCGATCCCGATCCCTCCCGGGTGGCCGTCGTAGAGGAAGATCGTGGGCGCACCCGTCTGGGGATGGAAGTTCGTGGACAGCCCGCCGATGTCCCAGCGGTCGCACATCGCGATCAGCGGCAGCACCGCGATCTGGGCGTGCTCGGTGGCGTGCAGCGCCCCCAGCAGCGCCTCCAGCGGGATCAGCTGGGCCGGCTCGCCCGCGGGGCGCTCCGCGGTTGCAAGCTCGAACCAGAGCGCCTGTGTGGAGAAGCTCGTGGGGGGCAGCTCGAGCGCGACGAGGTCCACCTGGGCGTGGTCGGCCAGGCGCCGTCGCTGGTAGGCGAGAACCGTGTCGGTCACGCTCACCTCGCCGAACGAGAGCGTCACGCCGAGGGTCTCACGGCGGTCGAGCAGCCGCACGATCTCCGTGTCGGTCTGCCGCTTGGGCTGGGTGTACCAGTCGCCGTCGAACGGCGTCACGAGCGCGCGCCTGCGCTCGAGATCGAGCTCGCGCACCTCGTAGGAGCGCCCGAGGTGCATGTAGATGGCTCCGCCGTGCACGGTCGAATGCGCCCGCGCGGCCTCGGTGCTGCCGAGCAGCTCGCCGGAGGACACGTCGACGATCGCAAAGCTCTCCGCGGAGGCCGAGCGCAGCGAGACCTCGGCCGCCGGGTAGCCGTCCGGGCGCCGCGGGACATAGACGCCGGCGGACAGCCCCGCCGCGGCCTCCCGGCCGTCGCCGGACGCGCCCGGGCCGGGCCTGCGGCGCAACACACCGGCGCTCTGGAGCTGCTCTGCATGGGCCTCCCAGCGGGGGCCGAGGAACTCCGCGTCATCGCCCGCCAGCGGTCCCTCGTGGGCTGCGCAGAGGAGATGGGCGCGATAGATCAGCTGGCTCTCGTGGTCGAGGATCGCGGCCTCGACGGGACGGTCCAGGAAGTCCTCGGGGTGGCGGCAGAAGAACTGGTCGAGCGCGTCCTCCCCCGCCACATACACCGCCAGGCCGCGTCCGCGCCGTCCCGCGCGCCCCCACATCTGGCGCAGCGACGCGACCGTGCCGGGGAACGTGACGACCACAGCCGCATCCAGCTCGCCGATGTCGATGCCGAGCTCCAGCGCGTCGGTGGTGATCACCGCGCGCAGCTCTCCCGCCGTCAAACGGGCCTCCAGCTCGCGCCGCTGCTGGGGCGTGTAGCCGGCGCGATAGGGGACCACCAGCTCGGCGAGCTGCGGGTCGGACTCCTGCAGCTCGAGCTTGACCAGCCGGCTGAGCACCTCGACCCCCTTGCGGGACTTCATGAAGCAGATCGAGCGCGCGCCCTCGCGCACGAGCCCGGCGAGCAGCTCGGCGGCCTCCGCCAGCGCCGAGCGCCGCAGCCCGAGCGCCTCGTCGGTCAGCGGCGGGTTCCACACCGCGATCCGTCGCCGCGGCGCGGGGGAGCCATCCCGGTCGATCAGGCGCACGTCCTGCAGGCCGGTCAGGCGCTCGGCCAGCTCGATCGGGTTGGCGATCGTCGCCGAGGCCAGCAGGAAGCGCGGCTCGGTGCCGTAGGCGGCCGCGATCCGGCGCAGGCGCCGCAGCACGTTGGCCACGTGCGAGCCGAACACGCCGCGGTAGACGTGCGCCTCGTCGATCACCACGACCGCCAGGTTCGAGAACAGGTCCGCCCAGGCGGCGTGGTTGGGCAGGATGCCGACGTGCAGCATGTCCGGGTTGCTCAGCACGACGTTCGCGCTCTTGCGGATCTGCGCGCGCGCCTGGCGGGGCGTATCGCCGTCGTAGATGGCCGGCCGCACCCGCTTCGAGAGGCCGAATGCCGCCAGCGCGCGCGCCTGATCCTGGGCGAGCGCCTTGGTCGGATACAGGTAGAGCGCGCGTGCGCGCGCGTCCCTGCAGAGCACGTCCAGCGTGGGCAGGTTGAAGCACATCGACTTGCCCGAGGCGGTGCCCGTGGTGAACATCGTGGGCCCGGCCCAGGCCGCGTAGACGGCCTCGCGCTGGTGGGTGTAGAGCTGCTCGATGCCGATCCGCGCGAGCGCCGCGAGCACGTCTGGGTGCAGCTCGGCGGGCGGGTCGGCGAGCTGCGGCGGGCCCGGGCCCTCGTTTGCCTCGCGTACGAGCCGGCCGTCCTCGCGGCCCGCGTCCAGCAGCGCGCTCCAGGGCTCGATGATGCGGTCTAGCGCCAAGGAATTGAGATAGTAGAGGCGATGTCCGCCAGCGCCGCCGAGGGCTCCGCGAAAGCCCGCTCGTTCCATCATTCGCGCTTCCCGGCCGCCCTGATCGCGGCCGAGCGCGAGCAGTCGGCGGCGATCTGCCTGCCGGCGCGCGAATGCGCGGACACGGTCGGCCCGATCGTGAGGACGCTCGTCTCGCTGCGCGAGGTCGGTGTGCTCGACGAGATCCTCGTGGTGGACGCGGCCTCGGCCGACGGCACCGCCGCCGCGGCCGAGCGCGCGGGCGCGCGCGTCTGCCAGGAGGCCGAGCTGATGCCGGGCCTGGGTCCGGTGCTCGGCAAGGGCGACGCGATGTGGCGGGCGCTGTCTGTGCTCGACAGCGACCTCGTCTGCTTCCTGGACGCCGACACCGCCCGCTTCTCCGCGCACTTCGCCACCGGCCTGCTCGGTCCGCTCGTGTGCGAGCCGGGGGTGTCGTTCGTCAAGGCCTTCTACGAGCGCCCGTACGTCTACGGCGGCCTGCACGCACCCGCCCAGGGCGGGCGCGTGAACCACCTGATGGCACGCCCCGCGCTCGCGCTCTTCTACCCCGAGCTGGCCGGCATACGCCAGCCGCTGGCCGGAGAGGTGGCCGCCAGGCGGGAGCTGCTCGCGAGCATCCCCTTCGCCACCGGCTATGGGGTCGAGGTCGCCATGCTGATCGACGTCTGGCGCAGGATCGGGATCGAGGGCATCGCCGAGGTCGACCTCGAGGAGCACCGCAACCGCCACCAGCCGCTGACCGCGCTGACGCCGATGGCGGCCACGGTGCTCGCCACGATCGTGCGCCGGCTCGAGCAGGAAGGCCGCATGCAGGCCGTCGGCGGCGGCCCGGTCGAACGGCCGCCGCTGGCGAACGTGACGGTCGCGTGAGCGCCTCGCGGATGCGCTGCCTCTACCTCGACCTCGACGGCACCCTGCTCGGGCGCGGGGCCTCGCTTCTGCACGACGGCGAGGGGGTCGTGACGATCGACGGCGTGCGCGCCGTGCAGGCGTGCCTGCGCGCGGACGTGGAGGTCGTGCTGATGTCGGGGCGGCGCCGGGTGCAGGTGCACGAGGACGCGCGGCTGCTCGGCCAGAGCGCCTTCATCTTCGAGGCCGGCGCGTGCGTGGTGCTCGACGGCGAGGAGCACTGGCTGACCGGCGAGATGCTTCCGGGCGAGCTCACGATCGCCGAGCAGATCGAGCGCTCCGGCGCCCCGGCCCTGCTGCTGGAGCGCTATGAGGGCCGCCTGGAGTACCACGAGCCGTGGCACCTCCAGCGCGAGGTCTCGCACCTGTTCCGCGGCCTGGTGGACGCCTTCGAGGTCGACAGCCTGCTGGTGGAGCACGGGCACGGGAACCTGCGGCTGGTGGACAACGGGGTCGTCAGCCGGCGCTCGCCCGCGCTGGCCGAGCTGCCCCACGTGCGCGGCTATCACCTCGTTCCCGCCGGCGCCTCCAAGGCGGGCGCCGTCGCCTTCCACCGCCGCGCCCGCGGCTACGCCCGCGAGGAGACCTTCGCGGTGGGCGACTCGCGCGAGGACCTCGCCTGCGCGGAGGAGGTGGACGTGTTCTGGCTCGTCGCCAACGCGGTCGCCCGCGACCCCACGATCCGCGCGACGGTCGCCCCTCGCGGCAACGTGCGCGTCGCCGAGGCCGCCCACGGCGCGGGCGTCTACGAGGCCGTGATCAGCACGCTGATGGGGACCGCCGCGGGCGCAGCCTAGGGATCGATGATCCCCTCCCGCTTCTCCTCCTCGTAGAGGCGCTCGACGACGAATTCCTTGAGCAGCGTCTGGTAGCCGGTTCTGCGCAGCATCGCCAGAGCCTTCAGCCGTTCCAGCGTGAACCGATCGAAGCGCACGGCGATCGGCCTCGTCCTGCCGGGGCGCACCAGGTCCTGCATGCGGAGGATCCGTTCCCGCCTGGCCTGCTGCCTGAGGAACACGTCCGGGTCCATCGAGAGGCCCTTGGTTGGATCGACTTCGCCCGGACGCGTGGGGGACATGGCGATGTTCTCCTGGCGCGCACGGTGCGCGATGGTATCTACGGGATTCACACGTGCGACTGCGTATCTACGGTCGCTATACGCCCGGTCCGGAGAGTCGTGACGTGTCCCCGAGCCCAACCGGCCACGGCCCGGCGCCGAGCAGCACGCGTCAGCTCCCGGCGCCGTGCGCGAGCCTGCGCCACAGTCGCCGCCAGAACCCCGGCCGCGGCCGCCTGCGCCACAGGGCGGGAGGGGGAACGGTGGCGCGCACCAGCGCCACCCACTCGTCGAGCGGGAGCTCGCCCGAGATCAGCCGCCCGAGGGCTCCGGTGACGGGCGCCCCCACGCCTGCCCGCTCCAGCGCACGGGCGAGCAGCGGCACGGACTCGAGCGCCTCGACCGCCTGACCCACGCGGTCGGGGATCTCCGCCGCGGGCACGCCCGCGGCGAGCAGCTCGCCCGCCCTGCGGTTGCGGCTCTCGCGGGCGAGCGCGGTGGCCACCAGGTCGCCCGCGCCGGCCAGCCCGATCATCGACTCCGGTCGCGCGCCGAGGCCCTCGGCGTAGCGCCAGACCTCGGCGAAGATGTGCCCGGCCGCCGCACCGGCCGCGTTGAGGCCCTGCGCCTCGGTCGCTCCCGCGGCGAGCGCCGCAGCGTTCTTGGCCGCGCCCGCGAGCTCCACGCCGATGGGGTCGTTGGACTGCTCGCAGACCACGCCCGCGCGCGTGAGCACGTTGGCCAGCGACCGCGCGAGCTCCTCCTCGCTGGAGGCCGCCACCAGGGCGGCGCCGGCGTGCACCATCTCCTGTGCGTGCGCCGGCCCGCCGATGCAGGCCACGCGCTGGGCGCCGAAGCGCTCGCCGAGGACGACCGT
>JGI12269J14319_10006347_pt1 | contig 10285 bp, 7 predicted proteins | sample PeaSoiSIISIP2007_FD_14319 | JGI IMG/M metagenome (IMG submission 14319) | reverse complement strand
GGACGGGTGCGCGGCTGCGTCTACTTCAAGCATTATGGCCGCTAGCTGCTGCTCGCCGTGAAGGCGGACTTACGGGAGGCTGCGATTTCTGTTGCGCTTCGAACCCGAGCCGACGGAATTCGGCGAGCTGACTCAAGATGCCCAAGGTCTCAAGGCAAGTCCGGTCGGATTCGTTGAGTTTGGAGCCGGTCGAATCCTGAGGGTGCGCCTCCGACTCGCGGGCCAACAAGTCCGCTACATACAGTACGACTGAGCCCTCGAAGCCGTTGTGCGATATGCGGGTGGGGCGGTGATGGTGCGCGATGGCCTCGACTGCAAGATGGGGAATGCCCCACAATCCGAGCAGGTATGCACCGATCTCTGCATGCGAGGTGCCGAGAAGTTCCTCTTCGGCTTCGAAACCCTGACATCCTCGTTCGCTGGCGCGCGAGAGCACAGCGCAGAACTGATCAGGCATTTTGCTGGCCAGGACGAGTCTTCCAATATCGTGAAGAAGCGCGGAGACTACAGCCACATCCCGAGTCTTTGCGTCTACCGGAAGTGCTGCGGCGATGACGGCCGTGGTTTCTCCGTGCTTCTGGATGGACTCGAAGAATGACGGCGGAATTCGCGAGTCAGGCACGAAAACCCTGAAGGTTTCGGAAACCAAAGCGAGGTTCTTGATTGTTTCCATCCCCAGAAATCCCGCGGCGCTCAGCAGGCTGGTGACAGTTTGTGCCAGACCGAAAAAAGCGCTGTTGACCAATTGCAGGACCTTTGCTGACATTGCCATATCGTGGCCGAGGATTTCAGCCACTTCGCGTATGGAGGTGCTGGGGTTGTTCACCGCTTGCAAAAGCGAGGTGTACACACCAGAAAGGGATGGCAATTCGCCGACTGTTCCAACGATTCGTCGAATGTCTGGCGTGCACAGTACATCCTGCAGAGTGCAGACACGCTCTATCGTCGCTTGCAGTTCAGCGGCATCACAGGGCTTGGAAATGAAACGGTGGGCCACGGGCACAGCGCGGGTTGCGGATGCGCCTTCGGAATATCCCGACAGGATGATTCGCGCCGTGCTCGGGAAACGGTCTCGAATGTGGCCGAGCAGAGTTGCGCCATCCATTCCTGGCATCCGCATGTCGGAAATAACCACATCGAAGCTGCCAGCTTCACAGGCTTGCAAAGCAGCTTCCCCGCCGACCGCAAACTGCAGATCCCAACGTTTCCGATCTCCATGCAGAGCGCGGCGAATGCCGTCGAGAATTTTGCTTTCATCGTCGACGAACAAGATGCGTTTCACGCGGACACCGCATGAGCGGCAAGCGCTTTGCCATCCTTCGGAATACGAATCACAAAGGTCGTGCCCTTGCCCTGTTCAGTTTCAAAGTGAATGCTTCCGTGGTGCTTGTCAACCACAACCGAGCGCGCGATTGCCAAGCCCTGTCCGGTTCCTTTGCCAATTTCTTTGGTTGTGAAGAATGGATCGAAGATGCGTGGCTGCACCTTCTCGGGGATTCCCGTTCCCGTGTCCTGGATGCGGACTTCCACACAGTCCGGGCAATTCCGCGTCTGCACTTTGATCTTTCCTTTCTCTAAACCTCCTTTGCCGACAACATCAGAAATCGCATGCGCAGCGTTGACGATCAGGTTCAATATCACTTGATTGAATTCACCGGGATGACAGGAGATGAGGGGTAGCGACGCGTCGAATTCGGTTTCGACGTCGGCCACATATTTCCACTCGTGGCGCGCGACCGTGATGGTGCTTTCAATGGCGTGATTCAAATCCAGTGGAGTTTTTTCCTTGGCGCCCGGATGGGAAAACTCCTTCATCGCGCCCACCAGCTTCGACACTCGGCTCACGCCTTCCAGGGTCTGTTCGATGGCCTTCGGAATTTCTGTGAGCAGATAGCCGGCGTCCGCGCTCTCTACTGCAGCCGCGACTTCCTGCGCAGTCGCGCTAGACAAGGAATCCCCGGGACTCGCTGCTGATAGTCTCTCGTAGTTTTCGAGGAGACCCTTCAGGTCCTCGAATGCATCCTTCAGGAAACGCACGTTGTCGCCGATATATTGGGTCGGAGTATTGATTTCGTGTGCGATGCCGGCTGCGAGCTGGCCTACTGATTCCAGTTTCTGCGCCTGGCGGAGTTGTTCTTCCATAACGCTCCGCGCGGTGATGTCTGAGCCGATGACGAGTAATTTGGTCAGAGCTTCGTCGGCCATGTGAACCGGTTTGATGGTAAGTCCCAGCAAGCGACTTTCGCCGTTCACCTCGAACGGAACCTGATCGCAGCGCCGGGATTCGCGTTCGGAACACCAGCCTAGGATCTCGTCGTGCATGCCGGTCCGCAACCACCGGATGCCGCATTCCGCCAGTTGTTTCCCGGTCGCTTCGGTCTCAGGGATTGCGAACGCGGTCGCGGCCGCCAAGTTCCAGCGCGTGATGCGCGAGGAGTGGTCCATGCCAATAAGAATCGATGGCACGGCATTGATAAAAACCTCTGCGTCCTGATGCGCAGTCCGCATCGCTTCCTTCTCCGCCCGCAGGCGAGTAGTGATCTCCCGGCCCATTCTTCTGATGACGAACAGCGCCACGGTACCGGCGACCAACAAGGAAACTACGATGATCAACAGGGCAAGGCGACGAGCCGTGCCGTAGTGGGCAATGCTCTGCTGAGCGGCTACCTCAAGTTGATCCTCCTCGAAGCCCACGAACTCATCCCAAGCGGCTTGGTATTTGAGCAAAGCTGGCATGGTTTGTTCGGCCATGACGGATTCAGCCGCGTCCTCTTTCCTCTCGTCGAGCAAGAGGTGCAGGGCCTGTCCGTAGCTGTCGGTATATGCTTTTCGTTTGTCGTTGACGAGGACGATCAGATGCTTTTCATCTTTCGACTTGCAAAGATTTTCGAGCGTGCCCAACAAGGTGGAGATCCTTTCGCTGTTTTCTGCGCGTTCGACCAGCAGTAAGTCGATTTCCTTTCTGTCGGTAAGCAGGAATACTTGCATCGTGATACGGCTGTTGCGATTCGAGTAGGCCAATGCCTCGCGGGACAGGCGCAGCTTTGCCCACTGTTTTTCCATTATGTCTTGCAGGTCGGCGTTGATCAGGTCCATGCGGCGCAATCCCAGATCGCCGACGACGATCAAAAGCACAACCAGGAGGCTGAACGCCAGACCGAGGCGAAGCGCGACTTGCCCAGAGGCTAGGCGGAAACGAGACGGTTGACTGCGATCATGCTCCTCGCGCTGCCCGTTCGGCAGGAGACGATCTTCCTCGGGTTGGGAAATGTTATCCGGCACAACTAAAGATCCTTCGGCCATGTCGATCCCGCAAAACTTGCCGGCGCGAGCTTATTCCTGGAGTTATCGGCATAAGACGCGATTGGCTTCAGCATCGTCGAAGGCCACCTGCTAACCTTCCGGTTCAAGAAATGCTCAAGAGGGAAATGCCCTAAGTAACTGGCTGGTTCCACGCACTGTGCCGATGAGATCTCCAGGGCAGTTGTTGGATCAATCCGCCTCGCGAAAACGGTATGAAGGCGGATACGACCCGAGCAATGGCAATTCAAGGCGACGTTCGGAATTGAATCATGGCTGACAAAATCCTCTTCGTAGATGACGAACCCGCGGTCCTGGACGGTTACAAGCGAATCCTGCACAAAGAGTTCGACGTGAACACGGCCAACGGTGGAGAACAGGCGCTGGCGGAGATCCACGAACATGGTCCGTTCGCCGTCGTGATCTCTGACATGCGGATGCCCGGCATGAACGGGTCGCAGTTCCTCGCGCAGGTGCGGCAGACAGCGCCGGACACGATCAGGATGCTGCTCACCGGTCATGCCGACTTGAATGCTGCCATGGACGCAGTGAACGAAGGGAACATATTCCGCTTTCTTACTAAGCCCTGCGAAAAGGATGTTCTTGGGAAAGCCATCACCACCGGTTTGGTGCAATACCGATTGGTAACTGCCGAGAAGGAACTCCTCGAAAACACTCTGATGGGGAGCATCAAAGTTCTAACGGATGTTCTAGCTGCCGCAAGCCCCGAGGCTTTTGGAAGATCCATGAGGATTGCGCGCTACGTCCGCCATCTGGTTACGAAGTTCGGCTTGGGTTCCCCGTGGCGTTTCGAGGCTGCAGCCATGTTGTCGCAGTTGGGCTGCGTTACGCTGGATCCCGAAGTTGTTCAGGCGGAATATGTTGGTAAGAGCCTCTCGCCGGAAGATCACGCCCGGTTTCTCGCCCATCCTCAAGTGGCGAGAGATCTCCTGGTGAATATTCCCCGCCTGGAACCGATCGCGTGGATGATCAGTCAGCAGTTGACCACGGAACCGCTGCCCAAGAAATCGAACGCGCCGGGCCAGCCGACGGGAGACATCGTGCCCGGTGCCATGATGCTTAAGCTTGCAGTTGCATTTGACAGCCTCAGGATGAGAGGCGTCTCGGAAGAGGATGCCATCATCAATCTTCATAGCCGGCATACCGAATTCGAGACGGCGATTGTTGACGCTCTGGCGGACATGAAATCCGTCGGAGTAAAGATGGAAGTGCGAAAGGTTGCTGTTTCGAAACTGGTAGCCGGCATGATCCTGCACCAGGAGATTCGAAATCGAACCGGAATGTTGGTTGTTCCCAGCGGGCAGGAGGTCACCTACGCCCTGTTGACTAAACTCGAAAACTTTTCACAAGCGGGTAAGATTGACAAAGAAGTTATGGTGCTGGCTCCTGTGTAGTTCGAGCAGGCAAGGAACGCTGAAATCTACCGAATCAATTGAGCAGACCAAGAACGTCCAGTTTATTGCCCGTGCCGACATACACCTTGCCGTTCATGACTGTTGGCACCGCAAAAGTGATTCCGGACCCGAGCACATCCCGCGTTCCGGCCTGACTTGTGTTGTACAACTCGTTGGAAATCTTCGTGCCATCGTATGCGTGCAGTACCTCAGGCGGGAAAACTCCTTTATCTTTTAGCTTGCGTTCAATCGCCCACACAATTCCGTTAGTTGTTCCGTTGGCTGAAACCGAAGGCGTACTGCCCACAGCGAACTGTGTGGGTGCCTGGTAGACCGGGCTCTTGGAAAGCAAGCCCTGCGATAAAGAGTACTGGCTTAGAAAATCCTGGTTTCCTGAATAATAAATCATGTTGTTCCAGTAGGCCGGGCTGCTCCAGTAACCGCCTGCGGAGCCACGCACGGTTTGGATCACGTTATTCTTTTGGGAATTGAACTTGCCCATATTTAAGCGGTTCACCACGTAGATGAGTCCTTGTTTTCCCGCGCTCACGATTTCATCGGGAAATTTGCCGCTTTGAGAAGGCAAGAGCAAGCCCGCTCCCGATCCCAGATCGAGGTCATTCTTCGACAACTTTGCCTGATCGTCCGGGGTGAAGTAGTCTTGCACTACGAGCGTCGCGTCGAACCTCAGGAAGCTGTCTCCCCAGTCGGTGCCTCCTTTGTTTACATCGAACGTCCCGTTGCCCGTGATCAAATAAATGTTTCCGGCTGAGTCGACCGACGGAGCTCCGCCGCTCTGCCAGACGCCTCCGTCGGAACCGTTTGGCGTACTGTTAAAGACGGCCATTCGAGCCAGACTGGTAGCGCCGTAACCCAAAACCCAACCGTGAAATGGAGCGACATCGCCGAAGGAAGCCCAGCCGATATAAACAACTCCATTCAACAACAGCAATCCGGGCCGCTGCGATTCATGCTGGGCATCGAAACTCACAATCCCGTGATTATTTCCTGCGCCTGTACCTTTTACCGAGGCCTCAATCTGGACCGGCCCGCCGAATTTTTCCGCTCCGCTGGTGATGTCCAGGGCATGGAGCCGGTTCACAAAGGCGCCGTTCTCTTTTGTGGCCGCGACCACGTAGAGCGTGCCGCTGCCAGGATCAATCACGGGTGTCCCGGTAATTCCAACCACTGAAGCGAAAGGACAAGCGTTGCCTGTGTCCGCGCAAGGAATGGGCGTGATCCCCTTGCCGGGATCGATGAAGCTGTCACTCCAGAGAGCAGTCGTGTCCACGCCGTCTGCGTCGAACGCGTACACGCTGTCATTTTCTGTTACCACATAGATGACGTTGTACGTCCCTTTGCCGGGAATGGCCACGTTGTAGACGTAGAGTGGCTGTCCGAAGATCTGCCCGTCAACTGCAAACGAAAATAGCTTCCCGAAGGTTTTGGAATTGACATCGGTCGTCGTGAGCAAGGTTTCTTGAAGGTTCTGTCCGGTCCGAGCCAGATCATTGTGCCAGGTGAGCATGCCCGAGTAAGTCTGAGCCTGGACCAGCCAAACGCTCAAACTCCAGACGCAGGTAACTGCCAAAAGCTTCAACAGCGGGCAAAGGACTCGGCCGAGGAACGCGCAAACATTTCGACTTGATGTCATATTTCCTCCCTCGGTTGGGGCGATCTGGAAACTATATGGATCGGAGGCCTGCCGGGCTGTCCTCCGAGGCAAAATCCGCGCGGGGGCACCGAACTGCCCGCCATTTTGAGCCTGCTTGGACTGGCTGTCAAGGTAGCGATCGCAGCAATATGAAAAACAACCGCGGCACTTGAAAATATCGTATAACTGGATGTGATTTGCGAACGCTGCCCGGGCGGAGGGAGCCTCGGCCACTCGACAAATTCCCTTAAGATTAACGTTTTAATAGATGATCGCCTTTACTGCAAATTGTCTGTTCACGCCCCTGGACCGCGTCGAGCAGCCGCTGCTTCTGGTGGAAGATCACGTGATCGTCGAGGCCAGCTCGCGAGTCGAACGTCAGATTCCGCCAGGAGTCCGCGTGGTCGATTTTGGCGATGCCATCCTGGCGCCGGGCTTCGTGGAGATGCACATTCATGGCGGAGCCGGGCACGACGTGATGAACGCCGACCCGTCGGATTTGGCTGCGGTTGAACGGCTGCTTTTCAAACATGGGGTGACCGGTTATTTCCCGACCACCGTGACTGCGCCTCTCGACCAAACCTGGTCTGCTCTCGACCGGTTGGCGAATGCGATTGAGCGGGCGGCGGCGGACAACAGTTCCCGTGGGGAGCGAGCGCAGCCGCTCGGCATTCATTTGGAGGGGCCTTTTATCAGTCACGTGCGCCGCGGCGTGCATCCGCCGGAAAATATTATGTTGCCCACCCTTTCGGCGTTCGACCGCTTCTGGGAGGCGGCGCGTGGCCAGATTCGAGTCATGACGATCGCGCCCGAACTGGAAGGTGCGAGAGAAGTGATTGCGGAGGCGGCGCGACGGGGCGTTTGCGTCAGCCTCGGACACTCCGATGCCGATCTGAGTTCAGCACGAGCAGCTGTGGCCGCGGGAGCACGGCATGCCACTCACGGCTTCAATGCCATGCGGCCGCTCGACCATCGTGAACCGGGAATTGTCGGCGAGATGCTCACCGACTCGCGGCTTTCGGCCGACATCATCGCCGATGGAATCCATCTTGATCCCGCGATCGTCGAACTATTCCTGAAAGCCAAAGGGGTGGACGCGGCTGTGCTGATTACAGACGCGATCTCCGCCACAGGTATGCCGGATGGACGATATCGGCTCGGGTCGTTTGAAGTCGAGGTGAAAAACGGCCGCTGTCTCGCGGGTGGAAAGTTGGCAGGAAGTGTCTTAACCATGGATCGCGCGGTGCGCAACGTGATGCAGTTCGCGCACTGGAACCTGCAACATGCGGTTCGTCTTGCGACGCTTAATCCGGCGAGGGTGACTGGGTTGGCGAACCGAGGAAAACTTGAGGCGGGAGCGGAAGCAGATTTCGTTGTTTTGAGTCCTACCGGCGAAGTGAGAAATACGATCGTTCGCGGCGAGGTGTCTGAAGCCGTGAGCAGGAACTGAGGAGACCGGATTGGCAGACAAGGGCGGATTTCCCCACCACATGCTCAAGGAGATTTTCGAGCAGCCGCGCGGTTTGCGAGACACCATCGCACCACGGGTCTCGCTCGAAGAAGGTGCCGTCCGGCTGGACGACGTGCGCATCACCGTCGACGAACTATGCTCCTTGCAGCGCATCAACATCGTGGCTTCGGGAACCAGCCGTCACGCCGGCATGGTGGGCCAGCACATGATTCAGGATTTGGCGAATGTGCCCGTGGATGTGGACTATGCCAGCGAGTTTGAATATCGAAATCCACTGATCTGCCGCGACGAACTCACCATCGTGATCACGCAATCCGGGGAAACTGCCGACACCACTGCCGCCCAGCGTGAGGCTAGGGCCAAAGGATCGCGCACGATTGCAATTTCCAATGTGATGGATTCCACCATTGCCCGCGAGGCGGATGGCGTGCTTTACACCCACGCCGGGCCTGAGATCAGCATCGCGTCGACTAAGGCGTTTACGGCGCAGATGGCGGTGCTGTTTCTATTTGCAATCTATCTCGGTCAGGTGCGCGGCAAACTCACGAGGGAGCAGGTGCGGAGCTATATCGGCGAACTGCTTGAGCTTCCCGCCAAAACGGAGATCGTGCTTGAGTCCGCGTCCGAGTGCAAAGCACTCGCTGAGCGGTATTACCAGGTGGGAGATTTCTTGTTCCTCGGCCGAGCAATTCATTATCCCGTGGCCATGGACGGCGCTCTCAAATTGAAAGAGGTTTCCTACATCCACGCCGAGGGCTATCCCACCGGAGAGACCAAACACGGCCCAAACGCGATGATCGACGAGAATCTACCTGTGGTTATAGTCGCGACCTGTGACCGCAAAGATGCCGGTTCACTGCTTCGTTACGAGAGGAACGTCGCCAACATCAAAGGGTTCAAACGGCAGTCCGCGCGCGTGATCGCGATCGCGTCCGAAGGTGATGAAGAAATGCGGGGGGGATCACACGATTTTCGTTCCCCAGGCACCGGAGCTGTTGTCGCCCATCCTGGAAATTGTGCCTTTGCAGCTGTTCGCGTACTACATGGCGGTGCGAAAAGGCCTGGACGTGGATCGGCCGCGCAATCTGGTGAAATCCGTCACGCTGGAGTGAGGCTCCTTCGTTGTGGTGCAACTCAAGCTCCGGCGCGGGCGCGTACGCCCGCGCCTGGATTCGCTCTTAGTGCGTGAAGGAGAAATTCAGTCCGGTGGTCAGGACAATGTCATTCGTCTTGAGCGCAGGCGTACCCACAGGCTGCACCGGCGGATTGGTCACGTAAATATCGCTGAACGCGTTCTGCCATGCCAGCCACTTGCTCAGCTTAGTGACGGTGCCGAGATTGAAGGCCGTACGATATTGCCCGGTTTCCCCGTTGCTCAGATCGGGGAAGAAGTACAACTTTTGTGTGATTAGAGTCGAAGCCCCCACTTTGCGAGCCAGTTCTTCACCGAGCGTAAGCGCCACGAAGCTGTTCGTAACCGTCGTGTAGTCCTCACGTGTATAGTTCGGGCCAACCAGGAAGTCCAGCGTAGTCCTGTCGGTTTTGATGGCGTGGAGGCCGAGGCCACCTCCGAAAACGGATCGAAGGTTCAGGTCCTGCAGAGCGTTGGTTTGGAAATCGACGCTTCCGTATGCAAATAACCGAGGATTCAGATTGCGGGAGTACCGAGCGCCCCCCTGATTCGTGTCGGCGGTTGTAGTGGGGTTTGCTCCAGCAGCGTCGTTGGCTGAGTACACGGTGTTTTCATAGAGCGAGATCTCGTCGTGCAGCGTCTTGCGATCGGCGGTGAACGCCACGGCCAAGCTCTTGGTCTCACTGTTTCCAGCGGTGAGGGCAAATCCCAGGTTCGCGCCTCCTGCCCAACCCTGCAGGAGCCCGGGGTGAAGGGACTTCTCGTAGGCTGTTTGTTCCGCGTCGCTGCGCAACGCGGTCACATCGGCTTTGGCCACAGTTACGGTTCCGCTCGCCGTAGTTACGACCGCGAGATTGCCATCGGCCGTGGTTACCGGACCTGCAACGGTTCTTCCGTTGGCCAAGGCCACATGAAGCGGTTGGGTGGAGCTGACTTCCTGAACGGCTGGCCACTGAACGGTAACGTCGCCGGCAAACTCGGTTTTGATCACCAAGGTTTTGTCGTCTGATTTTGTAATTGTCCCGGTCAAGCGATCGCCATTTTTCAGCACCACTTGATCGGCGAAAAGCGCAGAACAGAATGCGAATACTGACAACGCTGCCCAGAGATGCACCTTACGCATAGCATTTCTCCATCGTGGATTTGTAGTATCGATTTACAGGACCTGGTGAAATGAAAATAACGTGAAGGAATTAACTTACCGCAGATGCGCGAATCCCGCCATAGGAGAAACCCCGACAGGTTCTTGGTAGGCTTTTTTGGACTGACCGAGTACGGCGGAGTCAGGCGCCTCGTCTTCTTGCGTTGAGAGA
>JGI12269J14319_10006346_pt1 | contig 10286 bp, 12 predicted proteins | sample PeaSoiSIISIP2007_FD_14319 | JGI IMG/M metagenome (IMG submission 14319) | reverse complement strand
GCCGAGCTTGCGCGTTCCTGGCGGCGGCGCGGACGGCAGGATCGTCCCGGAACAGTATGTGCCAGTAGATGGTGCCCTTAGTGGAATCCAGTTCGGCTCTGTTACTCCAGCGGTCTCTGGTCTCGGCAGGTATCGGGCTCATTGATGTTCAGTCCTCTTCGGACTCTGTATCTGGCAGCGCGTCCGCATGAAACTGCACGAGCCGCTCAGTCAGTTCATGAACGCCCGCGGCACCGTTATACCGGGGATGTCCGAGGCGCCGCCTGAGCCTTTCCGTGTAGGCCGTTACGGTCGCGACGCGCATGCTGGGGGGAAGCGCCAGTACGGGTTCCACTTCCGTGATCGCGCCGTCAAGTGACCCTTTCAGTAGATGCGCTATCCCCGCGCCGGCACGTATCTGCGCCCAGTTTGCTGCCACCTTCGGTGCGCCCGCCGACCACGCGGCGTCGGCTATCGACGCGGCCTGCAGCATCGCGTCTGCATCGCCTAGTTGCGTCGCCACGGACTGGGCGAAGACCGCTTGCCGGGTGATCGGGAACGACCAGGCCGACAGCCCGGAGTCTGGTATCACGAACTCCGCTGCCCTCTCGGCTCTGGCGAGCGCCTCCCGCGCACGAACTGCGTCGCCCAGGAGCGCGGCGGCGTTCGCTTCCTGGCTAGCGAGCTGGACGCGGATCGGGGCATTCGGGCTGCACCCGAACCCTCTGCGCGCCATATCCATGGACTCGGTGAGCCGCTTTTGCCAGCGGAATGTCTTCGCGAGCACCGTCATGGGAACTGCCTGATCACACCCTGATTCCCGCGCGAAGGCAAGCCCCGTCATCCCGTACTGTTCCGCACGATCGTTCTCGCCGAGATCCCCCAGCAGCAGGCAGGCATGCGACAGTAGCAGGGACTCGATCCGGTACAGCTCACGTTGCTGAGAGAGCCGGAGCCTTCCCCCCAGCAGCGACCGGACGCGCTGATGCAGAGGTATCACCTGACTTAGCAGCTTGCGGGCCGGTGCTTGCGTATGAGACTCAGCAAGGGTGACGGTGGCTTGCTCGACCTGCTGGATCACATCCTCACCGACACTGGTGAGCGTGAGGTGCGTGAGCACGTCATCTACGTCGTCCGGCGGGATCCGCTGGCGGGGAACCGCATGACCGGCCGACCGGGATGAAGCGGCAGGAACGACGGTCTGCGGATCCGGTATTCCGGCAGAATCGGTGCGGCCTGTCCGCTTGCCGCATTCTGCCAGTAGGGCGAACTGAGCCTTTGCCCTGTCCGGGACGCGCTCAAGCGCCGCATCCAGGACTTCCTGCATCGCTGGCCTGGGAATGATCTCAGGTCGCTCGCGCCAGCTGGCGACGGTGCGGACTGCCACGCCAAGGTACTCGGCGAATGATTCGTTGGTCATGCGCAGGGACTGCCGGAGCAGGTCGGCCTGGCCGCCCGTCCATGTCGCGACAACCTGCATGCGCGCTGGCCTGTCGATCGGCTCAGTCGCCGCGGGCATGACCGATCACCGTGGCGATGTCCGACCTGAGCTCGGTAATAAGGGTGACGGCCTCGGCAAGCCGCGATTCGAGGGAATCAAGGCGAGACCACAGCGCGGCGCTGTCAGCTGCCGTATGACCCCCGGCCTGCTGCGCGCGAGCCCTGAGCACCCGGTCAAGGTGTTCCGGCTCCCATCCGAGTGCCACCGACAGGGCCTGGAGCGTGCGGGGGCTACGGCGGCGCTCGACGGTGTGCCGCTGGATTTCCCGCACGACGGCCACCGACACGTGCGAGCGCTCCGCAAGTTCACGCTGACGCCAGCCGAGCTCGCGGACACGGTCGGTGATAGCCAGGGCAACCGCAGCCCAGTCCTCCGGAGCGCCTTCCGACACGCGCGTTCCTCCGCGTTCCACTTCCACCGCCGAGGCTAGCCGACCGCTTCGCGATCCCGCATCAAGCCGGGACCAAACGTAAGCAGGCGAAGGCAATCCGTAACACTTGGGCTGAAATCAGCTCTAGATCGATCATTTCAGCTCCAGATAGGGACGCTGGGTGCCTTCGCATAGCAGAGGGCCGCTAACCGCAAACCCTAGAGCTGTTTTCAAGCACTTCCGCCGGCAGGCGGCAGAAAAGGCGCCGAGATGCGCGAGCCGCATTAGGCGACATGCGCCGCGCCTGCACGCTATTTGCACTGCGCATTCATTATCCCCGAATGAACTGCATTGCAGATGCACTGGAACTGCATTGCCGCTGCATGGCAAACAGGCAGCAGCCCGGGTGGAATCAAGTGCATGGAAAGCACAAGAAATTCCTCCCCCGAAAGGGAAATGACATGACCGTTTCGACTCCGGTCGTCACTTTCCCTGGCGCCGGGACCGGCCGGGAAATTACCAGCCAGTCCCTGGGCTCCGGGCTCCTGCTGATCGTGTCCGGTCCGGCCGCCCCGGCGCACGATCACGGCGGCCAGCCCGCCCCTCCCGGGTTGTCCAGGGACCGTTCCGGCCTGTGGCTGCGCAACGCGGCTGCCGGGCTGAGCGTGCTGGCCGCGGCCGCGGCAGTGGTGAGTTTTACCGCCCAGTTCCGGATGGTCGACGCGATCCGCCACCTGCCGGTGGTCGCCGCGCTGGAGGCCGCGATCCCGGACGCGGCCGCCGTGGTCTTCGCCTGCCTCGGTATCGGCCTGGCCCTGCACGGCCGCCGCGCGCTCCGCGCCCGGGCGCTGAACCTGGCCTCGGTCGGCGCCAGCGTGTTCATGAACGCGATCGCGGCCGCGCCCGGCTGGCGGAACCTGGCCATCTGGGCCATGCCCCCGGTTGCCTACGCCCTGGCCAGCGACACCCTAATCGGCGTCGTCCGGGCTCAGGCCCTGGGCCGCCACCAGCATCCCGGCACGGGGCCCGCCGCCGAAGCCACCCCGCTGGCCATCCTCGGCGGCCTGACCTTGTGGCTGCTGCGCCTGGCCCTGGCGCCGGTCTCGACCCTGGCCGGGTTCCGCGCCTGGGTGCTCGAGGAATGCCCGGTCGCCCCCGGCCGCCGCGCCGCCCGCCCGGCCNCGCCGCNCNCTCCTGCCCGGCCGGGGCAGGGGACGGCAGCGCAACCGCGGAAGGCGACCAAGACGGCCCGCTTCCTGTCCCTGGTCGCCGAACGACACGGCCCGCTCGCCTCGATCCCGATTGATCGTGTCGCACCGATCAGCGCCGCCCTAGCCCCTCAGGCCGACCTGAACACCGGCGCCGCCCGCGCCGCCCTGCGCCGCGCCATCCTCGCCGCCCAGAACGGAGCCCCCCGATGATCCTCAAGTACGCCATCACCCTGGCCATCCTGATCGCCCTAGCCGCCTTCTTCGCCTGGGCATTCCTGCCCGCCCGGCACCTGCCCGGCAACCGGGCCCGACACGTGCGGATCCGGCTGCACCTGCGGCTGCACCCCGGCAAGGGCTTCGCCCATCTGTTCAGCTTGTGGCTGCGCTGGGGCCGCTTCGCGGCGCTGCGCCGGTCCGGCCGGATCCGCCCCTCGCTCCCGCTGTGGTACCGGGCCGCCGACCCGGGCCAGCACTCGGTATTCGTGGGCCGGGCGCACTACCGGCACGGCCTGCGGGTTCCGTTGGAGGAGCACCTGCTGGTGATGTCCCCGCCGCGGATGCTCAAGACGGCTTTCCTGGCCGATGTCATCCTGGGCTACCCAGGCCCGGTCATCGCCACCAGCACCAAGGCCGACATCTACGGCCTGACCAGCGCGGTGCGCTCCGGTCTCGGCCCGGTGCACGTGTTCAACCCGCAGTACATCGGCGGGATCCCGTCCACCTTCTGCTGGTCCCCGATCGACGGGTGCCAGGACCCGGCCACCGCGATCCGCCGCGCGGACGCGTTCGCGTTCGCCGTCTCGCAAAAAGGCGTGGAGGACGGCACGTTCTGGTCCGCCAAGGCCTCGGACTACCTGCGCGGCTACTTCCACGCCGCGGCCCTGGCCCGGTATGACCTGCGCGCGGTCGCCGCGTGGGTGTCCGGCGCCGAACCGGACGTGCCCGAGCGGATCCTGCTGGCAGCCGGAGCCCGCCAGTGGGCGCTCACCCTGGCCGAACTGCGGTCCGAGGCCCACAAGACCGCCGCGACGGTGCGGATGGTCATGTCGCGGGCGCTGTCGTTCATGGCCGACCCGGCGCTGGCTGCCAGTGTGCTGCCCGGCCCGGGCGACGGTTTCGACATCCCTGCCTTCCTCGACCGCTCGGGCACGGTTTACCTGATCGCCGAGGCCATCTCCGAAGACGCCCCGGTCTCCCCGCTGTTCGCCGCGATGGCCGCCGAGATCCACTGGGTCGCGGCCCAGCTCGGCCAGGCCTCGCCGTCGGGGCGGCTGGACCCGCCGCTGCTGATGGGCCTGGACGAGGTCACCCAGATCTGCCCGGTCCCGCTGCCGTTCTGGCTGGCCGACTCCGGCGGCAAGGGCATCCAGGTGGTCGCCGTCGTGCACGGCGAGGCCCAGCTGGCCGGCCGCTGGGGCAATTACGGACGGCAGGTCGTGCTCGACACCTGCTCGGTCAAGCTGTTCCTGCCCGGCATCACCGATGTCAGCACGCTGCAGGCCGCGTCCACGCTGTGCGGGCAGGCCTCCTGGAAGATCCGCGGCCAGGAGCACGCCACCCGCCACGACGTGGCCACCCCGGACATGATCCGCCAGCTGCCCGCCGCGTTCGCGCTGGTCATCCGCAGCAACTGCACGCCGGTCATCACCCGCCTGCCGCAGGCCTGGCGCAACCCCGCCTACCGCCGCGCTCGCCGCCTCGGCTACACCCCGTGGAACGCCGCCGCCGAGCTTCCCGCGGCCGACGCGGAGCCGGAGCCGGACCTGCCCGACTACGTCCCCGCCGAGTGGCTCCCCGGCCACGGCACCGCCTTCCCCTGGAGCCGGCCATGACCGGCACCGACCCGACCACCGCCGTCGTGGACCAGCTCGCCACCCACGCCGAGCACCTCACCCGGCTCGAAGCCTGCGAGGCAGAGCATCACGCCGCTGCCACCAGCCGGCTGGCCGAGCTCACCGACCAGGCCGCCGCCATCGGCCGCACCCTGCATGAGCACGCTGCCGCGCTCGCCCTGCTCACCGCACCCAGCCAGGCCGACCCCGACGCCGGCGGGTACCACCCAGAACCCGCGCCGACGTGGTGGAAGCTGGCGGCGGCCGACCGCCAGGAACCCATCTCCCGGCTACAGGCCTGGGTGGAGCAGGTCTACCGGCCCGGCTACGGGCACCTCGCCGTGGCCCTCGGTCCCTGCTGGGCCTCCCACGACCTGTGCCTGTACGGGCTCGACATCTTGTCCGAGCTGTGGTCAGTGCTCTACCTGCAACCGCGCCGCACCGCCGGGCTGCTGTCCGCCCAGGCCGAATACCAGGCCCGCATCCTGCCCGCCCTGGCCGCTCAGCTCCGGGCCGAGACCTCATGCTGCGCCCACTCCCGCACCTCCGGACCGGGCGGCGCCCAGGCAGGGAGCTGGCAATGACCGACGCGACACTGCGCCAAGCCCTAGCCTTCGCCGACTACGGATGGCCGGTCCTGCCCTGCCAGCCCGGCCGGAAGATCCCGGCCACCCGGCATGGCTTCCGCGACGCCACCACCGACCCCGGGCAGATCACCGACTGGTTCGGCCGCCACCCCGACTGGAACCTCGCGATTGCTACCGGCGCTCCCGGACCCGATGTCCTCGACGTCGATGAGCACGGCGACGCCGGGAACGGGTACGCCGCCTTCCGCCAGCTCAAGGCAGCCGGGCTGCTGGACGGGGCCACGGCCTACGTGCGCACCCCCAACGGCGGGCTGCACGCCTACTTCACGGGCTCCGATCAGCGCAACGGCCACCTGCCCGGCTGGCACCTGGACTTCCGCTCCCATGGCGGTTATGTCCTCACCCCGCCCTCCCAGGTCGGCAGCAAGCCCTACCAGCTCGTCAGGACCACCGAGGCCGGCGGCGGCCTGGACTGGGACGCGGTCATCCGGCACCTGCACCCCGAGCGTCAGTCCCAGTCGGCCCGGCACTCTCAGGCCCGCAGCCCGGACGTCAGCGGCCTGGCCCGTTGGGTCGCCAGCCAGGGCGAGGGCAACCGCAACGCCGGCTTGTTCTGGGCCGCCAACCGCGCCCTGGACGCCGACCCGGCCGCCGACCTCACCCCCCTGGCCGCCGCCGCCCGCCGGGCCGGCCTGGGCGACAAGGAGATCACCAGAACGCTCGATTCCGCGCGCAACGGCGGATCGACCCGCCCGGACGGACCCGACCACCAGGCCGAGGCAGGAGACCGAGCATGACCGCCCCCGCCATCCCGCCCGCTCGCCTCAACCCGGCCAGCCCCAACCAGCGCGAGGCCGCACGCGATCACGTGGCAAAACTCCGGCAAGACGGCGGGACCTACCGATCGATCGCCGCCGCCGCCGCGGTGTCTCCAGACACTGTCCACCGCCTGGCTTCTGGCCGCAGGCGAGCACAACCCGGCACGGCCACCGCCGTACTCAAGGTGACCAGCCGGACCCTACAGCGGGCACGGCTGGACGCGACCGGGACCCGCCTACGGCTTCGGGCCCTGCACGTCATGGGCCACGACGCGGACCGGATCGCTCGCGCCTCCGGAATCAGCAGCAAGACCATCCGCAAGCTCATCCGCGGCGACGCCCACACCGTGAGCCCCCAGCTGCGCGACACCATCGCTGACCTCTACGACATGTGGTGGGACAAGCGCGCCCCCGGGCGTACGCGATTCGAGCGCGCTGCAGCCACCGCCGCTCGCAGACAGGCCATCGCCGGGAACTGGTGCGCTGCCGCCGCCCTCGACGACGACCTGCTCGACACGCCCGGCTATCGGCCCAGTCACGACTGGAAACCGGCCTCCGGCACAGGAGCCGCCTCCGACTTCCGCCCGCCTGGCCTCCGACACCGGAAGAGCCGCGCATGACCAGCGACGACCGCTTCACGTGGGGACTGGTCATCGATGTGTTCGATGTGCTGGAACGCCACGGCTACCACCAGTACGACAAGCAGCACACCGGCCAGGCGTTCGGCCTGATCTTCGACCTCGCCTATGTCTACGACGGCACCCGCGACGCCCACTACGGCACCTACCCCCACCACGCCTCGCCGGGTCCGCACGCCGGACCCGAACCATCCGACCGGGGCACGGACGACGCGGTCATCCTTACTGACGCGGAAGTCGGCACCGTCGCCGCCGCGCTGGATGTAGCTGCCGACTACAGGCGCGACCGCGCCGCCGCTTGCACCGACTGCGCGGACCAATCCTGCCTGGACTGCCAGTCCCGGCTCCGGGACGCCCAGGCCTACGACCAGATCGCCGCCCGGATGCTGCAGACCGCCGAGGCCAACCGGACGGCCAACTCCGGTCAACCCGTGCCGGGCAGCCAGCCAGCTTCTCCCCGACAGGCCCATCCCACAGCCGATAGGGAGGCCGGCCATTGACCGCCCCCGACAAGGAACCAGCCGAACCTCGAAATCCCAAGCCATACATTCCTCAATGGCGGCCGAGCGAAGAGGACCTGGCCGAACTCTGGGAACCCCCCGACGATCTGCCGGCCCCCGAATATCCCGACCGCTGGCTTCCAGGCCTGGTAGGCCGTCGGCCTGAGTACGTGATTGTCGTCGACCAGGCCCGGCCCCGGCAGCCCGGCCAGCCCCCATCCCTCGCCGAGCTCCTGGAATCCCTACGCTCCCGGACCCGCGGTCCCGAGCCCGACCTGGAGGCCGAACCATGACCGCGGCAGACCCAAGCCCGGCTTCAGCGAACGGAGGTGCGCAGACAGCCGCGCAAGATATCGTCGCTGCCCTGGCACTTCCGCTGTCGCCCACCTCGGCAGAGCCACTCCGTCCGCTGCCTCTGGTCAGCCTCCACCAGCTGTCGCGCGACACCACCATGCTTTACGGTGTCGGGCGCGTGGATGCATCCGGGAGGGTCTCGAACCGGGATATCGTCCGCGCTCTCGGCTGGCAACCGGGGGACAGGCTTGAAGTAATTCCCGCCCTGAGTGCCATTGTAATTCTCCCCTCCCCCGATGGTCTTCTCTCCGTGCCCGTTAAGCCTTTTATCGTTATCCCGGCTTCGGCGCGGCGGCTTCACAACATCGAAGCCGGCGACCATGTCCTGCTCGCGGCGGCACCGGAATACGGAATCGTGATCATCCACACGCGGCAAGCGATGAACGATATGCTCGCCCGCTATCATTCATCATTCCCGTCATCGGGTCGCCGGCATGAATAACGAAAGCAATCCTGTCCCTCGGCTCAGCGACATACAGGCAGCGCGGATGCTGCTGGACAAGATGGGCATCGATCCGGCCGATCTTATGCGCGCACCCACTGGCCTTGCCGAGCCGCCTACGTTCGCTGATTACATTCCGCGCGTATCGAGTGCGGTTAGCAGCGGCACGCGCCGCGTATATGGCTCCTACTGGAACCGTGTGATCCAGGCTTGGGGGTCCAGGCTCATTACCGATGTGACCGCCTCGGATATCAGCCAGCTCGCCGAGCACGTCAAGGCGACCGTCGTCAAGCGAAGGAATGCCCGCGGAGGCCGCGGCGCAGCCGAGCACCTGATCGCGGCGTTCAGATGCATGTACAAGTATGCGGTCGCTGACGGCATCCTGACCGAGAGCCAGAACCCAGCGGCACGTGTACCCAAGCCCCGCCGGCTACGCAGCGCCCGCGCCGCACTGCCAGACTCCCGTCTGGAAGAGATCCTCCGCGCGGCCGCAACCACCGGAGATGATCCGGCTCTCGACGCTCTCCTGCTGCGCCTGCATACCGAGACCGCCTGCCGCCGCGGCGGCGCCCTCAATCTGATGCCGGAAGACCTCGATGCCGGGCATTGCCTGATCCGCCTGCACGAGAAAGGCGAGACGGTGCGCTGGCAGCCCGTGTCCCCCACCTTGATGTCGCACCTGCTCTCCCACGCAGACAGCCGAGGCGGCCTGGCCCCGGGCCAGCGCTTGCTGCGGTACGCCAATGGCAGGCCAATCAGCTCCCGGCGCTACGACTACCTGTGGCGGCGCCTTGGACGCCATCTCCCGTGGGTCGCAACCCAGCAGATCAGCACCCACTGGATTCGGCACACGACCTTGACCTGGGTCGAGCGCCACTTCGGCTTCGCGACCGCCCAGGCCTACGCAGGGCACGAAGACTACGGCCAGGGCGGAAGGGCCATGGCAACGTACGTCCACGCGGGCCTTCCCGAGGTGGCAACCGCACTGGCTGTCCTGACCGGTGAGGATCATCCGCTGGCGATCAAGCCGTCTTCTCGAAGCCTGCCGATTCAGAGCCCAACCGATATTGGCGCAGACATGAGCTCGACCACTGAAACCCCCTATTGCAGCCATACGCCTTCGCTGCCCTTCAGCCGGGACGCGACGCCCAGCCAACGGGATCACACCCATCGGAAACGCCGCGTGACTGATGGATAGGACCCATAACGGCGCAGGACCGCCGAGAGGACCTGGCTACCGGCTGCCCGAGGACGGGCCGCTGCCCGACCTTCCTATGTACGAGCGGCTCATCGCCGACGGTATCGCCGACGCCGACAGCCGCGGCACCATCATCGACCACCTCACCGCCCGACGGGTGGCCATCTGGCTCGCCGCCCGGCCCCAGGAACGGGACTTCGCCCGCGGCCTGGTCCGTTTCGTCGAGACCGGAGCGATCGGCCCGGATCTCAAGACCGAGCTGCGAAGGCACGCCCGCTCTGGCACCTACTCGCACCAGCCGGAAGCCGCCAGGCTGCTGAAATACTCCATCAACCGCGGCACAGACCTCGGCCCGATCGGGGAGAACTTCGCCGCCGTCTGCGACCGGATCGACCGTGCCGATGTGATCCTGGCCCAGTTCCACGACCGAGTGCGCCAGGGCCGAGTCCATCCCGAGCAGGCCTGGCCCGATAGAGACGGTCCCCGGATACTTGCCCTGGCCCGTCGCGACCCGGAGACCCAGACGGTCAGCCTGGTCCTGGACGACACCACCGCTAACATCGCGATGTTCGCCATCGCTGCGCATGCCGACGAGCGGGAGGCCCACGTCCGCGAGGTCGAGCGGTCAGGCCGCAGCCTGCCCGAGGGCTCCTATGGTCGGCGCAACCGGGAGGCCATAGCCGCCCGCGAGACTCGGGTAGCCAACCGGCTGCGTGCCGTCGAAGGTGCCTACCGGACTGCAAGCGAGCGCGAAGTGGTGCCCAGCCCGCCTGACTTCCCCAGAGCATCCCGTTCTTCCGAGCACGTGCCCGACAGGGAGATCGAGCTGGACTAAAGGGAGCGCAGGCCCGCCCCC
>JGI12269J14319_10006341_pt1 | contig 10291 bp, 7 predicted proteins | sample PeaSoiSIISIP2007_FD_14319 | JGI IMG/M metagenome (IMG submission 14319) | reverse complement strand
CCCCCTTCCCCCTCTCCCCGCCTGCGGGGAGAGGGGTGCCGGAGGCAGGGTGTGGGGCGGGTCCGGGGGTTTCACCCCCGGCTACTCAATTTGCTCCCCTCCGGGGAGCACAGGCTTCCGACAAAGACGAAAATCCCGCTCGTGATCGGTTACCGAAGGTTTTCAAACTACTTCTAATCAACCAGCGACTCCAGCACCTCAGCCACCTGGGCGTGCAGGTCAGGCGGCGCCCCGTAAACCACTCGCGCCGTCTTTCCCGAACGGTCGAACAGAAACATGGTGGGCACCGAGGTGATATTGCCGAACGCCTCTGCGGTCGCTGCGTCGGTGATGGCGACGCGCAGACCAGGGCTCAGCGACGCGGCGACGGAGTGTATCTTGTCTTCGGGTGACTCGACAGCCAGCGCCAGAATGGCAAGCTTGTCGCCGTATTTGCTCTTCAGCTCGCCCAGCCAATCCAGCGTCGAGCGACAGGGTGGGCACCAGGTCGCCCAGAACTCCACCAGCACCGCGCGACCGGCCAGTTGTTCGGAGGTCAGCGCCTGCCCATTGAGGTCCATGAGCTCGAACTTGGGGAGAGTCAAAAGCTGGTTGAGCGCCGCGCTTGTGGCCTCGCTTTCACGAAGCGCGGAGTCCTTTTTGCCGGCCAGGATCAGGTCAATCATGTGGGTGAGATCAGCCTTGAACTTGGCCTGGTTATCGGCATTCTGCCAGGGGGCATAGCGGCCAAGCCCTATCTTCTCCCGGAAATACCCGAAGTCCCTGGGGCAGGCCACGAGGATGTCATCCACGAACACCGCCGGGTAACCCTTCACACCAAGACGGTCAGCGAGTTTGGACGTCCCAAAATTCTCGTTCACAAAAGTCACTTTGCCTGGGTACTTGGCTAAGACTTCTTGGACCAGCAAACTTGCTGGATCGCAGAGGCTTCAAGTGTAGGGCCAGCGAACCAGGGTAATCTCGATCGCTTTGCCGGCGGTTCTCTCCGGCGCGGCGAGCGCGTGGTCGGCGGCAAAGTACGCGGGCAACACTTGGTCCACGATCACCGAAGCGCTTTTCCAGTCGTCCGCGCTCGGTGCGGAACCGTCAGGACGTGCCAGGCTCGACTCGGCCCACTCCACGAAAAGCTGTGCGATGGACTCGTCGCGGCCGGAAGCGTTAAGGCGGCTGCGCGCCTGAGCGAGGGCGTCTTTGAGCGCCGGTTGCCGGGAAGTCTCGACCGGACCGGCTTCGAGCATGCCATAATCGTGCACTGCTTTCAGATACTGGCAAAGCGCCCCGGCGTATGACTTCGATGCGTCCAGATCCGCCGCCTGCTTGAGCCCGGAATTAATAAGCATGAACTGCACGTGGAGATCGATAGAACGAGGCGGCTGGAAGGCGGCATTCACCTTTTGCTGGAGGCCCGCGAGTTCCGGCAGCAGCGAACGCAGCGGGTACGCCGCGCCGTTGAGGGGAAGGTGCAGGGAAGCAACAAAGGCCGCGAACTCCGCCTGGCCCTGCGCTTCACCGATGTTGAAAAGGCCCTCCTTCGGTTCGGTCGAGACCGCGAAACCGCGGCCCCCCTCGAGCAGCGGCATGGTCATGGCCTCCGCTGTCTCGGATAACGCCTGGAGGGCAGCGGGCGAGTCGCTCCAATTCTTCGCTCGGGTCTGCTGGTCGAGCGCGGCAACACTCGCGCTGAGTTTCTCCCACTCCGCCTCGAAGGCGGGCACGCTGCTCTTCACCGCCTCGGCTTTGTCCATCACAAACCACACGCCGTGGATAAAGTCCGACACCTGACCGATTCCATAAAGGCTCAGGTAGAGCCTGCCGGCGGATTGATCCTTGAGCGCCGATTTGAGCATATCGCCGGCTTGCCGGTTCGCGTCGGGGTTGTCCGGAAAAGAAATGGGTTTCTTGGCCAGCAACTGTTGGAGCCGCTCCGCTTCGGCCTGAACCTGCGAGGCTGCATCTTGCCCCGCGACCGGCAAAGCTAGCATCACTCCAACCAAGGCAACTCCGCACCAAGCACCCCAAAATGCAAGTCGCCGGATACGCCGTTTCGCAGTGCTTGCAGTGACAGCACGCTCGCAATTATTCATCGACCTTCCCCCCTTCCTGCACACGCTTACGGGCGCGTGTTTACACCCGCACTCCCGCGCCTACACAGTAATGCGAAAACGCACCCAAGAAAAGGTAATGTCAAAATCGCTTTCCGGACAAATCGCTTTCCAGAGTTGGAGTTAGGAAGCGGCCAGTGATATACTTCCGCGCCAGCCATGACCTGCTCTGCCTGCGGAAGTGAAATCCCTGGCGCGGCGCGCTTTTGCCCTTTCTGCGGCAGAGAAGTGGTTCTCGGCTCCACGCCCACGCTGGCGACTGAAGCCACTCCCCGTACCCCCGGTTCGCCGGGGGCTTCTCCGCGCCAGCGGGACTCCTCTCCGAGTGGCAGGATTTCCTCTTCCTCCGGCTCCTTCGATGGCGCGCGATTCACTCCGGGCACCGTCCTTGAGGACCGCTACCGCATCGTGGCCATGGCCGGACGCGGCGCCATGGGCGAAGTCTATCGCGCCGAAGACCTCAAGCTCAGCCAGACGGTGGCGCTGAAATTCCTGCCGGAATCCATCGCCCAGGATGGCGCGGCCATGGCGCGCTTCCACCGCGAAGTCCGCATCGCCCGCCAAGTATCCCATCCCAACGTCTGCCGCGTCTTCGACATCGGCCAAACCGATGGCCTGCAATTCCTCACCATGGAATACGTGGATGGCGAAGACCTGTCCACCCTGCTTCGCCGGATCGGGCACTTGCCATCGGTCAAGGCCCTCGAGATTGCCCGCCAAATGTGCGCCGGGCTTGCCGCCGCCCACGACCATGGCGTCATTCACCGCGACTTGAAGCCCGCCAACGTCATGATCGACGGGCGCGGCAAGGTGCGCATCACCGATTTCGGCGTCGCCGGTGTGGCCGGCAACTTTGGCGCTGAAGAACGGTTAGCCGGAACGCCCGCTTACATGGCGCCGGAGCAACTGGCGGGCAGGGACGCGAGCATCCAGAGCGACATTTACGCGCTGGGCCTGGTGCTCTATGAAGTTTTCACCGGAAAGCGCGCCTTCGAGGCCATCACAGTCGCCGAGCTGCGCCGGGCGCATGAACAGCCGTCGCCGACGAATCCCTCGCTGCTGGTGAAGGACATCGACCCCATCGCCGAGCGTGTGATCCTGCGCTGCCTGGAAAAGGACCCGGCCAAGCGGCCGGCAACCGCGTTGCAAGTCGCGGCCGCCCTGCCGGGAGGCGACCCGCTGGCCGCGGCGCTTGCGGCGGGTGAAACACCGTCGCCCGAGATGGTCGCCGCTTCGGGAGAAACCGAAGGCCTGCGCCCCGTGGTGGCTTGGGGTTTGCTGGCAGGAGTTATTGTGTTAGTCGCCGCGGCGATTCTGTTGAGCTCACAAGTGATGCTCTACCGGCGCGTGCCGCTCGATACGCCCCCCGAAGCGCTTGCCCAACGCGCGCGGGATATTTTGCAAAGTGCCGGCTATTCCGAGCCGCCGGTGGACACGGCGATGGGGCTCTACAGGGGGAAAGAGTTTCTGCGCTATATCGCGGAACACGACACGTCGAAGACGCGTTGGAACCACCTCGAGACCGGGGCGGTGGTGTTTTGGTATCGCGGCAGCCCTCGGCCGCTCAGAGGTGGGAACCCCTTCTCGGATGCACCCCCAGGGGGAACAGTATGGACGGACGACCCGCCACTGGATGTGTCCGGGATGACGCTGCTCAGGCTCAATCCGCTCGGCCGCCTGACTCAGCTCATCGTGGTTCCTCCGCAGGTTGAGATGGCGACAGGCGCCGAGGTTTCACCTCATGGGGCACCTCACGGCGTGCCTGACTGGGCGCCGCTGTTCTCTGCCGCCGGGCTTGATCCGTCCAAATGGCCGCCGGCGCAGCCGATGTGGACGCCTCCTGTCTATAGCGACGCGCGCGCTGCGTGGACCGGGACGCTCGCCGAGCGCCCCGATATCCCGGTGCGGATCGAGGCTGCGGCATACCGGGGTAAGCCCGTTTACTTCGAGTTGATCGGCCCGTGGACCCGCCCCGAACGCGTGCAGCCGTATCAGCCGACTGCGGGCCTACGGGTATCTGCGGTGATTGGCCTCGTTCTGCTGCTTGCGATGCTGGTGGTCGGCGCCATGCTTGCCCGGCGGAACCTGCGCCTGGGCCGAGGCGATCGCCGCGGAGCTTTTCGTCTGGCAGCTTTTGTTTTTGCGGCTTGGACGGTGGGGTGGATTTTTGCCGGGCATCACGTCCCGACTATTGAGGAGTTCGGGCTCTTCGTCCTGGCTTTGGCCTGGGGGCTTTTCTTGTCCTGTTTCTTCTGGGTTCTCTACATTGCCATGGAACCCTATGTGCGCCGCCGCTGGCCCGCCACGCTGGTCTCCTGGAGCCGCTTGCTGGCGGGAGGCTTTCGGGATCCAATGGTCGGACGCGATCTGCTTGCCGGGTGTCTTTGGGGGGCGTTTGCGCAAGATCTTACGATGCTGTGCTGGTTTGTTCCCTCCTGGCTTGGCTATCCTCCGCTGCGACCACTTTCGGGCTCAGATTGGCTGTTTCCTGAGGGCGCGCGCGCGACCATCGCTTTCATATCGAACAACTTGATCTTCGGTACGCTTCTTTTCCCGCTCGCGGCTTTGTTTCTCCTGTTCCTTTTCCGGGCCTTGTTGCGCAAGGAGTGGGCGGCAAGCCTCGCGTGGGTTCTTTTCATCGCGGTCTTCTTCGCAGCGGGGAGCCAGTATTTTCTCCTTGCCCTGGCGCAGACTCTGATCTTCGGTGTTGTGACTGTGTTTCTGCTGAGACGCCTGGGCTTGCTGTGGTTGGTGGTTGCATCCTCGTTCGGCGGTCTCCTGTCGAACTTTCCCCTGACGACGCAAGGGTCCGCGTGGTATGCGGGCATCAGCCTGACCGGGATTCTGCTGATGGCGGCGATGGCGTTCTATGGCTTCTACACCTCGCTCGGGGGGCGACCGGTTTTCGGAGGCGGCGTGCTCGAAGAGTGAGTTGTTGCCGTTCATGCGCCCGCCCCGCCGCGCAGCAGCCACATTTGGGAAGCAGTGATTAACTACCGCGCCAGCCATTACATGCGTAGATGTCACCCGGGGGGCGCCGGGCGTTCAGGTGAGGGGGCAGGTTCTCATTTTCCGGCCACGGGCGCGGCGCCAAACGACATTTCGTCGTAGTCACTCCTCCTGGCGTGGTCTTGCCGGACAGGGCGAGGATGCTCGGGAAATTCCGCTCACTTTTCTTGCATTTTCCACTTGACAACCGCGTGAATCTGTGATAGCCTATCGTGGTGGTCTTGTTCTGGACACATTGTCGCAGACGAGCTCCGGGGCGCGCCGAGACGCAAGGGAAAGAGACAGGGTCCCGGCTATGGCGGAATGCAGGGAACTACAAAAAATGAAAAATAGTGGGAACGAAGCTAAGAAGTACTTGAAAACAAAGGACATCACTTTTTTGAGTGGTGCAAATTATGCGCGTTTTGCATGCAAATTCGCACAAATTAGGGCTTGAAAGGAGCAAAAACAGCACAATTTGCGCAAACGAACCGAAACTTCCGAGGCGAACGGCGAGGCACGCTGAGTGACAAGAAGTCGGCTACACAAGCATTGGGTTTGCGTGCCCTGCGCTTACCGGCGCCCGGAAACACCTGGGTAGGCCTCAGGCTTCAAGCACGGCCGGCAGAGCCATGAGTTATTCATATCGCAGCGCAATGATCGGATCGACCCTCGTGGCGCGACGAGCAGGCACGTAACTCGCCAGGACGGCAACCCCCGCCAAAAGCAGAGAGACGGCGGCGAAGGTCACGAAGTCGGTGGGGCGAACGCCAAACAGCATGGACGACATCAAGCGCGTCAAAACCAGGGCGGCGGCCAGTCCTGCACCGATCCCGATCAATGATAGTCGCAGTCCGTGTGCCACCACCATTCGCAGCACGTCCGCCCGTTCGGCGCCCAGCGCCATGCGGATGCCGATCTCATGCGTGCGCTGCGTGGCCGTGTACGAGATCACCCCGTAAATCCCGACCGAAGCCAGCACCAAAGCCAGGCCCGCAAAGACGCCGAGCAGCAGCATGGAGAAGCGGCGGCCCGCCACAGAGTCTGAGATGATCTTCTCCATCGTCTGAACGTCGAAGACGGATTGTTGGGCATCTCTTTCAGCGACGCGGTGGCGGACTGCGCTGACCAGACTCAGCGGGTCCGCCGTTGTGCGGACCATCATCGTCATGCCCATCGAAGCGATCGGTACGATCTGATCCGGCAATTGCAGAAACGGCAAGTAAACCTGGTACTGGATCTTGGAGGCAGCGTCGCTGTCAAGCCCGAAGTGCTTGACGTGGCCCACCACCCCCACGATCTGGAGCGGCGCGTCGAGACCTGGACCAAATCCCTCCGGCACAGCGATCCTGATGCTCTGGCCCACCGGATCCTGATGGGGAAAGAGGCCCTTGGCCATCATTTCATCGATGACGATGACTGGGGCGGACCCTTTGATGTCCGTATCGCTGATGAAGCGTCCGCGCAGCAAAGGTATATCCATGGCGCGACGATACCCCGGCGTCACATCGTAGTTCAGCGCCCACAGCATCTCGCTTTGTGAGTTCGGGCGAGGACGACCCGAGACCCAAAACGGCATCTCGGAGTCGCTGCCGGACATCGGAACATCGTCCACCATCCCTGCCGCCTCGACTCCGGGTAGCGCGCGAATGCTCTCGGTGAGTTCCCGATAAGCGTTCCGAATTCGGTCGGGCGCGGCGCGGTTGGCGGGGCTGAAGCCCACGGAGAAAGTGAGCATGTTCCGCGGAGTGAAGCCCGGGCTCACCCGGCTGAGGTGCCACATGGTTCTCAGCATAAGGCCGGCTCCGACCAGCAGGACCATCGACGCCCCCACCTCGGCTACCATCAGCGCGGAACGCAGCCGGTGTTGCCCGCCCGTGGAGCCGCGGCTTCCTTCTCGCAGCGTGGATTGCAAATCCAGCCGCGACATCTGAAGAGCCGGCGCCAGGGCGAAGATCACGCCCGTGGCCGCTGAAGCCGCCAGAGTGAACAACAGGACCCAGCCGTCCACACCGATGTCCTCCCTGCGGGGCAATCCGCCCGGAATGGCCGCCAAGACTGCCTTGGTCCCCCAGTGAGCGAGGAGTAATCCCAAGGCGCCGCCCGCCAGCGCCATCAGCACACCTTCGGTCAGAACCTGCCGCATCATGCGGCCCTGGCTCGCGCCCAAGGCAGCGTGGATGGCCATCTCCCTGCGGCGCGACGTGGAGCGGGCCAGGAGCAGATTGGCCACGTTGGCGCAGGCGATCAGAAGCACAAAGCCCACCGCGCCCAGCAGAACCAGCAGAGCGGGACGCACATCCCCCACGATTTCCTGCGCCAGAGGCCTCACGTTGACACTGTGATGCGCATTCGACTTAGGGTAGGCCTGCGCGAGCTGCGCAGCCACGCTATTCATGTCGGACTGAGCCTGCTCCCTGCTTACCCCGGGCCCCAGGCGTCCCACGGCGCGCAGCCCGGGATGCGCCTCGCGCGAGTGCGCAATCACGTCGTCCCATTGGCCGAGCAGCGTGAAAACGTCCGCGGCGCCCCAAAAGCGGAAATCAGCCGGAACAACACCGATTACCGTGTAGCCCTGTCCGCTCAAGGTGATCATCTTCCCGATGATGTCAGGACTGGAGCCAAATCGGCGCTTCCAAAGCCCACCACTGATCATCACCACGCGGGCCGCACCTATGTGATCCTCTTGGAGCTCGAAATCACGGCCACGTACGGGCTTGATTCCAAAAGTGGAGAAGAAAGAGGCTGACACCATTCTCCCATTCAGGTGCTCTGGCATCCCGCTGCCCGTCAGGTCATAATCGGCCCAACGGTGTCCGGCGAGACTCTCAAAGGACCGGTTCTCCTTCTGCCAATCCTGCAAGTTGGGGAAGGAGATGGACATGTTGTCGAACTCCGGCGTCTTTTCCCCCAGGATCATCAGCCGGCTGGGATCATGGTATGGAAGCGGCTGAAGGAGTACTCCATTGATCACACTGAAGATTGCGGTGTTGGCGCCGATGCCGAGGGTCAGCGTCAAGACGGCGACGATCGTAAAGCCGGCGTTGCTCGCCAGCATGCGGAAGCCGTAGCGGATGTCTTGCCAGAGCGTTTGCATTTTAAGCGCCCTCCCGTTTTGCCGGAGACCCTCGTTATTGTGAGATCCCCTAAGGACGAAAACGCGGAAGCGCTGCCCTGAGTTCCAAAAAGAACTGGAGGGCGGCCCGCCATATCGAAAGACAGCCCGCTGAAGCTGTGGAGGATTCCTGAATGTGTCATCCTGAGCGAAGCGAAGGATCTCTGTAGTTGTTTGTAAACCGCTGAAACATAAGAAACTGCCGTGATCCTTCGCTTCGCTCAGGATGACAGCCGTCGGGCTGACTATTTGCCGGTCCAACAAGCTTGCCGCTTGCCTAAGAAGGCCGAAATGCCTTCCTGGGCATCGGCAGCAAGCGAATTCATGCTCATAATCTCTTTGGCGTAGGCGTACGCCTTGGGCTGATCCAAGTCGACTTGAGTATAGAACGCCTGTTTGCCCAGCGCGACGGTGAGGTTGCTGGCCGCGGCGATCTTTGCGGCGAGTTCTCGGGTTGTTCGGGCCAAATCAGCATCTGCAACGACTTTGTTAATCAGGCCCCACTCGGCAGCGGTGGCGGCGTCGATCGGATCACCCGTCAATAACATCTGGAGAGCCCTTTTGCGGCCTACGGCGCGGCTCAATGCCACCATGGGGGTGGTGCAGAATAATCCGATCTTGACACCGGGCGTGGCGAAGGATGCCTGGTCCGATGCCACCGCCAGATCGCAGGTCGCCACCAACTGGCACCCCGCGGCCGTAGCGATCCCCTGCACCTGGGCAATGACGGGCTGCGGTATCGACTGCACCTTCGTCATTAATTCCGTGCAGACGTCGAAGATGCGCCGGTACACATTGATATCGCGCCCCACCATTTGGCCCAGGTCATGGCCGGAAGAAAACACCTTGCCTGCGGCCGCCAGGATGACGGCGCGCAAACTCGAGTCGCCGCCAATATGTGTCAAGCAGTCGATGAGTTCCAGCATGAGTTCGAGCGACAGCGCATTGCGGCGATTGGGCCGGTTCAACGTAACAATCGCCAACGGCCCTTCGATATCGAAGCAGATATTCTCATATGGCATGGTTTTTCACCCTCTCTCTGTTCGCTCCTGACTCTTAAGATGGCTTGCGGTACCCTGATTAAAGACAACGACACACCCAGCATTCGATAAACCGACTGAATCGACCGGCTTTTTTGTGAGATGCTAACTGGGCAAATGAATTGGCGGCAGATTGCAGCCCGGGCACGCCAGTGCGAGGTTCTCCATATCGGAAATCCCGCCCTTGGATTGCGGAACGATGTGTTCGATGTGGAAAGTGGCTCCCTGGAGGCTCTCGTGCATCAGGCAATACTGGCATCGCGCACGGGCGCGCGCCCGAACTTCGCGCGAAAGTTCCTCAGGAACGCCCATTACGGCTGCTTGCCCAGGATCTGCAACGCCTCGGCACGCACAAGCGACAGTCGCTCACTCAATTCAACCAGGGCCTCGAGCTCTCCCCTTTCGGATTCAAGCAAAACGCCCTCGTTGTTGCGGTCCATAAGTTCCTGAAGGCGGTGGTCCGCCTTCGCCGGGAGATGGAGGTTTCCCACGGCCTCCACCCATTCAATCGGAGCAGTGATCGTTGCACCCACACAATCATCCTATGACGCCGCACCGTCGCTGTCAACCCTGCGGATCCACGCGCGTTCCGGCAATCACGGCATCGCGAGGAAGTGTGCCCCCCGGCCTAATACGCCGTCGCACTAATCGCGACTACAGCCTGGCGGATGCGCCTCGGATAACTTCGCAGCAACTGCTTCTTCCTCTTCAACCAAGCTTGGTTCGACGCCATAACCTTTCGGGATCGCGCGATGGCCGCTTGCATCCGGCTGGGGGCGGGCCCTCCCTCAACGGTTCTGACTTCTACAAAGTGCTTGGGATCGAGAGCCTTCACACATTCCCGGTCAGAGATCTTGAGGCGGCGCTCGATCACTTTGGGCGCCAGCCGTTTCAGCGCTGCCACCAACCGTTGATGCGTGTAGGCTCCGGCCACCGCTTCCACAGATTGTGAAACAAGCTGGTGCGCCTGGCGGAAACTTATGCCCTCCTTCCGCACCAGCGTGTCCGCCAATTCCGTCACCGTCAGAGGCTTGTCCGAGACGCTG
>JGI12269J14319_10006337_pt1 | contig 10304 bp, 9 predicted proteins | sample PeaSoiSIISIP2007_FD_14319 | JGI IMG/M metagenome (IMG submission 14319) | reverse complement strand
CCCGCCTCATTTGGCCGCGATCAATCCGTGGGAGGGATGGACCGATACCTATCGCGAGATCGCGTTCCATGGCGGCATTCCAGATACCTGGTTCTGGACCACGCGGATCGCGGACGGTTGGGGATGCAGCACGACTCGCATCGAGGATATTGTCCGTGAGTCAAAGGCCCATCCATTCTTCGACGCCCTCTGGGCCTCGAAGGCTGCGGACCTCCCGAAGGTCGAGGTGCCGGCATTCGTGGTCGCGTGCTGGGCAGATCAGGGACTGCATGAGCGCGGAACACTCGAGGGGTTCAAGCAGCTCTCGTCCCGACAGAAGTGGCTCGAAATCCACGGCAGGAAGAAATGGGCCTACTACTACGCACCGGATTCCGTCAGAAGGCTTCAGGAATTCTTCGATCACTTCCTCAAAGGCAGCTCCTCCGCCGTGACTAAATGGCCGAGGGTACGATTGGAAGTGCGCGAGAAATATTTCGTGGGAGCGACGCGAGGCGAAAACGAGTGGCCGATCGCCCGCACGCAATACACGAAGCTGTATCTTGATGCGAAGCGCGGAACGATGCAGCGCAGCCCGGTTCGGAGCGCGACTTCCTGCAGCTACAACGCCGTTGGCGGTGGACCGGGCGCTCACCGCGCGGAATTCGAGATCACTTTCAAGGAGCCAATGGAGCTCATCGGCCACATGAAACTCAAGATCTTCATGGCGGCCGAAGGCACCAACGACATGGATATTTTCGTCGGGGTTTATAAGTTCGATTCCAAAGGGAAATTCGTGCCGCTGGCCTTTTACTCTTTCTTCGACGATGGTCCCGTTGCCCTGGGCTGGTTGCGGGCATCGCATCGCGAGCTCGACACGAAGAAGTCCACGGAGTTCCAGCCGGTGCTCGCTCATCAGCGCGAACTAAAACTCGAAAAAGGCGAGGTCGTGCCGCTCCAGATCGAGATATGGCCTTCGGGCACGCGTTTCAAGGCAGGCGAGAAGTTGAGGCTCATCGTGCAGGGAACGGAACTGCAAAAATACTCAAAGATCGTCGATCCGATTTATTACCGTCATGAGGACACAGTCAACAGCGGGCGCCACGTGATTCATGCAGGTGGGCGGTATGACTCCCACCTGCTGGTCCCAGTCATTCCGCGGAGATCAAAATGACGAGTGCTCAGAGCCAGATGCTGGGCCGTCGCCGGCGCAAGTCATCAAGGGAAAACCTAGCTGGAAGCATGCATTTGCCGGCCAAGGAAGTCGAGCGCCGCTGATCAGCAGGTCCCCGGAATTGGTTTAGCTTCCCGCCCCGAGTCTCAAGCGTCCAGCGTCGAGCCTCCAAAATATTCCACTGGGCGCATACTTGCATTTCGTCTTTCCCTTCTTGGCATAGACCGCATGGGCCAATGGTCCACAGCGGCGTGCAGTTTGGAAGCCCGGCAAGAGGGGCCGGCGTCCTCGCGCCCCCAGCCCTGACGGTCGTGCTCGCGATCGTCGCTGTACTCATAGCATACGGAACCTGACCCTTGCCCCCAGGAAGAATTAAGAGCCGTGGGTTGGGGTGACCTTTCTGAAGCAGACATTTTGCAGGCAGTCAAAAGGCGACCCGTCTCTCGCTCCGGCGTGTCTTCGCAAGCACGGCGAAAGGGATTGCACCGGCACCCGCGAAGCCCTGTGGCTGACCGAATCGCGAGAGGCTTGACTACACATGGAATCCGCGGGGCTTCGTGCTAACTCCTGATAAGTCGGGCGGTCTCAATGGGTCGACGCAACACTAGCGCGGAGCCTACTTGCACGAGTCTCAAAGGCTATAGTCGTTCGCGAGCGTTGAATCGAACAGAACACTGCCCTGGCTAGGTTCTGATTGAGTACAGCCCGACAGATCGGTTCTCTAGGGGAAGTATTGTCGGATCAACTGAGTAGATGGTGTTGCAACGACCCGTTGAGCTCGCACGGATTATCGGACATTTGAACTACTGCTTCACTTTTCCGGTTAGCGCGGCATCACTTCCCGTCGACGGTGAATGCAATCAGAGCATTTCCGCGGTGTCCGGAAAAACGGCCCTCTCCCGAGTTTACGTACAGGATGCCGTTCGCGATGGTTGGCCCGGCGCTCCCCATTGAGCCCCCAATCGCGGAAACACCGTTCACCGCGTCGAACGTCTGCGCAGTATCGAAATCCCAAACGATCGTCCCGTCTTTCGCCGAATAGGCGCGCAAGTGTCCGTCTGCCGAACCGGAAAATACGACGCCTGGAATCAAGGTGACCGCTGCCGATTCAACGCCCGCACAGCCTCGCGTTCCCCAACTGCATACCCCGGCTGGCGCGGGCTTGTGCCAAACCAGTTCACCATTAGTGATGTTCAGCGCGGAAAGGCTGCTATCCGATCGATTCGCAATGGCCACGTAGACTGTTTCCTGGTCGGCGGCGGAGCCCCAGACGATACCGCCGCCCATGCTGCCCGGCCCGACCTGGACTTTCCACAGAGTCTTGCCGCGATCGTCTGGATCCATGGCGTAGAGAATTCCCGATTTCTGACCCGCTAGGATCACCTGTTTGCCGTTCGACATCGTGGTGAGGATTGGCGAGCTTCCAAAGTCATAATCGGGGCCAACGGGATTCGGGCAGATGCCCTTTCCGGGCACCGGGCAGCCAAACAGGTAGTTGTCGTGCGCGGTGACTTGATTGATCCACCGGATACGGCCTGTTTCCATATCGATTGCTATGATCGCATCTGAGGCTTCCGTATCGACATCAGTATAGGAATCGCCGGTACTCACGTAGATCGCTTTGCGCTTCACGTCGATTGTCGGAGCCGACCAAACGGCCACCCCGGCCGGACCGTACATTTGAACTCCTGCGGAACTTTTCTTGAACGGTCGCGCCGGATCCTTGATTGTATAAGTCTTCCAAATGATCTTGCCCGTAGACGCGTCGAGTGCAACGATGCTCCCGCGGAATGTGCAGCACTCGTAGGTGTCCACTGCGCCGAATCCCTCTTCTTGCGATGAAACCGGCACATATAGCCGGTCCTTGTAGAGAGTAGGAGCGCCCGTAATCCGGGCCAGCGGATGATCGTCCAGCTTTGTCTTCCAAAGTAGCTTTCCCGAGGTGGCGTCCACCGCGTACGCAAACGCCTTCATCAAGTCGGCGGCATAGACTGCGACCTTCGCTGGCGAGGACCCGGGCAGCGGGCCGGCGCTGACGGATCCGCGGATTTCCGATTCGGCCTGGAATTTCCAATATGTGCATCCCGTCTGCGCGTTCAGGGAATAAAGCAGCCCGGTTGTGCTCGTGATGTATAGGCGATTGCCAATAATGGTCGGCTGCGCTCCAACCAGGGGTCCGGGATACGCGAAGGTCCACTTGACCTTCAGCTTCGGAACGTCCTCCAGCTTGATTTTCGGCTGCGGCTGGTAGCGCGAATTCATGACATCGCGGCCCCATCCATTCCACGCGGTGCCATCAACGCGAATAGGTTGGGTTGCATCCGCACAGCGATTGGCTTCCGGGTTCGGTTGGGCGCCTGGCATGGACGCCTTGCCAGTGACAAAAGCAGCGATGGCTGCAATCTCTTCGGCGCTCAACCCCAAGCCCTGCCGCTGCATCACGCCGAACGTCAGATCGAATATCACGTCTTGTGGCGCCAGCCCGGCGATCGTGTCTCGAGACGGTGTCCGCCCCTCAGGATGGTCGTGGCACATCGCACACCTCTGTTGGTAGAGCGCGGCTGAATCGGGACCGTCTGCCAGGACCACCGGACACAAGAAGCCCAAGAAGATAAGTCCGGCGAGCACTCTGCGTCGCATCCTTAACCTCCTCACACGGACGCCAATTAAGCTGGAAATGCGGAGTCCTCATCATACAACCAAAAATAAAGCTGTTGTAGCAACGCACAAATGCCACCCGAGGGTAGGCCCACACGCAGCCGGTTTCTGCCGGAACGACCGTCGAATACGCGTCCATGTCCCTGAATCAATGAGAAGAATTCTCACTGGGGTTGTTGCTCCCTGCAACAACAACCCCAGTGCATCCGTAGCGCAGCTCGGTCAGCTAGGCGCATTCCATGACAGGCCGGAACCGCGTTCGGAACGAGGTATGTTTAGAGTCCAGGTGTCTGCATGTCAATCCGAAATAGCCGCATGCGTATGACCCGAAAAGCGTCCGTAAGGATACGCTCGTACATTTTTGCAACGGGCTACACATCCTCCGCGGGTCGAGACTTGTAGGCGGAGCTCAATTGCATGGCTTTTTGCCGTCTGTCATCTTGAGATAACAAGCGTACCAGTCAGTTGTGAGAATTTCCTGCCCCCGCTGGAGCGTAATCGAGACGGTCGGAGGAAACTTTCTGCGCAGTGAACTCATCTTGGCGTTGGGGATATCAAAGCAGATCTCGTCGTGGACATGATTCTCGACCCTGTCCTTCTCCAAGGAACCGGGGAGAACTTCCGCAGAGCCAGGATGCTCCCTATTCCAGGCAGCCCGTTGGTCCGGGTCATGGGATGGTGCCGATCTCCATAAGCCTCGGGCCAGAGGTTCGCGACGCAATCCGGACACCCGCCCACTTGGAGTGAGATCAAATGGTCGAGTTCATAGTGAGTGGGGGAGTCGGTGTGACCGGCTTGCGGGCAAGAGGTATTTTGAATACGCTTATTGGCGCATATGTTCCTAGAATGATTCATATATGGAATTGCTTGCCGAGCGCGATCTCGCGCTACAATTGAGAGTTGGGGCCACCGAGGTTTTCCCGGCGCCGACGTTACTCGCCAACTTTGTCTATCTGTTGATCTCAACCTTCAATGTCGGTGGCTCAGGCTGGCCCCAACGCCTCATCGGGGGAATGATGTAGTATTGCCCGCACGGTCGGAATTCCCAGGTCCAAAGGCCTTTTCGACGGGAATCGTGGATGTGCTTCGATGAAATCGAGGCACGTTTACTTCAGAAGTCTTTTTTTCTAGAGTTCACGGGTGATTCGACAGGCGTGGGCAGACACTCGTGGCGCCCATTGGTAAGGCAAGGCGTCTTCGCATAAACGGGATCTGCGGATAGAATGGCGCGGCGAGGTGACAGAGCCATGGCCAGGAAAAACCGCCGGAAAGCCGGTCGAGCAAGCATTTCAGCTTCGACATCATCCAGTGAATCTGTGGGCGCCGTATTTCCTCGCAAGGAATACCTAAAGACAGCCGTTACATTCGACAAAGATATCGCCGGCGACCTGACCTTTTCGCGCGGAGAGTACCTGCGGCGCTTTGAAAAGATCCGAGCGGCGATGGAAAGGCGAGGGCTCGCTTGTCTTGTCATTACCGGGAACACAGGTTGGTTCAATGGAGAGCAAGCGAATCTTCGTTACGTCACGGGCCTTGAGATATGGCTAGAGCCCTTGTTCGTGGTGTTTCCTTTGAAGGGGGATCCCGTCGTCTTCTACAAGCAGGGCATTTTCAGCCAGCGTGCATTAGTGCCTGCGGCCCCCGTCACGCTGGAAGGCACTCCGCTCAAACCGGGCACAGGAAATGCAGCCTATTTCGAGCCCTTTGTCGCGAAGAAGGTCAAGGAGCTTGGGTTCGATGGCAAGACAGTTGGGCTTGTGGTCGAGCGCGTTTTCCCGGCCAACGCCCTGCGCGAGCTGCAAAGAGAGGCGCCGCACGCGAAGTTCGTGGATGCGGATGATCTGATGAATGAAGTTCGGCTCGTTAAGAGCGCCGAGGAAATCAAATTCTTGCGACGGTCCGGCTATTGTGCGGACAGGGCCATGGAGGCGTTGATTGATGCCGTGCGCCCGGGCGTGACGGAGCGTGAACTCTACCTCGTCGCGGACAACGCGGCTGTTCTGGCGGGTTGCAACCCCGGGGGCTTCCAACTCCTTGGCTCAGGCAAGTGGCCTACAATGGGCATGCTAACTCTTGGCACCGCCAGGAAACTGCAAAAAGGCGACGTGTTTCTGAACGAATTGACAGCCTCCTACAAAGGCTACTACACGCAGCTCGCCGTGCCGGTCTGGCTGGGATCCGAGCCGAACAAGGATTTCTTACAGTTCGTCAACGTGAGCCGGACCATCTACAGCGCGCAGCTCGAGGCGTTCCGTCCCGGCGCCAACAACAGGGAGATCGACAAACTGGGTGAACAGATCGCCACGCAGGTAAGCGGCGGAAAGCTAGGATCACATTTTGCCTGCCAGACGCTCGATTTCGAAAGATCGTTCGAACATCCCTCCGTCGTCCTAGAGCCGGGGATTGGATTCATTCTCATGCCGTGGATTCATCACACCGAGCCGGGAAAGTTCGTCGGCCATGGCTTGGGCAACACCGTCACGTGTACCGAGGGCGAGCCACTGGTGCTGAACAAGTCCCGCCAGTGTCTAGTTACCTTCGATTGAGGCGAAGGGCGGCCATGGAACAACTCTTGCTGCCGGTCCCTCGATGGATGGCCGAACGCACAGCCGAGCGGTGAAAGAGAAGGCCATGATACTGCTTACGGGCGGTGGTGGATTCCTCGGTCAGAATATAGCCCGATGCCTGGTCGAGCGTGGCGAAAAGGTTCTGATCGTGCAGCGCCGTGCGATTTCTTGCCCGCCTCTGCTGAAAGATTTCTGGGAGAGCCAAATCGTGCAGGAAGTGGGGACGGTCCAGGACCTGCCGTTCTTGCTCGGCCTGATCAAGAAACACGGTGTCGACAGCATCGTGCACGGGGCGTTTTCGAGCGCCGACCTTGCGGGCGGTCCGTATACCGTCGCAGATAACAGCCTGCATCAACTCGTCGACGTGCAAGTCAATGGGTCGGTGAACATATTCGAGGCTGCCCGGCTGCACCAATTGCGCCGCGTGACGTTCATCAGCTCGGGCAGCATCTACGACGCCCTGCCTGGGCAGCCCGAAGACTGGCACGAGGACGCTTACCTGCCCGCGGTCACTTTCGCGCCGATCTCGAATACGAAAAAGGCATGCGAGCAGATTGGCCTGCTATACGCCAAGACTTACGGAATGAGTTTTGTGAGCCTGCGTGTCGGATTGGTCTATGGTCCGGCCTCGACGCGTGGGTCGGATTCATTCTCCGCCATGATCACAGGGGCTCTTGCCGGGAAGCGAATCGACCTCCCGAACGTTCCGGCGAATCTGAGCTTCCCTATGGTGTACGCTAAGGACGTCGGCGTGGGTGCCGCACTGGTCCATCAGGCCGCACAGCCACGTCATTACATTTACAACCTGATGAACACCCGGACCTCAACCATGCAGGAGTTTGCCGACGCCGTGAAGTCCCAATTGCCTCAAGCTCAGATCTCGCTGGGTTCGGCGATTCCCGCCGCATTTCACGCTCATGACGTGCCGATGGAACGCTACCGCGAAGAATTCGGATTCGTGCCTTGCGAGATCGAGGCAGGCGTCGCTGCGTTCATCGAATGGTGTCGGTCGGGCCGCTATTGACCTCGTCGGGAGGATGCCCGAGCTAACACAAAGGATCAACTAAGCTCAGAGAAAGACCACAGACTCAGCTAAGTAACAAAGGAATTCAACGGCCTGGTTTGCCAGGGCCGAGAGGAGTGATGCCATGCCCCCTGCATTGTTATCGGTGCTAATCCCTGAAAGCCAGCGCACGGTAAGCCCTGACAGCGAGGTCAAGCATAACGGAAAGCCAGCCTTGTCCTCGATGGCCCCTCGCCTCGACACGTTGAACGGCAAGACCGTGTACCTGGTCGATACCGGTTTCGGAGGAAGCTACAGGTTTTTGGACCAGGTGCAGGAGTGGTTCGCCGAACACATGCCCACGGTCAGTACGGTACGAAGGCGAAAAACAGGAACCATATTCCGGGACGATACGACGGACCTGTGGAAGGAAATTAAAGACGAAGGTCACGCGGCAATCCTCGGCGTAGCCGGTTGACCCGGCTGTGCAGCGGCGGTCGCCGCTTGTTGCAGGACACTGGAACAAGAGTACGGGGTCCCTACGGCTCCTATCTCGACCTTCGAGTTTGCTGGCGTCGTAAAGGATGACCGTCGGTTCCACGGGGTCCCCCTGCGCTTCAGTTTTACTCCTCATCCTGTTGTGGGCATGCCTGGTTCTGTGCTGCGTCAATATATCGAAGGCAAAGACCCAGCGACGGATCGGCCAGTAATTGAGGAGGTGATCGATGCGCTTACCAAGCCTGTCAATGGGGAAGACTGCGCGTCCGACTTCGCAGAGGTTTCGCACACGGGATCGCGACAAGCGCTGCTCGAGCCGGGTACCGAGGACAACCTGCAGCGTCTTTTTCTTGAAAGGGGATGGACTGACGGATTACCGATCGTGCTTCCCACGGAAGAACGAGTGGCCAGAATGCTCACCGGCACGAGCCACGCTCGGGATGAGGTGGTTGGGGAAGTCTTTCTGTTCGACACCAAAGAGCACGTGAAATTCACGGTAGAGATGGTCGCAATCATCGCTGTCATGGCCGGAGCCAGACCGGAACATCTGCCCGTAGTTTTGGCGATCGCTTCCACCACGCACCCTTCCATTCAGCCGTCGACGACCCCTTTTGCGTGCATGCTTCTCGTGAACGGACCCGTTCGCAACGAAATTGGCATGAACTCAGGGATCGGCGCGTTCAGTCCCCGCAATCTGGCCAATTCCGTGATCGGAAGGGCCTGGACATTATTGACGATCAATTGGGGCTACACCAGGCTCAAGAAGACGTTTTGGAGTTCTCAAGGGAACAACTTCGCTTACAACAATATGTGCTGCGCTGAGAACGAGGAGAGAAGCGTCTGGGAGCCTTTCCACGTGCAGAAAGGCTTCCGGCCCGACGAGAGCGTAGTCAGCCTATTCAGGGGGTGGAGTCTCCTGAACAACGGGGGAGCGGCCGCCCGAAGATCACACGGCGAGGAGATGATCCTGCAGATGAAGGCGCTACCGGCGCTTTTTTCGGCAGCCACTTTGATACTAGACCCGCTGGTGGCTAGGAGTCTCAAGGAGAACGAAGGCTTTCTTACGAAGCTAGACTACAGCCGATGGCTCTCAGATCACGTCAAGATTCCGGTGGGACAGTTTTGGAAGACCGACCTGATCGACATGTTAATGGCTCCCCTTGCGCAGCAGGGGGTTGAACCGTACGCCACATGGAAGCGGCTGCCGGATGACGTACTGATCGCGCCTTACAACAAACCCGAGCAAATCAATCTCATCGTGGTTGGCGGGGAAACGAGTCCCTTGTGGAAGACTGCGGATTTTGCCTACACGATGAGTGCGCCGATCGACAAGTGGAGGCCGAAGACCGTTGCGGAAGGCTGCAGTGACGGAACGTGTGGCCTGCCGGACGACGACACTGTCGGCCATAACTGAGCACGATGTGCGATGGCCTGCTTCACCACTTCGCTGATGGACTCCGTCTTCATGCTGCTTTTCAACTCCCACGCCAGGACGTAGCGCGAAACATCATCCAGCGCGGAGATCAAGTAATTCCCGCCCCAACCCATGCTGGGTTCTGATGTCTCTGAGCGACCGCTCTTAGCCAGGACGTCGATCGCCGGCCTCCGGGGCGGTCCTCGTGACCTAGTCGATCTCGACCTTCAGCGTGGGCGGAACGGGCTGAGCCCGCCGCATCCGCTGCAGGCGTTCGAGCTCGCTGAAGGAGGGAGCAATCGCGCGCGAACTTTTCTCCCCGTCCAATTCCCTGTTAACAGGGAAAAATACAGGGAATATCACATCTTCGGGTCATTCTCTGACGGGATAAGTCCCGACTGACGAGTACATTAGCTAAAGAAGATGAGCGTTTGAGACGGATCAGAACAACGAGCGATCAAGGAAGGAACAGGGAATGACTACCGCTGGCCGGCCCATCCCGCAACCGCTAAACGCCTAGTGCCTGATAAACGCTGCCAGCTCAACCGGTCGATGCAACACCATCCAATGCGTTGATTCGACAATGCTTCCCGGGGAGAAGTGAAGCATTACTTCAAGAATGAATTTCTCTCAAAGGTTTTCCACAGGACCTCGAGCTTGTTTTGCCCTTTGGAGTAGATTACAGGCTCGGCCGGCGTTACACTTTCCCCGGTTTCCGTATCTTTCCGCCGCGCTTCGCGACGGATGTTTGTCCTAACTGGAGAGCCCCGAACCGGAATAAGTTTTCAAGCTCTTCCCCTCGATTGAACCGGTTCTCAGCGGTTGACACGTCACGCACACCCCAGGGTTCCGCAGTCGCCTAAGAGGGAAGGAGGTCGAATCATGTACACCTACACATGCTGCCGCTGTACGAATTGCGCCGCCCAGACTGTGTTGGAAGACTGGGCGGATTTATACATCCATGTAGTTCACGGGCCTCCGAGGCCGCGTGCGGGACGCGAGGCTTGTCCATAT
>JGI12269J14319_10006336_pt1 | contig 10304 bp, 7 predicted proteins | sample PeaSoiSIISIP2007_FD_14319 | JGI IMG/M metagenome (IMG submission 14319) | reverse complement strand
GCTCGAGCCGCTCTGGCCGAGGGCGACAAAGTACGCGGCATCGACAATTTCTCCGCTGGGAAGCGGGAGAACCTAGGCGAGATTTTCTCGCGGATCGATTTTCGCCAGATCGATCTGCTGGATCTGCAGGCGCTGCGCGAAGCCTGCGTGGGAGTGGACTACATTCTGCATGAAGCCGCGATCCCTTCGGTGCCGAAATCGGTGCTCGATCCGCTGGGAAACAATCGCGCCAATGTGGACGGCACCGTGCATCTGCTGATGGCGGCGCGGGACGCGCAAGTCAAGCGCGTAGTGTACGCGGCGTCATCCTCTGCCTATGGCGACACACCGACGCTGCCCAAGCGCGAAGACATGACGCCGAATCCGATTTCCCCCTATGCCGTCGCCAAGCTAGCCGGCGAGCTGTATATGATCTCCTTCTTTCGGTGTTACGGCATGGAAACGGTTAGCCTGCGCTACTTCAATGTGTTTGGTCCGCGCCAGGATCCAGGCTCGCCATACTCGGGCGTGCTGGCTAAGTTCATCACCCAGATGCTCGCGGGGCAAGCTCCCACCATTTTTGGGGATGGCACGCAGAGCCGCGATTTTACTTACATCGACAACGCGGTGGAAGCCAATCTGCTGGCAGCGAAAGCTCCGGCGAGCGAATGTGCCGGGCGGGTATTCAATATAGCGACGGGAAGGCGCGTGGACTTGAATGAGACGTTCCAAGTGCTGAAGAAGCTCACCGGCTACGATGGCGATGTGCAATACGGCGCGGAACGCGCCGGCGACATCAAGCACTCGCTGGCCGATATTTCGCGCGCGGAAAAACACTTGGCCTATCGGCCGAAAGTGGATTTCGAAGAGGGCCTGCGCCGGACCGTCGAGTGGTATCGCGACCGGGGAAAGTAGAAAGCGATTGAATGAGGCCGATCCGGCCGCGACTCGCTTTCGGAGTTTCCCATTACCTCGGTCACTTGGGCCGGGTTACGTCCAAGACTTAGAGTGGCGGCATGGCAATTTCCTCGATGATTGTTTCCCGCGACTTTCAGGAAGTCAGCGTTTTCGAATGCATTCTAGGCGGCTTGCACATGGACGTGGAAGTGGAACCTGAGCCGCAACGCGCCTGGATCCGTCTGGCAAAATCGAAAGTCGACGCCTTGATTCTGGATTACGACTTGAGCGGGATTGACGGTTTTCTGCGCAAGCTGCGACAGAATGTCAGCCAGGAATCTGCTCCGGTGCTCATTGTGAGCGGTTCGGAGGCAAGCTGCGATTCCAAGTCGGCGAGCGCGACATTCGTAGTGAAGAAACCGATTTCAGTGGAGCAGGCCGTGCACACCCTCTCCGCGGCGCGCAATCTGATCCTGAAAGGAAGGCTGCGCTATCACCGCCAGGCACTCGACGTGCAGGTTTCGCTCACCTGCGCTCCGAAACGGCAGATCAAAGGCAACGTGCTGAATCTCAGCCAGGGAGGATTGCGGGTTCAACTGCAGCAGCCGGTTCGGCTGAACGGCGTGGTGGGACTCAATTTCTTGCTGCCCGGCACGAAACTCCCTATGCAGGCTGGAGGCGAAGTAGCTTGGGCGGACCAACATGGCAACGCCGGCATTCGCTTTGTCGAGATCAGCGCGCCCATGAAGCGAAATCTGCAGCTCTGGCTGGAGAAACAGTTCTTCGAGTCGCCGACGCTTCGGTAGGCGAGTCAGCCTTCACAGTCAGCAGTCAGCAGTCAGCGTCCGGCATTTGGCAATTAGGTCTTGGCTTTTTGCCTCTCATTTCTTTCGCTGCTATCTAAAGAGCACCCGGTCCACTTCATCCTCACCGCCTGCGGAATCACGGCTGGCCAACGTTGCCAGGCGCGCGCCGGGCGTGGCACCCATCCAGGTGACAAACAAGAAACGATACAGCACGGCGAATATTGCGCTCACTCCCAGCGCGAGCGCGGCCACGACCGGCCACGAAGGAAACATTTGCGTGATCCCCATGGCTAGAACGGAAAATAGAAGTAAGGCGGAGATCAGGATCAGTCCGTCCACGAGGTTGGCAAGAAAGCGCCGCGGAATCGGAAGGGGGACCCAGGGCAGCCGAACGATGGGAGCGGAGTGTTCCCGATCCAGCATCTCGTAGTCCGGCTTAGTGCGCGGCTGCGAACCCTCAGTTCTAAGGGTTTGCTCTCGCAAGCCGATTGGTTCGCTGCTCACTTCCGTTTCCAGGCGGATCGCCGGGCGAGGAGGAGCGGAGAAAAGCAATTGGTCCACGGCTTCGCCAGGGTCAGCGGGAGCGAACGCAAAGCCGCTATCGGCGAGCTGCTGAGCGCGCGCCAGCAGCTGAGTGAAAATCCACTGCTTGAGTGAGCACCGCGAGCGATCATCGACGTTGAGAAACTGCACTCCGGCCTGCCCATGCGCGTCCCCCCAAGCTACTCGGCCCAAGGCTTCCACATGCAGCCGCGGACGCAACAAATCGAATCGCAAGGCGACCTGCTGGCTTAGGCGCAGAGGCTTGACGGTCTGGATGGCAACTCCAGCTTCGCTGATATCGCGAATGATGCCGCCATTGCTGTGATCCACGTTGATGTAAGCCAACGTGGATAGCTTCTGGCGATAATGAAGCCGGCGCCCGGGCAGCGTTGTGGCGAGGTTGGCGCTGTCCACTGGGACCAAGAAGTCAGAGGCAGGCTCCATGCCTGAATCTTATGCTGGGGGCGGGAAAAGGCCTGAGTAACCGCGCTGGTTCAGAGCCATTCCGGCAGGAATCAGTCAGGAGGCGGAACGCTCGCGCGAAGGCATGACTTCCGGCTGCGATCGTTTGCGTAGGGCGAGGTCCCAAGCCATCAGATGATTCAGATCGTAGCTGTAGGGTCCGTAAGCGCGGAAATCTTGCTCATCGAAAAGACGCTTGATGCCGCAACCCAGGCAGACCTGATAGGAATTTCCGTGAGCGCGAACCGGCCAACTCATGCGGCGATGCCAGCAGCCCCGCAAAAGGACTACGGCAACCCCAGTCACCCCAGTAGCGACACCTAGGACCCATGCCCAACGAGATTTCGGCTTATCGCCCACTACCGATCACGACCTGTAAATACTGCCAGCGCACAAAGATACGCCGTGTTGCAAACAATTGCAACATTTGCCCCATGCAGCTTACCAAAGAACATGCCTCAATTCGCAGCTAATTTCGCTACAGAAGTGTTGCGAATGCGGCCAAAGCACTGTAATTTAAGTACATCGCCTCGGCGGGACTGGCCGCGCGCCGAGCAGACTTGCGGGGAGGGTCCATCGCCCGCAATCCCCCAGCCCTGCGGCGTTTGGAAGGGAGCCCACGGCACCACTGCACGCTTCCATGAGCGCGAACCCAACCAATGCGAGCCTGAGGTCTAGCCGGGAAGTTCTCGGCGCAAACTCAACCAGCCCGCAAATCGCGCAACCGCCCGCGTATTACGCGCCGGGCCGGGAAGCGCTACAAGCGTTGCTGGCCTTTTCGTCTCTGCACGCGCAAATCCGGCAGCGGCGCGCCCGCCTGATTCGAGAGAACTCAAGGCCGGACAGCGTGGATGTATGGGGGCCGGAGCAGTTCGTCCTCGATGAAGTGCTGCAGTTGGTGAGCGAACGAGCTCTGGCAATTACGGGTACCGACGGGGTTGCCATCGCCCTGGCGGAGGGCGACGAAATCCGTTGCCGCGCCGCGGCGGGGAGCATCGCGCCGGACGTGGGCGCGCGCCTCGACCCCAGTTCCGGATTTTCGGGAGCTTGCCTGCGTACCGGCCTGATTGTGCGCTGCGACGATTCCGAGAAAGACCCGCGAGTGGATCGCAATGCCTGCCGGCGTATGGGGCTGCGCTCGATTGTGGCCGTGCCGCTGATGTCAGAACGCGGTGTCATCGGGCTGCTGGAGGCATTTTGTAGCGAGCCTTTCGGATTCAATGACAGCGACGTTCGCAGCCTGAGCTTGCTCGCGGAATTGATTCTCGCGGCATTGAAGCCTGAGGAGGAGACCTCGGCCGAGGACAGTCCCGCGCCCAGGATTCCCGAGCCACCGGCCGGAGACGCACAGCGAACGATTCTTCAGCCGGCCCACGCGCCTAAGGTTGAACCACCAAAGATCGAAGCGGCGACCGGCGAATCCCCGGCAAACAAACTCGAACTGCCGCAGGCTGCGGAGGGGGCAAACCTTCAAAACTCAGCCCAGCCGGCGCGTGCGGACGAGAAAGCGCATGACCTTCCTAATGTGCAGTCGCTTCGAGACGCGCTGGCGCGGGTAACGGAGGAGAGCAGCCACGTCCGGGCTCCGGAACCCGGCGATTTTCCCCAAGTTCTCCCGGCCTTCTCTCAAAGCGTCGAGTCGCAGAACTCTAGACACGGGTTAGTGATCGCCATCGTGGTCTTGCTGCTCCTTCTGGTGTTGGGGCTGGTCGGCGGAACTTTCTGGTGGCGGCAGGCCCGGCATAACCAGCCAGCGGGAGTCGCTTCGGCGCCGCAGCAGATCGCCCCCAGCGCTATGCAGAACGCCAACGATTCGGCCGCGCCGCCGGAAGCAAGCGAGGGCGCGATTCCGCCCGACCAGAAAGAATCCGCTAAGGAATCTTCGCCGCAGATCACTGGCGTCCGGCATTGGTCTTCGTCGGATTCCAGTACCGTGGCCATCGATCTGCAAAGCCAAGTGCAGTACGAAGCTCACCGGCTTACCGACCCGGAACGAATCTATTTTGACTTGCATGACACGACTCTGGCCGCGGGACTGCCGGGAAGCATTGAAGTAGGAGATGCGGTGCTGGTGCGCATCCGCATCGCTCAGCCGTCGCCGGACGTGACGCGGGTAGTGCTGGAAACCAAGGACAGCCCCAACTTCTCGGTCAGCATGGAAACCAAGCCCTACCGCCTGGTCGTGGAAATTCGCAGCCTCGCGGCCAAGCCGAAAAGCGCGAAGCTTGATCTATTCGCTGCGCCGGCGGAGATGAGCCAGCAGCGTGCTGCGGTCGCTCCTGCGGCGGGAACCTGGCTGCAGCCTCCCGCGCCGGAAAGCACAGAGAACCAGCCGGCGCGAGCGTCTGCCGCGAAATTCCGCATTGTGCTGGATGCCGGGCATGGCGGCTGGGATATGGGCACGGTGGGGCGCAAGGGGCTGATGGAAAAGAATCTGGTGCTGGATATCGTGGCGCGGGTGGGCAGCCTGGTTTCCAGCCGCTTGGGCGCGGATGTAATCTACACCCGCCATGACGATACTTACGTCGCTCTGGAACAGCGGACCGAGACCGCGAACCTTGCGCAGGCGGATATGTTCCTATCCGTGCATGGGAACTACAGCGATTTGCCTTCAGCCCGCGGGGTCGAAACTTATTACACCAACACCTACTCCTCGGTGCACGCCAGAACCCATGATGGGGAAGCGGGACAAGAGTTCAACGTCGCATTAACCAACGTCGACGTTCGCGAAAAGGTGTTGCAGTCCCGGATTTTTGCCGAGCGCGTGCAGCAAGCGCTCTTTCACACCTTGCTGATGAAAGACCCAGCCGTTCGCGACCGCGGAGTGAGGAAAGCTTCCTACGTGGTGCTCACCGGAACCACCATGCCCGCAATTCTGACCGAAGTTTCGTTTGTGAGTAGTCCAACGGACGAGGCCAGGATGGAAGACCCCGCGTATCGCCAGCAGATTGCCGAGGCGATCTACAAAGGAATTGCCGCCTACGCGGAGAGCGCCCATCGCGTGAATATGGCCAGCACATCGCAGCGCCCCTCTGGGCAGTAACCACCCGCCAATCGGTGCGGGATGCCAATTTCTAGCCAGCTTCCGACCGCCGCAGCTGCCACCAGCGCCGCAGTGCGACCCCTGACCAAACAATCTCCACCATCCCGAATGGCCACGCTCCTTGCAAGAAGCCATAGGCTGATCCCAGGACGCAGGACGCGGCGAACGCCAGAATGAACCACGCGCTCCGCTTCTCCAGCGCGTAGCACACCAGCATCGCGATCACGGCAAACAACCCGAACAACGAGAGCGCGCTCACGCTTCTATATTAGCCGGTTTGGAATCGGGTCTGCTCGCGCCGCGCCTACTGGGCTGGTTCCGCGTTCTTGAGCGCATCGTCCATCCCCTGGTCGGCCTTCGGAACGCTGCCTTCCATGAGGCGCCAGCCATCGTCGTAGTAGCGGAAGGCGACGGTAGAGTCGTACTCCACGCCTTCGTTGTAGAGCGCGGAACCCACCGCGTTCAGCGGCACCCATTTCCAGCGGAAATCCACTTCCGCCTGGTTGTCGCTCTTGGCGATACCGGTCACCTCGAGCAGTTCCCTTCGGGCAGCGGTCACGCTGAAGTATTGTGAAACCGTCTGATCGGCGGGAATGAGGTCGCGAAAGACATTTACGCCGTTGGGAGTGAGTGCAACGTCCCAGCAGGGAGAGGGATTGATGTCGGGAGGGCAGGCAGCATTCGATCCCGTGATCCAGCCGTGGCGCTGCAGCACGAGATACTCCGGGGAAAGATAGTCCTTGTTGGAAATCACGCCAGTGCGCAGCCAGAACTGCTGCGGGGATTTGAAGGAATCAGAGCCGGCGATTAAGTCTGTCGCCAGCCGCCGAGTGAGGAATTCGCGAGGGGAGCAAGCGGCCGCAGAAGCGATGAACAGCATCAGCGCGAAGATTCTCAATTTCCGCATGAAGGTTGGGCTGACTGCTAGTTGAGGATTGTAACCAAACGCGAGCCTCGGTGCGGCAAGAAAGGACGGTCGGCGATCTGGCCTTCGAACTTGGCAGCCCAGCGGCCGGGAATTGCGGATCCGCAAGACGAGCAGCTTCCATCCGGTGTCAGTTGATAGTCTTCCACGAAGTAGCTATGGCGTTTTACGAGCGTTTTGCCGCAACGCGGGCAACGCGTGTCTTCCAGACTGTCAACCGCACCCGGCAAATTCCCGGCGTAGATGTAGCGCAGGCCGGCTTGCTTGCCAATTTCCGCGGCGCGCAGCAAGTCTTCCGGGCGCGTGTCGTCTGGGTCGTCCATCTTGTAGTCTTTGTGAAATGCGGTCACGTGCCAGGGAATTTCGGGCGAGACGGCAGCCAGAAATTCCGTCAAGCGGCGCAGTTCGTCCTGGGAATCGTTGAAGCCGGGAATGAGCAGAGTGACGATTTCCAGCCAAATGCCCATCTGGTAAAGACGGCGGATGGTATCGAGAATTGGCCCGATGCGCCCGCCCAGTTCGTGGTAGTGACGGTCGTCGAACGACTTCAAATCCACTTTGTAGAGATCGACCCATGGCCGCAAATACTCGAGAACTTGCGGTGTGCCGTTGCCGTTGGAAACGAATCCGGTGATCAGACCCGCCTGCTTGGCTTCCTTGAAAACCGCGACCGCCCACTCGCTCGTGATCAACGGCTCGTTGTAGGTGCTGACTAGCACTTTCGCGCCTTGGCGAAGAGCATCCTGCACCAGCGCTTCGGGAGAAGCCTGGAGCGGCGGCGAGACGGCGCTGGGATCGCGCAACGCTTGCGAAGTCACCCAATTCTGGCAATAGCCGCAGTGCAAATCGCAGCCCAGCATACCGAAGCTGTAGGCCAGCGAGCCGGGATAAGCGTGGAAAAAAGGCTTCTTCTCGATCGGATCGCACTGCACGCCGCCCACATATCCCCAAGGGACGAACAGCGTGCCGCCGCGGTTGTAGCGGACCTTGCAAACCCCGGGCTGGCCTTCGGGAATGGGACAGCAATGGCCGCAGGCATAACAGCGCACCCGGTTGCGGTCGAGCTTCTTGTACAGCTCGCCCTCCAGAACATTCTGATACACGATATCGCGGAGCGTAGGCACGGAAGCCTCAGCTTCTATTCTAGTCCCGGCTAAAAGCGGGACCAAAGGGGCGTGGCCTGCGCTCAGACGATTCGGGGGACGAAAATTAAGGATGGGAATCTTGCGCTGCTTGGCTCGACAACTGATGCTGCCTCAACCAGTCGTTGGCCTCGTCCTGCGCGTTGATGATCTGGCCGCGGCTCATCTGCGCGGCCAGAGCGCTCACACGATATTTGCTGCCTTCATCGCCGCCTGCCTGTGCCAGGACGGACCAAAAATAAGCCCTGTCGAGATCTTTCGGAACACCGGTTCCGGCCCAGTAGTAAGCGCCCAGCGTTGCCTGCGCCACCACATGGCCCTGGTTGGCAGCCTGAGTGAACCACTGCGCAGCCACGGAGTAGTCCTGCGGGACTGAATCTCCAGTCGCATAGTGGGCGCCCAAAGCGAATTGCGCGGTAGCCTCGCCTTCCTGGGCCAGCCTGCGCAGGCGATCCAATTCGCTCTCCGCGCTGTGACTGCCGGCAAGTATTTTGGGAGCATATGACTGAGGCGCGGCTTGCGCCGGGTGGTTGCCTTTGGCCAAGTGCGCAATTCGGTTTCGCACCCGTGGGAACAGCAGCGCCGCCGACAGGACGAGCAGAGCGACCGCGGCGACCAAGAGAATCCTCTCTATGCGTGAGAAAGAAGCATCGCCGGAATTGTCCGTAGGAAGAGGAGCGTCGCCGGAAATCTCGCCGGAGAGAACCTCACCTCCGGTCGATTCCTCAAACCCCAGAGGGTTGGACTGTACTTCTGCTGTCGCCGCAGAACCGTTGGCGCGGGCGTTTTCGTCAGCCGCGGCTTGCACGGAGCTGTCCAAGGCTGCAAGAACAACGTCAACTGAGCGTTGCAGAAAAATTCTGTCTTTTGCGCCAAAGGCGTTTGGCTGCCCGGAAAACACCTCCAGCAAACCAACCGCCCCGCGGTCGGCGCGGATGGGCACAGCCATCAGGGAGCGGATGCCAAGAGCGCGGCAGCTTTCGCGGTCCACCCGGGCGTCGCTTTCGGAATCGTCGCAACGCAGCCAAACGCCGCTGCGCACGCATTCGCCGGAAAATCCCGCGCCCAGTTGGAAGCGCGTGCCCACGGGGGGAGCATTGGAGCCAGCGCTGGCGCGGCAGATCATTTGCTCGCCGCTGGCCAGGGCAATGGCGGCTCCGCTCGCATTGGTAAAGGCGCAAGCCTGCTCGGCAAGCAGTTCGAGTGACGATTCGAGATCGCGCCGGGGCGACTCCACTTCCCGCCGAATCGCCGCTATCCGAGCGAGAAGGGCGGCATAATCCGCCTGGTCGAGATCTCCGATTTCCTCGGGCGGCGGCACGGCTGCGACTTCCGCCAAGGATGGCCCGTGGAATGGCTCCCTATTCGCCGCGCGCGCTTCGACGGCCGCGGAATGCGCGCAGGCCACCAGCGCATTCACGAACAGCCATTCCTTGACCAGCTTGGTGGCCGCGCCGCGCAGCTTGAGGAAATGCACGCCGGTTCGCCCCGACGGCTCCGACCAGACGACCCGGCCAATGGCCCAAACCAAACCGGCGGTTTCCGGCAGATCCAGGCACAACTTGACCCGAGGTCCAACCTGCATCTGTGCCGCAGCCTGGAAAGATATGCCAGCTTCGCTGATATCCAGGACTTCGTTCAGATCCAATCCCGTGCCGGGAAAATTCACGCTGGCGCTGACGTAGGCAGGCGAATGCACTCTGTGCCGCACGCAGCAGCGGCGGTTGCCGGTGGCAGGTGCGGATTCCGGAGCGGATTGGTCCGGCAGGTGCCTGAGCGATTCCATACCTAAATCTGCTACATATTACTCCAGCCACAACGACGCAAACACTTGCGGGGATTTCGAGCCAGGCACGGACTTCGCAATGGGCGCCGCTTTGGGAATCCACCTTCTCAGCCCGGCGGCGTGAACCTCGGGAACTGTTCTCCGCGGCCCAGGCGATTTAAGATTCAAGTCCATGGCTTCTTCCGCGCTTTTGGATTTGCAGAACATTCAGGTCATGCGAGGTGACAAAATTGTCCTCGACGATTTCACGCTGCGGATCGACGCCGGCGAGCACGTCGCCATCTTGGGGCCGAACGGCTGCGGTAAATCTACTTTGATCAAGACCATCATGCGTGAGTGCTATCCGGTGGCGCGAGAGGGATCGAGCATGACCATTCTGGGCGAGGATTGCTGGAATGTGTTCGAGTTGCGCTCGCTCCTGGGAATTGTTTCAAACGATCTCATGGCGTGGTGCACGGGCGAATCGGTAGGGCGGGACGTGGTGCTATCGGGATTCTTCAGCAGCAATGACATTTATCCCAACCATTTGGTCCGTCCGGAGCAACGGGCTCAGGCCGAAGCCGCTTTAGAGCAACTGCAAGTGCCGCATTTGGCGGACCGGCCGGTGCGAGCGATGTCGTCCGGGGAAGCCAAGCGGGTGCTGATTGCACGCGCTTTGGTCCACCGGCCGCGGGCTTTGCTGTTTGACGAGCCCAGCAATTCGCTCGACCATTTTGCGCGG
>JGI12269J14319_10006333_pt1 | contig 10307 bp, 8 predicted proteins | sample PeaSoiSIISIP2007_FD_14319 | JGI IMG/M metagenome (IMG submission 14319) | reverse complement strand
GAGCAGCAGGGCGAGCGGCTCGAGCCCGTTGCCGCCCGCGCGCGCCGTCACGCTGAGCGCATCGACGGGATCGCGTCGAGCGTCGACGAACAAGATCGGTCGGCCGTCATCGGCCGATCGCGTCTCGATGAATTGGGCGGCCGCGGCCGCGTCCTTGAAGCTTCTGAGCGTGCCGCGCCACGCCTCGACGCGCTCGTGCAGCCAGGTCGAGAGTTCGGCATCATCGGTGACCGCGAGCACCAGCCGGCCGTGGAGATCGATACTCTCGGCCGCGGGCTCGGACTCGCGCAGGAAGGCGAGCTCGATGGTGAAGGTGCTGCCTTTGCCGGGCGTGCTGGCGAGCGACACCGTGCCGCCCATGAGCTCGACCAGCTGCTTGACGATCGCGAGGCCCAAACCGGTGCCGCCGTAGCGCCTGGTCACCGCGCCGTCGGCTTGCGTGAAGAGCTCGAAGATCCGGCTCTGCGCCTCAGCGGGAACGCCGATGCCCTCGTCGCGCACGGCGAGCCGGAAGCTCGCTTGATTGTCGTCGACCGCGAGCGCGTCGACAGTGACGGAGATCCGCCCCTTGTCCGTGAACTTGATCGCGTTCGCCACCAGGTTGGTGACGATCTGCCTCAGCTGATGCGGCCAACCCTTGAGCGCATAGGGCAGGTCCGGATCGATCCGGCAGTCGAGCTTCAGGTCCTTGGCGGCGGCTTGCGGCCGCAGCATCGCCAGCGTGCCGTTCAGCACGGCGTGAAGGTCGAAGGACTCGATGGTGGGCGCGAACTTGCCGGCTTCGATCTTCGAGATGTCGAGGATGTCGTTGATGAGCGCGAGCAGCGCGCGCGCCGAGGAGTTCATGGTCGCCAGCATGTCGCGCTGGCGCGCGTCGAGGCGGGTGCGCCGGAGAATCGCGTCCATGCCGATCATGGCGTTGAGCGGGGTCCTGAGCTCGTGGCTCATGATGGCGAGGAACCGGCTCTTGGCGGCGTTCGCCGCGTCCGCCTGAGCCTTCGCCTCGGTCAGGTTGCGGATCAGAGAGGTGAGGTAGGCCGGCAAGACCAGGAGAGCGAACAGCAGACCGAAGGCCAGCGGCAAGCGCTCGTACCAGAAGGGTGTCGTGGCGACCACCGCGGAGAAGCCGGCGAACGCCATTGCCGTCGACTGGAACAGCGGCCTCAAGCCGTAGCGCAGCCCATAGCCGATGCCGAGCCACAGATAGAGCCCGAACCAGGCCGCCGCCGAGCCGCCCCCGAAGTGCAGGTAGAGCGACAGAAACCCGAGATCGATCAGCATGGCGAGCTGCCGCCGCCAGAACGACCGATCCGGGCTCATGATGAGGTGCAGCAGGATGAGCCACCCAACGACCACGCCGATGCCCATCGCGAGCGCGCCCGTCGCGATGCTGGCGTCGTCGCGATTGAGGCTGAGCGCGCCCATCGCATAGTCGAGGACGACGCTCGCGAAGATCACGCGGATGATGATCTGCTCGTGCTCGGTGTCCTCGCGGACGGAGAGATCGCGCGCGATCGCGTCGAGCCTGCGCCAGAGCGCGGCGATGCCGCATGCGATGCCGCTCAGGAGCAAGGCCACGAGCAGCGGCAAGCCGCCGAGCGGGAACAGCGGGGCTTGGTGCTGGCCCCAGAGCAGGAAGGAGAGCTGTGCCGGTGTCAAGATCGCCACGATGGCGATGCTGAGCGCGATCAGCGCGCTTTGCCGGCGCAGCGCCGGATCGAGCGGCTCGGGAGCCAATTGCGTCCGGTGCCCGATCACGGGTCGATTAGCCCTTTGATCGATGGCGCGGTCCGCTCAGGTCGCGGTGGCGGGGTCGGAAGCGTGTTGCTCCGCCGCGCGTGCCGCCTCGAGCGGTGCCGAGCGCTTGGGCGGGAAGGCCACCGTCACGGTGGTGCCCTCGCCCTTCCGGCTCTTGATCTCGAGTGTGCCGCCATGCAGCTCGACCAAGCCGATGGCGAGCGGCAGGCCGAGGCCGGTGCCGGCATGCTTGCGGTTCCAGGTGCTCGCGACCTGGCCGAAGCGGGTAATCGCCGTGGCGATCTCCGCGTCGTCCATGCCGATGCCGTTGTCGACCACCTCGATCCTCACCGCGCCCTCGGCGAGGCGCGCCCGCAGCATCACGCGGCCGCCGGGATGGCTGAACTTGAGCGCATTGGTGACGAGGTTCAGCAGGATCTGCTTGAGCTTGCGCTGATCCGCTCTGAGACGCGGCAATGCGCTGTCGATCTCGGTGTCGATGGTGACGTCGAGCGCGCCCGCGCGGTCGGCCACGAAATGCAGCAGGTTGCGCGTGATCGCCGCGACGTCGACCAGCTCCTCCTCGAGCTCGAGCTTGCCGGCCTCCAGCTTGGAGACGTCGAGGATGTCGTTGATGATGCCGAGCAGGTGCTCGGCGCTGTTGCAGATGTCCCGCGCATAGCCGGAATACTTGGTATTGCCGAGCGGCCCCAGGACCTCGTCCGCCATCAGCTGAGAGAAGCCGATGATCGCGTTGAGCGGCGTCCGGAGCTCATGGCTCATGTTGGCCAGGAATTCCGTCTTGCTGTGGTTGGCGAGCTCCGCGTCCTCCTTCGCTCCGAGCACCGCCAGCTCGGCTCGCTTGCGGTCGGTGATGTCCAGCGAGACCGTGACCACCAGCATCGGCCGCCCGACGTCGTCGTCGAGCACGGCCTTCTCGGTGAGCAGCACGCGGTCCTCGCCGTTGATGTCGCGGACCGGCGTCTCGAACGGTGCCGGCGTGGCATCGCCCGCGATCAGCGTTCGGTCGATGTCGGCGGCTTCGTCGGCCTCGCGCCCGGGTCGAAGCTCGCTCGGCGTGTGTCCGATGATGGCCTGCACCGGGCGGCCGAGCGCCCGGGCGAAATACTCGTTCGCGAACACGAAGCGGCCGGCGGCATCGGTCGCGCTCACCCGCATCGGCACCGCATCGATCACGCGCAGCAGCAGCTCGTGGCTGTGGCGGAGCTCGTCCTGATGGCGGCGCTCCTCTTCGATCATGCGCTCCTCGAGCGAGGTGGCGCGCTGCTTCAGCAGGAGCTGCTGCCGGCGTAGCGTCAGCAAGTTGCGCGAGCGCACCCGGAACTCGTGGTGATCAACGGGGCTCAGCAGGTAGTCCGTGGCACCCGCCTCGAGCGCGCGGTAGCGAAGATCCTTGTCCTCATAGGCGGTGATGACCATCACCGGCACGTCGACGCAGCTTTCGAGCACGCGGAAGCGGCGGATGAACTCCGCGCCGTCGAGCTCCGGCATCTTGAAATCGGTGATGACGAGGTCGGGCTCTTCCTTGGCGGCCGATGCGAGCGCCGACAGCGGATTGTCGAACGTCCGCACCACGATGCCATCGGCGAGCGACGTGGCCAGCCGCTCGAGAATCTTCAGATTCGTGATGCGATCATCGACGATCGTGACGATCTGGCGTCTCACGCTAGCCCACCCGCTCCCCGTGGCTCGGCCGGCGCGTCGGTTCCCGACGCTGCACCCGCCTGGCCACCCCATGCGCACCTGTCGATGGCTCGATTCGGTCGGCGGACGAGCATCATCCGCCGGCATCGCGCCACCGGAGTCCCGCTGCCTCTCTGCAGCACGGAGGATCGGACCCACTAAAGAGGGGGACCCGTTCCCCTGGGACCGCGTTTTTGCCGGACGCTTGCCATAGTCCGGCAGCCTTTCAGTAATAGCGTATAATTAAGAATTGGTTAGCAAACCAGTGGTTTCGCGAGTCCCTTGAACAGATTCGCTAATTTGGCCCGTTAAACCCCTGATAGAATGAGATTTGCTTCGCCCAACCCCGCGACTCGGGCGGCGACTCGAGAATCCTGTCCAGCGAAAACGAGCCCCGTGTGGCTCCCGGTAGTGACGATGTCACCGGCCTGCAAGCCGCGGCCCAGTTGGCTTGCGTGGTTGGCGAGCCAGATCAGAGTCCGCATGGGGTGACCGGCGGTGTTGCCGCCGACCCGCTCGGCGACGCGTTTGCCGTCGATCTCGAGCGTCACCGTGGGCCTCGCGAGATCGCGCGCGCGCCACTCGGCCGAGCCCGCGCCGAAGCAGAAACCGCCGTTGCTCCCGAAATCCGCGAGCTTCGCCAAACCCGGCGGCCCCTCCCAAGTCTCGAACCGGGTCTCGACCAGTTCGATCGCGGGATGGATCGACTGGATCGCGGCGCTCACCTCCGCCTCGCCATAGGGCGCGCGCCGGGGCGGCAGCGTCTGGCCGAAGCGAAAGGCAACCTCCGCCTCGATGCCGCGCAGCCGGAGACGCGGGCCGCCGAAGCTTGCGGGCGACGGGCGCACCAGGTCGGCCAGCAACGGCGCCGCCGCCGGCTCGGCCGTGGGGCTCGGGGCACCCACCTTCCAGCCGACGATCGGCCCGTACGTCGGCACCAACCGCGCCGCCAGCGCCGTCTGCGCGGCATAGGCGTCCTCTAGGGTCTTCGGGACCAGCTCCGGCGGCAGCGCGCCCAGCGGCTGCCCGCCCGCCCAAACGGCCGCCAGCCGTTCACCAAGCTCGATCATCGCTGCTGCCGTCATGTCGAAGGGCTCCCATGCTTTGAGGGCGTTGCCCGCCCGCCTCGAAGCCGCCAGGATATCCCATGATCTCTCCAACGCATCGAGGACGGCGCCCGCCGGCGCTTAGGCGCTGCTGGCTGTTTCTGCCGGGCGCCGAGCGGGCGCAACTCGTGGCCGCGCCCACGACCGGCGCCGATGTGCTGATCCAGGAGCTGGAGGATTTCACGCCGCCGGAGCGCCGGGACGAGGCGCGCGCTCTGGCGCCGGAGATCTACGACCGATGGCGGGCGGCGCGCGTCTTGGCTGGCGTTCGGATCAATCCGCTGGAGACCGAGGGCCGGATCGACCTCGAGGCGGTCATGCGAGGCAAGCCCGACATCGTGCTCATGTCGAAGGTGGCGGAGCGGCGCCAGGTGGTAGCGCTCGCCGAGGCCGTGCTCTCCCTCGAATACGCCTGCGGGATTCCCACGGGGAGCACGGAGATCGTGCCCAACATCGAATCCGCGCGTGGCCTCATAGAGACCTTCGCCATCGCAACCGCGAGCCCGCGGGTCACGGCCGTGTTGGGCTCGACCGAGGACATGGCGGCGGACCTCGGGGCGCCGCGCACGCCTGCCGGCCACGAGCTCGCCTATGCGCGCCAGCGGCTCCACGTGGAGTGCGTCGCGGCCGGCGTCCTGTCGGTCGACTGTCCCTACACCTTCGCGGACGTGTCGGGCTGCGAGGCGGATGCGCGTGCCGCGCGGGCCATGGGCTATCGCGCCAAGAGCGTGGTCAATCCTGCTCATGTCGCCGCGATCAACGCCGTCATGACACCCTCGTCGCAAGAGGTCGGCCAGGCGCAAGATGTGCTGCGCGCCTTCGAGGCGGCCCGGGCCAAGGGCATGGACCGCGTCGAAGTGGGCGGGCTCATCGTGGAGATGCCGACCTATCTCAGCGCTCGGCGGCTGCTCGCGCGCGCCAAGGCGCTGGGGGTCGATCTGCGCTGAATGCCGCTCGATTTCGGCATGGCCTTCGGCGAGATTGCGGCCGGCGGCGTGCCGCGGTCGCGCGGCGCTTTCGGAGGCAAGTCATGACGGCATCGGCAGGGAATGGCGGCATCGCCAGCCTGGTCGCGGAGCAACCCGCGGGGCGTTCGCTGGCTCAGGCCTTCTACAGCGATCCCGAGATCTTCCGGCGCGACCTCGACCGCATGGTGCTGCGCCATTGGCTGTGCGCTGGTCATGTCAGCAGCGTGCCGAATATCGGCGACTTCTTTTTGCTGGAGATCGCGAACGAGTCCGCGATCGTCGTGCGCGGCGAGGATGGCGAGCTGCGCGCCCTCGTCAACGTCTGTCGGCACCGCGGCTCGCGCGTCTGCCGTGAGCGCTCCGGCAACACCCGGGTACTGATCTGTCCCTACCACGCCTGGACCTACGGCATTGACGGCAAGCTTCGCGCCGCCCGCCACATGGCGGAGCCGTTCGACAAGAGTCAGCACGGCCTCCGGCAGATTCCGCTCCGGGTGATCGAAGGCCTGATCTTCGTGACGTTCGCTGAACGGCCGCTGGGCCTCTCGAAAGTCGAGGAGGTGCTGCGGAGCGGATACGGCCCCTATGGCTGGGCCGACGCCAAGGTGGCCCATCGCGAGATCTATCCGATCGCGGCCAACTGGAAGCTCGCCGTGGAGAATTATGTCGAGTGCTATCACTGCGCGCCCTCGCACCCCGAATATGCGCGCCTGCACGCCAACGAGCAGCCGCGCGCGAAGATCGCCGAGCTCAACGCGAAGATGGACGAGCGCGCGCAGGCGCTCGGCCTTGCGATCCCCAACCGGGATCACTGGGCGCTCGCCGCCGAGACGGGCGAGGAGGCCGCCTACTGCGTGCGCTATGCCATGCTGCGCGGCGCGCTCACCGGCAGCGCCGACGGCCAGGCCGTGGCGCCGCTCATGGGGGCCTTCAAGGGCTATGACGGCGGCTCGACCTTCATCCATGTGGGACCGGCCAGCTTCTTCTTGGCCTACCCGGACCACGGCATCATCTATCGGTTCATGCCGCGGACGGTGCAGCACTCGGAGATGGAGGTGATCTGGCTGGTGCGCGGCGACGCCCGCGAAGGCGTCGACTACGATCTCGACAAGCTCACCTGGCTCTGGACGGTGACCAGCGATGCCGACAAGCGAATCATCGAGGACAACCAGCGCGGCGTGAACTCGCGCTACTACGCGCCAGGCCCCTTCTCCGCGATGGAGACCAACGAGCGCCGCTTCGTTGAGTGGTATCTGAGCGAGATCGGGTAGGGAAGCCCGTGGGCGGGCTGCGGTTTACCCGGCGGCCGCGCTAAGGGGGCGGGATCATGATGCTGGCACGACGGTGGGCGCTCAATCGAGCCGATCTCGGTCTGGGCATCGCGGCTCTATTCCTGGTCAGTGCGGTCGTCGCTGTGCCGGCATTTTCCAGAGCCGCACGTATCTCGCTCCTGGGCAAGCCCGACTTCGACGACACTGTCGCCACGGCGCTGCTTGCCGCTTGGGTTGCCATCGTGCTCGCCGGCATCGGCGGCGAGCTCAAGATCACTTCGACGCGGCAGAGCCTGACCAGCCTCTTCACCTCGGAAATCGGCGCGTTGCAGTTCGGTCTCTCGACCATGGAGATTCTGGGCGACCGTGTTCGAAAATCCGGGCACGGGCGGTTTCGGATTCGCGGACGTGCCGAGGGATGAGGACTATTTCCAGGCCTTTCATTCGCTCAGCGACAATATCGGAAATCTTCATCCGCGCACGGTAGAGGCGTTGGTGCGTTTCTACACCTACTTGAAGATGTCTCGCGATGCCGCGGCCGCGTTGCATTCTTGGCGCGAGCAGACCAACCCAAAGGTCCGCCAAATGCACGTGGTTTACGTGGTTCGACTGACTGAGTGACCAGGAGTTCCTGACCAAGATCCGCGACGCCTACGACGCCCTGTTATCGGCGGGCGCGTTCCGGGATCTCGTCAACCGGCATCCGAGACATCGGGACATCCACGATTTCTTCCGGTCGTGGCGCCCGGCCGATCCGTCATTGGCGTTGACCCCGCGACTCCGTGCGCTTATGTGGTCCCCGCCTTGGCGTTCCCCGCGAGGTAATCCATCGCGGCTTGGGCGCCGCCGCGCTGGTGCGGCACGCCGGCGATGGCGAGGCCCATCTCGACGCCCGCGAGCGTTCCCATCAGCATGAGGTCGTTGAAGTCGCCGAGGTGGCCGATGCGGAACACCGTGCCCTTGAGCTTGCTGAGGCCGGCGCCCAGCGACATGTCGAAGCGCTCGAGGATGACCCTGCGGAGCTCGTCGGCATCGTGGCCCTTGGGCATCAGCACCGCCGTGAGGGAGCTCGAGTACTCCCGTGGGTCGAGCGCCAGCACCTCGAGACCCCAGTGCTTGACCGCGCGCCGCGTCGCCTCGGCGTGCCGGTCGTGCCGCGCGAACACCGCATCGAGGCCCTGCTCCTCCAGCATCGCGATCGCCTCGTGGAGGCCGTAGAGCAGGTTGGTCGCGGGCGTATAGGGGAATGCGCCGGTCTCGTTGGCGGCGATCAGCGGGTCCCAATCCCAGTATGAGCGCGGTAGCTTCGCGGTCTTGTGGGCGGCGAGTGCCTTTGCCGAGATGGCGTTGAAGCTCAAGCCCGGCGGGAGCATCAGCCCTTTCTGCGAGCCCGCCACCGTCACGTCGACGCCCCAGGCCTCGTGCCGATAGTCGATGGAGGCGAGCGAGGAGATCGTGTCGACCAGCAGGAGGGCCGGATGCTTCGCGCGGTCGATCGCCGCGCGCACCACGGGAACCCCGCTGGTCACGCCCGTGGACGTCTCGTTGTGGACCACCATCACCGCTTTCAACGCGTGGCTCTTGTCCGCGCCGAGCCGCGCCTCCACCGCTGCGGGATCGACGCCGCGCCGCCAGTCGCCCGGCACGAACTCCACCGCGATCCCCAGGCGCTCCGCCAGCTGCTTCCAGAGCGTGGCGAAATGCCCGGTCTCGAAAGCGAGCACGCGGTCGCCGGGCGAGAGCGTGTTGACCAGTGCTGCCTCCCACGCTCCCGTGCCGGAGGCGCCAAAGATCGCCACCGGCCCGGTCGTGCGGAAGACCCGCTTCATCCCCGCGATCGTCTCCTTGGCGAGCGCGAAAAAGTCGGGGCCGCGATGATCGATGGTCGCGCGATCGATCGCCCGCAACACGCGGTCCGGCACGTTGGTCGGGCCGGGGATCTGGAGAAAATGGCGGCCGCTGCGCACGGGCATGGGGTCAAGCTGCCTTGGCAAGCGCGGCCGCGGCCGGCTCGTCGTCGATGCCGCGATCCGGGCGCATCCAGAAGGTGAGCACCGCGCCGATCAGCAGGAGCGCGATCGAGCCGGAAAACGGCACCTTCCAGCTGCCGGTCCAATCCACGAGAAAGCCGAACGCCGTCGGCGAGATGATGGCGGCCACGGCGGAGCCGGTGTTCATGATGCCGGACGCGGTGCCCGAATGCTTGGGCGCGATGTCCATCGGCACCGACCAGATCGGACCGATGGTGAGCTCGATGCAGAAGAAGGTGATGGCGAGGCAAGCCGTCAAGATCGCCACGTTCTCGACGAAGAACAGCGGCAGCAGAAACACGAAGGCCGAGAGAAAGCTGCCGATGATGACGTTGCGCCGCGCCTTGGCGAGGTCGCCGGTGCGCTTGTAGATCCGATCGCTGAGGATCCCGCCCACGGTGTCCCCGACCACGCCGCCGGTGGCGACGATGGCTGCGGACCAGGCGGATCCCGTCAGGCTCATGCCGTGGCCCTGCTGGAAATATTGTGGGATCCAGCTGAGGAACAGCCAGAAGGTCCAGCCCCAGCAGAAATAGACCAGCGTCGTCGGCAGCATTCGGGACACCAGCCGAGCCCACGGCACCGTGTCGCTCTCGCGGAGAGCGCCGAACTGCGGCAACACCTTGAGTTCGTCTTCGGAGATGCCGCTGTGCTCGCGCGGGTCGTCGCGGAAGTAGAGGTACCAGACGACCACCCAGATGGCACTCGCGACGCCCAGCACGAAGAACGAGCCGCGCCAGCTCCAGATTCCGATAAAGAAGGCCACCATCGGCGGCGCGATCGCATTGCCGATCCGGGCGAAGGAGTGGGTGATTCCCTGCGCGAAACCGCGCCAGCCCGCCCGGGTCCAATTGGACATCGCGCGGGTGGCCGTCGGGAAGGTCGCGCCCTCGCCGAGGCCGAGGAAGAGCCGCGCCACGATCAGCGACCAGAAGCCGCCGGCAAATCCGGTGCACAGCGTCGCCACTGCCCAGATCGCGCCGAAAATCCCGAGGGTGAGGCGCGGCCCGAGGCGGTCGCCGATCCGTCCTCCGATGATCTGGAACAGGGCATAGGTGTAGCCGAACGCGGAGAAGATCAGGCCATAGTCGCTGTTGCTGAGATTGAGCTCCTTGCGGAAGACCAGCGACGCGGTGGAGACGTTGACGCGATCGATGTAGGTGATGAAGTACATCACGCAGATCAGGCCAAGGACCACGCTCGTCGCGACTTGCCCGGATTTTTTCAATAGTCCCTCCCCGAAGTGTTGGCTTCCGCAGGGCGTCCTCGGCCGGCTGCGGGCGCGAGGATAAACCTTACTCGCGGACTCGCCGATGCCGCAAGGCGGCACGCCTTGCAATTCGCTAACTCCTTGGCGCAAATAGGCGGGACTCGGTGAACGGGAATCCATCATGGCAGACGGCACCAGCAGCGTCGGACGGGGCACGCCGGGCGATCCCGTGCTCGAGCGGCGGCTCAAATCGGCGCTCCGCGGCGAGGTCCTGTTCGATG
>JGI12269J14319_10006332_pt1 | contig 10307 bp, 8 predicted proteins | sample PeaSoiSIISIP2007_FD_14319 | JGI IMG/M metagenome (IMG submission 14319) | reverse complement strand
GTAATGTGAGGCTGAATTGGTCAGTCACACCTAGTAAGCTGGTGCAGCTCTTTGATAAATCGAGTCGTTATCGTCAATCGCTAGCTGATGGGCCCCGCCTTCTGGTCATTATTGGAACCGCTGCCGTCCAAATCACATCGCATTCGAGGTGTTTATGAAAGCAAGTGCGATTTCATCGGCTCTGAAAACTCTGATCGTAGCCCAGCAACCAACTTTCATATGGGGACCGCCAGGAATAGGAAAGTCCTCGGTGGTGCGACAACTTGCGCACGAGCTCGGCTTGGCTCTGCAGGACATACGCGCCCTATTGCTCGATCCGGTAGACATCCGTGGGCTCCCTTACTTGGGCCCGGATGGGCGCTCGAAATGGGCGGCGCCTGATTTTCTACCGAGTGACGGCGCCGGAATATTGTTTCTCGACGAACTGAACGCGGCGCCGGGAATGGTCCAAGCTGCCTTCTACCAACTGGTGCTCGACCGCAAACTCGGCGAATACACGCTCCCCAACGACTGGGTCGTTGTGGCCGCCGGAAACCGCGAAACGGATCGAGCGCAAACGTCACGAATGCCCACGCCTTTGCGCAACCGCTTCGTCCACTTAGAATTCGAAGTCGATATGCAGACCTGGTCTGAGTGGGCAATCAATGCAGACATACGGCCGGAGGTCATTGCCTTCATTCGGTTCAGGCCTGAGTTGTTGAGTTCGTATGACAAGGATGCCCACGCCTTCGCATCCCCACGCTCGTGGGAATTCGTCTCCAAAATCCTCAAATCCGCTCCCGATCCCTCAATCGAGCACGAGCTATTTTCCGGCGCTGTCGGAAATGGTGCAGCGACAGAATTTTCCGGTTTTCTAAGGATGTTCCGTGAACTCCCGAACATAGATGCCATTCTTCTGAATCCCACGAGTGAGCCGGTACCCGACGCGGCGGCGGCGCAGTATGCAGTTGCTTCCGCTTTAGCTCACCGTGCCACGGACACCAACTTTGATCGAATCTGCCTGTATCTGGACCGCATCCCGACGGAGTTCCGCGTGCTGTGCGTGCGGGACGCCACCCTGCGGGAACCGGCCATAAAGTGCACAGCAAGCTATACTAAATGGGCCGTCCGAAATCACCATGTCCTTGCATAAGGTCCCATGCTTTTCCGCTGGATTTCTCAGCGATGGGAAGTAGCCAAGTCATGGGCCGCCGGTTTCTGAGATGTGCCACTTTCGGCTATTCCGACCGCGGAACCAAGTTTAAAATCGTGGGTGTTACCTGGTCCGGCCGGACTCCGGCCATCTCATTCGGATCACGGTTCCCGCGCTGCTCTCGGCGTCGCGCGGCCAAAACTTCCCGGTCCGCCTCGTTTTTCACGCGCTCCATGCGCCTGACCATTGCCGCCATTGCTTCCCGCGCAAGCTTGATACTGCGCCGAAGCTCTGCATTTTCGCCGCGCAGGCGACGGTTAATTTCGGCCATGGAGGTGGCTTGGTTGGGAGGGTTCCTGTAATTAAGGATGGCAGCCCGTACTCGCGGGTACGCACAGCGCTCGTGACTAACTAGGGTACGGGATCGGCCTGCCTCCTTCGCCACAGTGCTCGCGTTGATCTTGAGCGTCCCGCGTTGAGCCTTACGAGCCAAGTCGGGATCTTGCGGGCGCCGGTCCACCAGTCTCTGCAGCGCCCCCATAAGCTCCTGCTCGATCGGGCGCAGTGCGGAATGTTCAATTGGCCCTTGCATATCTTGTCTCTGTCTCTACCCGAGGTAGCCCGACGCCAATCGCTTGCATAACGGCAGCGCTTTGAAGGGCGCGAAACTCCGAAATGCGGTAATCCTTTTCGAATCCACCCGCGACGGCTTTCATCCAGGCGGTCTGATTTTCCAAGTAACGGCGCACCCAATAGACCTCATGTTCGCCATCGATGGCATACGCTGGGCACCCCAGGCACACCTCAGGGCTTCGGTAGGTGTAATTCGGCTCGCGGTTCGCCCAGTGCGCCGTGCCCGCAAGTTGATGGCACCGAGCTTGCCCGGGTGCCAGGCGCAGGAAGCACTTTCCGTGGCTCGAGAACCAAATACGCAGGTCCTGCTTAACAACCCATCGCTCCATGGCGAACAAGCCCTCGCGCTCCTCCAGTCCGGCGATGATGCCCTCCAATTCTGTACGGTGCGCATCGATGAGTTTCGCCATCCGGCCAGCGATAGGACGCACGCCACGAGCCATTTCATAAAAGAACAAGGCAGTTTGGCGGGTGCGGACGCTGTCCATCACCTCCAACAGGGTCGGGTCGCTGCCGAGATAACCTTGCTCGGTCATCGCTAGCGACAAGTGGTGGAACTGCTGAGCGATCGCCGCTATCATCCGGGAGTCCGTGCGGAACACGTAAAGCGCAAAAGTTTTCCGCCAGGAGTGGGATCGGAGGCATGCGCCGCGGCTGGTCCGGTATTGGGCTAGATTCTCTCCATGCCGGTTGCGGTCTGGTAGTCCGCTGAGGTCGACATAGGTCCCAATGAACTGGCGTTGGTAGGCGAGCAAGCACCCCCCAAGGATTTTTCCAATCATGCGGCTATTTTTCGGTAAGCCCCTTGGCCACGTCATTTGGACAATGAGGTCCTTGCACCGCGTACCATTCGTCGGGAGGCTGCGCAACGGAGCGTAAAGCTCCTGTAATACCTGGGCAGCACGCACCGGTGCTGGAATTTCCTTGATGCCGACGGGTCGGGCCCCCAGCAGCCATTCAGCTTCGACGGGAGCAGGACGCGTCTTGGCAAGAGTTCCCTTGAGGAAGAAGAGTTCATGCAAGCCCGTCTTGCTGCGCCGGACTTCGATGCAAACTGGCAATCGGGTGTCCGGGTTAGTACCGGCCCGCAACCCACAGACCTCGTTGATACGGATTCCCGCCTCACTTTGTAGAACGATGATGCAGGCTGCGCATACATCCTCGATTAACGCCCGAAGCGCCTGGTGCACATCGAGATGCGATGTGTGCCAAGCGCCATGGTGCAGCCGTCGGCTTGTAGTCGGATACAGGGAAACTCGCCACGGGGAGTTTTGACCCTCGATGGGCGAGAATGCGAAGCCGGCGATCGCCTTGCCTGCCAGCAGCGCCTGTCTGCCAACGGAGCAGTGAGAGGCGGCGGCACGTGCATCGAGATACAGTCGGTGCAGCCGGATGACGTCAGCGGCGGGGACACCAAGCATTCGATGTGCGGCGGCCATAATGGGTAATGCGACCTCGTCTGGAATCGGCGAGATCCAACCCATGGTTTTGGTAGCCAAGTCATGGGCCAAAGATTTTGGCGAACGTCCGGCAAATGGCACGTTAGGCAGGGGGTCGATGCCTGCATCCTTCAAAGCGCCACTCTGCCGCCATAGCAGTCTCCAGATGTTGATCCGTCCGACTACACTGGTGACTGTCTTGCCTCCGGGAGAGGCGCCGTCGTCGCTTCCCGTCGCCTCCGGAATGATCTCGGGGTCTGTCTCGTCTGCTTCGGCGAGATCTCTCGCTAAATCTTCAAGGTATTCCTGGCTGGCCGTGGCATTGAGTTCCGATAGCGCTGAGTAATCGCGGCGGACCATCCATCTGACCAGATAGCGCAACGCCCGAGAGATGTGAGTTGCACTCCCAGGCGCCATTGGAGGTCCCTGCCGCGGATCAGCAAAGAGCGACCATGCAAACCGTTTCAGGGAATAACGTAGCCGTGCATGTTTGGGATCGGTGAAAAGGCATCCGTCGGGCAGCTCGAACTCCCAGCGAATGGATGATTGGGCTGGGTGTTGACCAGGCGTAGTGCTGTCCAGCCTCCACACTGCATCGCCGAAGCGACTCGACTGCGATACAGGAAAATCTTCAGCTCCCGCTGCCATTTGGATCTTGGCGCTATCACTCGCTGCGATCTCTTGCGTGGTCAAGGGAATCGGCATGGATGAGTGTTCACTCCGGAAGTGGTAGAACCGGAAGATCGAGTTGGCGTGCGCGAGACTGTACGGCGGCGCTGAATTGGGGCAGCCAAAAGCGGGAAAGCCTACGTTCAATTGGAGCCATCCGGGCCAGCCATGCCTGGGGGGCCATGGTTTCGCGAGTGCGGCGCACGGCCTCCAGCAGGTTATGCGCCTGGGCGCAAGCGTATGGGGATTGGAGATCGAGTTGTGCGAGCGGGCATAGCGGACACAAGCCGTAGCCATCGCAGAGCTTCCCCCTGGAGGAAAATGGCGAGTCGTAGGGATCGAGACAACTCCATCCGGGGGTGGCGGCCCCCTGGTCGGTATCGTGGGGACGCTCGCGCGGATCAACGCCGCCGTTGGTCTCGCGCCAACGAGTGCGTAACGCCATCACCTCGCCAAGCCGTTCAGCATTGCGCTGGCGTTGGGCATCACTTACGTAGTGTACGTAGGTGGTATCCGCACGCCGGTGGTTGCCGAGCACCTGGGCGGCACGCAGGTCCCCGCTATTCAACACCGTACCCAGGTCGAGCATCGTGGGGCGGATCTGGGCAAGCGAGAAGGGCTTCAAGTGGTGATCTTCACAAAACTGTCGCAATCCAATACGCCACGTGCTGCTGTGGCCGTTGGCGCTATAGTTGCTGTACGTGGTGACCGTGGGGTGCGCCTGTCGCGGAACGAATAGCAACAGGCGATTCGCAAGGTGGGGCCTGGCCAACCGCCGTGCCCGTTGAGTCCATTCTCGAAGAAACGCAACGATTGAAGCGGGGTTGTCAGGGGCCTCATGCTCGACGGGCGTGATGGAGAGTTGCCGGCTTTGGGAACGCCCCTTGTAAGCGCGGAACACAAGTACCCTTTGACCAATCCGCTCCTCGATCGCGCAATCCTCCAGGTTGCTGTCGAGAAGAGTTTGAGGGTTGTACCTGGTGTGAATTGCCAGGAGCAGTACGAAGGGCACGAGAAGGCGATCATCGGGGTACAAAACAGAGCGCACAGCCAGTAGACCTCCATGATTCTTCTTTATTGCCCGGAACAGGAACGGATGTTCCTGCAGAACCCGACCGTAGTTCGGCACCGAATCTGGGAATGCCTGAGTAAGGGCGGCCAAACAGGCGCCCAGATCGGTGTAATCGCGATATGTACTCGGTCGAGTGGGAACGCGGTCGCGCGCCTCTTCCATAAGCAGGATACCCTCGGTAACACGCTTGCGAGTTTCGAGAACCTCGGTAACAGAGGCGCGATAGACAGCGCGTAGCTCATCATCGGTCAGCACAGGAGCCGGGCTCGATTGACGCTTGGCCCCCGGCCAACAGAACATGGGTATACACAGGCCTTTGGGCATCTCATGCATCCACGGAGCGTGACGCGCCAGCCATGAGACCAGGATTCGTACCACAGCGAAGTAGCCCTGGCGGCTTCGGACGGCCCAGCGTGCGTGACCAGAGGCTGGATCAACTTGGTTCAGCCACTTCACGAAACCGTTTAGGCGCGCGGTTGTGAGGGCTGCCAGCCGGATGGCTGCGAGGTTATTCTGCAGCAGATAAGCGCAGAAAGTGCGCAATGCTACTGAAGCCAAGCTTCGTGTCTGCCATGCTCGAAGAGCGTAGGCCTCGGAGAATGCCTCCGAAAAAGGACCTGCCAGATGCGGCAGGTCGAGAAGGTAGCTCAGATCAATGACCTGTGGCTCAGCCCATCCGGGTCGTGGGAACACAGCACGAAGGAACGGCACACCATTATTCTTCCCGCGCTCAATCCGCCGTCTGGCAGTAACGTGAGTCATCGGCACGACGGCGGTGTTCGGCGAGACACTTCTCTGGGAAGGGTTCTGTCGATCCAGTTGAGCGAAACGCGTTGCAATGGGGCGGCTAATTCCCAAATTTCTCCCTCAAGAACCTGTAGACGTTCAGATTAACTTCCGTCCGATAGTCATCGACCACGCGCAGGTATGTGTTCAGCGTGGTCGCGAGCTGCCTGTGACCGAGCCTCGCCTGGACGATCTTCCATGGTTCTGCATTGCCGCCGGCGCGTTCCGCGTGATACATCCATGCGGCGAATGTGTGCCTCGCGTCATGAAAGGTATGTGCTGCCTCTGCCGATTGATAGAGTGCGCCGGTTTCAGGGTCGGTTTTGGTGACGCTGCGGGTTAACCCGGCAGTCCGTACAGCGGCCGTGAAGGCACGGGAAAGTGTTTCAGCCCGTATCGGCTTGCCTGCGTCATGACGAGACGCATTGCCATTCACGAAGAGACTTTCCGGATTCGCGCGAAGGCCGTGGCGCCGACCAACAGCGATGCATTCCGCCCGCTCTCCGTCGATATAACGCCTCAGTTCCAGCACAAGGTGCGCTGGGATCAACACCCAGCGCGGACGTAATCCCTTGGTTCGCACGACGCGCAACCGCAGCGCCGCATGCGGCTCCATAGGGTCCGGCGTCAAATCGCGAACCTGATTGATTGTGAGGCCAGCGATCTCGTCGACGCGCAGCCCTGTCCATAGACTAATCTCGGCCGCGAGGCGGTCGCGAGATGGGCGGCCACCCGTTTGCTGTTCACTGGGTAAGGGACCGAGCGCACGCGAGACCAACGCCCATTCCTTACTCGATAATGGACGGACATGATCGTCCGCAGATCTTGTACTGAGAGGGAACACTCTCGACACTTGGCACATGCTGACACTTGGCACCGTATGAGCCAACGGATTCGCATCGATCGGCCTGACCACCTTTAGGACCTCCCGCTGAAGGAGGGATCCGCCGCTGTAGTAGCCTTTCTCCGATGCCCACTGGTAAAGCGAGATCACTGTTCCCATCCGCCGCCGAATGGTGCGCAACTCATAGGGCTCACACGTGCGCGGACTGACGGCATGAAGCATGGAATCGCGGTAGGCGATCAAATCACGCTCGTCTGCGATGTCCCATGCTCTTCCGGTATGCCCGAGGTACCGCCACCAATCGCACAGATCGTAGGCAGCGTTCGCCACGGTCGTCGGGCGCCACATGCTTCTGGCGGGAGGATATTGATGGCACAGCCAAAGCAAGGCTGGCTCAATCACGCAGTGCGTTTCATCGTCCACAAGGAAACTGTATCCAGGCGGCAGCGAGTCTGCGGCGAAGGGATCGTCCCTGGGCAATCCAACTGAACGGTTAACAGTAATCATCTGGGTCAGCGGGCACGTCAAAAGAAATCGGGATCGCACAAACAATGGATCTGATCTGCGGAGAGTTGGTCCGGTTGAGTACCAAGCGGAATCTCTACGACCCGCACGGCCAACTTGGTGACGAGGCGAGCGGCGATGGTGATGCCGGCCCGGCGTCCCGCATTATCGCCATCCAGCATCAGTGTGACTTGGCGGAAGTGTTGTTGAAGAAGCGCTTCCTGCCGTGCTGAAAGCGAACATCCCATTAGCGCAACCACGCATGGAAACCCGGCCTGATGTACGTTCAGGCAATCAAAGAATCCTTCGACCACGATAACGGCTTTCCCGTGGCGAACGGCGCGGTGGAGATTGAACATCACGAGCGACTTGCGGAAACGAACCGGAAACTTGTACCTCGGTCCGCTTTGTCCGATGCTCCTTCCAGCGTAAGCCACCAGGGCCCCGGTGTCGTCGTGGACGGGGAAGATGATCCGACCTTCCATCGAGCCATTCCCAGAGTAGAAGCCTATGCCGAAGTGGGCGGCTGTATTCCGGTCCACCCTGCGCTGGGCGAGGTACGGGTGGGCCGAATCAACTGTAAAGAGTTGAAAGGCTAAGGGCTGGTTGTTTTCTTTGGCGGCAACTGGCGGGTATGTTTCGTCTCCCCCGGTGGCGGCAACAATCTGTTCGCTCGAGACCGGCGCGACAGAAAACCGCTCCTGAAGCTTGAGCGCCGCGTCACGAATGGAGCAACGTTCCATGGCCGCCACGAAGTCGAACACGTTCCCGCCTCTCCGCCAACCACGTGAAGCCGCGCAAGAATCCGAATGGCAAACCCACACATTCTTCTCGGTGTTCACGATGAAGCTTTGAACGCTGCCCTTCGAAACATGAGTGGGGAGCGGACAGCGACCACGCAGATAGGGCCCATGAACGCGACGCAGCGTTAAGCCATAATACGCGATGGCCATTTCGATCGAGACGACCCGTTTCAATACCTTGAAATCCACCCAGGTCGAGCGCATTCCGCCCGTTCCCTCCGAAACTGTGATACAGCCCGTTCGGCACGCAAGCACCGGCGCGAGACCTCCTCAGTCAGCCCGAGCCAACGCATATTCAGGACAGCAGCTGCACTCTCCACCGCGACGAACTGGCGCGAGTGAAGACGACCAAATGCTCAATTAGACGGTACAGCCGCAAAAAGGAGAGAACTGGTTTCAAGAAAATAGAGGAAGAACAGCTTTGACCAGGAAGGGTTCACCGAGACGTGATTCCGGGCAGTTCCCTACTGACCACTTTCAGCCCCACATTTACCGCGACGCCAACGCCTTTCCTTCGCCGCGGTCCTGGGAGTTCGTATCGCGCATACTGAACTCGAGGCCGGATTCCTCGGTGGAGCATGAGCTGATTGCCGGCGCAGTAGGGGCCGGCGCCGCCACCGAATTTTCGGCGTTTCTCAGAATGTTCCGAGAATTGCCCAACATTGACGCCATTTTGCTGAATCCCACCCAGGAACCCGTGCCGGAGAATGCCGCAGCGCAGTATGCGGTCGCGTCGGCACTGGCTCGCTGCGCCTCCGATACCAACTTCGACCGCATTTGCCTGTACCTGAATCGCCTGCCAACTGAGTTCCGCGTGCTGTGCGTCCGCGACGCCACCCTTCGCCAGCCGGCTATCCGGACGACCGCCGGCTTCGTGAAATTCGCCATAGAGAATCACCACGCTATCGCCTAGCAAACCGGGAGCCAACCCGCTCTCTTTACCCTATTCTCTGCCGGAAGAAACCTTTACCAAAGAACGTAGGAGGGATTGTTATGACGTCGATCTCGACTTGTGAACCATCTCTGTCTTCGCGGGCTATGCTGTGCTCGCTTTCCATCAGCATGTGGTCGGCGCGGAAACACGACCCCGAAGCATCCGAGGAAATCGCGCAGCGCCACGGCGCACAGCCCGATGCCGGCCGCTATCACAAAGTGCTTCTCCCCAAGGCGGCGCTCGCCGAGGTCCAAAAGATCGTGAGCGAGGCCCGTCAGGATCACTACTTCATGACCCTGCCCTGGGACGACAACGGCTATCGCGTGCTCCCGGCCGCAGCGTATATGGACCACACGGAGAGAATGCAGCAGCTCTCGAACCAGTTCACACCAGCCATCGATAACTTGACCCAGCAGTTCGGACAGCTTGTGGAGGAGGCCAGGGTACGACTTGGCGGTCTGTTCCGTTCAGAGGATTATCCGGCTCCCGAAGAACTCCGTTCCAAGTTCTCTTTCGAAACCAAAGTGATGCCTCTGCCGGATGCAGGCGACTTCCGAGTCACACTGGGCGACGAGGAGAAAGAGCGAATCAAGCGTCAGATCACCGCCNCNGTCGAGGCATCGCTTCAGGTNGCNAGTCGTGAGCTTTGGCAGCGGCTGTACGAGGCNGTCAGTCACCTGGCCGAACGCCTCCANGCNTACAAAGTGACGGGGGAGGGGGTTGAACATCCCTTCCGCGATTCCGTCGTCACCAACCTAGTGAAACTCGTCGATGTTCTGCCCAAGCTGAACGTCACGGGGGACCCGGAATTGGAACGGCTGGCTGCCCAGGTGCGCGCCTCACTGCTAGTCGATCCCCAGGAACTGCGGAAGTCGGAGTCGATTCGTAGCGAGACGGCGAAGGCGGCCTCAGCGATTTGTGACCGCATGATGGTTTATATGGCGGGGTACTCGATACCTGCACCAGCCGCCGCAAAAGAAGGGAGGGCGGCGTGAAGCCTTCTCACACGACCACGGCACAAAAGCTGACCCGGGCGCGGGTTCAGCTCTTGCTTGGGCAGCCATTTTTCGGCACGCTCAGCTTGAGGTTGAAACTGTTACCCGGGAGTTTGCCAACAATGGCGACCGACGGCTCGCGGATTGTCTATAACCCGGCCTTCGTGGATGAACTCAACCCAGCGGAACTTGAGGGAACACTCGCCCATGAAGTCCTCCACTGCGCACTGGCGCACCAGTGCCGCCGGGGCCAGCGTGATCCGGAACTTTGGAATGTAGCAGCGGACTTCGCCATCAACCCTATTCTGATCGGAAACGGTTTCGTCCTTCCGGTTGGCGCGCTCATCGATCCTGCTTTCAACAACTTGAGCGCGGAAGAAATCTACGCCCGGCTACTGCGGAGAAGAAGCGAGGAAGACGGAGCAACAAAGCCGCAGCAGCAGACGAATGCTGGCGGGGGAATGGGTAACGGTCCACAGGGAACCCACAGTCCTGC
>JGI12269J14319_10006328_pt1 | contig 10312 bp, 9 predicted proteins | sample PeaSoiSIISIP2007_FD_14319 | JGI IMG/M metagenome (IMG submission 14319) | reverse complement strand
GGGGAAAAGGTAGACAGGGGCGCTGTCTCTACCCCTCAGTCATCCTGTACCCCGTGCTGCGACCTCCGCCTGCGTCGCGTTCCAGGATTCTCCGCATATCATGCGGTGAATGAGGCCAAGAATCGCCGCAAACCGCCGAACGGACCGCCCCGAGGATCTCAGCTAGCGCGCACGTCCCAGATGTCGGGGTTTTCCCGGTCGGCCCACAGCTCCCGGGCGGCGTTGTACCACCTCTGGAAGGTGCTGACCACCTGGGCATCGGCCTTGCCGGCTTCCAAGCGCATCTTGGAGCGGTCCAGGACGCCCAGGTAGCTGCCCGCCAGTTCCAGTTGGCCGGTCCGCATCCCCAAGGCGATGACCTGGTGGAGCACGTGCCCTTCGAACTGGAATCCCGGGGCGTTCGACCGTTCGAAGCACAGCAGGTAGTACTTCAGGGCCTGGGCCAGATGGGGCATCTCGTCCATCCCGTAGGTGCGGCTGATCACGGCCTTCTTGAGGGTGTACCCGGCCATCTTGTAGGCGGAAAAGGGAACGTTGCGCGAGAATTCGATCTTGGCGCGCAGGATGGCGAGCTCGTAGGAGGCCAACCCGGCTTCCGGCGTGCGGGTGCGGGGGAGGATGTCCTTCATGGGATCCAGATTCTGCGTGGACAGCCAGGCGCCGCGTTCGTCGGCGGCGGCGAGGATCGCGGCCAATTCCCCCTGGTGGAGCCGGGCGGGGATTTCCTTGGTGCGGGCCGCCGGGTCGCGGGTGATGAAGTCCTTCTTGTCCGGCGAGGCGTACAGGCACTGCGGGCACACGGTCACCGAAATCAGGTTGTAGTCCACCACCTTGTACTTCCCCAGGGCGTGGTAGGTGGGCATCCCGAAGCGGTCGGTGAAGATCTGCTGGCTCTTGGACTTGAGTTCGTGGCTGGGAAGCTTGGTCATGTAGCAGGAGGGACATTTGACGAAGACCGTGAAGACGGCGTCGTCCGAGGCGGTCTCGCCGGCATCCTCGATCTCCACGACCTTCTCCGCGGGGGAACGCATGGCCTGGATCTTGGCGTTGTCCACGCGGAATCCGTGGGCGGCGATGTAGTCTTCCACCAACTTGTCGGATCCCAGCATGATCCTGAGACGCCTCCGGACCCCATTTTCGTCGATGACCGCCATGACCCTCGATTCTCGCATAGGCGGGGCCTTTTCTCAAGCTTCCGGATGGGCCGGAAGGCTCTGGTTGTCCACCACCGGGATCCATCGCGCCTGGAGGAAACGCCGCGCGTCGAACACCCCTCCTCCCCTGCTCGTGGTGGGATCCCTGCGCGCCGGAGGCTCGCTCAAGACCGACCTGGTTTCCTGGATCGCGGAGCGGTACCCGGGTCTCGCCGTCCTGGTCCACCCCACAGGCGACGAAGACTCGATGCTGCAGGCCCGATTCCCTGGGCGGGTCTTTCGCCATCGGGATTGGATGGAGGCGTGGAAGGCGGCCGAGCGCGCGGGATTCGCAGCCGGAGTCTGCGACGGTGGTCTCCAGGACCCCGCCCTGGATGGATGCCCGGCCCTTCGCCTGGTCCACCCCGAGGGTCCGCGCGATGCCCGGGACCTGCTTCCTTTCGGACCCTACCGGGCACTGAAGCCCTTGTTCAGAAGCCGGGAACGCGTCTTGACGGTGGGCGCCGACGTGTCGGGGCGGTTGGATCCGCGCGACCTTCCACCGCCTGGTACCCGGGTCCATGTGGCGTGCGCCGTCGCCCGCCCCGAGATCTTCTTCCGGGAACTGGAAGAGGCGGGGTTGCGATTGGAGGAGAGGGTCGCGTTGTCGGACCACGCGCGCTTTCCCGGGAAGTTGATCCGGCGCATGGAGGCAGGACCGATCCCCTGGCTGGTCACGGAGAAGGATTCGTTTCGACAGAAATTGCCGCCGCGGACGCGCGCGGTCCGTCGCTGCCCGGTCCTCTCCCCGAACGCCGTGGAGGCGATCGGGGTGATGGTCTCGCCGCTTCTCCGGTAGACGTCTCGGAAGCGGATCAGAGCGGCGTCTTGGAGGGTGCGCCCGGGATCTCGCGCACCAGGCGGGGAACCAGATAGCCGGGCAGGCGCGCTTGCACCTCCCGCACCAGGATCCTCGCCCGGTCGTCGGGGACGGCGAACCGGGCGGAGCCGCGCACCGGATCCAGGGCGTGGAGGTAGTAGGGGAGGATTCCGGCTTCCCAAAGGCGCAGGGACAGGGATTCCAGGCAGGAGGCGTCGTCGTTCACCCCGGCCAACAGGACCGACTGGTTGAGGAGCTGGACTCCCGCGGAACGAAGCGCGGCGGCGGCGACGGCCACGGCGTCGTCGATCTCGGCGGGGTGGTTCGCGTGGAGCACCACCACCGTGCGCAGGCGGGTTCCCGAGAGGATCCCGAGAAGCTCGGAGGTCACGCGGTCGGGGAGGACCACCGGCAGGCGGGTGTGGATCCGCAGGGTGGAGAGGTGGGGGATGGAGGTCAGGTCCTGGATCCGTTCCGACAGGACGGAATCCGTCAAGGTCAGCGGGTCGCCGCCGGAGAGGATGCACTCGCGCAGGTCGGTTTCCGTCCGCAGACGCTCCAGCCTCCGCGTCCAGTCGGCGGGTGGAGCTTCGCCGTAGGGGAAGTTCTGCCGGAAGCAGTACCGGCAGTGGACCGCGCAAGACCCCGTGGCCACCACCAGGGCCCGCCCCTCGTACTTGCGCAGAAGTCCGGGCTCCAACTCGGCGGCGGCGTCCCCCACCGGATCGTCGCGCTCGCCCTCGGATGTGGAGGCCTCGGCGCGGTCGGGCCAAACCTGGCGCAACAGGGGATCTGCCGGGTCGCGGGGCCGCATCCGACGGGCGAAGGGGCGCGGGACCAGGAAGGGGAAGGACGGTTCGGAGGGCAGAGGGGGGAGCAGATCCAAGGGAATGGAGAGGTGCTCGGCCAGCGCCTTCGGATCGCGAAACGCTTCGCGCAGTCCCTGTTGCCAGCCGGATTCCATTGGGGATCGGGAAAGATACTGGACACCGCGCGAAGCGTAGATTGGGCGTCCTTGTGTGGTACACCGGGGGAGGAGCCGTGGAAACGAACGCATCGGGGGACTGGAAGCCCGCGGCGAGCCTGGAGGCCTTGAGGTTCCGTGCCGGGAGACTGCGCGCCATCCGGGAATTCTTCCACCAGCGAGGCGTGCTGGAAGTGGAAACGCCCTTGCTTTCCCCCACCGGGGCCGTGGACCAGTGGATCGATTCCTTCCAGGTGCGTTCGGCGCTTCGCCGCGAGCCGCTGTGGTTGTCCACCTCGCCGGAATTCCACATGAAGCGCCTTCTGGCCGCCGGGTCCGGACCCATCTGGCAGATGGGGAAGGCGTTTCGGGACGAGGGATCGGGACGGCAGCACAACCCCGAGTTCACCCTGCTGGAATGGTACCGGCCGGGTTGGGGGTTGCGCGAACTCTGCGGGGAGGTGGAAGACCTCGCAAGGGCCGTGGCCCCGGCCTTTCCCTCCGCGCGATGGGTCAGCTACCGCGAGGCGTTCCTGGAACGCGCCGGCGTGGATCCGTTCCGCGACCCCGTGGACAAGATCCGGCAGGCCGCGGAGGAGTTCTCGCCGGTCCTTCCCGCCATCGCCCAGGACGACCGGGACGGCTGGTTGGACTTGTTGATGGTGAGTCGCGTGGAGCCCGGTCTTGGCGATCCCCAACCCGTCTTCCTGTGGGGGTATCCCCCGTCGCGGGCGGCGCTGGCCAAGCTCGGGGAGGAGGATGGCCTCCCCGTGGCGCTGCGTGCTGAACTCTACTGGAAAGGCGTGGAACTGTCCAACGGCTACGACGAACTGGTGGACCCCGAAGAACAGCTGTCGCGGTTCCAAGCGGAGACCCGAGCCCGCCAGGCCCTGGGAAAACCCACCCCGCCCATCGACCACGCCCTGCTGGAGGCTCTCCGGGCAGGCCTGCCTGCGGGATCCGGAGTCGCCCTGGGGGTGGATCGCTTGGTGGCCCTGGCCCTCGGGGCGGATTCGATCCGGGAGATCCTGGCCTTTCCGGAGTGATCTTCCCCGCGGTGGAGGGGAGAGGTGCCTTGCGCCTCAGCGGACTCCGCTGGTGACCAGGTCGGCGCGGTCGGTGGAGGTGACCAGCCGGGTGAACACCAGCCCGTCGGCTTGGGGAAGTTCCACCTGGGAGGGTCCGTGCCCGGTGCGTTCCTGGAGCAGGCGGCCCCGGGCATCCACGGAACGCAGCGTCCAGTCCACGCCGGGCAGGGCGCCCACCTGCAACGTGCGTCCCTGGCAGGAAAGGAGTTCGCGCCGCCCGATCGGATGCAGGGCGGTGGGGATGCCCGCCACCAGGACCATGGTGTCGTAGCCGGTCAGGGCCTGGACGGCACCGCTGTTGACGGTTCCCGTCAAGGCCAGCACGAGCTTGTAGACGCCCATCGGGGGGTTGGACACGGTCACGTTCGCCATTCCCGTGCTGTCCAGCGCGACCTTGAACCCGGAGGGATCCACCGAGGCCGAAAGTCCGGAATTCTGGACCAGGCTCGCGCCCATCAGCATGGTGTCCAGCGCCGGCTGGCTGCGATCCAGGTTCTGGACCGCCACGTGGAACGTCGTGTCCTGACCCGCGTCCACGCGCAGCGTGTCGTGGTCGTTGGAGATCTTCCAGGCCACCGAGGGGCTGGAGTAGCCCGCCTCGAAGGGCAACGAGGTCCAGGACTGGGTGCTGTCCACGTCCCACGCGTAGACGCCGTACACGTTGTCCCGGTAGAGGCGGTAGGTGAGCACGTCCCATGGGTTCGCGTCGGAAAGCGCCATCGCGATGGTGCGGCTGTAGGTGTTGTTGGTGGAGCTCTGGCCGCCCATGGTCAGGCTCGCGGTCAGGGTGGCTCCGGCGGTGGCGCCCCCGATCCCGATCTTGGCCGAAGCCGAGGCCCCGATGTCCACGCTGTAGCTCACCGTGGTCTGCTGGGTCACGGTGCCGGTGGAATCCTGCTCGGAGGATCCGCCTCCGCCCGTGAAGCTGGAGAGCGAATTCAGGAGAGTCAGGCGGCTTGTCAGGGGAGCGCCGCTGGAGTGGTCCACCAGGCTGTCGCGGATGCGATGGGTCTTGGGGTCGATCACCGAGGCGCCCAGGAGCCGGGCGGCGGTGGCGGTGTCGAAGGTGTTGGGGATGTTGGAAGCGTCGATGACGCGCAGCACGTTCTGGGCGTTGGCGATCGGCTCGTAGAACAGCTTGTAGACGTTGCCGTCCGAGTAGGCGTGGGGGTCCGTGGGCACGTGGGAGTAGTAGAGATGCCAGTGCATGGTCAGGGTGGGCACCACGAACAGGTCGCCGCGCCCGGGGCCCACGGCCGAAGGATCCGTGCTCGTTCCCGTGTTCATGCTGTTGTTGGTCTGGACGGTGGCGGTGAACTGGTTGTCGGTGTTGTGCTTGTAATCCACGCTCGCGGAGACTTCCACATCCGCGCTGGCGACGCCGGCGTCGAAGGAGTAGCCGGCGGTGAGGCTCGCCCCGGCGCCGTACCCGAAGGATGTGGTCACCGAGTTCGAGAAGCTCGCTCCCTTGGCGAGGCTCGCGTAGCTGCCGTCTCCGGGCGGGTCGTAGATGATCTGCTGGGGCACGCCGGGAATGATGAAGGTGCCCGAATCCGCGGCGTTCGAGGACGGCGTCCAGGTGTAGAACGGGAGGGTGTCCGTCACCTTGTAGGAATAGTTGTCGCCGGATTGGTTCGGGATGGTCTTGTTGGTGACCTCCGCGTTCGTGATCGTGTCCGATTTCTGGATGGTGTCCAGGTGCAGGGAATCGATGAACCTCAGGTTCCAGATGCTGTCGAAACCCGACCCGCCACCGTCCCAGACCAGGCATCCGGTGGTGTCCGTGAGCCCGCTCATCGTGCGGGGCCCACCGTCCAGATTGTGGTACTCGTAGCTCACGGTGGCCTTCGGATAGGGCCGGCCGCTGAGGTCGTCCACGCAGATGCTGGTGGTGCTCCAAGCCCAGGGAGTCCTCGCTGCGGCGAGCAGGAGAAAGGCGGCGATCGTTGGGGCTCGTCTCATCGGAAACTCCTGTTGGCTCCACCCTCGGGATGCGGGGGTTGGTCAGGAATATTTAATGAGACCCATTCTAAATCGCAACCCATAAACCCAAGGGTTGCCGGTGCAAAATCAAGACGCCGAGGTCTGAATTTGGGAGACAATCACGGACGTAGCAGCTTGAACGCGTGCGCCCAACCGCCGCCGCGAAGCCCGGGAATGCACCACAGCATGCACAGCGACTCGATGGCACGCGCGGACTCGACCCCGCCGAAGTCCTNGGGGGCGAATCCGAATTCCGANACGATGCGCGCGACCTCCGCCTTGGCGGCGGTGTCGTTGCCGCACAGGAACTGGGTCGGTGGGCCTCCTGCGAAGACGGGATCCACGAAGAACGCGTTGCCGATCGTGTTCCAGGCCTTCACGAAGCGGACGGAGGGCAACGCCTTCTGCAGCCCTTCCAGGATGGAGTCGTTGGGACCGGTGAAATAGCGCAAGACCCCGTTTTCGGGAGGGGCGTCCGCGATGGGATTGGTGGTGTCGACGACGATCTTCCCCTCCAGGCTCTTCTCGCCCACCAGTTTCAAGGCCTCCAGCGCCACCGTGCCCTTCACGGCCAGCACCACGATCTCGCCGAAGGCGCCCACCTCCGCGAAGGTGCCCGCCGGAATACCGCTCTCCTTGGAAAATGCCGCCAGCTTGGAGGCGTCCCGGCTTCCGATGCGCGTCTCGTAGCCCTTGGCGTGGAACCCCTTGGCCAGGGTCTGCGCCACGACGCCCGATCCCAACACCCCGATCTTCTTGCCCATGTCCACTCCCCTCGTCCAGGTGAAGGACTGGAATTACACGCATTCTCGAATCTCGACCAGCGGGAGGGGAATGGGTCCGGCTCGAATTCCAGGGTCGTCCGGATTACNGGACTTCGGCGCCCCGGATCCGTTCCAGGATTCCCCGTGCGAAGGCGGGGAGTTCCGGATCGCGCGCACCCATGGAATACACCACGTCCCCGGACTGCGCCCGTGCGGCCACCTGGGTCGCCACCTCGGCCCGCGTGGGGGGACAGGAAACCGTGGCACCCAGGGCTTGGATCCGCTGCGCCAGATCGGCGCTGGACACGGATCGGTCCGCAGTGCCGCCGGCGTCGTAGACGGGACTGATCCAGAGCCTGTCCGCGGGGCGCAGGGCCCGGGCGAAGGAGGTCGCGAAATCTTCCAAGAGGAACTTGAGGGGACCGAACCCGTGGGGCTGGAAGACGGCGAGCACCCTGCCCGCGCCCGCCACCGACCGGGCCGCGTCCATGGCGGCTTCCACCTTGGCGGGGTTGTGTGCGAAGTCGTCGAAGACCTGAACGCCGTGGGATTCGCCGAGCCATTCGTGGCGCCGGCCCACGCCGGCGAAACGCGCCAGCGCGCCCGCGCCCGCGTCCAGGTTCGCCCCCGCGAGCGTTGCCGTGGCCAGGGCGGCCAGGGCGTTTTCCGCGGTGTGGCGTCCGGGGAAGGGGACGCGGATGCCCGTGGACCCCAGGCAGAAGGAGACGAAATCCGTCCCCAGTTCCAGTTCCGTCGGCAACGGGAGCAGCGATCGGGAGAATCCGAAGGTCTTGGCCCCGGGCCCCCCGATCTCCAGGCAATCGGTTCGATCGCCGTTGACCAGGAAGGTCTCCGAGCGGTCGCGGAAGGTGGAGAAGATCTCCTTGAGTTCGGACAGCTCCTTGTGGTCCCGGTCCAGGTTCAGCATCACCCCGATCCGGGGCGCGTAATGCACGAGGCTCCCGTCCGATTCGTCGGCCTCGATCACCAGCCATTCTCCGCTCCCGCCCCAGGCGTTGCCCCAGTGGCCCGCCGTGGACAATTCCCGGAGCACGCCGCCGGAGATCACGGAGGGATCCATCCCCGCCTCCCGCAGGATGGAAAAGACCATGGCGGTCACGGTGGACTTGCCCGAGGTCCCGGAGATGGCGATGGTGGATTGGGACGCGGCGAGTTCGGCCAGGGCCTCGGACCGGTGCAGGATGCGGCAACCCAGCTCCCGGGCGCGGCGCACCTCGGGAACGTCGGCCTCCACGGCCGTGGACACCACCAGGGTGGTCCGCTCGTCCAGGGCCGATCCGTCCTGGGGGAAGAGGGCAGCTCCGGCGGCCTCCAGCGCCTTGCGGATGGAACCTCCACCGCCGTGGTCGAAGAGCCGGTCCGACCCGGACACGTTCCGTCCGCGCCCCAGCAGGTAGAAGGCGATCGCGCTCATCCCCGAGCCGCCGATCCCCGAAAAGTGCCAGCGGCTCACGCCGGCTCCGGTGGCCGGGGACCGATCCACACCAGATCGCCGGGCACGAGGATCCTGTCGGCGAGTTCCTCGGCATCGGCGTTGGACACCCGCACGCAGCCGTGGGAACCGGGTCTGCCCAGTTCGTCCTCGCGGGCGGTGCCGTGGATGTAGACGTAGCGGTCGTGGGTGTCCACTCCCGGGCCGCGGTTGACGCCTGGCTCCAGACCCTCCAACCACAGGATCCGGGTGGTGATCCAATCGCCTTCCACCGCCTGTCCCGTCCAGATCTCCCCGGTGGGTTCGCGGCTGGAGAACCGGGTCCCGAAGGGCTCGCCCTCGCCGATCACCTGGGCGATCCGATGCCATCCCCAGGGGGTGCGACCGGAATCTTCCTCGCATCCCAGTCCGTTCTCCGAAGTCGAGATCACGCACCGGAACCGCTCGGTGCCGTTTTCCAGGACGCGCAGCATCTGCCTGGACGCGTCGACCAGCACCAACCTATGCCGGGGGCGGGGCATCGTCCGAGTTCATGTCGGTCAACCGGTCGATCTCGTCGCGCACTTCGTCCATGCGCCATCCGTCGATGTCCCCGGCCTCCTCCAGTCGGCGTTCCTCCAGGGCCTGGGCCGCGATGCGGATGGACTCCGCGGTGCGGGGATCCAGTCGGCGGCGACCGATCCCTTCCAGGATCTCGTCGGCGGCATCCAACGGGGCCAGCATGCCCACGGAGGCCGTGGCCTCGAAGCGGATGTCCTCGTCGGCGTGGTCCAGCAGTTCCTGGACCCGGGGCCAGGACTCCTCCAGGCGCAGATTCGCGCAGGAGTGCACCGCTTCGGCGATCAGCGCGGTGTGCGGGGAGCCCAGCTCCTCCAGCACGATCCTCTCGAACTCCTCGTCGTCCACCAGGCCCATCGCGTAGACGGCGGACACCTTCACCCACAGGTTGGGAGCCTCCTGGTAGAAGCGCAGCACCAGGGAGCGCACCTCGGGCAGGAAGGCGATGTGGCCAAGCGCTTCCAGGCAGCGGCGCCGCACGTCCATGCTTTCCATGCGGGCGTCGACCTTGGACAGCAGGTGGGTCTTGGCGGCGTCGTAGATCTCGCGGGGAACCAGGGGTTCGGGAGGGCCTGGATTCTCGGGATCGGGCTCCTCGTCCTCCTCGGGGCTCCAGTCCCAACCGGCGCCATCCTGGAGGACGGGCCAAAGGGAAGCGTTGGCGATGGCTCGAACCTCTTCGTCCACGGCGTTGATCGCCAGATCGAAGGCGCGCTCCCAGATCCCGGGCAGCCCGAAGTATCCTGTGGAGGCGCGCAACGCGGCCACCACGACCTCGGAATCCTCCGATCCCAGATAGCGCAGCAGCCGTCCGGGCGCGTCGGCGCGATCGAACTCGTAGTTTTCCAGGAGTTCCAACTCCTTCAGGGCCTGCGAGCGGTTCATCGGATTCGGATTCCTTTCAGCACTGACGGACCCTAAAATAGAAAGCGGACCATGCGCCTCCTCCTCCCCCTCCTGCTGGCCGTCGCGACTTGGGCGGAACCGTACCTTCCGCTGGTGGCCAAAAAGGTCCCGGTGGACGGGTGTCGGATCCGGTTGGACTGGATCAGCGCGCCCGCGGGAACCATCGCGCCGCCGAGCTCCGTGTCGGGAAACCTGGAACTGGCCGGCGACGATCGGTTCCGCTTCAGCTCTCCGGAACTCGTGGTCGTGAGCGATGGCCGCACCCTGAGCCAGTGGAACGCCTCCACCAACCAGGTCCTCCTGCGCAGCGCCGCGCGCGCGGACGCTTCCGCCCTGCCGTCCGGGCTCCTGCAAGCCGCCCTGACGGGAGCGGAAATCTCCTCGTCCACCGAACGACTCGACGGGAAGTCCGTCCGCAAGCTGGTGCTGGATGTTTCCAAGCCCCCGCTCTCCAAGTTCGTCCACGCCACCCTGTGGGCACGGGAATCGGACAACGTTCCCGTACGTCTCGAGGTCGCGGATGCCCAAGGGGGGACGATCCAGTGGAAGATCCTTTCCGTGTCGTCCTGGAAACCTTCGGACA
>JGI12269J14319_10006325_pt1 | contig 10314 bp, 1 predicted proteins | sample PeaSoiSIISIP2007_FD_14319 | JGI IMG/M metagenome (IMG submission 14319) | reverse complement strand
CCACCGACAGCTCAGCGCCCGTCTGCGCTATCACATACGCCACCAGCCGCTTCTCCCCCGGCTCGTCTTCGCGCGCCACTGCGACCGCCTCTCGAACCCCCGCACAACGCAGCAGCTGCGCTTCGATCTCCCCCAACTCGACCCGAAAGCCTCGGATCTTGACCTGGAAGTCATTACGCCCCAGAAACTCGATGTTCCCATCCGAGCGCCAGCGGCCCAGATCCCCCGTCCGGTACATGCGCGACTGCGGCACCGAGCTGAACGGATCGGCCATGAAGCGCTCCGCGGTCAGCTCCGGCCGGTTCAAATACCCTCGCGCGACTCCCGCCCCACCAATATAGATCTCGCCCGCAACACCTACCGGCACCGGTTGACCGTGTGAATCCAGAATGTAGATCTGCGTGTTGGCGATCGGGCGGCCGATCGGGATGGAACAATCCTCAGGTGCTGCACTCTGAATCTCGAAGGTACAAGCGAATGTTGTTGCTTCGGTCGGTCCATACCCGTTAACCAGATGACGCGGCGGATGCCTGTTTGACAGCACCCGCGCCACGGTTCTTGGATCGAGCGCATCGCCTCCGACGAGTAGGTACTGCAGCCGGCCGAACGCAACGTCAACTACATCGGCATATGCATTGAACAGCCCGACGGTCTGCCATAAAGCCGTGACTCCACCATCGATCAGTGCGCGATTGAAGCGTTTCGAATCCAGTAAGACCGATTGCGGAATCACCAGCAGCTTTGCGCCATTGAGTAAAGCGCTCCATATTTCCCAGGTAGATGCATCAAAAGCAGGATTGGAAACGTGCGCGACACAATCCGTAGCGGCAATTGGCGCATAGTAGTTATTAATGACAAGTCGCAATACGTTGCGATGCTCGACCAGTACTCCTTTTGGCAGCCCTGTGGATCCCGAGGTGTAGATCACATAGGCGAGACTGCTGGAGGTGATCCCCAAGGTACCCGCATCGGGGTTGTGTGCAGCCTCGCGGGCGATCACCGAGGCTCTATCCTGCAGATCCAGTTCTAGCACCGGCACCTCGAGGGCCGGCAGGCCGCCCCGCATCCCCGCCTGCGCCAGCAAGGCCACCGGCGCGCTGTCTTCGAGCATGTACGCCAGGCGCTGGGCCGGGTAGCTCGGATCGAGCGGCACATAGGCGCCACCGGCCTTCAATACCCCGAGCAGCCCCACCACCATCTCCACACTGCGCTGCATGCAGATCGCCACGCGATCATCGGGCCGAATACCCAGCGCAATGAGGTGATGAGCCAACTGGTTGGCTCGAGCGTTAAGCTCGCCGTAAGTGAGCTCTCGGCCCTCAAACACCACGGCGAGCGCATCGGGCTGCCGGTCCACTTGCTCCTCAAACAACTGATGAATCAGTCGCTCGCTCGGACACGCTCTGTGCGTATCATTGAACCGCACCAGCACCTGCTGGCGCTCGGCAGGGGTGAGCAGGTTCAGTTGGCTGATGCGTTGTTGATCATCGGCCAGCATCGCCTCGAGCAGGCTGAGCAGATGCCCGCCCATGCGCTCGATGCTGGCGCGATCGAACAGATCGCTGGCGTACTCCAGCACCCCCTCGATGCTCTGCCCGCCATCCCGCAGCGAGAGGGTCAGATCAAACTTCGCGCTGCTCTGCGCCGTTTCAAACTCACTGACCTTCAATCCCGGCAGGCTCAGCGCTCGCTCCCCAGGGGCATTGTTGAAGGCCAGCACAACCTGGAAGATTGGGTTGTAACCCAAGCTGCGCGACGGCTGCAGCGCCTCGACCACCTTCGCGAAGGGCACGTCCCGATGCGCGTACGCCTCGAGCGTACTGGCCTTGATCTGCCCCAGCAGCTCGGCCACGCTCGGGTCATCCTCCAGCCGCACGCGCAGGGCCAGCATGTTGGCGAAATATCCCATGAGCGGCTCGAACTCAAGCCGCGGGCGGTTGGCCACCGGCGTGCCGATCACCAGATCGCTCTGCCCGCTGAGCCGGCACAGCAAAGCCGACCAGCCCGCCAACAGCGTCATGAACGGTGTCACCCTGTGACGGCGGCTCAGAGCGCGCAACCTTATCGTCAGCTGCGGCGGCACAGTCAATCCAACACTGCCGCCCGCATAACTCTGCCTCGGCGGTCGCGGCCGGTCCGTCGGTAGCTCCAGCAGCCCAGGGACTCCACTCAATTGAGACTTCCAGAACTCCACCTGCCCCTGCAGCACCTCGTCCTGCAACCACTGCCGTTGCCACACGGCGTAATCGGCATACTGGATGGCAAGCGCCGGCAGCGGGTTGGGTTGACCCTGACTGAAGGCCCCATACAGCACCGAGATCTCCCGCAGCAGCACACCGATGGACCAGCCGTCCGAGATGATGTGATGCTGCGTGATTAGCAACAGGTGCTCCTCGGGCCCGAGGCGCAGCAGTTGGCCCCGAATCAAGAGACCGGCCGACAGATCGAACGGCTCGGCCACCTCGCTCCGGCTCAGCTCGCTGACCCGGACCTGCTGCGCCACAGCCGACAATCCGCTCAGCTCGTGCTCGATCAGACGAAATCCCACATTGGCAGACGCAATCTGCTGCACCGGTCGGCCATCGACCAAGACAAAGCTCGTGCGTAACACCCCATGGCGGGCAACGATGGCATCGAGCGTGGCCTGGAGGGCGACGCGGTCCAGCCTGCCCTGCAGGCGCCATCCGCTCGCCATGTGATAGGCCGCACCGGCGGCGTGATCGAGCTGATCCAGGAACCACAGGTGTTGCTGCGCCCAGGAGAGCTCTAGGGGCTCGCTGCGATCGACCGGCAGCAGAGCGGGCTGCACCGATCGGCTCGCGATCAGCGCCGCCTGGGCCACACCCTGCAGCGTCGGTTGAGCAAACACCTCGCGTAACGCTACCTCCACACCAAACTGTTGGCGCAGGCGCGAGAGCAGTCGCACGGCTAACAGTGAATGTCCCCCGAGCTCGAAGAAATTATCGTGTCGCCCTATGCGCTCGAGCTTGAGCAGTTCCTGCCAGATCAGCGCAATCGCGATCTCCATCTCGCCAAGCGGCGCCTCGTACGCTGCGCTCACCACGGAGGTCTGATCCGGCGCCGGCAAGGCCTTGCGATCCAGCTTGCCATTGGGCGTCAGCGGGAAGGTCGCCAGCGTTACAAAAGCGCTCGGAATCATGTACTCGGGCAGCACCGCAGACAGCTGACTACGTAATTCTCCTGCCGACAGCTCAGTACCCGCTCGCGCCACCAGAAACGCCACCAGTCGCTTATCCCCCGGCTGGTCTTCGCGCGCTACCACGACTGCTTCGCGTACCCCGGGACACGCCGCGAGTCGAGCTTCGATCTCCCCCAACTCGACCCGAAAGCCTCGGATCTTGACCTGGAAGTCATTGCGACCCAGGAACTCAATGTTCCCATCCGAGCGCCATCTGCCCAGATCTCCGGTCTTGTACATCCTCGCATCGGTAGTCTTGCTGAACGGATCGGCAACAAAACGCTCCGCCGTCAGCTCCGGTCGGTTCAGATACCCTCGCGCGACACCCGCTCCAGCAATATGGATCTCGCCAGCAACACCTACCGGCACCGGTTGATCATGCCCATCCAGAATGTAGATCTGCGTGTTGGCGATCGGGCGGCCGATACCGGCAATGGGCGTGCTACACAATGCATCGATCGGTGCGATCGTCGACCATATGGTCGTCTCGGTCGGACCATAGAGATTCCAGAGGCTGCCGACCTTGGCTGCCAGGCGTGCCGAGAGCGCTGCAGGCAGCGCCTCCCCGCCGCACAGCACTCGCAAGTCCATACTGCCGGGCCAACCGTGACTGAGCAGCAGTCGCCAGGTGGCAGGCGTTGCCTGCATGGCTGTGACGGCGTGCTGCTCGATCAGTCGGCTCAGCGTCTCGGCATCGACGGTGCTGTCGCGGCTCGCGAGCACCAGGCGCGCGCCGCGGATGAGCGGCAGATACAGTTCCAGTGTGGCAATGTCGAAGGACAGGGTGGTCACGGCCAGCAGCACATCGTCTGCGCTCAAGCCGGGCGCGCACGCCATCGCGCTCAGGAAATTCACGACACTGCGATGCTCGACCATGACCCCCTTGGGCAATCCGGTCGAGCCGGAGGTATAGATGACATAGGCGAGGTGACTGGAGGCAAGCCCTAAGGCAGTTGCCGCGGGGTTGTCCTCAGCCTCCCGGGCGATCGGGGAGTCACGATCCCGCAGATCCAGCACCACCACCGGCACTTCCAGCGCCGGCAAGCTGCTCCGAAAGACCGCCTGCGTCAGCACCGCCACGGGGGTGCTGTCTGAGAGCATGTAAGCCAGGCGCTCGGCCGGATAGCTCGGATCGAGCGGCACGTAAGCGACGCCCGCCTTCAGGATCCCGAGCAATCCCACCAGCATCTCCAGACTGCGCTGCATGCACAGCGCTACCCGATCATCGGGCCGAACGCCGAGTGCAATGAGATGATGGGCCAGCCGGTTGGCCTGCGCGTTGAGCTCCCGGTAGCTCAGCTGCCAATCCTCAAACACCACCGCAACCGCATCCGGTGTCCGGGCGACCTGCTCTTCAAAGAGCTCATGGACGCAGCGCTCGCTCGGATACGCTCTGTGCGTATCATTGAACCCCACCAGCAGCTGCTGACGCTCTGCGGGGGTGAGCAGGTTCAGCTGGCTGATGCGCTGTTGATCATCGGCCAGCATGGCCTCGAGCAGCCTGAGCAGGTGTTCGCTCATGCGCTCGATGCTGGCGCGATCGAACAGGTCGCTGGCGTATTCCAGGCGCCCGACTATGCTCTGTCCGTCATCCCGCAGGAAGAGGTTCAGATCAAACTGCGCGCTGCTGCGCGGGGGTTTGAAGTCACTGACCTTCAACCCCGGCAGACTCAGCACTCGCTCTCCCGGCGCGTTGTCGAAGGCCAGCATGGCCTGGAAGATCGGGTTGTAACTCAGGCTGCGCGCGGGTTGGAGCGCTTCGACCACCTGCGCCAAGGGAAGGTCCTGATGCGCGTACGCCTCGAGCGTGCTGGCCCTGATCTGCGCGAGCAGCTCGGTCACGCTCGGGTCATCCTCCAGATCCACGCGCAGCGCCAGCGTATTGGCGAAAAAGCCCAGCAGCGACTCGAGCTCACGGCGCTGCCGGTTCGCCACCGGTGTGCCGATCACCACATCGCTCTGCCCGCTGAGCCGGCTCAGCAACGCCGAGAAGCCCGCCAACAGCGTCATGAACAGCGTCACCCCGTGACGCTGGCTCAAACGGCGCAACCCCGCCGTCAGCTGCCCCGACAGCGTCAATCCAACCCTGCCGCCCGCATAACTCTGCACCGCAGGGCGTGCCCGGTCCTTCGGCAACTCCAGCAACTCCGGAGCTCCTGCCAGATGAGCCCGCCAGAACCCCACCTGCTCGTGCAGCACCTTGGCTTGCAACCACTGCCGTTGCCACACCGCGTAGTCGGCATACTGAATGGGCAGCGCCGGCAAGGGGTTGGGCTGACCTTGACTGAAGGCGCCATAGAGCGCTGCCACTTCCCGGAACAATACACCGATGGACCAGCCATCCGAGATGATCTGATGCTGCGTGATCAGCAGCAGATGTTCCTCTGGCCCCAGGCGCAGCAGTTGACCGCGAATGAGCGGACCGGTCGACAGATCAAAGCGCTCGGTCGCTTCGCTCCCGCTCAACTCATTGACCCGCTGCTGTTGAGCCGCCCCCGACAGGCCGCTCAGATCGTGCTCGATCAGATGAAAGCCCACCTCGGCCGGGGCGATCCGCTGCACCGGTTGCTCATCGAGCAGCACAAAGCTCGTGCGCAATACCTCGTGGCGCGCCACAATGGCATCGAGCGCGGCCAGCAGGGCGCCTCGGTCCAGCCTGCCCTGCAGGCGCCATCCGCTCGCCATGTGATAGGCCGCACCGGCGGCGTGATCGAGCTGATCCAGGAACCACAGGTGTTGCTGCGCCCAGGAGAGCTCTAGGGGCTCGCTGCGATCGACCGGCAGCAGAGCGGGCTGCACCGATCGGCTCGCGATCAGCGCCGCCTGGGCCACACCCTGCAGCGTCGGTTGAGCAAACACCTCGCGTAACGCTACCTCCACACCAAACTGTTGGCGCAGGCGCGAGAGCAGTCGCACGGCTAACAGTGAATGTCCCCCGAGCTCGAAGAAATTATCGTGTCGCCCTATGCGCTCGAGCTTGAGCAGTTCCTGCCAGATCAGCGCAATCGCGATCTCCATCTCGCCAAGCGGCGCCTCGTACGCTGCGCTCACCACGGAGGTCTGATCCGGCGCCGGCAAGGCCTTGCGATCCAGCTTGCCATTGGGCGTCAGCGGGAAGGTCGCCAGCGTTACAAAAGCGCTCGGAATCATGTACTCGGGCAGCACCGCAGACAGCTGACTACGTAATTCTCCTGCCGACAGCTCAGTACCCGCTCGCGCCACCAGAAACGCCACCAGTCGCTTATCCCCCGGCTGGTCTTCGCGCGCTACCACGACTGCTTCGCGTACCCCGGGACACGCCGCGAGTCGAGCTTCGATCTCCCCCAACTCGACCCGAAAGCCTCGGATCTTGACCTGGAAGTCATTGCGACCCAGGAACTCAATGTTCCCATCCGAGCGCCATCTGCCCAGATCTCCGGTCTTGTACATCCTCGCATCGGTAGTCTTGCTGAACGGATCGGCAACAAAACGCTCCGCCGTCAGCTCCGGTCGGTTCAGATACCCTCGCGCGACACCCGCTCCAGCAATATGGATCTCGCCAGCAACACCTACCGGCACCGGTTGATCATGCCCATCCAGAATGTAGATCTGCGTGTTGGCGATCGGGCGGCCGATACCGGCAATGGGCGTGCTACACAATGCATCGATCGGTGCGATCGTCGACCATATGGTCGTCTCGGTCGGACCATAGAGATTCCAGAGGCTGCCGACCTTGGCTGCCAGGCGTGCCGAGAGCGCTGCAGGCAGCGCCTCCCCGCCGCACAGCACTCGCAAGTCCATACTGCCGGGCCAACCGTGACTGAGCAGCAGTCGCCAGGTGGCAGGCGTTGCCTGCATGGCTGTGACGGCGTGCTGCTCGATCAGTCGGCTCAGCGTCTCGGCATCGACGGTGCTGTCGCGGCTCGCGAGCACCAGGCGCGCGCCGCGGATGAGCGGCAGATACAGTTCCAGTGTGGCAATGTCGAAGGACAGGGTGGTCACGGCCAGCAGCACATCGTCTGCGCTCAAGCCGGGCGCGCACGCCATCGCGCTCAGGAAATTCACGACACTGCGATGCTCGACCATGACCCCCTTGGGCAATCCGGTCGAGCCGGAGGTATAGATGACATAGGCGAGGTGACTGGAGGCAAGCCCTAAGGCAGTTGCCGCGGGGTTGTCCTCAGCCTCCCGGGCGATCGGGGAGTCACGATCCCGCAGATCCAGCACCACCACCGGCACTTCCAGCGCCGGCAAGCTGCTCCGAAAGACCGCCTGCGTCAGCACCGCCACGGGGGTGCTGTCTGAGAGCATGTAAGCCAGGCGCTCGGCCGGATAGCTCGGATCGAGCGGCACGTAAGCGACGCCCGCCTTCAGGATCCCGAGCAATCCCACCAGCATCTCCAGACTGCGCTGCATGCACAGCGCTACCCGATCATCGGGCCGAACGCCGAGTGCAATGAGATGATGGGCCAGCCGGTTGGCCTGCGCGTTGAGCTCCCGGTAGCTCAGCTGCCAATCCTCAAACACCACCGCAACCGCATCCGGTGTCCGGGCGACCTGCTCTTCAAAGAGCTCATGGACGCAGCGCTCGCTCGGATACGCTCTGTGCGTATCATTGAACCCCACCAGCAGCTGCTGACGCTCTGCGGGGGTGAGCAGGTTCAGCTGGCTGATGCGCTGTTGATCATCGGCCAGCATGGCCTCGAGCAGCCTGAGCAGGTGTTCGCTCATGCGCTCGATGCTGGCGCGATCGAACAGGTCGCTGGCGTATTCCAGGCGCCCGACTATGCTCTGTCCGTCATCCCGCAGGAAGAGGTTCAGATCAAACTGCGCGCTGCTGCGCGGGGGTTTGAAGTCACTGACCTTCAACCCCGGCAGACTCAGCACTCGCTCTCCCGGCGCGTTGTCGAAGGCCAGCATGGCCTGGAAGATCGGGTTGTAACTCAGGCTGCGCGCGGGTTGGAGCGCTTCGACCACCTGCGCCAAGGGAAGGTCCTGATGCGCGTACGCCTCGAGCGTGCTGGCCCTGATCTGCGCGAGCAGTTCGGTCACGCTCGGGTCATCCTCCAGATCCACGCGCAGCGCCAGCGTATTGGCGAAAAAGCCCAGCAGCGACTCGAGCTCACGGCGCTGCCGGTTCGCCACCGGTGTGCCGATCACCACATCGCTCTGCCCGCTGAGCCGGCTCAGCAACGCCGAGAAGCCCGCCAACAGCGTCATGAACAGCGTCACCCCGTGACGCTGGCTCAAACGGCGCAACCCCGCCGTCAGCTGCCCCGACAGCGTCAATCCAACCCTGCCGCCCGCATAACTCTGCACCGCAGGGCGTGCCCGGTCCTTCGGCAACTCCAGCAACTCCGGAGCTCCTGCCAGATGAGCCCGCCAGAACCCCACCTGCTCGTGCAGCACCTTGGCTTGCAACCACTGCCGTTGCCACACCGCGTAGTCGGCATACTGAATGGGCAGCGCCGGCAAGGGGTTGGGCTGACCTTGACTGAAGGCGCCATAGAGCGCTGCCACTTCCCGGAACAATACACCGATGGACCAGCCATCCGAGATGATCTGATGCTGCGTGATCAGCAGCAGATGTTCCTCTGGCCCCAGGCGCAGCAGTTGACCGCGAATGAGCGGACCGGTCGACAGATCAAAGCGCTCGGTCGCTTCGCTCCCGCTCAACTCATTGACCCGCTGCTGTTGAGCCGCCCCCGACAGGCCGCTCAGATCGTGCTCGATCAGATGAAAGCCCACCTCGGCCGGGGCGATCCGCTGCACCGGTTGCTCATCGAGCAGCACAAAGCTCGTGCGCAATACCTCGTGGCGCGCCACAATGGCATCGAGCGCGGCCAGCAGGGCGCCTCGGTCCAGCCTGCCCTGCAGGCGCCATCCGCTCGCCATGTGATAGGCCGCACCGGCGGCGTGATCGAGCTGATCCAGGAACCACAGGTGTTGCTGGCCGATGGACGCGGGATAGACGGCTATCTGCCTGCCTTCCGCATCCACCTCCACCCGCGGCGGCAGCTCTTTCCGTATGGAGGCGCGAGCCGCGCCGGTAGTTTCCGCGTTGTTTCTTTCCCCGTCTAATCGACGGGCCAGCAGAGCGCGCTGGACCGCGGTTAAGGATGACCAGCGCTGCTTGAGGGCCGTGTGCTCCTTGCTCACCGGCCTGCTTCCTCCGATGGTTGCAGGTCTTGAAACACCGTCTCGTTGCACGATTTCAACGTCGCATCCGCATCCCACGCACTCGCAGGCGTGCCAGCCTCCGCCCCGGCAGCAATCTCGCGGGTGAATTTGCGCGACAGAGGCATGTCAGTCTTCGTATCACAACTCTTCTTGGATCTCGAGCAGATCGATTTCCCGAGAAGCGAGCAGTTCATCCAACCGCGCGCCAGCAGCGCCCGCGTCCGCCGCGGCAGTTCAAGTGACAGCGTTGCCATCGGCGCGTGCATTTCCTGATGCGAAAGCTGCAGCCCCCCTTCACCGAGGAGTGCCGGGCGCGATCCAAATCGTTCCGCATGGCATTCCAACATCGCCGCGATGGTCGTCCAATCTGCCGAGAACGTTGACATTCTGGACAAGGTCGCGATTCCTTTTGATACCCAGATTGGATATCAGTGCCCGGGTGATTGCGCATTTACTGATTCTTCGAGGAGCATTGCTAGTGTCACTTATAATGTCAGCGCTGCAAATCGTAATCCATTGGCATTTATTATGGTAAAGAAGGGATTGGAAAAAGCGCGTTTCGTCTAGCGCTTTGGGCAGCTCGAGGCGCTTGCGTCAGGCGTCGTCCCCTCGCTGATCCCACGCTTCTTGGTCACTGGTTCCTGCATCCGGAGTATTGCTGCGGAGCCAGCGGCCGGTCGGCCAACGGCAACTCCAAACGGGAGAAAGTATTCAACTGTCCACCTCTCCCGTGCGCTCATCGCGGATCCGGGTGGCCGATCGATAGGCCGCTGAAGCGGTGGCCGACTGCCCCTTGGAGCGGCTGACCGCTTTGACCGAGAGGTGATAGATCGCCAACGATACGTCCTTAAGAGTCCGCGACCACCAGCGCGAGGGCGAAGCCGTCGTGCCCTTTCTCGCCGACTGTCTGAAGGGCTGTGGCGAGCACGCGCGGCTCGCTCCCAAGCCGCTCGTGC
>JGI12269J14319_10006324_pt1 | contig 10318 bp, 8 predicted proteins | sample PeaSoiSIISIP2007_FD_14319 | JGI IMG/M metagenome (IMG submission 14319) | reverse complement strand
CGATGGCGGCGGTGTAGGCCCGGGTGGCGGCTGCCAGGCTCCGTGTGCTGGGGCCGGGACCGGCGAGGCTGGCCAGGCCGGTGCGCAGGAACCGGTCGTGCAGCCGGGTGAGGAACACCGCCTGCGCGAGGCCGGCGTCGGTGACCTGGTAGCGGAAGGTGTGCGGGATGCGCGCGATGAAGCCGCGCTGGCGGAGGCGTCGAAGGTCGTAGGTCATCTTGCCCGGGGTTATGGACTCGGCAGGCAGGCCGAGCAGGCGCGCCATGATCGGGCGCAGGTCGCTGTTAGCGAAGCCGCGGGGAAGAAGCCGGAACATGCACAGGGCCGCCAGCAGCGCGTGAGCGCGGGGATCGCCCAGCCGCAGGCCCGCGATCCGGGTGCCGGTGCTGGTGGTGAGGGGCTGGCTGATCTGGCGCAGCGCGGCCTGGCCGGCGGCGGGATCGTGGCTGAGTCTTTCGACGGCGAGCAGTCGCCGGTTGGCCTGGAAGCCCGATGGCCCGCAGGGCGGGCAGGTTAGTCAGCCGTTTGCCGATGCCGAAGTCGCGCGTGTCGTTGATGGTGGTTTCGGTCCGCAGCGCCCGTCCTTCCTTGTGGTACTGCTTGATCTTCGAATGCTTGTAGTCGACGTGCAGGGACGGGATAACCCCGTCGGTGATGACCCGGGTGCGGAACCTGCCCGGTGTCGCCCGCGGGCCGGTGCGGATGATGCGCCGGCCGAAGATCAGGCCAACGTGGTCGGGGCGGCCGATGTCGAGGTTGTCGCGGATGGCTTGCTCGAAGAAGATCCGCCCGGCTACCGGCGTGTCGAGGACCTGGGTGAGGAGAACTCGGCCTGCACGACGGAGATCTCATACCGGTACCCGGCCGCGTGGTCGGCAGGATGTCCAGCCACCGGGCGGCGAGCGCTTCGATCACCTGCTCGTCGAAGGAATCGCAGATCTGCTGCACCGCGGCCACGTCGTCGCAGGCGGCGAACCCGTTGTCCAGCGCAGTGAAGCCGATCCCGGCGCGCGCGGCCATCTGCTTGGCGTACTCGTTGCCGTTGCAGCACAGCTTGGCGTTGGTAGGGGAAGTAGCCGCAGTACTTGAGGAAGAACGGCCCCGCGCACCTGTCGTAGCAGTAGAAATACCACTGGGTGACCACCCGGCGCCCGGTGGGGTTGCGCAGCATCCCGTAAGCGCCAGCGAACATGGACCGGGTCGCCTCCTGTTCGCCCTTGGGGGCCGCGGAGTCGGTGAGCGGTCCGCCCGGCCCGAAGGCTGCGTTCATCATGGCGACGCCGATCATCTCGTCGCCGTAGCCGGCGAGCTTGCGCACTCGGACCTCGATCGCTCTCATGGAGGCGAGGACGCCGAGATCGGGCTTGTTGTTCAGGAACTGGTCGCGGGCCTCGGCCTCGATCAGCGCGTGCAGGCGCGTAGAGCGCAGGAAGGGCGCACTGATCGGGATGCCGCGGGCGGGCTCGGCGGTGACGAGCATGGAGTCGTCGGCGCGGACGCGCCAGCCTTGGCGGGCTAGCTGGTCGAGAAGCTGACCCCGCAGGTCGGCGCCAGGGCCGGTCAGCAGCTGATTGTCCAGCCAGCGGCCGAGGAACCGGCGCACGGCCCGGCGGCCGATGGAGCCCCACCGCCAGACTGCGGCCAGGACAGCGTGGACGGTCCGCTCAGTGGTGTACTCGGCGAGTTGCATGTGCTCGGGCGGGATGCCCTCCTCTTGCAGGAGTTCGGCGATCTCGTCCGGTGCGTACTGGTCGGTGATGGCGGTAGCGACCTGCCGAAGGATCAGGTCGCTGATCGGGCGGCCGTCGTCCTCGCCGGGTTCTGGCTCCGGCCGGGCGATCATCCGCCCGCGGGCCCGGTCCTGCCCTTCGACAGTGAGGGCGAAGTCAGAGAGGTCCTGCAGGTAGGAGTTCGGGTCGGCGTCCGCGGCGTTTGGCCGCGGGTTGCGCCGGACCGTGAAGGTCAGCAGCCCGCAGGCGTAGCTGATGTGGAGTTCCTGAATGAAGCCCCGCATCCGATCAACCGCATACGAGCCGGTCATCCGGTGCATCAGCGACAGGCCGCTGACACCCTGCAGCGGTCCGCCGCGGTATGTCTCCTGCTGCCACTGGTCGATCGCGCGCAGGATCTCGACGTTGTCCCAGTAATCACTCATCGTGAGTTCCTTACCTGGTCTGGCGCGTCAGGTCAGCCAGATCGCCGCTGGTCCGGGGTGCCGGCGGCCGCGGGGTAGCGGGCAGCGGGAACTGCGCGACCAGGCGTTCCATCCCGGTGAGGCCTGCGTCTGCGGCGATCTGGCAAAGCCACCGGGTCACTTGCTGAGCTCGGTCGGCGGGATCGGCCAGAGTCAGCGCGGGATCTGCCTGCAGGTGCGCGCCGCGTGAGCCGGTGGCACCGGTGATGGGCTGCAGCTGCGGGGGGAGGAATCCGGCGATCTCGTCATCACTGACCAGGTGCAGAACGCAGGGCGGCGGCACCAGGATCGGGTCGACGTTGGCGAGGTCGGCGATCGCGGCGACGACCCGTGGCTCAGTCAGGCTGGCTATCATCGCATCGAGCAGGGCAGCCCATTCGGCCGCTTCCAAGCGGCGGTGCGTTCCAGGAGGCGGCAGTTGCCGTGAACTCGCTGAACGCAGCCAGGAGCTGAGCCTGCTGACGATCTCGACACTGACATCGAGCGTCTGGATGTGGGAGTGGCCGTACTGGCCTGGCGCGACGACCCTGACGGTGACCTGGAATGGCGGGATCTCGCCGCTGGCGATCTGCCAGACCAGCGTTGCCGTGCCGGAGGTGTTCGGCCGTCCCCGGCGGCGGAAGTTATAGAGCCCGCCGCTCATCAACCCGGTGAGGTCGAACAAGGCGCGGGCCAGCGGTGACTTGTCCAGTGCTGCGGCCAGCTCACCGACCGCGCGCTCGGACAGCGGCCGGCCCGGACAGGCCGGGCCGGGCCGGACGCGCAGGCCGGTCTTGAGCACCATGTCGGCCACGCCAGCGGGCTCGTCTATCCCGCCTTGCGGGAGCTGCGGGGCATCAAAATCCCACTGACCACCCTGGACAGTGGTAGCGGACGGCTGCTCGGCGAACAGCGCTCCGATCTCCGCCCGCGTCGCCTGCCGGGTGCCTCCCGGGATCCGGACCGGAATCCAGAACATGCTGCTCTTGTCGTCACCGGATCCGACGGTCCGCTGGACCATGACGGGCCGAGGCGCAAGCTCGGGCCTGATCCGGATCACCAGGACATACTTGCCTGGCTGGTCGTCGCCGAGAGCGACCTCGAACATTTCCGGCAGCCAGTCAGCGGGATCCAGCCGGGTGGCCAGCATGTCCGCGACGTGGGCCAGCGTGTCAGTCCTGACGCCGACGACCTTGCGGTCGGTGTCGGTGATGCCCACCAGGATCAGGCCGCCGCTGGCGTTGGCCATCGACGCGACGCAGTCGGCGAGCCTGGATGTCGCCTTCTCCTTGAAGTCGACGGTGAGCGGCTCGGTTCCAGTGGTGGCGGCCAGCGAGATGATCCGCTCGATCGTCACGTCGGCCTGTGCGCAGGCGAGCATGGAATGCCAGGAAGTCATCGGCAGCATCTCCCTGCTGCGGCACCAGAGTCCGCTGCCGACCTGTCCTTTGTGACGTAGTTGCGTTTGAGCGCCAACGCGCTTCCCTTCTTAGTCGGGTGCATGACGGCGCACCGCACTAGGGAAGCGAGACAGGGATCACACCCGCTTTAACTGTCTGACGCTGGCGATCCGGGGGTATCGTCCAGTTGCTGATTAAAGGGGAACCCCGGTGCTCGTCGCCCTAGACGCGATGCGCCCGGGGTTTCTTTCGCGCACAGATTCTAGCGCTCACCGCGGTCAGCCGCTGGGGTGAGACACGAGCCGCCATCTGCAGGTAACGGCTGCCCTGCGTCCCATAATCTGATCTGTCTCCATAAACGCGGTGTGCGGCTCAGGGCCAGTCCGGCTCCTGGTCCGGTCCCTCGAGGAACGTCGCCTCGGCCATGGCCTGCTCGTCGAACTCGGGATCGACTAGCTCGGGCTCCATGACGTCCGAGTCGGGGTCAAGGTCCTCGGAGTGGCGCAGCACCTGGGTGAGGAACTGCGTGGCCTGGCGGAGCAGTTCGGGATCGTCCAGCCAGCATCCGAACTCCAGGCTGGACCGGGAGCTGAGCGTGCCGTTCGCGCTGCCGACCCATAGCCGCCGCGGCCAGAAGCTCAGTATGTCTGCGATGCCGAACTCGTCCTCGTCGTGCCACCGCAGCTCGCCGAGCAGCACCATCTTGGCGTGCAGGATGGGGACCAGCTTGCCGCCCGTCGTCCTGCGATACCCGACGGTCCGCAGCACCGGGAGCTGAACGTGCGGCGCGGGCGAGTGCGGGCCGACGACCGGGACCTGGCCCTCGTCATCATGTGGCAACAGCCAGGCAAGGCCGGGCAGCGCCTGTGCCGGGAAGCCCGGGCTGCGGTCGAGGACGCTTTGGAGGCGGGCGAGCTTAGCCGGAGGGAATGGGCGGGGCTGCTTGGTGAACGCGATGCAGGCATGCCGGAAGCCCGCGATCCGGTCCAGCAGGTCAGGGTCATCGAGCCACATGAACGCGCCGAGTATCGCGGGCCCCAGCCTGCGGGGTGACGGCCGCTCACCTGCGGCGGCGGCCCGGAACTCGTCGATCCCGGCGATCAGGCCGTCCAGGACGCCCGCGCCGAACTGGCCCGTGAGGTGACCGGCTGTCCCGAAGCTGAATTGCGAGTTGAATGCCGCGGAGAACGAGGGCGCCTGGTCAGCTTGCATGGCAGCCTATTCTGCCTCGTGCTGCGGGTCGCCGGGGTGGAGACCCCGCCGCCGCACGACCTCAGCGTGGCTACTGAGGACGACACGCGGACTGGGCGACTGATCCGGTTCGGTGGCGAGGCCGTGAGATGTTGAGCGCGTCGTCCAGGCCGTCTGGCCGGCCCGCGAGCCATGGCGGATCGGGCCACCTGCGATGGTTCATGACGTCCGCGCTCGGGCTAGGGTTCCAGCGATCGGCGATCCACCTGTAGAGCGGATCGGCTGAGCGGCCTGGCGGGGGCCACACATAGCGGGGAGCGACGGTCCTGCGCACCTGCAGGGCGAACATTTCCATGCCGCGCCCGTCGCCTGACCTGGCCCGGGCGTGTAAGCTCTGCGGCTTTAGCCGACGCTACCGCCTTGAGAGAGTCGATACCTCGTGACCGGCGAGCCGCCGACGGTATGCACGCGGTCTCTCGCAGCAAGAATCACCGCACTTTGTCCGGCCCGAGGACGGTCAACCTCGGTTCGGAACGTGGGCCAGAGTGACGACCTGCCGGTGGGCGGGGTCGTTGGGTAGGGGGTAGGAATACCCTCGTGCTTCGAGTTCGTAAATGCGGGGATGGAAGGCGACTCCGAGACTGGCTGATCCATGCCGCTGATCCTGGTGCGTGAAGGCCCGGCCTATCAAGGACGCCGGATCCACGGCCAGGCTCTGGTAGCCGTTGCTTTCGGGCCAGGTCTGCGACTGCCACCACTTGGTGATCCGCAGCACTAGTTCGCCTGCGTGTTCCTGCTTCTTCGTCCGGCTCACGGTGGCGATCAGCAGGCAGGCCGGCTCGGAGGTCAGGCTGATCGACCGTCGGCCGGCTGCCTCAAAGGAGACCGCGAACTCCTTCCCGCATTCGTCGATCCCGGTCAGCGACAGGCCCTTGCCGGCGAGGCAGGCACTGAATCTGGCCGACGGCATAGCCAGCTCCGCAGCGCCAAGATCGCACAGCCGCTCTTCCTGGAGTGAGGGCCGGATGCAAGGACTGGCTTCGCGGAAGAATGTGTGGACGATCTCATGGGCGACGGAGAAGTTCTGTCTTTCCTTCGGCTCGCCAGCGTGGACGGTTATCTCAAACCCGCCGTCGCTGGGGACAAGCAAGCCGGAGCACCCGGTCGACGGGTGGATCAGCCTGGTGTCGTAACGCCGGACCCCTTGCATTGAGCCGAGGACCTGGAGAGGGGTCGGACCTGATGCGGTGGGGCACTGGGCCAGGAGCCGGCGGCACAGCCGCAGGACGAGCCGCTCAGGGTCTGCCTCGCGGTGATGACGGCACAGCGCGAGGACTGCAGGGTCGGGCTGGTTCACGGGTCGCGGTCAGGGCCGCCCCTCCGAGTACCTCTCGATCATCCGGTGCACCGCTTTCCAGTCCTCGGGAGTGGCTGGCGTCCTGCCCCGCGCGCTGATCCCCGCCAGCATGCGCGCCTCTTGCGGAGGAACGTTACTAGCCGTCACGTAGTCGGCGAGGCCGGGCGGCCACGACGACATCTCCTCGGCCGGCCGGGTCTTCCCGAGAAGGTCTGCCACCGAGGCACCGAGCACCGTGCCGATGGCGTACAGCGTCTCGGCTGACGGCTTGCGGCGGTTGCCGTCGCCCTCATTTATCAGCTCGGAGAGGTATCCCTTGGCGATCCCGGACTGACGGTGCAGATCGCCGAGCGTCATACCGCGATCTGCCAGCAGGCGGCGGATCCGCTCGCCGACCGTTGTCGCCCCGGCGAGCAGGGAGTACATGTCCGCCACGCCTGCAGACGATAGCCCAGCGGTTCCCGCTTGTGAACAGTCCCGTCCTGATTCGGCCTCGCCGGGCGTTCTCTATCCAGTACAGTCCTGGCTCGTACAGCGAACAGCGCGAGCCGGGGAGACCATTCCCATGACAGAGCAGGCCACGATCGAGGTAGTACCCGCCGACCGGCGCGTAGGCGACGCCGGCATGCCTGAGGACCGCGGAGAGGACAGCGTTGCAGTCGACCTGACCGCAGTTCTGCTCAAGCGCACGATCCGCTTTCCGGCCTCAGCAGTGACCGGCAGCGTCGAAGATGATCCCAGCTCGCGGTGGTACGTTCTGGTCGGCGAGGGAGGCTTCGCGGAAATCGACGTGCCTCCCGAAGGGTCGGACATCGTCCTGCTGGTCCGCACGCCCGCAGCCAAGGATCCCGCGTGGCATGTGCTGTTCCGCGACATTCTCAAGCTGGACGGGTTCACCGCCGCACCGGGAGAGTCAGCCGGAGCCATCCTCTTCGTCCGGACGGCCGGTGACGCTGAGCCGCAGTTCGTTGCCTGGTGCTTCGGGCAGGGCAGCCGCTGGATTGCCAGGCGGGCAGCGAACCCCCGCTTCGGGCTTCTCGCGGCGCTCAACGCCATGGCAGCCTCGGCTACGTCGGACGATGTCGGAGTAATCGGCGCGTCCGTGGCGCCCCGAGACGGCAACCTCAAGCGGGCCAGCCTGACCACGGCGATCCCCGCCACCGCCGATGCCATCCCCCGCATAGACACGCTGGCCGACATACTCACCGCCGCGCGGGTCCGCACCGGCCACGACATCCTCGGGAAAGTCAGCGCCGGGCGGTCGCTGCAGTTCCCCGACGCCGTCGCCTCGATCGGCCGCTTCCAGGAACTCTCCGACCTGGTTGCCGGGCTATCCACCCGGACCGACTACCGGCAGTCCCACGGATGGATCGACGACATAGTTCCCGAAGATGACGAGCAGGTCATCCAGACCGTGCTCGACCACATATGGCGGGGAACCGACGACCAGGGACGGCCCGTCAGCGTCGACATCGCCTGGTGGGAAGACGTCCGCGAACCCGGCTCCGATCACCCCGCCACCCACTGGCGCGCCGCCCACGAACGCAGGGAAAAGCACCCGTGCCGGCGACTGACGCTGACGTGGCCAGGGGTCAGATCCGCCATCGAGCACCACATGGACCAGACATGGCAGGGGCACCAGGCGCTGGCCAGCGACATCAGGTTCTTCTCAGATGACGAAACCGAAATCGGCCGCTGCCCCGCTGTCGAACTCCTGTCCGCTGAGCTGACACTCGGCGGGACAACATACGCCCTGATCGACGGCCAGGTCTGCCGCGTCGACACCGACTACCTGGCCGCCCTCGACCGCGAACTCCAGCAGCACATCGTGACCAGCAGGCTGGTGCCCTACCAGCCAGGAGAACTAGAAGCCGACTACAACATCCGGGCCGCGAAGACCACCGGCATGCTGCTGCTCGACACCACCGATATCCGGCCGAGCGGCATGACGCAGATCGAGCCCTGCGACCTCCTCGGCCTCGACGGCGCTCTCTGTCACGTCAAGCGCAACAGCAGCGCCACCGGCATCAGCCACCTGGCGAACCAGGGAGTCGCCAGCGCCACGGCGCTCCTGCGCAGGCCAGAATCACGGGACAAGCTCCGCGCCCTCATCCAGCAGGGAATCTGGAACCCCGCAGCCAAGCAGCACGCCCAGGAAGAACTCGACCGGATGGCGACCACGGCGTTCCGGCTCCCCGTTGTCCTCGCGATCGTCGGCGAATGGCAGCACCCGACCATCAAGAACCTGTCCCTGCTGGCCCGCATGGCGCTCCGCACTGCGATACAGCGGCTCAGCGACCTCGGCTTCCGCACCGAACTCATGCTGATCGACATGCACGAGCCATCACCAACCGCCGATCCGGCCGCCGCCTGAGTTGTCTTGCTCGCCAAGGAACGCCGAGCCCGAACCGGCATCTTCGACTCGGTAGAAGACCCTGGACGGATACGCATCCACTCCGAGTCCCCGTGGAAAGCCTGTGCGCCGGGCCTGGCGACACCCTGACGCCGGGATCATCCTCCACGTCGGTCGAACGACCCACCTCCGGCAGCATGCTGGCATCGCCATCGGCCGTGCCTCATGTTCAAACAGCAGTGCGTCTGCACATCTCGACGATGCCGATGCCTGCCAGTCTCGCCCGCTGCCGACCGGCCGGTAGGGTCCGATCCTGCTGCCATGGCGCTGCCATCTAGCCGAAAGGCCCGACCGCCGTCCTGGCGATCAGGCCTCTGACCTGCACTTCCTAGTAGCGGGGGCAGGATTTGAACCTGCGACCTCTGGGTTATGAGCCGTCCGACATGCGTCTCTGCCGTCTCGGCCGGTCTCTCGTGGTCGCGCTGACCTCGGTCAACGGCTGGCGCGCAGTCCCTGCCGAGGTTCGACCTGTCCCCCGTCTTAACCTGTCCCGCTGCGTCTCGTGCACAAATCCGTGCACAAATATGGTCAGTAACCTGCGGGGCCTTCGAGATCTAAACCACACTGACGACACCAAGCGCGATGCTCTTGAAAGCTCCACGACCTGGTTTGACGGGCAGCGATCGTTAAAAAGCGATGTCTCATTCTGGCGGGAAAGCGTGGTCGTAAATCAGAAGCGCACGTTTCGTCGCTTGCATGGCGATTTGATGCCCACCTATCCCAGTTGCAAATACACCCAGCGAGAGGATCTCTGATCCTATTTGGCCGCTAGTAGCTATTGCAAGGTACAGCCACATTATCAAAACCTGAACAAGAACATACACATACATAGCAAATAGTCGGCGCTTTTGTTCGTGACTAAGGATGGGACTAGATTCTGTGACTTCAGCAGGTTCGATCGCTTCTAGCCTCGCGAACGCGTTTGCCGCCACCGTAGCCATCATCGGCGCCATCAGTGGTCTCATCGCCTCGGCCAGGCTCGGCACGGGCACCAGGCCGCGGAACGCGCTTGCTGCGACCGCCGCTCCCATCGGCGCCATCAGTGGTCTCATCGCCTCGGCCAGGCTCGGCACGGGCACCAGATCGCAGTTCGCTGCTACGAATGCCACGAGTGCCATCTTACTGATGGGGCTGCTACTGCTACAGATGCCAGCTACGACGTCAGGCCGCCGATGTGGTAGGTAATGAGCCTTCGCCTGGTGGAGTCGGCGAGACTCGAACTCGCGACCCGGTGCTTGCAAAGGCTCTGACGGTAGCCGCTTGACCTGGCTTGGTGCAGGTGGGTGCCCCCGCTGGCGTGCTCACAAATGACTGTGATTCTCCGCTGATCACCGTCCAATAGGGCACGCCACGGGCACGCTCGACCAACCATCTCATGGTCAGTAGACGACAACCATGATCACTAGTGTGCGGCCAGGTGAGCCGACGGTTTGCAGACGAGGCCAGCTCAAGCCTGCTCGCCTTGGGCGAGCTGCGGAAGCGCGGCTGGTGCCGCCTGCTGGGTCTGACGCCCCTCAGCCCTGCCTGCGCCCTCGCCGTCCGAAACCAGCGCATCCTCGCGGCATCCGATGCCCGCCAGGCCCGGCAACGCCCGGCGGAGTAGCGTTGCTTCGTGGGCCTGATGAGGACTCAGCGTAACGGGCTGTTCCAGCGGATTGTCGAGCGTGGGCTCCAACCTCTAGAGATCACGCTGGCTGACGATGATGACGGTACAACGGTTATTCGTCATTTGCCGACTGGCTCAACTTTTGCTCTTGCGAGCCATGATGGCGTTGCTTACGTCG
>JGI12269J14319_10006323_pt1 | contig 10319 bp, 2 predicted proteins | sample PeaSoiSIISIP2007_FD_14319 | JGI IMG/M metagenome (IMG submission 14319) | reverse complement strand
GGGCCGCAAGCGGCTGGAGGTGGCGCGCGCGCTGGCCACCGCGCCGTCGCTGCTGCTGCTCGATGAGGTGATGGCCGGGCTCAATCCGGCCGAGATCAACGAGATGGTGGCGCTGATCCGTACCGTCCGCGACGGCGGCGTGACCATCCTGCTGATCGAGCACGTCATGCAGGCGGTGGCCGCGCTGGCGGAGCAGGTGCATGTCCTGGCGGAGGGCGAGCTGATCGCTTCCGGCCCGCCGCGGGCGATCGCGGCGGATGCGCGGGTCATCGAGGCCTATCTCGGCCGTGGTGCGGCGGCGCGGATGGCGCGGCATGCTTGAGGTGCGCGGCCTGCACGCCGGCTATGGCCCGTTCGAGGTGCTGCGCGGCATCGACCTGGAGGTGCACGCAGGCGAGATCGTCGCCGTGCTGGGCGCCAACGGCGTGGGCAAGACCACGCTGAACCGCGTGCTGTCCGGGCTGCTCGCGCCGCGCGCCGGCAGCGTGCGGTTCCTGGGCGAGGACATCACCCGCGCGGACCATGCGCGCATCGTCCGCGCCGGGCTGATCCATGTGCCGGAGGGGCGCAAGATCTTCCCGAACCTGTCGGTGCGGGACAACCTGCTGCTGGGGGCCTATGCGCGCGGCCGGGCGGAGCGCGGCGGGAGCCTGGCGCATGTGCTGGCCACGTTCCCCCGGCTGGCCGAGCGCCTCGGCCAGTTGGCCGGCTCGATGAGCGGCGGCGAGCAGCAGATGCTGGCGATCGGCCGCGGCCTGATGGGCCAGCCGCGCCTGCTGATCCTGGATGAACCGTCGCTGGGCCTGTCGCCGCTGCTGACCGAGGAGGTGTTCGCGCTGATCGGGCGGCTGCACGCCGGCGGCCTGTCGATGCTGCTGGTGGAGCAGAACGTGGTGCAGTCGCTGGCGGTCGCCAAACGCGCCTATGTGATCGAGAACGGGCTGGTGGCCTTGTCCGGCACCGCCACCGCGCTGGCCGAGGATGCTCGGCTGAAAGCGGCCTATCTCGGGCTGTGAGCACCGCGCGCCGCGGCGGCGCTTCGGAAAGCGCGTTTCATCCATCCGCCAGGTGGCACGACGCACGCTGTGCGCGCGGCAGCAACGCCGGCATCACCCGAGCCTGACCAGGACATGATGGGTGCCGCCGTCGTCCAACAGATCGAGGCACAACGGCCGCGCGGCGATGGCCGTCCCATCGGCCTGCGCGGACGCAATGCCACGGCTGACCAAGTCGGGATTCTCGACCACGATCTCGTAGCGCGCGGAGCGGTGGCGGAGCGTCATCTCGAAGCGCGGCCAGTCCTTCGGGATGCACGGGTTCAGCTCCAGCACGTCGCCCTGCACGCGCAGCCCAAGGATGCTTTCGACGCCGGCGCGCTGCATCCATCCCCCCGACCCGGTGTACCAGGTCCAGCCGCCACGCCCGACATGCGGCTCGGCGGCATAGACGTCGGCGGCGACGACATAGGGTTCCACCTTGTAGCGGTGGACATCGGAGCGGGTGCGGGCGTGGTTGATCGGATTGAGCAGGGCGAACAGCGCCTGCGCCTTGTCGCCCTCACCGAGGGCCGCAAATGCGATGACCGACCACAAAGCGGCATGGGTGTACTGACCGCCGTTCTCGCGGATGCCCGGCGGGTAGCCCTTGATGTAGCCGGGATCGAGCCGCGTCCGGTCGAATGGCGGGGTGAACAGCAGCGCCAGTTGCTCCCGCGGCCGGATCAGCTTGCGTTCGACCGCTTCCATCGCGCGCCCCACCCGCACCGGGTCGGCGGCGCAGGAGATCGCCGCCCATGATTGCGATATCGAGTCTATCTGGCATTCCGTGTCGGTGGCCGATCCGAGCGGCGTGCCGTCGTCGAACCAGGCACGCCGGTACCACGCGCCGTCCCAGGCCTCGGCTTCCGCCGCTTCCTGCAGCGCGGTGGCGTGCGCGCGCCACGTCCAGGCGCGGATCGCCTCGCCGCGCACGTCGGCGAGTGACGCGAAATCGTTGAGCGCCGCGTACAGCAGCCAGCCGAGCCAGACGCTCTCGCCCTGCCCGAGCTCGCCGACGCGGTTCATGCCGTCGTTCCAGTCGCCGGTGCCCATCAGCGGCAGCCCGCGATAGCCGACCTCGAGGCTGGCATCGAGGCCGCGCGCGCAGTGCTCGAACAGCGTGCCGACCGTATCGGACACCGTCGGGGTGAAGAAGCTGTCATGCTCTTCGGGTTGCAGAAGCTGTCCTTCCAAAAACGGAACGACTTCGTCCAGCACGGCGGCATCGCCGCTCGCGCCGACATAGTGCGCGACGGCGTAGGCGAGCCACGCCCGGTCGTCGGAGATCCGCGTGCGCACGCCCTGGCCGGAATGCGGCAACCACCAGTGCTGCACGTCGCCCTCGATGAACTGCCGCCCCGCCGCGCGCAGCAGGTGCGCGCGCGTCAGCGCCGGCTGCGCCGCGACGATCGCCATGCCGTCCTGCAACTGGTCGCGGAAGCCATAGGCGCCGCTCGCCTGGTAGAACCCCGAGCGGGCCCAGATGCGGCAGGAGATGGTCTGATACAGCAGCCAGCCGTTCAGCATGATGTCCATCGACCGGTCCGGGGTCTTCACCTGGATCGCGCCGAGGACTGCATCCCAGTACTGGCCGACCTCGGCGAGCACGGCGTCAAGGTCTTGCGTACGGTAGCGCGAAATCAGTGTCCGCGCCTCTGCGGCACTTGCGGCCTGGCCGAGGAAGCCGACGATCTCGATGCTGCCGTTCGGCGGCAACACGAAGCTGGTCCGCAGCGCGCCGCAGGGATCGAGGCCGGCGCCCACGGTGTTGGAGAGCGGCGCCGCGGCCCCGAGCGCCGCGGGGCTTCGCAGTGTCCCGTTGCGGCCGATGAACTCCCGCCGGTCGCCCGTCCAGTCGGTCTGGCGCCCGGCAAGATCGGCGAAGGCGACGCGCGAGCCGAAGGCGGCGCTCCAAGGATTGCGTGCGAACATAGCGCCGGTGTCGGGATCGATCTCGGTCGTCACCGATGGCGCCGAGGTGGTGCGCGACGGACCAAGCACCCATTCCGCGTAGGCGGTCACCGACAGCCGCCTGGTGCGACCGGACGTGTTGCGCAGCGTCAGGCGGGAGATCTTGATCGGATCGCCGAGCGGCACGTACTGCACCAGATCGGTGGTGATGCCGTGCGCCTGATGCCCGAACCGGCTGTACCCCCAGCCGTGCCGTGCCACGTAGGTGGCGTCGTCGTCGCGGATCGGCAGTGCCGTCGGGCACCACAGGTCGCCGGAGTCCGCGTCGCGCAGATAGAACACCTCTCCGGAACGGTCGCTGACCGGATCGTTGGACCAGGGCGTGAGCTGGTTCTCACGGCTGTTGACCGACCATGTGGTGCCGCCGCCTTCGGTCGCCACCTGAAAGCCGAATTCGGGATTGGCGATGACATTGATCCAGGGCGCCGGCGTGGACTGACCCGGCCCGAGGATGGTCACATAGACCCGCCCGCCCTCGGCGAAGCCGCCGAGCCCATTGTAGAATTCCAGGGCCGGTGGTGCGCCTGCCCCGGCGAACGCGCGGGGCGCGGGCGGCTGATCCGGGCGGACCGCTGCCCGCTTTCGATCGGTCCGATCCGCTTCCTTGGGTTCCGGCACGCGGTCGAGCTGATCGGCGAGGCTGCCGCGTTGCCCAACCAGAACGACCCGCGCCACCGCGGCGAGCAGTGCGCGGCTTTCCGGCGAAATCAGATCGGCCCGTGGCACGAAGACGCGGCCCCGCCGTCGCTGCATGCCGTCCGGCGATGACGCCTGGCTGGTCCGGACCAGGGTCTCCAGCGCAATTTGCAGGTCCTGGACGTAGGACGAGGCACGCTCGTTCAGGATCACCAGATCCACCGCGAGCTGCTTCATTTGCCAATATTCGTGCGCCTGCAGCAGTTGCCTGGCGAGATCGAGGTGTTCGATGTCGGCGATGCGCAGCAGCAGGATCGGCAGGTCGCCGGAAATGCCCATCGGCCAGAGCCCCGGCTGTCCGCCGGCGCCGCGCAGGATGGTGTCGGAGGAGGGCCGCAGCGTCGGGGCGGCATGCAGCAAGTGGCCGGCGAGGCGCTGGAACCGGCCGGCCTCGCCCGGATCGATGCCGAGATGATGGAGCTGCACCTGCGCCTGGGTCCAGGCCAGCGTGGCCGCCCGCTCGAACGCGGTGGCGTCGCGATGCTTGTCGACCAGGCCCAACACCGCCGCGCGTGATTCGGCAACCACCGTCCAGAAGGCGATGCGCACGATCGCGCCGGGGGCGACCCGTACGCGGCGGCGCAGCGCGAAGACCGGATCGAGCACGGTGCCGACCGTGTTGGACAACGGTCGGCCGTCGATCGCCGCGATCGGCTGGTGGATGTCGTGGCCGCGGCCGAGGAACCTCGCCCGGTCGGTCTCCACCTCCGGCTTGCCCACCGCCTCGCCGTCGACGATCGCCAGATGCGCCGCCCAGATCTCCTGCTCCCCCGGCGCGCGCCGCCGCCGCGTGGCCAGGATGGTGCCCTGCTCGGCGAGATACTCGGTGGCGACGAACAGCTTCATGAAGGCCGGGTGCGCAAGGTCGTCTTCCGGCGCCGCCAGCACGAGCTCGGCATAGGACGTCACGTCGATCTCGCACACCCGATGGCTGGAATTCGCGATCGAGACACGCCTGACCTCGGCATCGTCTTCGGCCGAGACGAGCACCTCCAGCGTGGTCGTGAGCGCGCCGTCGTGGCGGGTGAGCTCGGCGCGATCCTCGTTGAACACGACGTCATAGGCGTCGGGCTCGGCACCGCTCGGCTGGTAGCCGGCCGACCAGACCTTCCCGCTGCGCACATCGCGCAGGAAGACGTAGGAACCCCAGTCGTCGCAGGTGGCGTCCTCGCGCCAGCGCGTCACGGCCAGACCCCGCCAGCGGCTGTAGCCGGAGCCGGCGGCGGTCAGCATCACCGCGTAGCTGCCGTTGGACAGCAGGTGGGTGGCGAGCGAAGCGGTGTGCGCGGTGGTCAGCCGCCTGCCGCCTTGCGGTCCGATCTCCCGCACCCTGGCGTCGGAAGCCCCGTCCACGGCCCAGGGACGCACCACGGCGACATCGCGTGGCGTGCCCTCCTGCAGCAGCAGTTCGGTCGCCTGGACCATCGGCTCGGCATGGAACCGCGCCCGCATCGCGCCATCCAGCAACGCGTCGCCGATCGCCACGATCGTCATGCCCTGATGATGGGCCATGAAGGCGCGCACGATCGCGACGCGCGCATCCTCCGGCAGCCGGGTCGGCGTGTAGTCCAGCGCCTCGTAGAACCCATAGCGACCGCACGCGCCGACGCTGGCCAGCCGCGCGAAGTTGCGTGCCGCAGCCACCGGGTCGACCATGGTCGCGAGCGCCGTCGCATAGGGCGCCACGACGGCGTTCTCGCCCAGGCCGCGCTTCAGCCCGAGGCCGGGGACGCCGAAATTCGAATACTGGTAGGTGAACTCCAGGTCGCGGATGTTGTAGGCGGATTCCGAAACCCCCCAGGGCAGGCCGAGCCGGTCGCCATAGGCGATCTGTCGCCGCACGATCAGCCGGCTGGTCTGCTCCAGCAGGCTGCCCGCCGGCGCGCGCATGATCAGCGACGGCATCAGGTATTCGAACATCGAGCCGGACCAGGAGATCAGTGCGGCGCCGTGCGCGATTGGCGTGACGGCGCGGCCGAGATGGAACCAGTGGCGCGCCGGGATGTCGCCCTTGGCGATCGCGATGAAGCTCGCGAGCCGCGCCTCGGAGGCCAGCAGATCATAGCAGCTCGGGTCGAGTGTCCCGTCGGCCACCCGATAGCCGATCGAGAGCAGCTTGCGGTCGGGGTCGAGCAGGAAGCCGTAGCCCATCTCGAGCGCCGTCGTCCGCGCGGTGGTTTCGAGTGCAACGAGGCGCAGCGCCAGCGCGGCGGCCGCGTCCGGCGCCTGACCGATGTCGCGCCGATGGCTTTCGATCGACCGGCGCGCCGCCGCCAGCCAGAACAGCAGGTCCGCGCCGGTGTCGTCTCCGCTTTCGGTGGCAAACGCGCCCGCGATATCGGCCATGGTCTCGGCCTGCCCGGCGAGGTCGGCCAGGCGTTCGGCGATGCTCTCACCGTCGACCGCCGCACGTCGCACGTCCCCCGCCAGCGCGGTCAGCGTATCGTCGAGCTGATGCCAGGTCACGGTCTGCGTCCGTCGCCCGTCACGCAACCGGTCGGTCGCTTCCCGGGCGAGATCGAGTGCATCCGCGATACCGGCCAGGCGCCGCGCGGGTGTCGGCGTCACGACCGTCCATTCCCGGCAGGCATTGGCGAGCGCGATCAGGTGGCCGGCCAGGTTGCCGCTGTCGACGGTGGACACATACGGCGGCTCGAGCGGGCGCAGGTCGCTGGTGCCGTACCAGTTGTAGAAGTGCCCGCGGAACCGGGCGAGGCTGCCCATGGTGGCCAGTGTCGCCTCCAGCCGCTCGGCCGCTTCGCTGGTTCCCAGCCAGGCGAAGTCGCGGGCGGTCGCCACCGACAGCAGATAGAGGCCGAGATTGGTCGGGGAGGTCCGGTGGGCCAGCGCGGGTGCCGGGTCCTCCTGGAAATTGTCCGGCGGCAGCATGTGGTCTGCCGCTGTCACAAAAGTCTCGAAGAACCGCCAGGTGCGCCGCGCGATGAGCCGCAGGGCCTGGGCGTCGTCGGCCGATACTAGTATTCGGCCGCCGACCGGAGGCGATCGGCTGGCCCAGCGCGCGATCGCCGGCGAGGCGATCCATAGCGCCCCGAGCGGCACCGCCAGAGGCCACGTGCCGTGCCCGGACAGCAGGGAGACCAGCACCGCCAGGGCGCCGAGGGCGACGCCGCCGGCCATCAGGCGATAGAAGCCGCGCAGGTCGAGCCGGGGGCCGATGGTCGCCTGGGCCGCCGGAACCCATTCGAGCAGATGCCGACGGCTGACGCACAGGCGCCACAGGGTGCGTGTGATCGCATCGCCCATCAGCCACGCCTGGTGCGCCACGAACGTGGCGACGAGCGCGGACTGGGTCAGCGCGGCGCGCAGATCGGTGCCGAGCGCGCCCAGATGGCTGCGTGGCGTGATCCCGGCACGGCGCGGCACGACGGCGCTGACAACGGGGATGAGCGGGGGCAGCAGGATCGTCAACAACACGCAGCCGGTCCACACCGACGCGGCGGCGAACGGCAACGCAAAGCCCGCCAACAGGGCGAGCATGCAAGTGGGTGCCGACAGCGTTCGCCGCAGATTGTCGAGCATCTTCCACCGGCCGATCGCCGGGATGGCGGCGCGCATCCGATCGGCCGGGGCGAGCGGCCCGCGCCCGAAGATCCACGGCAGCAATTGCCAGTCGCCGCGTGCCCAGCGGTGATGGCGCACGGCGTCGGCGTCGTAGCGGGCGGGGAACTCCTCGACGACCTCCACATCGGAGGCGAGACCGGCGCGGGCGAAGACGCCCTCGAACAGATCGTGGCTGAGCAGCGTCGAGTCCGGCACCCGGCCGGCGAGCGCGGCCTCGAACGCATCGATGTCGTAGATGCCCTTGCCGGCGTAGGAACCTTCGCCGAACAGGTCCTGGTAGACATCCGAAACGGCGGCGGCATAAGGGTCCATGCCGGTCATGCTGGAGAAGGCGCGCTGGAACAGCGATCCCTCGCGACCGACCGGCATCGACGGCGTGACCCTTGGCTGCAGCACGCCATAACCGGCCACGACCCGCCCGGTGCCTGCGTCGTAGCGCGGGCGGTTGAGCGGGTGCGCCATCTTGCCGATCAGCCGATGCACCGTGTCGCGCGGCAGCCTGGTGTCGGCATCGAGCGTGAGGACGTAGCGGACGCCGCCCGGCACCTGTGGCGGTTGCCCCGCCACGTTGCGGAGATCAGCGTCCATGAAATCGGCGGCTGGGAAATCGGCGGCCAGGGAACCGGTGTCGAGGAAACTTGTGTCATTCGCGCCGCGCAGCAGACGGTTCAGTTCGTGCAGCTTGCCGCGCTTGCGCTCCCAGCCGATCCAGCGTGCTTCGCCGGCGTTCCAGACCCGCTTGCGGTGCAGCAGCAGGAAGCGGTCGCCGCCGGGCGCCGGACCGTAGCGTCGATTGAGCCGCGCGATCCCGGCGATCGCCGCTGCCAGCAGCGCCGCATCGCCATCGACGTGCTCGGTCGCCGCATCCAGCCAGTCGGACAGCAGGGCGAAATGCAACTCGCCCTCCGGGCTGGCGAGGTGATGCACCTCCAGCCGCTCGATCTGCTGGTCGATCGCCGCCACCGTGGTCAGCAGTGTCGGCACCGCGACGATGGTGCGCATATGCGCGGGCACGCCGGCGCGCAGGTCCAGGGCGGGCAACAGCGTGGCGGCGAGGCCGTGCGTCATGGCACGGTTCACCAGCGACACCGCCACGTCGATGGCGGGGATCGCCCCGAGGACGCCGAGCAGGCCCAGCCACGCCGGGCCGAGCCCGTGGGCGTGCAGGATGCCCAGCGGTATGGCCAGCAGGACCGCGGCGAGCGTGACGCCGGCGCCAACGTAGCCGCCGATGCCGAGCCTGCGGCCCAGGCGTCCGGGCCGGGCGCGCAGTGCCGGGCGAAAGCCGATCGCCGCCTCGAACGCGCGGCGGCCGCCGCGGAGCAGGTGATAGCCGGGATCGGCGTGGCGGTCTGCCTCCACGCCGGCAGGTGCGCCGCTGGCCTGCCTGGCTGCCAGAATGGCGCCACGGGCAATTTCGAGCTCCGTGCGGTTCGCGCCGCGCGCCAGTTCCTCGATGGCGCTGCGGTAGAGGTTGCGCGTCGGGAAATCCATGTCGCGAAATGTGCTGCCAGCGGCGAGCTCGTCGTCCACCAGGCTGACGCGCTCGAACAGCTCGGTCCAATCGACATCGGAGATCAGGCGCATGCTGGTGATGATGTTTTGCACCGTGACGGTGCCGGCGCCCTGCCGCTGGTGTTCGTCGCGCACGACGGTGTCCGCCGTTGTCCCTTGCGCCGCAAGATGCCGGTCGAGCCAGGTCAGCGCGGGGGTGATCCGGGGATCCTGGTCACGCAGCCGGAGCACGAGTTGGACGGCGAACGCCTCCGCCAACGTCGTGCCTTCATGCTTTGCGAGCACCACCGACGCCGGTTCGGCAGCGCGGCCGCCGGCACCCAGCAGGCGGTCGGCGACCCCGTCCGCCTGCTGCCGCGCGGCGCTGCTGCGCGTGATCTGTTCAGCGACCCGCCGGAGGTTTTCGATCAGCACGATCCTGAGCGTGATCGCGACCGCCCAGAGTTCGCCGATCGTCAGTGGCTGCACAGCCTGATAGGCGCCCAGGAAGCGGCACAGCATCTCGGGATCGAAGTGACTGTCGGTGTGGGCGACGAAGGCCCAGGCGACGCCGAACACCCGTGGATATCCGGTGAACGGGCCGTCGACCAGCTTCGGCAGTTGCCGATAATAGCCCGGCGGCAGGGCGGAGCGGATTTCGCGAATCTGCCGCTCGACGAGGTAATAGTTGTCGACCAGCCATTCAGCCGCCGGGGTGATGGCGCGGTGCTCGCCGATTTCGCTGGTGATCTCGCGGTAGGCGTGCAGCAGAACGGTGCCGTTGTCGGCCAGTCGGCCGGCCAATGGATGGCCCCTGGTCGGCTTCGGCGTGACCGGCTGCGCGGCCGCGAGGCTGCGCGCGTGCTCCTGCAGGCGTTCGACGCTGAACAGCTCTTCGCGAACGGGTTTGCCGCTGTGCCATGGCGAAGTCGACGTTCCGCGCCGAAAGACGCGGTTAATGAATGCTGTCAATTCGACCTTTCTGGGCGCGTTGAGCACGTGGTGGCCGGATAGGTGTATGTGTCGCCGGATGCGTGAAACCACAAGCCTCGACGCCGTCTTATTCAGCATAGGCGCAGTGTTGCCGCCGGCAGTGCAACGGCATCCAGACAGGCTGCCACCTCTGCGCATATTTCCGCCCGGAAATCAATCCGGCAGGCACAATTACATCCGCCTGAGTACTTACACTCAGACGCATTGCATGCCAGGTCGCCGTCACCATGTGGTTTGGATGAAATACATCGATCGGTTTTGGCAATCACTAATTCCGGTTTTGTCCGCCATTGATCCTGACATCCGGCAGAGCGGGCCATCCATGCAAAGGCGCAAACCATGAAAACGACGGCGCAGGGGCACATGCCCCTGCAATCGACTTCCTGGAGGATATGACATGACAAGATTTCTGCTCGCCGGCGCCGTGGCGCTCGGCATGATGACCGGCGTTGCCGTGGCACAGACCACAACGTCGGAGACGACGACCACGACCACTCCGACGCTTCTCGCGCCGCCGCCAGGCACCTTGAGCACGACAACCACCCA
>JGI12269J14319_10006322_pt1 | contig 10320 bp, 7 predicted proteins | sample PeaSoiSIISIP2007_FD_14319 | JGI IMG/M metagenome (IMG submission 14319) | reverse complement strand
CCCCCCCGACGCTCGCACCCTCGCGCCGCCCGAGCCGGAGCCGCGCGCCCCGGTGGCCGCCGCCGTGCGGCGGCGGCGTGTCGCCTCGCCTGCCGTGCTCGGCGCGGTCGTGGCCTGCACGACGCTCGCCGCCTCGCTCTCGGTCGTGGTCGACCACACCGGCGACGCCCCTGCGCTGCCGACCGGCTGTTCGGCCGCGACCGCGGCCGATCGGACCTGCGCTGCCGCGGCGCACGGAGCGAGCGCCCCGGGCTCGACGGCCCCGGGCTCGACGACGGCGGCCACCATCGCGCCCGCGCCGAAGGTCACGTCGGGCACCGCGGCGACGCTGGAGACGCCGACCACGCCTGCGACGGCCACCACCCTCGCCAACGCCACCACGGCCACCACGCGCAACACCGGTACCACGGCCGCCGGCGCTCCCGCGACCACCGCTGAAGCGCCCGGCACCGCCACCACGGGGTCCGCAGCCGCCACGGCGGCGACGACGATGTCGACGAGCGGGGGCACCCGGGCTGGGAGGTTCCGCCGCGCCGACGTGGCGCAACGGGTCGTGCGCCGACGGGCGGTGCTCGGGGCCCGGGCCCGGGATCGCCGGCTGCGCGTCGAGCGCCTGCTCGCCCGGTCCGAGCGGGTGCGCGCCGCGGCGAGCGCCGCGCGGGCGCGCCACCGGGCCGCCACCCTCGCGGCGTCGCGTCGGGCTGCCCGCTGGCGGCGCATGGTGATCGCGGCCAGGCACCGGAAGCAGCATCTCCGTGTGCCAGGCCGGCGGCTGGTCGCGCTCTACCGGCCCGCGCCGGAGGCGAGCTCGACCGGCGTCCTCGCATCCCACACGCGCCTCGTGCGGGCTCGCCGGGACGCCCGGGGCGTCGTCGCTCCGAGGCCGCCGGTGCTGTCCGGTCCACCCTGGGCGCCCCGGCCCGGCTCGCTCCTGTGGAACGCGCCCGCCGGAGGCGGCTACGTGCCGGGCACGCCGGGCCAACCTTGGCGCTGGTCCGGCGCGCAGGGGGACGGCGAGCGGCCCGCCGTCGCCTAGCCCCGCGCGCACGCCGATCGCCAGCCGCGCACCAACCGGGGCGGACACCGGAGCGGCGTGCCGAGTCCCGAACGCCTACCCATCACGGAGGTCCGATGCTCGCTCACGATGAGGCACCGCTCCCCCAGTTCACCTCGGCCGTGCGCGGCTACGACCGCAACCAGGTCGACAAACACGTCGCCCAGCTCACCGAGTGGTTGCAGGACTACGCCCTGAGGACCGAGACGGCCGAGCGCGCCGCTACGGCCGCCACGGCCGAGGCCGAGGAGCTGCGCGCCCGGCTGGCCGAGCTCGAGCGACGGACCTTCGTCTCGACGCCGGACTCGTTCAGGGCGCTCGGCGAACGCGTCGGAAGGATCCTCGAATCGACCTTCGAGGCTTCGGAGGTGCTGCGGACGCGCACGGAGGCGGAGGCGAGCGCCTTCGAGGCCGAGCACGAGCGGCGCGCCAAGGAGCTGCTCGCCGAGGCCGAGCGGCGCGCCGTGGAGATCCGTGCGCAGGCGCACTCGACGGCGGAGGAGATGGTCGAAGGTGGCCGAGCGCAGCGGCGCGAGATCGAGCGCGAGATCGCCTCGCTCGAAGGACGCCGGCGCGACGCGCTCGCCGAGATCGAGCGCCTGCAGCGCTACCTCGCCTCGGTCCTCGGACCGGCGGGCGAGGACGGCGTGGACCGCCCCGCCGTCGCACGTCGCGCCCTCGAGGAGGGTGGTGGGGGGCTCGAAGGGCCGACCACCGAGGCGCTCGAGGCCGGGCCGCCGACGGACGCGACGGGGACCACCCAGGTCGCGCCCGTCGTCCCGGCGGACGACGGTGGCGCCGGCGGCCCCTCCGACGCCAGCACCGCGACGCCGTGACCGTCGGACCGCTCGAGGCAGCGCCCGCGCAGCAGGCCGACGGAGGGCCCGCAGCGTGAGGGGCGTCCGCACCGCCGTCCTCCCCGCGGCGGGGCTCGGGACGCGCCTGCTCCCTGCGACGAGGGCGGTCCCGAATGAGCTCTTCCCGGTCGGGGGACGCCCCGCCATCGAGTGGGCCCTGTCCGAGGCGGCCGAAGCGGGCATCGAGCGGGTCGTCATCGTGTCGAGCCCGCGCAAGTCGGCGATCGAGGCCTACCTCGAGCGCGAGGTGCGGGCCGCCGATGGGCCCGTCGGCCCGGCGACCGAGCCGGCCGGGCCCCGGCCGTTCCCGCGGGTCACCGTCGTCCACCAGCTCACGCCCGCCGGGCTCGGCGATGCCGTCCGCGTCGGGCGCGCGGCCGTCGGCACGGAGCCCTTCGCCGTGCTGCTCCCCGACGAGATCCTGCTCGGCGGCGGGCGGCTGCTGCGCGAGATGCTCGACGGCTACGAGCGCACGGGCCGCTCGCAGGTGAGCCTGCTGTCGGTCGAGCCCGACGAGATCAGCTCCTACGGCTGCGCCGAGCTCGCGCCCGGGCTTCGCCAGGAACGGCACGTGCCCGTGGCCGGCTGCGTCGAGAAGCCGATGCCGGCGGCAGCGCCGTCGAACTACGCGCTGTCCGGTCGCTACGTGCTCGGTCCTGACGCCCTCAACGAGCTCGACGCCCTCGAGCCGGGGGTGCGCGGGGAGGTCCAGCTCACCGATGCGCTCGACCGGACGGCGCGCCGCGTCGGGCTCGACAGGGTCGAGGTACGCGCGGAGGACGGACGCCTCGACGTCGGCAACTGGCAGGGCTGGCTCGAGGCGAACGTCCGGCTGCTCGGCGAGCTCGCCGAGCAGCCGGCCCAGGCCGAGGGGGCGTGAGGGATGCTGGACGCTGCACCGCGCGAGGCGCCGGACTGTCCGGCGCCCGGCCCGGTTCAGTCGCGACCGCCCGGTCCCTCGTGGCGCGGCCGCCGGCTTCCGCCGCGTACCGGCACCGGCTGGCGCACACCGGTCGGCGACAGGGCCGGCGCCGGCGTGCGGCTGCGCTCAGGAGGCGAGCCAGTCCACGAGCGCGCTCGTGACCTGCGAAGGCCGCTCCAGCGTCGACAGGTGCCCGCAGTCGGGCACGACGACGAGCCGTGCGCCGTCGATGCCCTCGGCGAGCTCTTCGGCGAGCTCGGGCGGCGTCAGCGCGTCGCCATCGCCGACGAGGACGAGCGTCGGGCAGCGGATCGCCCGCAGGTCGGGCCGGGAGTCGACACGTCCCATGATCGCCCGCTGCTCGCGGATGAAGGCCGCCGCGCCCGTCTCGTCGGCCATGAGGTCGACCAGGTGCCGCAGCGCTTCGTCGTCCTGTCGGTCGGCGTGGACGAGCAGGGGAAGCTGTTGATCGGGGATCTCGTCGAAACGACCGGAGCGCGCCAGGCTGATCTGGCCCGAGCGACGCTCGCGCTGCGCGACCGTGTCGGGTCGCGCGGAGGTGTCCAGCAACGCGAGCCTCACGATCCGCTCGGGCGCCTGGCGCATGATCTCGAGCGCCACGTAGCCGCCCATCGAGAGGCCAGCGAGGGCGAAGCGCGGCGGGGCGTCGGCCAGGATGCGCCGCGCGATCGCGTCCATGGTGTCGTCGCGCGTGTGGTCGGCGACGGTGACCGGGCCGAACCGCCACAGCTCCGGGAGCTGGGCCCCGTAGAGCCGTGCGGTGGCCAGGAGCCCGGGGACGAGGACGATCGGCATCGAGCCGCCAGGGCCCGTCATACGCCATCCGGATCGGAGCGGGGACGAGTCCATCGATTGCGGGCGAGCGCCCCGCTGCCGCCGACCAAGCTCACCGCCCGCATCCCGGCATCATCGCACCGCCTGGTCGGGCCGGCGTACGAGGGGCCCCGCCCGCCGTGGCGAGCGTGCTTCCACCAGCTGACCGGCGTCCCGGTGGCGCCGCGCTTCGCCGGGTCCTCGACCTGGTGGCGAGCTGAGGGTGGGGTACCCTTTCGAGCGTGGCCGACGTGAGCTCGCCTGATCCTGTGCGGCCGCGCCTCGTGCTGGCCGAGGCGCTCGCCGACGAGCCGGTCCCCGCCCCCGGCGACGATGCGGCCGGCGGTGCGGCAGACGCCGAGGCCCGCGTCGAGACGGCCCCGACCGAGCTCGGCGAATTGCGGCGCCGGATCGCCGAGCTGGAGCTGCGGGTCCGCGAGCAGGACGAGACCGAGCAGATGCACGAGACCGAGCTGCTCGCGATGGAGCGCGACCTCGCGCTGAAAGAGGCCTACGTCAAAAGCCTCGAGCGCGAGCAGGACCGGCTCCGCGAGGAGATCGGCCAGGTGCGCGAGCGCGCCGCCGAGCTCTTCGCCGACCTGGAGCGCTCCGAGGCGCGCATCGTCGAGCTCGGGGCGCTCGCCGCCGACATCCAGCGCCAGACGAGCTACCGGATAAGCGTCGTCATCGTGCGGGTGCTGCGGCGGACCGGACCGCTGTTCGCCTTCGGCCGCCGCGGCCTGCGCCGGCTCACTGGGCGCTGAGGCTCGTCCGCCGGTGGCAGGCCTGACGGAGCACTGGTCCCAGGGCCAGGCCAACGCCGAGCTCGGGCTGCCGGCGCGCAACCCGATCCGCCGGCTGATCGGCAAGCTGCTGTGGCCGGTGCTGCGGCACCAGGTCGTCGTCAACCGGGCGCTGCTCGCCGAGATCGACGCGCTCTCCAAGCGCCTGGACCAGACCGAGTTCGAGCTGCTGCGGGCCCGGGGCGACATCGAGCACCACACCGCCGTGCTCGTGCGCCACGAGGAGCCGCTCGACCGCCACGAGTTCCTGCTGAAGCACCTCGAGCCGGCGATCACGGACCTGCTCCGCCAGATCGACCTCGTCCAGGAGAAGGTCGACCTCGGCGCGCGCCAGGCGCTCGCCCGCTACCACGAGGGGATCGGGCCGATCCGCAGCACCCTCGGCGAGCTCGAGGACCGGCTCTACAACCTGCAGCAGTCGATGAACGCGACGGTCGACGCCGCGGTCGGCGCCGCCGTCCAGGCCTCCGAGGATGCCCGCCGGAGCGCCTGGCGGGAGGCGCTCGACGACGTGTGGCTCCGGCTGAACCAGCTGGACCTGTTCCTCACCGAGGCGAGGCGGAGCTATCCGAAGCCCCCGCCGCCCGAGCGCCTCGCCGAGGTGCCCACCGGCTTCGAGAGCCTCTACCAGGTCTTCGAGGAGGCGTTCCGAGGGCCCGAGGCGGTGGTGCGCGAGCGCGCCCGGGCCTACGTGGAGGACCTGCGGGGATGCGCCGGGCTCGGCCCGGTGCTCGACCTCGGCGCTGGCCGGGGCGAGCTGCTCGAGGTCCTCGCCGAGGCCGGCATCGAGGCGTACGGGGTCGACGTCGCGCACGGCTACGTGGAGCGCTGCCGGGCCAAGGGCCTCGACGTCCGGGAGGAGGAGGCCCGCAGCCACCTCGCGAGCCTCGAGGAGCGGTCGCTCGGCGCTATCACCGCGATCCAGCTCGTCGAGCACCTCCAGACCGACGAGCTGATCGAGCTGCTGGAGCTGGCGGCTCGTGCGCTGCGGCCCGGCGGCCTGCTGATCCTCGAGACGCAGAACCCGGAGAACGTCGTCGTCGGGGCGTCGAGCTTCTACCTCGACCCGACGCACCGCCGCCCGGTCCCGCCGGCCCTCCTCGCCTTCCTCGTCGGGGCGCGTGGCTTCGACGGCGTGGAGGTGCGGCGGCTCGAGCGGCCGGAGCAGCCGGCGAGCATCGCGCGACCGAAGCCCGACGAGCCATGGGCCGAGACGGTCGGCTCGCTCGTCGACGTCGTGAACTTCCACCTGTTCGGCCCGGCGGACTACGCGGTCGTCGCCCGGCGCCCGTAGGGGGAGCTGGGGTGCGGATCGCCTTCGTCTCCCCGCTCCCGCCGGAGCGGACCGGGATCGGCGACTACGGCTACGAGCTCCTCGAGGAGCTGCGGCACCTGGTCGACGTCACCGCCGTCGTCCGTGACGACCTGGTCGGCTCTGACCGCGCGCCCGAGGGGGTGGAGGTCATCGGTCTCTCCTCGCTCGACGCCGCGGCGTTCGACTGTTCCGTCTACCAGATGGGCAACAACCCGAAGTACCACCGCTTCCTCTTCCAGCGTGCCCTCGACGAGCCCGGGCTCCTCGTGCTCCACGATCCTTCGCTCGCCGACTTCTACGCCGAGATGTGCGGCCATGCCAAGAGCTCGGTCTTCCGGGAGGAGATTGCCTACGACTCCCCGGACATCGGCCTCGACGACGAGCTGCCGCTCGTCGACGTGGGCAACGGGCGGAAGGACCTCGACCGCCTGCGGGTGCTCCTCGCCCGGCGGATGATCGCTGCCAGCCTCCGCACCCTCGTCAACAGCGAGGCGATGGCGCACGAGATGCAGCGCCGCTATCCCGGGGCAGACGTCCAGGCGATCCAACTGCCGGCGCCGGTCCTGTCCGAGCTCGCCGACCGGTCGCCGCCGCGCCGGGGCGAGGTGGTCTTCGGCGTGTTCGGGGGAATCAACTACTACAAACGGGTCCGCCCCCTTGTCGACGCCTTCTTGGAGGTCCGCAGGGAGTTCCCGTTGGCGAGGATGGTGGTGGCCGGTCGGGCGGACGAGCTGCCGCTCGAGCGCGAGGTCCGTGCCATCGCGGCACGCGCCGAGCTCGGCGGGTCGCTCGAGGTCAGGACGAACCTGACGCTCCCTGAGCTGGAACGGGAGATGCTCCAAAGCGACGTCGGGATCTCGCTTCGCTGGCCGACGGCGGGGGAGATGAGCGCGACGCTGATGCGCACGCTCGGGGCCGGGCGACCGGCCATCGTGAGCGACGTCCGCCAGTTCCAAGAGCTCGACGAGCGCTTCTGCTGGCGTGTCCCTGTCGAGTTCGACCGGGAGTACGACGCCTTGGTCTCGATGATGCGCTCGATCGCCCTTGACCCGGCACGCTGCCGTATTGCCGGCGCTGAGGCCCGGCGGTTCGTCGAGCGCGAAGCGACCTACGGCGTGGTCGCACGACGCTACGTGGAGCACGTCGAGGAGTGCGTGCTGCTGAAGCGTCAGGTGAACTCCTCGGGTCGGGCTCCCACCCCTCGCCAGACTCCTGTGCTCGGCGTGAACGTCGTCCGCTGCGCCGTGCGCGGGGGCGAAGCCTTCGAGGCCGCCGAGCGCACCATCGCGGCGCTGCGGTCGAGCGGGGTCGACGTGGTGGTCTTCGACCTGCCGCCGAGGGATCCGCTCGCCGACGAGCTGAACGGGATCGACGACAGCGAGCTTGACGACGAGCTTTACGACGATGACGAGGAGGTCGGAGCCGACGGCGCCCGCGACGTAAGCGCGCGCCCGCGACGTCAACCCCGGACCCTTTCGACGCGTGGGGGCTCCCGAGTGGGGACCGAGAGCGAGGATGAGGAGGCACTACCCCGCATATTGCGGCCGACCTGGCCTCGCCGCGCGGCTCGACGAGCCGGTCCGCATCTCGTGGATCTTGTCTTCTGCGACCCACAGCAGGTCCAGCATGTGACCCATCTGGCCCGGGGGCGCATGGACCGGGGCCATCGGGTCGTCCCGTATCTCGCGGCGCACGCCGCACCGCTCGCGCCCATATACATCGAGCTCATGAGGATGGCGGAGGAGATCTGGGCGCCGAGCAACTTCGCTGTCGACATCGTCAGGATGTCGGCGGTTACCCCGGCGGTGCTGGTGCCTTGGCCTGCAGCGCCCGCCGGCCGACTCGATGCTGGACCCGATGGTTCAATTGGCGGTCGGCCGTGCGTGTTTCTCTCTATGGTCGACTGTCTGGGGGGGCTGACTTGGGACAACCCGTTCGCCACGATCGCCGCGTACCGCGATGCGTTTCCGCCATCCGAGCGGGGCAGCGCGGCCCAACTCGTCGTTGCTGCGAGTCACCTCGCCTCGAGCCCGGAGGGCGCGCGGCGATTGCGCGAAGGAGTGGCGGCGGTCTCGGGCACCTTGGTGGAGGAGCCCGACGATGGCACGGCCCGCCGCCTCCTGGAGGGCTGCGACGTTGTCGTCTCCCTCCACCGGGGAACCGCGTTCGGCCTGCGACTGGCCGACGCCGCCGCCTGCGGCAAGGTCGTCCTAGCGACCGGCTACGGCGGTAGCCTCCACTTTCTGACTCATCAGAATGCCTGCCTCGTGGGCTACCGGTACCATCGCCTGCATCCGGGCGACTTCTACCTGGACCCTGGCGCGGAGACTGGCTACGTACCCGAACAGTCGTGGGCCGAGCCCGACATCGACGATGCCGCGCGATGGATGCGCCGCTTATCGGTCGACGGCGCGCTGCGCCGGCGGCTTAGCGGGCGGGCCCAGCGGAACGGGTTGCAGCTCGACCGGGAGTTGGTAGGTGTGGCAATGCGCGCCGAGCTAGGTCGCGTCACCGCCGCGTCCGGGCGACGGCGGCGCGAGCGCCGAGCCGGATGAGCCGCAGCCGCAGGGGACACAAGGACGGATCCACCCACCCGAACCGGCCCTTGACTGCTGGAAGAGCGCGGGAATGGCGCGCCAACGGAGGCACGTCGCCGGTGGTACTCGCGAGCGTTCGGGTCGATTGCACCTCGTCCCGAATGCACACGGACAGCGTGGAACTGCCGATCGTGTCTCGGTCCGCTCCGGACGCGAGGGTAATGTCGTCCGCAGGCTGCTGGCTCGCGCAGCTCTCCGCAGAAGAGCGTCGCGCCGCACGCCGGGGGCGGCGTCCTATGAACGCCAACGACGGTCAACTGACGGGTAGATCATGGAACGGCAGTCCCGGATGAATCGACAGTCTTGCCCTGCATGCGGCGGTGCTCACGAGGGACGACTCATTGCCGATGTCCGTCTTCGAACGCCTGACGGGCATCCACTGGACGGCGGCTACCCGGTCGTGTCCTGCGACGTCTGTGGTTGCGGTCTGGCAGACGTCGCCTTTGACGAGTCGTACTACAACCGGTACTACGCCACGCTCGCCAAGTATGCGGGCGAGGGCAGGTCGGGCCAGGTGTCGGTGGAGGCGGCGTGGGCAGCCGAGAAGTCCGATCAGTCGGCTCGACGAGTGCTGGACCTGCTCGGTTCTCGGGACCGACGCGTCCTCGACTTGGGCTGCGCGACAGGTTCGCTGCTAAGCGCTCTCGAGCGACTCGGGTTCCGGGATCTTCACGGCATCGACCCGGCCGCGGACGCGGTTGCCGCCGCCGCGGAGCGCACGAACGCCCACTTGGCGATGGGTTCGTTTGCCTCGCTGCCGGACGACCTCGGGACGTTCGACTGCGTCTGCCTGACGGGCGTTCTCGAGCACCTCTGGGATGTCGACGCTGCGGCGCAGGCGCTGCGCAGACTCGTGCGACGTGACGGGATCGTCTACATCGAAGTCCCCGATGCCGGGCGATATCTGGATCCCTACGTGGCTCCTTTTGAAGACTTCAACACCGAACACGTGAATCACTTCTCTCTTGGGACGCTCCAGCGACTCGCCGAACGACAGGGGTTTCGTGTCGTACGCGAGGAAGCGACCGCGTGCTGGTTGACCGCTGGAGTTTCCACCGCGCTCATCGCTGCAGCGTGGCAACCGGCGGCTCGCGAGGTGCCAGTGGATCGCCGGGACGACGCACTCGAGAAGGAACTCGTCCAGTACGCGCGCCGCTCCTCCTTGGACTACGCGCGGATCAATGAGACGCTCGAGCGCGCGCTCTCAGGTGCCAGTGAGGTCATCCTCTGGGGGATCGGCGAGACGTCGTTCAAGCTGCTCTCGCTCCCCTCGCTGTGCTCACGTGACGTCGTGGCCTACGTCGACAGCAACCAGTCGAGGCACGCGCTGAGCTTCGGGGGACGTCAGGTGACCGGAGCGGGCGAGATTCAGGACAGCAGCGTCCCCATCGTCATCTCCTCCCTCATCCGCGCGGATTCGATCGTCGATGCCGCCGTCCACCTCGGATTGACCAACCCGCTCGTCCGATTGGACGACTGGCGTTCAGCAGTATGACGTCCGCTGTTCACCGGCCACGCCGGCGTCGAGCGGCTTCCTCCCCGAGCTCGGCTTAAGCGCGGACGTGACCGTCAAAGCCTTGGTCGTCGGGCTCGGCGCGATCGGGCAACGTCATGCGCGCAACCTGCGCCAGCTTCTCGGCGACGAGCTCGAGCTCTCGGCGATGCGGTCCCGTACGGGTGGCGTCGTCGTCGGCGACGATCTCACGGCGTCGATGGGGCGCCCCGACGCCGATTGCGACGGCGGTGTGTTCACCGACCTCGAGGAGGCGCTCGACCAACGTCCCGATCTGGTGCTGGTGTGCAACCCAACGAGCATGCATCTTCCGGTCGCTCGCGCGGCGGTGGATGCTGGCGCCGCGGTCTTCATCGAGAAGCCGCTCTCGAACAACATGGAAGGCGTCGACGAGCTGGTCCGGCTCGTCGAGGACCGCGACGCGG